>JGI24702J35022_10000924_pt1 | contig 18328 bp, 16 predicted proteins | sample TergutTh196P4_FD_35022 | JGI IMG/M metagenome (IMG submission 35022)
TATCACAAGAGCAATATAAAGAGATTATGGAGGAACCAATGATTAAACCCGTGTTAAAAGCGGCATCATATATTTTAGTTCACACCCCAGATATGGTTTGGAATGGAACTACTCAAACCACAGAAATGACAGTAAACCCAAATTCTGAGTATCTACAGAAGCTTGAAACACACTTACGAACTTTTGAACAAGCTGTTACATATCCGCCTAATCAGACTTATATTGGGCAAATAACTCCCGCAGAGTTAAAAAAAATAGAGTTCCCTTGGTATGATAAAAAAGTTCCTAATGCTGAGAGATATGGAACCTGGGGTGAAATCATGCCTCAAGATGAATTTATCGCTTTGATAAAAATTGTTGATTCCTTTGATTTAGTAAAACTCCACTGTGAATTTGCCAAGGAAATTACACAAAAAATTGTTCAACATCCTTGTTTAAAAGGTTTAGAAAGTAGAATTGGAGTTGGAGTTGAACTATCTACTATTAGAGAAGCTATTACCCATGAACATGCCCAACCTTTATACCATAACAAGTGTCTCGTTGGTTATGTCCAACGTGCTCATGACCTTGATGTTAACCTTAACGCTCATATCATTTTTGAAAATCTTGTCTCAAAAGCTTCTGCTGTACTTGCTTTGAAAAATTTAGCTTTAAAAAATAATTTTGATTTAACCTTAATTGATTATGTTATAGAATGTTCTGAAGAAGCATGCGGAGACATGAACCAAAGAGGAGGGGGTAATTTTGCGAAATCAATTGCCGAAATCGCCGGCGCAACAAAGTCCACTGGTTCTGATACGCGAGGGTTTTGTGCAGCTCCAGCACACGCTCTAATTTTGGCTGCTTCTCTGGTAAAAGCAGGAACATTTAAAAATATAGCTATTGTTGCTGGTGGAGCAACAGCAAAACTAGGAATGAATGGTAAAGATCATGTTAAAAAGGGGTTACCAATTATTGAAGATATGATCGGAGGATTTGCCACTTTAGTAAGTGAAAATGATTTTCAATCACCTGTTTTTAATACTGACTTAGTAGGTAAACATGAAGTCGGTACAGGATCGTCCCCACAAGCAGTGATTACAGCCTTAGTCGCTAGCCCACTTTTTAAAGGTGGGCTAAAAATTACAGATATTGATAAATTTTCCGTAGAAATGCAAAATCCTGATATTACAAAACCTGCAGGGGCAGGCGATGTTCCGGAAGCAAATTATAAAATGATCGCTGCTTTAGCAGTTATGAAAAATGAAATTGAACGTAATGCGATCACTAATTTTATTGAAAAGCACGGAATGCCTGGCTGGGCCCCTACCCAAGGGCATATACCATCTGGCGTTCCTTATTTGGGGTTTGCTATTCATGACCTTACTATTGGTAGCTTTCACAAAGTCATGATTGTCGGAAAAGGTAGTCTATTTCTAGGACGAATGACTAATCTTTTTGATGGAGTATCCATTGTTTTAGAACGAAATCCAGGTTCCCAAGCTCCAGTTGAGCAAATAAAGCCAAGTCAATTAGCTTCTTCCAAAGTAAAAATTGGTCTTACTCTTCTAGGGAGTGAGCATGGTATTAATAATATCGTTAAAGGAGCCGAAATTGCTTCCAAAGATAATAATTTTGATGTTGTTCTTATTGGACCAAAAGTAAAAACCAATTTAGAAATAATTGAAGTTTCAAATGAAAAGCAGATTTCGATGAAAATGGAAGAATTACTTGATAATAATTATATTCAAGGCTGTGTAACCATGCATTACAGCTTTCCCATCGGTGTTTCCACTGTTGGAAGAGTTATTACTCCTGCTCTTGGCAAAGAACTCTTGATTGCTACTACAACAGGTACATCAGATACAGAAAGGGTATTAGCAATGGTTAAAAATACCATTCATGGAGTCATTACTGCAAAAGCGCTAGGAATTTTAGAACCCACTGTAGGTATTTTAAACCTTGACGGAGCCAGAGCTGTGGAAAGAAAACTGCATGAGCTAACTCTCAAAGGCTACAAAATAAACCTAGCACAGTCCGGACGAGCCGATAGAGGTTCAATTATGCGAGGCAATGATCTTTTGAATCCAAATTTCGATATCTTAGTTACTGATACCCTTACTGGTAATATCTTGATGAAAATGTTTTCTGCATATACAACAGGGGGAAATTATGAAGCCATGGGATTTGGATATGGACCAGGAATTGGGGATTGTTATCAACGTTTAGTTATAATCATCTCTCGGGCTTCGGGTATTCCAGTAGTAGCTAACTCTCTCATCTATGCAGCTCAACTAACAAAAGGAAAGGTGTTCCAAATTGGTCAACAAGAATACCAAAAAGCAAAAAATGCTGGTTTAGAAAGTATTCTACAAGGAACGGAACATTTTTCTCCTTCTTCATTGCCTCAAAATATACCCTTCAAAGAAGTCGTTACTCATGAAATAACAGGCATCGAGATCTTCGATTTAGAAAATGCTGTAAATCTTCTTCACTCCAAAGGAATATATGCCGAAAGTGGGATGGGTTGTACTGGACCGGTTATTTTAATTAATGAGAATAAAAAACCAGCAGCTGAAATTGCTTTGAAAGAGGGAAAATTCATTTTATAAAGGTTGTCGCATAGTCAATGTTCAAAAAAACTATTAGAACATATAAAAATATTGTGACAATTTGTAATTTAATTAATTATACGATAATAAAGTCATTTTTAGGAGTTAAAAAAATGGAACATCATCTAGACTTATTTAGCGATATAACCGTTCCAAAAAAACTTAATAGTATCAGGAAATCTAATTCTTTAGTCCGCATCCACAAATTGGTCGATATGTCAGTTTTTCCGCACCTAGTAAATAAAGTAAATCCCCCCCAAAAAAACACCCGAATTTATGCAAATAAAGGATATGCTTATCAAAAGAATAGAGATGTTCTCAATCAAAAATAATTGAAAGATGGGATAATGCACAAAAAACAACCCCAAAAAAGATTAGATGATAAGTTGAAAAAATAAACAAACTAATTTCTAAAGGAAGGTATGTTGTTGAGAGGACATTTGGTAGCATCAAACAAAATATAGGAGACAATCGAACCAAGTATATTGGCTTGAAGAAAACGCATAATTATGTGATGATTAGAGTAATCACCTACAACTTGATTCGAACAACAAACGATGTTTTACTCAAAAAAAATGCAAAAAAGAAATAAAGGGAATATAGATCAAAGGCAGTTATGCGACAGCCTTCTATAGACTAAAACTTCAATGATCAAAAAAAGACGGGGTAAAACCCCGTCTTTATTGTTTATAATTTTACTAAATTAATACATTCCACCCATACCCCCCATACCTGGAGCACCGCCAGGCATTGGAGCTTCTTTTTCTTTAATGTCGGTCACTAGAGTTTCGGTTGTAAGGAATAAACCAGCTATTGAAACTGCATTTTGCACAGCAGACCGAACCACTTTAGAAGGATCGATAATACCAGCAGTAAAAAGGTTGCTGAATTCACAAGTAGCTGCGTTAAATCCATATTCAACATCTTTTGAATTTTTTAGTTTTTCGAGAATGACTGCTCCTTCTTCGCCGGCATTTATTGCAATTTGCATAGCCGGTTTACAGAGAGCTTTTTGGAGGATATCAATGGCTACTTTTTCTTCATGTCCTGCATTTTTTTCATATTTAAGTGATTTTGCGGCTTGAATTAAAGTTACACCTCCACCTGGGACAATTCCTTCTTCCACTGCGGCTCTCGTTGCATGTAAAGCATCATCAACCCGAGCTTTTTTCTCTTTCATTTCGGTTTCGGTTGCAGCACCAATTTTAATTACAGCGACTCCAGAACTAAGTTTCGCCAATCTTTCTTGTAATTTTTCTTTATCATAATCACTCTTCGTATCACTTATTTGGGCTTTGATTTGTTTAATTCTTGCTTCAAGAGCTTCTTTTTTTCCATTTCCTTCTCTAATAATAGTGTTCTCTTTTTCTACAATTACCTTTTTTGCTCTTCCCAAATCAGAAATTGCGGCTGATTCTAGTTTTCTTCCCATTTCTTCACATATAAGTTCTCCACCTGTTAAGATGGAGATATCTTCCATCATTGCTTTTCTCCGGTCACCAAAACCAGGGGCTTTAACAGCAACTACATTAACAATACCACGTAATTTATTAAGAACAAGAGTTGCTAAAGCTTCTCCTTCAATATCTTCAGCAATGATCATCAGAGGTTTACCTGTTTGGTGAACAGCCTGGAGAATTGGTAATAGATCTTTCATTCCACTAATTTTTTTGTCATATAAGAGAATATAGGGGTCATCTAATTCCGCAATCATTTTATCAGCATCAGTTACAAAATAAGGAGAAATATGGCCCCGATCAAATTGCATACCTTCGACTTTATCAAGTGAAGTAATCATAGATTTAGCTTCTTCAACATTGATAATACCTTCGTTACCAACAGTTTTCATCGCTTCTGCGATTAAATTCCCTATTTCATCATCATTATTTGCAGAAATAGAAGCAATTTTAGCTATTTCATCAGAGTTTTTAATCTCCTTACTATATTCATGGATTTTTTCAATTATCACTTTACTCGCTTTTTCTAATCCTCTTTTCAAATAAATTGGATTAACGCCTGCTGTAACATGCTTGAGACCTTCTTCAATAATCGCCTGTGTTAATATTGTTGCAGTTGTTGTACCATCTCCAGCATTATCATGGGTTTTTTCTGCAACTTCTTTACAAAGTTGAGCACCCATATTTTCAAAAGGGTCCTCAAGTTCAATTTCTTTCGCAATGGTTACTCCATCATTAGTAATGATCGGTGAACCAAATTTTTTGTCTAAAACAACATTTCGACCGCGAGGTCCAAGAGTAATTTTTACTGCATCAGTAAGCGTATCTACGCCAGCTTTTAAAGCAGTACGAGCATCATGTCCAAACTTCATTTGTTTAGCCATCTTTTGTCCTCCAATTATAGATAATATAAAGTTTTTTATAAGTAACCAGAATATAAAATGATTATTTTTTGTCAAGCAGATTTTTAATATAGATTTTTTTTTTCGAGATATTGATACAGAAGCTCGCTGGTTAAAAAAAGGGAAGAAATCATATTGTGGTTATCAAGAGCATTTCAGTACCAATAAAGAAGGTTTTATCAATGGAGTGATAACTACACCTGCCAATATTCCCGATATGTCAGTTTTTCCGCACCTAGTAATAAAGAAAACCTAAAAAACACACGAAATTCAGGCAGATAAAGGATATGCTTTTCAAAAAAAATAGGAATATACTCAAACAAAAACAATTGAAAGATGGGATAATGCAGAAAAAACAACCCCCAAAAGAATTTGATGATAAGTTGAAAAAAATCAACAAGCTAATTTCTAAAGTGAGATATGTCGTTGAGAGGATATTAGGTAGCATCAAACAAAATTTAGGAGGTAATCAAAGCAAGTATATTGGTTTGAGGAAAACGCATAGTTTTGTGATGATCAGAGCAATCGTCTTCAGCTTTATTCGAGTAATAAACTATGTTTTGCTCAATAAAAATAAAAATGCCAAAAAAATAAACAGAATAAAAGCGAAATAATAAGAGGAAAAAAACTCAATAATATGGATAATAGATTTATTAATACTTAAATTAAGAGTTACTTCATATAAATAAAGATTATAGTCATTAAAAAAAAAATAGAATAAATAAATAAAATAGATCAAAGGCAGTTATGCGACAATCTTTAAAAATATAATTTTTGTAGGTAACTCTATGGTACACAATTCAATTTTTTTGTATATTAATGATTTTTGTTTTAAATTCATACTCATAAAATTCTAAAAAAAAAATAATTATATAGGATCAAATGTATCATTCATCTTTCTTCTTAATAGCTGTAAAAATGCTGAAAAGAAACTATTCACATCTCACTACAAAAAAGTGCTTGCCAAATAATCTGTAATTTAAAATATGGCGTTGAAAAAAAACAAAAGGAGATCTCGATGTGGACTAAAACATTCTCAGGTGGTGTTCACCCTAGTGATTCTAAGTTTTATTCAAAAGATTCTCCCATCATAAATCCTCCGTTACCTGATAAAATAATTATACCTATTTCACAACATATAGGTGGTTTAGCTATACCTTTAGTTAAGATTGGAGATATCGTAAAAACTGGTCAAAAAATTGCTGAAGCAACTGGACATGTGTCTATTCCAATGCATTCCTCTGTGTCTGGAATTATAACTAGAATAGATTATTTCCCTCATCCGTCTGGAACAAATGTTGTTGGTATCGAAATTGAAAGTGACGGCAAAGATGAATGGATAGAATTAAGTCCGGATGATCATTATGAACAATTATCCAGAGAAGAACTCCTTAGCAGAATACGCGAAGCTGGCGTTTGTGGTATGGGGGGGGCTGGTTTTCCTACCCATGTTAAACTCTCACCTCCTCAAGATATTTCAATCGATACGATTGTTGTCAATGGGGTTGAATGTGAACCTTATTTAACTTCTGATTGTCGTTTGATGGTTGAAAGACCTCATGATATTATCAAAGGCTTAAAAATTGTAATGCAAATACTTGGAGCAAAACAAGGAATTATTGGTATCGAATCCAATAAACCCCAATCGATAAAATTATTAAGAAAACTTATCCAAAACGAAAAACAGCTAAGGGTCGATGTTCTTTATTTAAAATACCCACAAGGTGCAGAAAAGCAATTAATATATGCTACAACAAAAAGAAAAGTTCCCAATCGAGGAGGTTTGCCAAGTAAAGTCGGAGTTATTGTAGATAATGTAGCAACCATTATAAACATCTATGAGGCAATCTATTTACAAAAACCATTAATTGAGAGAGTCGTTACAGTTTCTGGTAGTATCGTTAAAAACCCAGCTAATCTATTAGTACGCATGGGGTCTCTCATGTCTGATTTAGTTAATTTTTGCGGAGGAACAACCACAGAACCAGCAAAAATAATTGCTGGTGGACCAATGATGGGATTTGCCTTAAATACTTTAGAGACACCAATCACGAAAACAGTTTCAGGGATTATCCTCTTCAATAAAGAAGAAGCAGAATATGTTAAAGAACACGATTGTGTCCGGTGTGGACGATGTATTGATGTTTGTCCTAGTAATCTCATGCCAAGTTTAATTGCTTCATCTGTAAAGTATAAAGACTACCTACTTGCCGAGAAAATGGGTATTATGGACTGCATGAAATGCGGGTGTTGTGCTTATACTTGTCCAGCCCATGTTAAATTCATTCAATGGATGGAAATAGGGAGACAGAAAATTTTAGACCAAAGACAGTTGAAGACCTAAACCTCAAATGAGCTAGATTTTTCATAACCCAGTTCAACTAAAAAAAGGAAAATATTATGCAAAAACTTTACTCTGTATCTGCTTCACCCCACATTCATTGTGGAACAAATATTTCTGGATTAATGTGGAAAGTCATTATTGCTTTAATGCCAGCGTTACTTATGGGAGTTTATTTTTTTGGTATTAGAGCTCTATTTATTACTGTTTATGGGGTTATCGGAGCCGTAGGGATGGAAGCTATGATCCTCTTTTTTCGGAGGAAACCAATTGTAGTTTATGATGGTAGTGCAATTATTACGGGGATGTTAGTAGGTTTTAATGTCAATACAAGTGTTCCTTGGTGGATACCCGTAGTAGGAGCTGCTTTTGCGATTGGGATTGGGAAACATGCGTTCGGTGGATTGGGGCATAATATTGTTAATCCTGCCTTGTTAGGGCGAGTATTCTTAATGGCTTCTTGGCCGACATACATGACAGGAAATTGGCAAAAAACTAGTATGCAATCAATAAATGGAATCAATAAACTTGTCTTGTCTAATCTACCTGATCAAATATCAAGCGCTACTCCTTTAGGAGTCTTACATACTTTACGAGATCCGAGTTTCCTTGAACAACACAGCAATATTGTTGGTAATATTCTGCATCATTTAACTGCTCAATCTACTCTTTGGAACCTATTTTTTGGTAATACTGGGGGAGTTATTGGAGAAGTTTCAGCTATCGCTTTACTGTTTGGTGGACTTTACCTTTTGGTATCAAAAGTAATTGAATGGCGAATTACTTTTTTTTATTTAATAACTGTCTTTTGCATTACTTTCCTTGGAGGGGGGGCAAGATTTGGAGTATCTTCTTCGTTAAATATAGCGTTATTTCATCTTCTTTCGGGTGGTTTATTCCTAGGTGCTTTTTATATGGCAACAGATTATGTAACCTCTCCTCTCTCGAAAAAAGGGCGCATAATCTTTGGCATAGGATGCGGAATTCTTACGGTAGTGATTAGGTTGTATGGGGGCTACCCAGAAGGGGTTTCATATGCTATTCTCATTATGAATCTTTGTGTACCAATAATTGACCGATTCACTTTTCCCAAACCTTTTGGGGAGGCTAAAAAATGAAGATTTATGTTAAATTTGGATTGATTATTTTCGTGATTGTTGCTATTTCTTGTGGCTTGCTAGCTTATGTAAATGCTAAAACTTACGATTTAATTATGCAAAACCAAATAATTGCAGAAAATGAGGCCCGGGCACTTGTTTTACCAAATGCTTTTCGTTTTCAAAAAATAGTAAGCGACACCATTATTTATTATGAAGGTTATGACGCCTCAGAAACTCTAGTTGGATATGCTTTGATTGCTAATCAAAATGGGTATAGTGGTGAAATTCAAATTATGGTCGGGGTCAATCTTAACTTGAAGATAAATAAAGTTGTAATCCTGACTCAAACAGAAACTCCTGGTTTAGGTTCAAATTGTAAAAAACCGGAGTTCCTTAATCAGTTTGTAAATATTTCACTTCAAGACTTAATCCTTGATAAAAATGGAGGGAAGATTATCAGCATAACCGGAGCAACAATTACCAGTAGGGCTATAGTTAAATCGATCAAAGAAAAATTAGATTTACTGCTTATGGTTCTCAATCCGCAAGATATAAATAACTTTCTAGAATTAAACTTGGAGATAGATTTAAATGAGGATAGGAGATGAAAATTATTTGTAAAGTAATCAAAGTAAGGTGAGGCAGAGATGACATTATTTCAAGAGTTTACCAAGGGTTTCTACAAAGAAAACCCAATTTTCGTTTTAGTGTTAGGGATGTGTCCAACACTAGCGGTTACAACTTCCATCAAAAATGCTATTGGGATGGGGCTAGCAGCTACTTTTGTCTTGGTCTGTTCCAATATTCTTATTTCTTTATTGAAAGATTTTATTCCTGATAAAGTACGTATTCCTTGTTTTATTGTAGTTATTGCTACTTTTACCACGATTATTGATCTTTATATGGCCGCTTTATTGCCTGAATTACACAAAAATTTAGGGATTTTTATCCCTCTGATTGTTGTTAATTGTATCATCTTGGGACGAGCAGAAGCCTTTGCATCAAAGAATAATCTTATAAAATCTTTCTTTGATGGCTTAGGAATGGGCATTGGATTTTCTCTAGCTCTCGTGGTGATAGGCACTATTCGTGAAATATTGGGAACAGGGAGGATTTTTGACTTTCCTATATTACCGCTAGGATATTGTGAAAAGCCAATTTTAATGGTAATTCTTGCCCCTGGTGCTTTTATTACCTTAGGACTAATCTTAGCAACCATTAATATAATTAAAAGGAGAGTTTAATTATGATCTGGAGTAAAATTTTTCCTCTTGCGATATCCGCAATTTTTATTAATAATTTTATTCTTTCCCGATTTTTAGGTCTTTGCCCTTATTTAGGAGTGTCCAAAAAATTTGATTCTGCCTTAGGAATGGGAATGGCGGTAATTTTTGTAATGACTTTATCCTCTTCCATTACCTGGATATTAGATATATATATACTTAAAGCATTAAATATTAGCTATTTACAAACTATTGTCTTTATACTTACAATTGCTACGTTAGTTCAGTTTGTGGAAATGGCGATCCAAAAAACAGCACCTGCTTTATACAATGCTCTAGGTGTTTATCTTCCACTCCTCACTACTAATTGTGCTGTATTAGGGGTTACAAAATTAAATATTGAAGTTTTAAATTATAATTTTTTGGATAGTACTTTACATGGTTTGTTTGCTGGAGTAGGATTTACTCTCGTCCTATTATTAATGGCTGGAATTAGAGAAAGATTGGAAAGAGCTGAAATACCTCCTTCCATGGTCGGGATGCCGATCGCTCTCATTACTGCTGGTTGTATGGCTCTTGCTTTTTTCGGTTTTTCAGGAATGTAAAATGGTATTGAGCGATGAATTATTAATATAAGTTGCACCATCATGTTGTTTTACTGTGCAAACTCGAATAAAACAACCCTCTATATCGATTAGGAGGAAAGATATTTATGTTTACTATTATTTTCGTACCTGCATTAGCAATAGGGTGTCTCGGTTTATTATATGGACTGGCTCTTGCTTTTGCTTCAAAACTATTTATGGTACACATAGATGAAAGGATTACCCAGATTGTTGACCTTTTACCAGGAGCAAATTGTGGTGGTTGTGGATATGCTGGATGTGCCGGATATGCAAATGGAATTATCAATAATAATGCTGATTATACCTTGTGTGGACCAGGAGGGCAAGAGATAATAAACCAAATAGCAAATATTATCGGAAAAAAAATCATTAAAATTGAGAAACAAGTTGCATTAATCCATTGCGGGTCCGGAGGTTTGAATAATACCAATCGTAAATATGAGTATTATGGAGTTGATAGTTGTCGAGCTGTTGTCTTATTATCTTCCGGACCAAATATCTGTACTAATGGATGTGTTTCTCAAAATGATTGCCTTAAGGCCTGCAATTATAATGCTATAACTCTTTCTTCAGAAAACATGAGATTGATTAACCCTGATCTGTGTACTGGGTGCGGAGCTTGCGTAAAAAATTGTCCTCGGCAGTTATTTGAACTAGTTCCCTTGAGCAAAAAAGTTCACATTTTATGCTCTTCAACTAAAAGAGGCCTAGAAGCAAAAAAGCAGTGTGGGGCAGTTGCCTGCGTCGGGTGTGGAATTTGTGCTAAGAATTGCCCTGTTGAAGCCATTGTCGTCGAAAACCATCTAGCTAAAATTAATTATACCGTGTGTATCAATTGTGGAATTTGTGCTAAAAAATGTCCTACTGGAGTAATCAGAGACTTATGCGAGAAACGAGGGAAAGCATTCATTAATCACGATGCTTGCATTGGATGCACATTGTGTTCTAAAAAATGCCCGGTTAAATGTATCTCAGGTAAGTTAAAAGAAAAACACGATATAAACACCAATGATTGCATTGGGTGCGAATTATGCGTTAGTATATGTCCGAAACAAGCAATCTATATTGAATATTAATCAAAGGATTTTCCGAATGAGAAATTGAATGGTGGAAAGAAAACACAAATTTCGAATAAACCATTGAAGTATATGTTAACTCTAAATTAAAGGTCAACAAAGTTGAATGAAAAATATAAAATTTTGCCTCATTGGGTGCGGTCGCATTTCTGAAAAACATTTGCTTTCTTTGCAAGAATTAGGAGGAAATGAGGTTGTTGGTATCTGTGATCTTGAAGAGATAAGACTAAGAGAGACAGCAAAAAAATACCAAATATCAAACACCTATTATGATTACCAAAAAATGTTGGTGGATTTAAAACCAGATGCTGTAATAATATGCTCACCTAGCGGACTTCATGCAGAGATGGGGATTTTTGCTGCTCAACATAGAATTCATGTCATCACTGAAAAACCAATGAGTATTAACCTGGAGCAAGCTGATCGATTAATTCAAGCATGTGAAAAAAAGCAAGTTCACTTATTTGTTGTGAAACAAAATCGCTTGAATTACCCCATCCAATTATTAAAAAAAGCTATCGATAAGAATCGGTTTGGAAGAATATTCAATGTTAATGCTACAGTTCGCTGGACAAGACCACAATCTTACTATGATTCGTCCAAATGGCGTGGAACATGGGAACTCGACGGAGGCGCATTTTTAAATCAAGCATCACATTATTTTGATTTACTTTATTGGTTAATTGGTCCTGTTGGCTCTGTAATGGCTTTTACAGCTACTCTCAATCACCAAATCGAGGTTGAAGATGTGGGAGTAGGGATCCTACACTACCTGAGCGGGTGTCTAGGAGTCATTGAAGTAACTCTTAATACTTACCCACATAATTGGGAAGGTTCAATTACTGTTCTAGGAGAATTTGGTTCTGTTAAGGTTGGTGGAGTTGCGGTTAATAAAATAGAACATTGGGTATTTAAAGATTATGATGATGATGACAAGCAAATAGAACAAGCAAATCTATTACCGCAAAGTATTTATGGTGTTGGTCATCTTCCTTTTTTACGAAATGTTATTGAAGTATTACAAGGGAAAACAGAACCGATTATCGATGGTATAGATGGGAGAAAATCATTAGAGATTATCTTAGCAATGTATAAATCGGCACAAACTGGGCAAAAAATAGACTTGCCCCAATAAAAATGAAAAATTTTGGAGATTAAATATGGAATCATCTTATTTCGAGTCTAGAACTAGATTATTGCACGAAGCTCTTAAACAATATCTAAATTTTGGTAAAGAACAACCGGCTGTGCTTTATAAAGCGATGAATTATGCAATTTTTAGTGGTGGTAAAAGACTTCGTCCCATTCTCTTTTTCGCTACATATGAAATGTTGAAACAATCAATCGAAATAGAACAATTAAAACCACTGTTACCAATTGCAATAGCTCTAGAGATGGTACACACAGCTTCATTAATTCATGATGATTTACCAGCCCTTGACAATTCACCGATCCGGAGAGGTGTGAAAAGCTGTCATTTAAAATATGATCCTGCCACTGCTATTTTGGCAGGAGACGCCTTATTAACGAAAGCCTTTGAGATGATTTCATTGTACGATAACAAAGAAATTGGAGTCCAAATAGTACAACTTTTATGTAATTCTATTTCCACAAGAGGGATGATTGGGGGGCAAACAGTTGACTTACTTTCAGCAAAAAAACAAGTTTTACCATTAAGTGTGTTGGAATATATTCACAAAAAAAAAACAGGGGCATTGCTAGAAGCTTCGGTTAAAATCGCTTGTGCTTGCGCCCAAGCAGAACCTACAGTTACACAAATGTTATCTATTTATGCTATTAATCTTGGTCTTGCTTACCAAATCATCGATGATTTATTAGATGATGATGGAGATTATGAATTGTTAGGTAAGGAGCAATATGAAGACATTCGAAACAATCGAACTACATATCCATTGATTATTGGACACGATAAAGCCATCAAAATGGCAGAAAAACTTTTAGATGATTCATATCGGATTATTAAAAATATGAAAAGTAATCAAAAATTAGTAGAATTTATTAAGTTAATTCAAGATCGATTACCATAAGTTAGGTATGCGAAAGAGTTGTATCAGTTTATGCTGTTAGACAACTCGGTTATTGAACATTGGAAACGAGAAATTAAATATTAATTATTAGGGGAATATGGGTAAAAATATTTATTTATCATACTTTCGAATCGCCAGACCTTTAAACTGTATATTTGTTATTTTAACTACTTTTTTGGGGTTTTATTATCTACAACATCATTTTCAGTTTTCGATTATTTTTGCTTGTTTATCAGCTTCATTTATCGCTGCAAGTGGATATATTATAAATGATTACTTTGATTATCCCATCGATTTAATTAATAAACCTCAAAGACCTATTTCTCAAGGAACTATATCACTACTCAAAGCCAAAAGATATGGATCCATAATTGGTGGATTAGGAATATTATTTGCGATCTTAACCTTTAATACTTTGTGTCTCCTCTTAGTATTATTGAATAGTATTTCTCTATTTTTCTATGCTTTTCGGGGAAAAAAAACCTTTCTCTTGGGGAATATCATTGTTGCTTGGAATTCTTCTTCTACTTTCCTTTTAGGGGCTTTATTAAATAATAACTACCGAAATATTATCTCCTTAATAATCATTTCCTTTATGTATACCATTATCAGAGAATGGGTAAAGCAGATAGAGGATTACGAAGGAGATTTAGCGGGAGGGGTTCATTCTATAATTGTAACTCTGGGAAGAGATAAAGCAAAGAATGTTATCAGCATTCCGATATTCATGATGATCATTGTTCTATGTTTATTCTGGAGGTTCAAAATTATCTCTTTCTCCTTGTTCTGGTCTTTATTTTTAATAATTATAATTCCTTTAATTATATTATATTATTTTCTTATACAATCAAAACACCAAAAAACAATTTATAAAATTCATATCTTTATGAAACTTAATATGTTTTCTATTGTTATTTTGTATATAATCCATGATTTATTGGTTAGCGGTATCTAAAGGGAAAAATGAAAAAAGTAATCTATCAATATTTAACAAATAAAATTAAAGAAAGAGCTGTTTTTCTTTGTTTAATTGATCCAGATAAATTAGAGATCGGGCAAGTTCGCCATGTTGTGCAAACTTTTACAGAAAATGGAGCAGATGCAATTTTGGTTGGTGGCAGTTTAATGCTTAATAATCGGTTTCATGACACAATAAAAATTATTAAACAACATTCAACAATCCCCTTAATAATCTTTCCGGGAATTTTTAATTTTGTCGCCCAGGAAGCAGACGCTATTTTGATGCTTAACATGCTTAGCAGTAGGAATCCACAAGTATTAATCGATGAGCAGGTGAGGTCTGCGCCATTAATCTACCAAGCAGGTATTGAGGTTATTCCCACAGCCTATTTACTAATTGAGTCCGGAACCTTATCCTCAGTTCAATATATGAGTCATAGTTTCCCCATACCTCGAAATAAAAATGATATTGCGATTACCCATGCACTTGCTGGCCAATATATGGGGATGCAAATGGTCTATTTAGAAGCCGGGAGTGGAGCTGAATTACATGTTCCCTGCGCAATGATCCAAGCAGTGAAGTCGAAAATAGAAGTCCCATTAATTGTTGGGGGGGGGATTAACAAACCTGAAATAGCATACCAAAAAGTTCAAGCTGGAGCTAATATTGTTGTTATTGGCACTGCTTTTGAAAATTTGCTAGACCCGATAAAAATTCAAGATTTTGCCGACGCCATTCATAAAAAGTAACAAACAATGATCGATATTCATAGTCATATTCTACCCGGCATTGATGATGGTGCTCCTAACATGGAAACGACAGAGCTTTTTCTTGATCTTATTTCTGGTTCTGCGGTAACCGCTGTTGTTTGTACTCCTCATTATCGTCAGGGGATCTATCATAATGAAAAAAAATATATGATCGAGGTTTTTCAAAAAACGAATGATTTAAAAATTGCTAAAGGTTACAAATTTCAACTATATTGTGCTGCGGAAGTTTTTTTGAAAGGAGAATCAATTATTACTGATATACAGAATAATGCTTTTATGATCAATGGTACACCTTTTGTTCTAGTTGAAAATAATTTTTATGGTTTTTCTGATGATTTCTATATTAACCTCTATCATCTTGTTTTTCTTGGTTTCAAACCAATATTAGCTCACCCAGAAAGATATGAAAATATTCAAAACAACATCATGTTAGCTGAAGAATTTATGCACCGTGATGTATATCTCCAAATCAACACTAGTAGCATTTTAGGGCATAATGGAAATAAATGTCAAGCGATAGCTTTAGAGCTAATCGACCGTGGTTATGTTCACTTTTTAGGCTCCGATTGCCATTGTCGATCCGATTCATATGATTATGACTTAGCAGTTGAATTAATTAGTAAAGAATTTAACCCTAAACTTGCTAATACGCTCGCTCTTGTCAATCCAGAAAAAATGTTACATAATGAATATATACCTTATTTTTACCAGAGTGTTCAGACATATACTCCTAAAAAGAATTTGTTTCAGTTTTTTAAAAAATAGTTACGCTCATGAACGCTAAAACAATTTTACTTACAGGAATAACTGGTTTTATCGGAAGAAATCTTGCTAGGGAACTGCAACAGCATTATCAACTAACTGCTCTTATAAGACCAAAGACTGCAAAACAAAGGTATGAAGAATTTCAAAACCAAGTCCAAATTGTGGAGCTTGATTTAGCCGATACCAATCAATTACAAAATTTTCTCTGTCATCATCACTATGATTTTATTATCCACATTGGAGCCTTACGCGGGGGGAGGAAATTTAACCAGACAGAATATATTAAAGTTAACGTTCAATCCACTAAATTATTCATCGACAATGCGCTTGAAAATCAAGCGAAGTTTATTTTTTGCTCCACAGTAGGAGTATTAGGAGCAATTCCCCACAAATTACCGGCAACTATACATTCGCCATATAAACATGATAATTGTTATCACTCTACGAAGATAAAGTGCGAAGAAATGATCATGCAAAATATAGCAGAAAAGTCTCTTCAAGCTTGTATTATCCGACCTTCAATCACATATGGACAAGATGATTTTGGTTTTCCATACACCTTAACAAAACTAGTTACTAAAAAATGGCTTTTCTTACCTCCAAGAGACATCCACATTCATTTAACGAATGTCTCAACTCTCGTGAAAGTATTCAGTCAGTTACTAGAAGATAAGTTTGTTTCAGGTAAGATCTGGATTGTAGCTGATTATGAAAAAATAAACTTATCTCTCTTAGTAAATCATATTTATAGGGTAATGAAAGTTCAAAATTTTTCGATCTCTACTATTTCTCAAGATCCAAGTAGAACAATACCATTTACTTTACCATCTATAAAATATCCTTCGAATAGGGTATTACCATTATGTTTTTTTCATTTATTAATCAAATTAGCCATATTGCTAAAACTTGATTTATGGGTTGCTCGATTACAATTGATCTCTCAAAGTTGGTATTATGATGTCCATGATACCTACCAACACTTCCAAATTGAGCCGTCAACCACTATACCGGCCTTTAATAGTGTTATTCAATGGTATCAAGAACTAAACGATAAACGATATAGAAATCCCAAAATGGTATCAAGGAATTGAATATATGGCTATTCCCATTTTAAATAACTGGGAAAAATATTTCCAAAATTATGACGAAGGCTTAGGTTCAACATATGAACGTTTTATTATTAACGAAATTCTAAACAAAGCCGTGAAAAATTTTCAAATTAATTCTGTTCTTGAATCGCCTTCTTTTGGTTTTACTGGATTGTCTGGAATTAACAGCCTTGGGCTGGCTTTGCAAAAAATAGAAGTTACTATCAATGATAACAATCGTTATCGTTTAGCAAAGATTAGTCGTATATGGGAACCTTTTCAAGCAAATGTCCATATTGACTATGTGGAAAATTTTAATCACCTACCATATTCTAACCAACGTTTTGATTTAGCTTGGAATTTTTCGAGTTTGTGGTTTGTTGATAACTTTGAAAAGTATCTAGAAGAATTATCTCGGGTAAGCAAGAAGTTAATAATCATCATGGTTCCCAACACTACTGGAATTGGTTATCTTCACCAAAAATATACTCATCCAGAGCAGATTAATTTCCTGCTAAAGGAACCATACATAAAGCCAAAATATTTTATTCATAAACTCCAATCTTTAGGTTGGAACTTATTATCTGCTACCTACATTGATTGCCCTTTATGGCCTGATATTGGTATGGCAAAAGAATCTTTTATCAAGCAGCACCACCTTGGATGGTTCTTTAAACATTTATGGCGCCTGAAGAAAAAAAAATCAATTATTAATTATTATTCAGGAAAAGATATTTTCCTTAAAGAACAAGTATTAAAATATAATTTTTTAGAAGCAAAAGCACCGCTTTTAATAAAAAAAATTTGGGCGCACCACCGTTGTTTTATTTTTACACACACAACAAGGTAAATGGGTAAATATAAATCCTTTATCAAAATTATCATTAGTATCGCAGCTGGAGTGTTTCTCTGTGGGATATGGTTACAGATGATTCATTTACCAACGGTTATATCACATTTTTATCATTTGCAAAAAAAAATGCTACTACCTTCTTTAAGTTTTTATTTATTAGCCTACTTTTTTCGTTCTCAAAGATTAAAATACTTACTAGCTCCAAAGCTTGTGCTATCTTCACTTCGTAATTTTTGGTATGTACTTACAGGGAATTATCTTAATTATCTTATTCCTCTCCGGGCAGGTGAAGTTGCTAAATGTTTGATTTATAAAAAAAAACATCAACTAAGTATTGCTGAATCATTACCAATTATCTTTCTTGACAAATTTTGTGATACAATTATTATTTTTGGAGTATTGATTTTACTCCCTTTAACACCAATTATTTTTTCTCCCTACTTAAATTGGTTAATAATCTTAATTATTTTAGTTTTTTGTTTCGGTTTATTAATTATTGTTTTGGCGACAGTTAAAAAAGAACAAAC
>JGI24702J35022_10000926_pt1 | contig 18313 bp, 9 predicted proteins | sample TergutTh196P4_FD_35022 | JGI IMG/M metagenome (IMG submission 35022)
CGTTGCAGTGATATTTGCCAGAAACGCTGATTTCTATGAGGATGTCTTAGTAGCTGCAGAGACAGCATACGAGCTAAGGCGCAACCAGGTTGAAAACACATCTACCCCATTTAACACAGTGTCTTTGAGAAACGTGCGGGTCCGCGGTACAGGCGTCGGGGGTTTTGGGGCATCGGCAATCTTTGGCAAGCAAATGCGTGAAGTGTTTCGCGAGAACCGCTTTGGCTTATGGGGCAGCTCATCGGTTTTCACAGCGGTTGGCGTTGTTGCCTACGTTTTATTCATGAACCGTCTGGGTAATTATGCCCTGACAGGATCTAGTTTGCTGGTAGTAGTTTATGCTATTTCGGTTTATATACAGGTTTTCAGTGTACTATCAGGGCGAGTCCTGACAGAGATCTATCTTCATTACATTTTCTTGATACCCGAAAGCCCTCTAAAAAAGATAGTCTGGCTGAATATCTCAGTTCTAATAAAATCAGCTGTGGACGGCTTATTGATCTTTTGCCTGGCTGGCTATATCGGTAAGGCAAGCTTGCTTGTGATTCTGATGATGATCGTCCTATATGCGCTTAGCTGTTTGATGGTCGTTGCCTTAGATCTGGCAGCTTTCCGTATTACCGGAGTAATAATGACTATCGGTATCTTTGGGGCGTTATTTATGTTTGTGCTAATCATCTTGTTACTGCCTGGCATCATTGGCGGTGTGATCTTGAGCTCTACCGGCTTAGGCGTAATAGGGTTTATAATAGCTCAATCAATATGGGTAATAATAGTAAGTATCATAGCGTTTATGGTTGCAAAGGATGTGCTGCACAACTGCGACCTCCCTCAAAAACGCCTGCCCGGTAGCGAATAAGCTTAAATCAAACTGCTTCAGGTATTCTGCAAAAGCCCGGGATGCAGGCTTGATCTTCTCCCCAAAAAAAGCAGGGTCAGGCGCAGGAAATCATCCATGTCCCCTTTGCTTTCAATATTAGCCGTATCTGTAACATTTGCCTGTTTTGGCATATAATGCGCTATCGATATTTTTTTTGTGAGGAGAAACCCATGGCTTTTAAAACACCATATATCCAGGAAGTTTATAACGAGGTAGAAGCCCGCAATCCCGGTGAGCCTGAATTCATGCAGGCAGTGCACGAAGTGTTCGAGTCACTTGAGCCAGTACTTGAGAAAAGNCCCGATCTCGTCGCTGCCGGTATCATGGAGAGGATTGCCGAACCCGAAAGAATGGTCCAATTTCGTGTAAGCTGGGTCGATGACGCTGGAAAAGTTCAGGTCAACCGAGGCTGGCGAGTGCAATTCAACTCAGCCATTGGGCCTTATAAGGGAGGCATCCGCTTTCATCCATCGGTAAATTCGTCGATCATCAAGTTCTTAGGTTTTGAGCAGACTTTTAAGAACTCCCTTACAGGCCTGCCGATGGGTGGCGGCAAAGGCGGTTCCGACTTTGACCCTAAAGACAAAAGCGAGAACGAGATCATGCGCTTCTGTCAGTCCTACATGACAGAGCTTGAAAAGCATATTGGGGCCGATACCGATGTCCCGGCTGGCGATATCGGTGTTGGCTCTCGTGAAGTAGGCTACATGTTCGGCCAATTCAAGCGACTGCGCAACGAGTATAGCGGCGTGCTGACGGGAAAGAGCCTGTTCTCAGGTGGCTCGCTGGTACGTACCCAGGCAACAGGGTATGGGATTTGCTACTTTACTGAAGAAGTCCTAAAGAAGCAGGGCCTGAGAATGGCTGGCAAGACAGCTGTTGTGTCTGGCTCAGGCGTCGTAGCTATCTATACGGTTGAAAAGGCATTCGAAATGGGTGCGACAGTCATAGCCATGTCTGACTCGTCGGGCTACATTGTTGACAAGAACGGCATAAACCTTGATGTGGTAAAGCAGATCAAAGAAGTCGAAAGAGGACGTATCAGCGAGTATACAAACCGGGTCCCAGGCTCTGAGTTTTATAGTGGCAGCGAGGGTATTTGGACAGTTGCCTGCGACATCGCCTTGCCCTGTGCTACGCAAAACGAGCTTGACCAGGCTGGAGCCGAGTCGCTTATCGCCAACGGGGTCATTGCTGTGATCGAAGGTGCAAACATGCCTTCTACTCCCGAAGCGATTGCTGTCATCCAAGAAAACAACGTACTCTTTGGCCCGGCCAAAGCTGCTAATGCGGGCGGCGTTGCCACCAGTGGGCTCGAAATGACCCAAAACTCGATGCGCCTCTCCTGGTCCTTTGCCGAGGTCGACGAACGTCTACATGAGATTATGATAAATATCTTCAAGAATTCCGATGCTGCCGCGAAAGAGTATGGCTATGACGACAATCTTGTTGTCGGTGCCAACATCGCTGGGTTCTTAAAGGTAGCTGAGGCCATGAAATGGCAAGGAGTTGCCTACTAGGCTAAATCTTGACCATTAATAATCATCAGCATTATTTAAACAAAACGCTCCTGACCTTCTAAAACATGGCCAGGAGCGTTTCCTTAGATGATTTACGAAGGTTTAGCCCAAAAAAGGCAGGCCGTTTGGGCGTAGCGCCCTTTGAGCATGGGACATGATGATAGTCAAAAGGGCACCTCCTTTGGCTTAAGGCCTGCTAACCCCACAAAAACCTACTGCCATCTTGGATCAAGGTGCTGCTTCCACACTCAGGACAGCGCCATTGGTGCTGGACACGGTCAGTCATCCCAACCAGTTGCACCTCATGGGCATTATAGTCAAAGTCGACTTGCTCTAAAACACCGTCACAATCAGGGCACCAGTAATCTGGCTCGTACAANGCGTTGCCCGACCTAAGTTGAAAGTGGAAGCGGTTAAAGAGACGGTGGCATTTCGGACAGGTGTACAAGGACTGCCCATACCTGCCGGTGGGCTTTGAGCCCCGATCCAACAAAACCTGCGCAAACTCCGAAATCTCCTTGTCGTTTACCAGCGCAAAGAGGGCAGGCTGGTCAGACTGGAAGACCCTGCTGTCCGTTTTGCCTTCTACTTGGAGATAGCCTTGGCCTTTACTTCGATCAGAACGCTCTCTCGGCCCGTAGTAGATATTCTGTGGAGAATACCTAAGCCCCCTGCCGATGAAGGCTCTTATGTGATAGTCACAGTCTTTACACTTCAAGTTAAACCCATATGCCATCTTTTACTCCTCGGGCGCGAGCGGGTAAGGGACTGTCCCATTATTGCAGTCAATTTACAGCTTTGCCAGTAGGCAAAAAGTATAAAGAGGGCATTTTAAACCAGCAATAGGCACGACCAGCACAGTCAGCATAAAACGCTGCCCACTTAAGTAACGGCATCGACAAGTATTTTTTTACTAGCGTTTATTAGGATATTTATGAAATTCATGCGATAATGTATATGGCATGTTATATTTTGGTAAAAAAATGGATAAGTCACGTTATAGAGGCTTATTATCGACAGAAGGAGGATTTATGCCGAAAGATGGATTGTCAAGAAGAGACTTTTTGAAGGGGGCAGCACTCGGTGCGTCTAGCGCCGCGCTCTTCACACTGGCGGCTTGTAACGATGACGACAAGTCCGATGGGTCGGTCTCCGGTGGTACCTCGCAACTGCCTAACTGGACGCACGAAGCCGATGTGGTTGTTGTCGGTGGGGGCATTGTCGGAATTGTGGCAGCGATCAGGGCCCGCGACCTTGGAGCATCGGTCATTGTCGTCGAAGCCAACTACGCTTGCGGCGGGCACGCCATGACTTCAGGCGGCCATGTCCACCTCGGAGGCGGCAACAGCCTACAAAAGCTCGCGAACGTCGAAGACTCCGCTGACCAGTACTACATCGACCACACAGCGCCCTTCCAGTCGCGTGACAGGGCAAACATCCGTGAGGTTATCAGGGGCGCCGCAAACTACCATGCCGATGCTTTTGAGTTCATGTTGGAGAATGGCTGGAAGAACCAAGGCCTTCCCAACCTGCGTGGGGGCGGGCAAGGAGCAGACTCTGTAGACCGTACCGTAACTACTGACATGACTGGCTGGGAGGATGTCAACCCCATGGGTACCGGATCGATCCCCCTAGGGCCTGGCCTGATGCGCCCGATTGAGAAAAGTGCTCGTGACAAAGGCGTAGAGTTCATCATGAACCATCATATGGATAAGATCTACCGCGATGCCAGCAGTGGCAACGTAGTCGGGATCATGGCTGCCTACAGCCCTCGCATCATGAAGGGCCAGACTGAGCCCCTGGTCGATTTCGAGGAGTTCTTGGATGGCAACATTGACACTACTGAGACAGTTTATGTCAAAGCCAACAAAGGAGTGGTAATCGCCACCGGCGGCTCTTCCAGCAATTGGCAGTTCCATTCGTTGTTCGACCCCCGTTATGGCCCTGAGCACGCCAATGGTGTCGGTGGGGACCCCTTTAGCTTCCAGGACGCCTCTGGCGAGCTGGCGATTATCGAGATCGGCGGAACAATTGCTGCCACCGAGGTAGGCATCAACGTCGCTAAGGCACGGGCTGTCGGCACCCAGTACGGCTATCGGCATAAGACCATCACCGCCGATGCACCGGTCTTCCCTGAAGTCCGCTCCTATGGGTTCGACATCGACCCAGACCGCGTGTCTTTAGACGGAATGGTCTTTGTCAACATGATCGGCAACCGCTATGCTGCCGAGGACACTGACGGCACTGAGTACTGGGACAGGGTGCTTAGCAGCGTGCTTATCGAAGAAGACGGCGAGCTGACCCGTATGGCTGGGCCGATCTGGGCGATATTTGACGATGAATGGGCAAAAGAACGCAACTTCGACATGAGCGGCCCGCCGAGTGTGGACTGGGACGACGGCTACATCTATAAGGCAGACACCTTGGAAGACTTGGCCGATAAAGTGGTCAACAAGTTCTATGAACAGCATAAAATGCCTGGTGAGAACCTTGTAGCAACCATTGACCGGTACAACACGTTCGTTGACTCCGGTGTTGACGAGGACTTCAAGCGTAAGAACCCGTATGTAAAAGTCGCTACCCCTCCCTTCTATGCGGCTTGGGTACCGAACGCCTATCACGACACGCTGATCGGGGTTTTGATCAACGGCAAGTTCCAAGTGCTCGACTTCAACCGCAAGGTGATCCCGCACCTGTACTGTGGAGGCGAGGCCTCGGCAGGGCAGGGTATGCATGGGCACGGGAAGAACATTTCCAACGGTTATGCCATCGGCACGCACATTGTAGAAGAGCAAGCCATCTAGCCTGGTCTTCTCCACATAAGAACGAATCAGGCCCATATAGCCACTAGCCACCGGGGAGGCCTACAACACCTCCCCGGTGCATTGGGCTGGCAATTGAAGGAGGCATACCAGATGAATAAGCCAAATAATGTGGAGAAGCCCCTAGACGAGGGGCTTCAGGCTGAAAATGCGTCTGGGGCCGAGGAGGCCCCGGTCAAGCAAGCAGCACATAAGACTTCGTTGGCGGTCTGGGACATTGCCAGTCCTGTCGAATGTGCTAGTGCTTTTCGCATCAAAGTCGGGGCAAAATGTGCGCATTCATGCTCGTTGGCTGGTTTGGGAGTCGGCATTTATGACGATTCGGGCACGCTTCAGGGCTTTGGGCAATTAAGCTTTGACGTGTTTTCAGAGTCGGTGGCGCTTTATTGGCTTGAAATCGAGCTAGCTGCCCCTCAGGCGGAGGGAAATTACGTTTGGGAAGCCCGTTTAGACGAGTCCAGGCTTGATATAGGCGGTTTTGACATAGAAGGCCGTACGGCTGGCCCAGCCGACTCAGTCGAGCCCGTCGAGCATGCCGCAGCCATCAAGGGCTTTAGCTTCAGTGCCAAGGCGAAAGCGCAGTACAAGGTGAATATCGCCGTTGTGGGCAAAGACACCCAGGCATATCCTGGCAGGACCGTGGTAATGCTGCGTCCCTACCGAAACTACACTGGCGACGACGGTGTGGCGGCATTTGAAGTAGCTCCGGGGCAGTACATGCTTTTTGCCCGGGCTGACAAATACGAGGACTACAACGAGGTCATACAGATTGAAGCCGATCTGGACTTACGTATCGAGCTTGAACCGTCCGAGTACGAGGAGGACTATCGCGGCAACATGATCAGGATTGAAAAGCCCAGTTCGTAAAGAACCGCCTTGTCGACCATAAGGGCTCTTAAAGACCGAGGCCTCGTCAAGTGAATAGACTTGTGTTCAAACCGCATGAAACCACTGTATTGATTGTGCTCTATGGCTGCTAGGACAGACGTGGTTTTTTGATTTACCGTTTCAAATCAAGTTAAACACCCATTCAACTCACGCCTTGACGATACAAACTCACTAAACTACCATACTCGGAAGGCATTTTGATCCTTCAATAAGCCGTATCCGAGGGGGCTTGACAAAACCGATACGGCTTTAAGATATACCTCGGTTCAACGAGGAACATGATCATAGTGCCGGATGCTCGCGTCCGGCTTGGGTTTTCGGACTTGCATCCAGACATGAATATTTATGCTGGTAGTTCGGCATTGAATGGGTTTTCAACTGCTTGATTTTGGCTCGGTGCCTGATTACCGGTTTACCGCTTGTAAAGTTGCTGGACGTGAAAAAACAACTTACTTCGGTGTCGATTATTTGAAAGGAGCGCGTACTATGCCTGATATCGTGCTGCTGCCCCTTATCGCTATAGTTGCCATGTTATCTGGCGGAGCATTAGGTTTTTTCCTCGCCCGCTATGTTATTAACACAGGCGCAAAAAGCACAATGGCAGCTGCTGAGCTGACTCTAGCCGATGCGGAGCACCGGGCCGAGGCCCTACAAAAGGAAGCCTTAGTCGAAGCGAAGGATGTTGCCCATCGCTTGCGTACCGAGGCCGATAAAGAGATTGCCGAGCTTCGGAGGGAGCTTAAAAACACAGAGAACCGCCTAAACCAGCGTGAGGAGAATATCGATAAGCGCGTAGACACCCTAGATGCCCGGGAGCACCAGCTTTCATCCTTGAACGGGCAGTTAGAACGTCGGTCACGCGACCTGGAGGCAGTCGAGGTCCAAGCCCAAGAAAACATCGAGCGGATAGCGCGCATGAATATGGACGAAGCGCGCAACGAGCTGCTGAACCGGGTCAAAGGCGATGTCGTCAAGCAAGAAGCCAAGATTTTGCGTGAGGCTGAAGAGTCGACACGGTCAGAGGCAGACAAAAAGTCCAGGGAGATAATCTCGCTAGCCATCCAGCGTGTGGCTGCCGACCATACAGTCGAGCATACAGTCTCATCGGTCAGTATCCCTTCTGATGACGTCAAAGGCCGCATCATCGGCCGGGAAGGCCGAAATATCCGCTCATTCGAGCAGATCACCGGCATCAATTTGATTATCGATGACACCCCAGAAGTAGTTGTCTTGTCCAGCTTTGACCCAGTACGCCGGGAAATCGGGCGCTTGACCCTAGAAAACCTCATAGCCGATGGGCGTATCCATCCAGCACGCATCGAAGAGACTTTCAAAAAGGCCACAGAATATGTCGAGCAACAAGTCAAAGAAGCAGGTGACCAGGCTGCCTTTGATGCTGGGATCCATGACCTGCATGCCGAGCTGCTACGTACCCTGGGCCGTTTGAAGTACCGCACCTCGTATGGTCAAAACGTGCTCAGCCACTCTTTAGAGGTAGCCCATCTTGCTGGGGTTATGGCATCTGAGCTTGGGCTAGACCCCCAACCAGCCAGACGGGCTGGGCTCCTACATGACCTGGGCAAGGCGATCGACCATGAAATCGAGGGATCACACGCCCTGATCGGTGCCGACCTCGCCCGTCGCTTCGGCGAGTCACAAGACATCATCCATGCGATCGAGGCGCATCATGACGATGTTCCCCAGTCCACTGTGATAGCAGTGTTGGTGCAAGCAGCTGACGCTATATCGGCAGCCCGGCCTGGGGCACGGCGGGAATCGATCGAAAGCTACATTAAGCGGCTGGAGAAACTGGAGTCCATCGCCAACGCCTATGATGGTGTGGAGAAAACCTACGCTATGCAAGCTGGGCGCGAGGTCCGGGTCATGGTGGAGCCGAACTCGATTTCTGATGATGACGCTGTCGTGCTGGCGCATGATATAGCCAAGCAGATAGAAGACGAGATGGAGTATCCAGGGCAAATAAAGGTTTTGGTCATACGGGAAAGCAGAGCTGAAGACTATGCCAAATAAGTGCCATTTAACAATAGGGAAGTAATTGAACAGATGTTCAATTACTTTATATGATAAAAATAAATAACCTCTTTACAGTAGCTAAAAAGGATCAAGGCAATTAGTGGTTTTTTGTTTATGAAAGAACAGTCCAAGACGGGATCAGGACAGTCCAAGCCGGAGCCTGATTGCGTATCTGCCTAGGCATGTTTTGTAAATACATTAAAGTGATTTAAGCGGGTTAACAAGTGGTTGAGAACTCTACAGACAAAGCCGACGCCATGGCACCCAGCACCGAGGACGCTGACTTCAAAGCTGCCAAGGATCAGGCGGCTTCTGAACTTGGCACTGCCCAAGCACCTGCTCTGGCAGGTGATGGCTGCTTAATCGATTTCATCGAGCAAGTGTCGGGGGGCGCTCATCTGCGCGTCGAAGAGAACCTGGGAAACGGCTATGTCAAGCTGCGCACTGAGGAAGCTGAGAGACGCCAAGCAAAACATGACATTCGCAATGTCGAGGATGCCGTAGTCGAGCTGCTTCGCAATGCCCGTGACGCCGAGGCAGAAAAAGTCTTCATCGCCACCATACGTGAGGGGGACCGCCGCATCCTGACTGTCCTAGACGACGGCATAGGCATACCGGTCGACCTCCAAGAAACCATCTTTGACGCCCGGGTAACCTCCAAGCTGGAAACGATGATTGAGGACGATTGGGGGGTCCATGGCCGTGGCATGGCGCTTTACTCGATCAAAAGCAATGTCTCATCGGCCCGTGTGGTCAGCTCTGCTCCCGGCCTAGGCAGCTCGTTTCGGCTGGATATCGACACTGGCGAGCTAGCTGAAAAAAGCGACCAGTCGACTTTTCCTAGCATTAAGCGCGACGACGATGGCCAACTGTATGTTGCGCGAGGGCCAAAAAACATCCTGCGTACAGCTGCCGAGTTCACTTTGGCCCATCCTAACAGGCCATTGGTCTATATCGGGTCTCCTTCCGAGGTCGTCGCTACCATGCACGAGCAAGCCATGCGTACTTTATCGTCAGACACCCTGCTGTTTACCGACGACCCTTCTGTACTGCCTGTCACCCAACGTTTGGCCTGTGCCAGCGACGCAGCTGACTTGATGCTGATTGCTGCATCTTTAGGCTTGGATATCTCAGAGCGCACAGCCCACCGTGTCTTAGCCGGTCAAATAGCAAGCCTGAGCGACCTGTCTGCCAGGACCCACCGAAACCGGCAGGCACAGGCAGACCACAGCCAGGAAGTCTATCGTGACAACCGAGGCTTGAAACTGGCAGCCGAAGACATCGAGGCCTTCTCCCGAGAAATGGAAAAAGCCTTTGAGCAATTGGCTAAGCGTTACTACATCTCATTGACCGACTTACCCCGTATACAGGTAAAAGGGGATGTCATCACAGTACGCTTTCCCATTGAGAAAGACTAAAATTGATGGATCAAGGGACTGTAGCCCTGCGTATTCTAGGCATCGACCCTGGCCTGGCAAACACGGGTTGGGGCATTGTGGAGTCTGCCCATGGGGCCAATAGGGCTTTAGCTTATGGGCATATCAGTACGGCTGCCGATCTAAGCCGGCCTGAGCGCTTGGCCCTTATCCACCAAGGAATTGTCGAGGTGATCACGCGTTACCGTCCCCGGGAAGCAGCGATCGAGGCTGTTTTTTTCAGCACTAACGCAAAAAGCGCCCTCTCCATCGGCGAGGTGCGGGGGGTTGTCATGCTGGCCGCTGCGGTGCAACAAATACCGGTTGACGAGTACTCTGCCACTCAGATCAAACAGACTATCGTAGGGGTGGGGCGTGCGGACAAATCCCAGGTCCAGTTCATGGTCCAGGCAATTTTAAAACTCGACCATCGTCCTCAGCCCGACCATTCATCTGACGCCTTGGCGGTCGCCCTCTGTCATGCGCAAATGCGCAAAGCAATATAAATAGCAAAGTCGTATATTAATACGCGATCACTCGCTAAACTGCATCTTGCAGAGCCCTGGCCTGCAATAGAGCCCAAAATAAGCTAAAGTAAACATATGTTTGCTCACGTACGCGGAACCCTCATTAGTATCGAAGCCAACAATGCAGTCATTGACGTAAACGGAATTGGCTTCAAAGTTGGCATGTCTTCCATTGCCTTGTCGTCGCTGGGCCCTGTCGGATCGACCGTTACTATATATACCAGCTTGATCGTCCGCAGTGAGGCGCTTGACCTCTATGGTTTTCAGGACAGTCAGGAACGCGGGCTCTTTGAACGTTTGATCTCAGTGTCTGGAGTAGGCCCAAAGGTTGCCCTATCAGCGCTCTCATCTTTTAATTCTGCCAGCCTGCAGCAACTGATTATCGATGAAGACGTCAAACGTCTGACCACCATCCCAGGGCTTGGGACAAAGACCGCCCAGCGTTTGATCCTAGAGCTCAAAGGCTCGTTGGTGGCGACCGACCAAGGTATCGGCCAAGACGGCCAGGCAAACAAGACGGCAGTGTCAGCCCAAGTCACAGAAGCCTTGCTCGGCATGGGCTTTACAAAACAAGAGGTCGAGTTGGCATCCAAAGACTATCAGGGATCTGCCGACAATGTTACCGAGCATATTCGATTCATCCTCCAACGCCTAGGAGGCGGATAAGTCCTTATGTGGAGAAAACCATGAATGTCTGGGAAGCCGATGACCTTTATATCGATGGCGACTTGGAACAACCAGACTTACAACGCCAAACGATGAGGCCTGAGCTGACCGAGGACGACCTGGGCTTAGACCGGTCGCTGCGTCCAAAGAAGCTCGATGACTACATTGGACAGACAAAAGTCAAAGAAAACCTGTCAGTGCTGATTGCAGCAGCCAAGCAACGCCAAGAAAGCCTGGACCATCTCTTGCTGTCTGGCCCACCGGGCCTAGGTAAAACCACATTAGCCACAGTAGTCGCCAACGAATTGGGGGTGCCTATTAAGTCGACCAGTGGGCCGGCGATCGAAAGGGCGGGCGACTTGGCGGCAATACTTACCAACCTCGAGGCTGGAAACGTGCTTTTTATCGATGAGATACATCGCCTGAACCGGGTTATCGAAGAGGTGCTTTATCCAGCCATGGAAGACTACATGCTAGACATAGTGATCGGCAAGGGGCCTGCCGCCCAAACGCTGAGGCTGGAGATCCCCCAATTCACCTTGATAGGGGCTACCACGCGTACCGGTCTGTTGACAGGCCCTCTGCGGGACCGGTTCGGAATCTCTTTTCGCCTCGACTACTATAATGACCAGGAACTGCACGATATAGTGGTAAGGTCCGCTTCAATCCTTGATGTCGAGATAGATGACCGGGGCGCAACAGAGATTGCCCGCCGTAGCAGAGGGACCCCCCGCTTGGCCAACCGGCTTTTAAAACGCGTCCGTGATTTTGCCAGTGTAAGGGCCTCAGGAAGTATAGACGTGCATGTGGCTGCAGAAGCGCTGTCCTTCTTCGAGGTCGACGAGCTGGGCCTAGACAGTATGGACAACCGGATCTTGGAGCTTTTGGTAAAGACTTTCAATGGCCGGCCGGTTGGCCTGAACACTCTAGCCAATGCCTTGGGAGAAGAGCCAGAAACCCTCGAAGACGTCTATGAACCTTATCTCTTGCAACAGGGTTTGCTGATGCGGACGCCCAAAGGAAGGCAAGCAACTGAACGCTCATACAAGCATGTAGGAGTACCATTTGATCTATTTGAACTATAGAATTCCTAAGCTATTGTATGAGCTAGCAACAAAACTTCAATATGATGGAGTGTTTTTGGGGTAATTTTCACGAAATATTTACAATCTTCGCACATAACTATCGCATATCCCCAGGCCTTTTTAGCAGTGTTGCACATTCCGATTTTGTTTAGACGTTCGTAAAATACACAAATACTCAATATCCACGAGATAAATACATAAATATGCATATATTATGCATAATGAGGGCTAAATTAAAGAATCTGTTACTTATTTTCTCCAGAAACAACAATCCAAATAGGTGGTTTTAACCGTATAATGAAACCACCTCGAGCAGTCGACGAGAGGCGACTTTTGTTGACGAGAGGCAACAGGTTTTGCTCAGGGAAAGGGATGCTATTAATTAGCAATCACGGTTCACCCTCATAAAATGCACCTTTTGAGCTCCTACCTGGTGGTCTTATGGTGTTTAGCTCATGAAATGAGCTTCTCAGAGCAAGTGGTTAGAGGAAATATCAGACAGTTGAGAAGAGGCAACGAGTTTGCACAAGAACAAAGGGGAAATTGCCATGGAAAGTAACCGTAATAGCGGTGTTTTGCGTTCACGCAAAACAGGCAGAATGACTAGGAGAAATATCCTCCTCATTCTGATTTCGCTGCTTATGGCACTGAACACGGTACCGTTCATCCCAAATCTATTCGCTGATGACAGCGAACTTGGGTCTGAGCAGACGGGTACCTTGGAGCCAGAAGCGAGCGTAATTACTACTCCAGCAGAGGAGGCGACTCCTCTACCGACTCCTGAAGACCAGGGTGATCCTGGAGGTGTCGGAGTTACCGAAACGGAGGCAGATGATGCCACCGTCGATGAAGAAAGCCCTATTGCTATAGAACCAGAGGATCCTCTAGACGAGGATGTTGCTGGTTTTGTGAGCGATGGGGACGACAACCAAGCTATTGAGACCCAAGAACCAGAAGATGCTTTAACAGAAGACTTTGTTGACGCCAGCGAAGCTGACGACAGCTATCTTCCGATAATGCCTACCGATGATTCTGTAACAGTGACCTACTATGTGAATGGTGCTGTATTTGCAACAAGGCCGACAGACAGCTCGGATCATGCGATCTATTTAACTGTCTTCTCCGGTCAATACCCGCCAGGTGCTACCTTGTTTAGAGGTTGGTACACCAGCGCCACCGGAAATGTACAATTCGACTTTACACAGACCGTAACCACAGATATCAGCCTCTATGCTCAGTTTGATATGTCCTACCTGATTAAGTACAAGTCAGCTTCAGGAGGCGTCGGTGACGAATATGTTATTGACACGAAGGTCTTAAACCAAGGCCAACCAATCCCTGAGACGACTGAAGCAGACAAGCTTGTCCCTCCACCAAATATGCCGAACGGCCATATTGCCCATTGGTATATCGAGGGCGAGGACATGAACACGCCTTTCATATTCGGCTATACCTATGCGACCCAGGACCTAGTACTAGTTCCTTTCTGGTCGAATTTACACTGGGTGTATTTCGAGTCTGATGGCAGTCCTGTACCTCCGCAGCTAGTTGCTCATGGGTCGACCGCCACGATACCAAGCCCTCCAACCCGGGATGGCTATGATTTTGCCGGTTGGACACTGACTCCAACGAATGGCCCAGACTTCAACTTCAGCGGTACAGCGATTATGCAAGACATAGTTCTCTATTCAAAATGGACTCCAAGAACCGTGAACTACACAGTCGTTATTTGGATGGAGAAGCCCAATCTTGACCTAGGCCCGGGTCAGACAAATCCGGGGACGGATCAAGACCACTATATGTTCACTCAAGCAGTGACTAGAACTGCGACAGCAGGCAGCACAGTCAACTATGCGACTGAAGCCAGTGTGATTATCAACTTAGGCTTTGCTCCGAACCTGCTTTACTGCCAATTCCATCATGGAGATACAAAAGCTATTGCTGGCACTGGATTGACAATCGTCAATGTCTACTACAGTAGAATTGTGTACAACTTCGTTTTCGATTTAGTACCCGACGATTTTCCGAATGCCCGCCGTAGCGGTTCTGTTTTGAATTTCAATGGTCAGACATACACCCAAGGGTGGAATGTCGACACCAATCAAGCCTATCCTACGAGGCAGTATAGCTTCCAGGCAAAATTCGAACAGGATATCGAAAGCATTTGGCCAAGCGTCTGGAATGCGACTGGCTTCAACCGGTTCAGGACGAGTACTGACGGTGGTTCGACCTGGGGTCCTGTGACTGAGCGGTCGTTTGCCTCATGGTATTCCCAAGGCATGAGCATGAACCTAGCATCCAAACGCTTTACAGTGACTGCCGACTTGATTCCTTCATCAGGGACAACGAGGACCTTTGAAGCTGTCTACATGGCAATCTATGAGAATGTTGCCGAGTACTGGTTGGAGGCTCTACCTGGTGAAACAGGTACTCCAATGACTTTCAACGGACAAACCCGTTACTATGTAAGAAGCACGGTGCACTCACAGACGATCTTTATCTCGACCACGTTAAGCCCCAAGAATATTGAGGGTGTCGTACACGCAGGCTCTGTTTACCTTGATCGAAACGGTAACATAGTGACCTACGAGAGCACAAACGTCTACACGAACCGTTTCTACTACAACCGTAACGTGTTCGACTTCAGCTTTAACCTACAAGGTGGCACATGGCCAGCCGGCTCGCTGCGCACCGATGTAGACTATACCCGTGTGATGTTTGATGCCCGGCTTTCATACTACACACCCAACAATAACCCTGTCCGTGCCAACCATGTCTTCCTTTATTGGTCATACGATGTTGATGGCTATGACCCGATCGACCTGAGCACGGCTCGGATGCCTAATAACAACTTGCAAATCTTTGCCCAATGGCAAAAGAGCGATCTGACACTAACTTACTGGGACAATCGTTATAGCAATCCTCAGATTGTCGATGTCCAACCCATCGGTGAGGGCGATGTCATTAACTTCGCAAACGCCCCATTTTATGTTGGGCAAGTTGTACCAGGTTTCGGGACATTTGAAGGCTGGTATGTGAATATCAACAATGTTTGGGCAAAGTGGCCGCCTGACCGTAGGGTTACAGGCAATGTCGACCTGCATGCAGGTTGGATCACAGACGGCTTTACTGTTACCTATAATTTGGGTTCAGGCTCTGGAACGCTGCCAATAGATACCAATATTTATTGGTCAGGCCGGCAGATCCGCTTAAGTTATGGGAACGGTGTCATTCCGCCTGCGAACATGGTCCTTGTCGGCTGGCGCCCTTACTATGACGGTATCAGCGCATCAGAAGCTAACAGGGTCCTGATACCTAGTAACTACTATCCGATCTATGGTAATACCACTCTAACAGCAGTCTATGCCAACGAGACAGATGCTGTGCATATGATTTATCACTCGAACTATCCTGACAACACGCCGAATACTACATTGTCAATGTGGGTACTACCAGTCGGTGGCAATATCACTTTGCTGGATGGCAGTGCTTTCACAAGCGCAACTGCTCAAATACAAAACTGGAATACCCTGGCAAACGGATCAGGCACTAGCTACAGTTTGGGTGGGACGATGCCTGCCCCACCACCGATGACTACTGTGGACCTGTATGCCCAATGGGCTTCTCTGACTGATTACACCGTTAATTACTTGTTAGAGAACACCACAATTGCATTACATGATCCAAAGTATGTTTCAAATCAAATATCTGGTACTCCAGTGACTGAGTATGCAGAGGATATATATGGCTACGAATTGAGCCCATTGTCTCGTTCGCCAATTACGATCACTTTGCAAAACCAGGGCAATGTCATTAACTTCTATTATCGTCCGATTCAAGGTATTCGAGTGACTTTTGACAAGAACACTACTGACCCTGTCATCGGCCCGACTCCTGCCTACATAGAAGTTACTTTCAACGCTCCTTACGGAACACTTGCAACTATATATAGGGACAATTATGCCTTTACTGGCTGGTACACTGAGCCAGTCGGCGGTTCTTTGGTGACATCGTCTACTGTTGTGACGAGAGCCGAGAGCCATACCCTATATGCTCACTGGCAAGAGGTCCCAGCTATCACCAACTTCGCAAAAACTGCGACTACCAGTACTTATATACCTGGTGAGCTAGGCCAAACCCTGACATACAACTTTACCTTTACGATGCCTTCCGACGTCAGTGATTTTGGTGCCTTACGTGTCGAAGACCGTTACCCAGCTAATGGTATGAGCTTTACCAACGCCACCATCCAGATCGGCGGCGGTACAAGCACGGCACTGTCGCCTGACTCCTCGACTGCCTCAGGCATCGTCAGCTTCAGCTTCAATGCTTCAGCCTTGTCATCAATGGCCGGCCAAAACATAACGATCACTATGAACTTCAACGTTTTGACTTCGGCTACCGGAACCCTTACCGATCGGGGTAACTACTATGTCACTCCAAGAGGTGGCCAAGAACCTGCCAACCCGACCGGCGGCGATGATGAGAGTGTCTACGCGCGTGATTTCAGTGTTACCTACAACGCCAACGGTGCGACTGGCGGCTCGGTACCAACTGACCCCAACAGCCCCTATGTAGCCAATGCCACTGTGACGGTGCTGGCTAACACAGGCGACCTAGTCCGCACCGATTACACCTTCGTAGGCTGGGCAAGGACAAATAACGCCCTTACTCCAGAGTTTGCTGTAAGTGGCAGTACTGTCACCCCGGCAAACTTTACAATCAATTCCAATACTGTTCTATATGCTGTCTGGCTGCCCGTTCCTGGCCTTATCGATTTTGCAAAGACAGCAACCACTGGGACTTATATCCCTGGCGAGCCTAACCAGACTTTAAACTATACCTTCTCCTTCAGGCTGCCGGCAGATATAAGCGGATACCAAGCTTTACGTATCGATGATATCTATCCTGCCAGTGCGATGAGCTTTACCAATGCCACCATCAAGGTTGGCAATGGCACGGCTGTGGCGATTAACCCGTCAGGCAATGCCAACGGCGAGCTGAGCTTCGTCTTTAACGAGGCTGCACTAGCCTCGATGACCGGGAACGAAGTCGTTATATCAATGAACTTCTCTGTTTCCACCTCAGCTACTGGGGTACTTGTAAACCAAGGCAACTACTACATTACGCCTAAAGGCGGGCAAGAACCTACTACCCCGACCGGCGGGGACGATGCCGAAGTACTGCCTCGCGAGTTCAGCGTCACCTACAACGCCAACGGCGCGACAGGCGGCTCGGTGCCTATCGACACCAACAGCCCATACGTGGCCAATGCCACTGTGAACGTGCTAGCCAATACCGGTGGGCTGTATCGCGACAACTACGCCTTCGTAGGCTGGGCAAGGGATGCCAATGCCTTGGCCCCCGAGTTCACAGTCAACAACGCGAACGTCACCCCAGCGACCTTTGCCATTACAGCCAGCACTACCCTGTATGCTGTATGGAGTGGCCTCCCACCCATTACCAACTTCACCAAGACGGCCACGACAGAGACCTACATACCTAATGTCTCTGGCCAGACCCTGACCTATACCTTCACCTTTAATGTGCCAAACGATGTAAGCGGCTATGACAGGCTGCGTATCGAGGACCGTTTCCAGGCTAATGAAATGAGCTTTGCCAATGCCACCATCCAGGTCGGCGGCGGTACAGCCACGACGCTGACGCCTGACTCCTCGACTACACCAGGCGTCGTCAGCTTCAGCTTCAATGCTGCAGCCTTGGTGCCGATAGCCGGACAGTCCATCACGATCACAATGAACTTCAACGTGTCGACCAGCGCGACCGGCGTCCTGACCGACCAAGGCAACTACTACATTACGCCAAAGGGCGGCCAAGAGCCTTCTACCCCGACCGGCGGTGACGACGCCGAAGTCTATCCACGTGATTTCAGCGTTACCTACAACGCCAACGGCGCGACCGGCGGCTCGGTGCCCATCGACACCAACAGCCCCTATGTGGCCAATGCCACTGTGACGGTGCTGGCCAACACGGGCAACCTCGTCCGTACGAACTACACCTTCTTAGGTTGGGCTAGGGACGCGAACGCCACTGTGCCGGAGTTCGCAGTAGATAACGCGAACGTCACCCCGGCGACCTTTAACATTACAGCCAACACTACCCTGTATGCTGTATGGCAATTAGTTGGCGACTTACCAGACTTCACCAAGACGGCCACGACAGAGACCTACATACCTGGTGTCTCTGGACAGACCCTGACCTACACCTTTACCTTTACGATGTTTAGCGATGTGAGCGGTTGTGACAAGCTGCGCGTCGAGGACCGTTTCCAGGCTAATGAAATGAGCTTTGCCAATGCCACCATCCAGGTCGGCGGCGGTACAGCCACGACGCTGACACCTGACTCCTCGACTACCTCAGGCGTCGTCAGCTTCAGCTTCAATGCTGCAGCCTTGGCGCCGATGGCCGGCCAAAGCATAACGATCACCATGAACTTCAACGTGTCGACCAGCGCA
>JGI24702J35022_10000927_pt1 | contig 18313 bp, 18 predicted proteins | sample TergutTh196P4_FD_35022 | JGI IMG/M metagenome (IMG submission 35022)
AGATAATGCCACATCCGCCAACTACCCGAATGGGCGGATTCCAGCATCTGTATGTTTACTCAATGCCATTTGCAGCAAACAGTTCGATAAATTATTGTTTATCGGGGATAGTACAATATTTAAAAAACCCTTACGCTTTACCCAATGAAAGCTAAAACGATAATAATTATTGGCGGAGGGATTTCGGGCCTGTCGGCGGGAATTTATGCCCGGAAAAGCGGGTTTAGGACTATTGTAATTGAGGCTCAGAACAATCCTGGCGGGAATTGTACGGGCTGGAGCAGGAAAGGATATTTTTTTGAAGGCAGCATGCACTGGCTTAACGGATCATCTATGGCAAGTCCGATGCACAGGCTTTGGCTTGAAACGAAAGCTCTTAATGAAGAAAGTCTTATTACAAATAAAGATCCGTTTTTAAGCTGTGATTATGAGGACAAAAGGATCAATGCATTCCGGAATGTAGATCTATTCGAAGCTCATCTTTTGGAACAATCACCGCAAGATAAGCAGCATATAAATGAACTCTGCGACTTGATCCGGCATTTTAAAAAATTACACCCGCCAATTCCGGATGTCTTTGGTGTAAAGATGCGGAATAGGGGGCCTTCACTAATTAAGCAGGTTCCATCATTGATGCCGTTTCTTCTAAGGATGCCGTTTCTCAACCGGATCACCGTAAAAGAATATGCAAAAAGGTTTAAGGATCCTGCAATCAGGCTGCTTCTCTGCCATGTGGTGCGTTCCGATTATGATATGTTTTCATTTTTCTACATTATTTCCTGCTTTATGAGCAATGACGGAGGTTATGTAGAAGGCGGCTCGATCAGAATGATTAAAAACATGGCGCAGTATTATTCGGAGCTGGGCGGGGAACTGAAGTGCGGGCTTAAGGTGGAAAAAATCAGCTCTGACGGCGGAACCGGAGGCAAGGTTAGGGGAGTAATTGCGAATGGTGAATTAATTCCCGGCGAGGCGGTGATCCTTGCTTTTGATTTACAGAATGCCGCAGATGATTTTTTTGACTTCCCCCTTAGGGAATCCTGGATGGACAGGCTGTGGAAGAAAACAGGTTTAATTATCAATACTTTTATCGGCCTAGGTATAAGGACTGATCTCAGCTCTATTCCTGAAGCAATGGTGTTTCCTGTAGCCCCTTTTGAATACGGCGGGGCGAGAATTGAAAATCTGCTTATGTATAATTACGCCGGTGTTGCTGGTTATGCTCCTCCGGGCTGTTCTGCCGTTACGATACGGATTCAGAGTGACAGTTATGATTACTGGAAGGAAATGAAGGATAAAGGTCTTTATAATCTCAGGAAAGAAGAGCTTTTCATGACGATTCTTGGCCGGCTTGAAGAGAAATATCCTTCGATTCGCGGAAAAACCGAAGTCTGGGATATTGCCACCCCCCTGACTTATGAGCGTTACTGCGGCTCCTGGCGCGGCTGCTGGATGACAGTTCCCCTGCCCGGCAGGAAAACCTATAATTTAAAAAGCCGTAACTTGAGGGGGCTTTACTTTGCAGGTCATCGTATGATGCCTCCCGGCGGCATGCCTCCCGCATTAATGACAGGAAGACGGGCGGTTCAGTATTTATGCCGTGACTTTCATGTACCTTTCGGATAAAATCAGGAGCCGGACATGGAGGAACTTTGGCGGCTGCCAGGCTATGGCGGGAGCAGGGTTTCCTGGGCAATATCAGAGTTTTTTGAGAGTTTTTTGACCTATTGCAAAAACCGGTCATTTAGGTGTAAAATTTATAATTGTAAAGTTTTAACCGCTTTTTCGCCTGCCTTTTTGCATTAAGGAATCAAGTGGAAAAGCATTAAAATAGGCTTTTTCAAAACTTCAGTTTTGAAAAAGGCTCAATTAACAACTTCCGGAGGTTTAGGCAATGGCAGATATTGTATACATTAACGACGAGGAGGGCAAAAAGCGGGTTATGAACAATGGCAAGCTTTATGCAAAGCTGCTGACCAAGTTCAAGACTGATACAAATCTGGATGATTTAATTGCTTTTGCTGGAGCCGAAGACTGGGAAAAAGCCCAGGGAGCAGCCCATACAATTAAGGGGATTGCCGCAAATCTTTCCCTTACCGAACTATTTAACCAGTCTCTTGATGTAGAAACCCAGATTAAAGGTAAAGCGCTGAAACCTGAGTCTCTGGAAAACCTGAAAAAATGTTTTTCTGAAACTTTGTTACACGTTGAGAAGGTGATAACCCAATATGCCTGATTCCATATTTCCGACCACTGCTGTTTTGGTGGTAGATGACATTGAAATGAATGTCATGATATTGGAAGAGATCCTCAAGGATGATTATATAGTATTAACTGCATATAACGGAAAACAGGCTCTTGAGGTACTAAGAAAAGCCGAGGTCCTTCCCAAAATTATTCTTCTGGATGTACAGATGCCGGAAATGACCGGCAGGGAAATGTTCGATATCCTAAAGGCTGATGAATCCCTCAAACGTATTCCGGTTATTTTTATTACCGCTGAAAACGATTCAGAAAGTGAGCTTTTGGCAGCCGGTGCGGTGGATTTTATCAACAAACCTTTTACACCGGAAATTGTCAAGCTCCGGGTACGCAATCAGATAGAACTCAAGAATTACAGCGACAGCCTTGAAGATATGGTGGCCGAAAAAACAAGGGAAGTTATTAAAAAGACCGAAGAGGCCAGGGAGACACTGGACAATGCCCTTCAGGGACTTGCAAACGTCATTGAACACAGGGATTTGGAATCCGGTGAACATGTCAAGCGTACCCAGCTTTATGTAAAAACCCTGGCGGCTTACCTTATAGAAACAAAGTCAAAATATGCAGCGGAGCTTATGGAAATGCAGCCTGATATTATTGTTAAATCCATGGCCCTTCACGATGTCGGGAAAATAGCGATTCCGGACAGGATCCTCCTGAAACCCGGACGCCTTGATCCCGATGAATATGAGATAATGAAAACCCATACAACCCGCGGGAAGGAAATTATCGGGGAACTGGGAGATGTGGAAACTTCGCTATACCTGAGACACTGTGAAGATATCTGCTTCAGCCACCATGAACGGTGGGACGGGAAAGGTTACCCTCAGGGTCTAAAGGAAGAAGGAATTCCTCTGGCAGCGCGGCTTGCATCCATCGCTGACGTCTACGACGCCCTGGTCTGCGCCCGGGTTTATAAAGCCGCCATTCCCTATACAGAATCTGTGAATATCATTGTTGAAGGCAAGGCGACTCAGTTTGATCCCTTAATTGTTGATACCCTTATAGAAATTCAGGATGATTTCCAGAAGATAGCCAAGCAGTATTCATAGGAGTTGTCATTAACATTCCATGTTAATGTTCGATATAAGTAAGCGGCGATACCGCCGATTAAGGCAGGAGTTATCATTAACATTACATGTTAATGTTTGATATAAATAAGCGGCGATGCCGCCGCTTAATATAGGAGTTATTTATGATATTCCCTTTGGAAGAATTGATCGAATACGGAAAAAATATGTATGAAATTACAGCCGCTTCTTCCCGGCGTTCTTACCAGCTCTCCATGCTTTATGCTGCAAATGATGATTTTGCCAAACCAATGATTGATGATAACGACGGCAAGGTTGTCTCCCTGGCAGCCAGGCAGGTGTTTACCAGGGAAGTGGAATTCCGTATGGGTATCGAATAGCAGGCTGGGGGTTTTTAACCCTCAAGCTGTCAAATATTCACCTGGTGTTTTAAATGAAAGTTCCTGTACTCGTTCTTTTCGGTCCTACCGCATCGGGCAAGACCGCTCTTCTGGGGCGGCTTTTTGGAAAACAGTCCTGCTCCGAAAATGATGAGGGAAGTACTGCTTTAAAGGCGGAGATAATTTCCGCCGATTCAATGCAGGTTTACCGGGGAATGGACATAGGGACTGCCAAGCCCTCCGGAGAAGACCGGAAGAGAATCCCTCACCATCTTATTGACATTAGAAATCCGAGTGAGCAGTTTAACGCCGGAGACTTTGTGCGTCTTGCCGAGGAAGCCTGCCTGGCTGCCTCAGGCAGGGGAGCATTGCCTGTGGTTTCTGGAGGAACAGCTTTTTACCTAAAGAATCTTGTCCTTGGCCTTTCCGAAGCACCCCCATCCGATCGGGGAATTCGCCTCTTGTTAAAGGAAGAACTTGTGAAGCGGGGCGCCGCTTCCCTCATGGAGGAGCTTGCGGCATCAGATCCGGTCAGCGCCGGCCGCATCCATATCAATGATGAATACCGTCTGCTGCGGGCTCTGGAAGTTTTTCGTCTAACAGGAAGGCCATTAAGTTCATTTGCTTCTCCCTGGAATTCTCCCGGTGAAAGAAAGCCTGTCACAGGAAAGCTGCCTGCCGGCCCCGGGGCCGTAAGCAGTTTGCAGCGGGGCTGTCCGATGAGTTTGGAAAAACCATTGAGTAAAGAGGCAAACATGGAAGAAGAAGCTTTAATTAAGAACTTATTGAATTTCCCCTGTGAAGCTTCGTCTCCGTGGATAAACCCTGAAAAAATCAATTCCTTGACAGCCCCTTTTTACTTCCGCGGAGACTTTTGCTTCCGGCTGATTGGCCTGCGGAGGAGCAGAGAGGAGCTCTACAGCCGCATCAATGAGCGTACTGCCGGCATGTTTAATGCCGGCCTTCCCGGCGAGGTCAAACGTCTTTTTGAAGCCGGCTATTCCCCCGATGATCCGGGTCTCAGGGCCATTGGCTACAGGGAGTTTTTTTTCCGGGAAGGCGGCGCAGGCCCCTGGCGCCTCTCGGAAGACCTCGCCGGTGTAGAAGCCCTTGTTGCACGTAACAGCCGCCGTTATGCCAAAAGGCAGATCACTTTCTTCTCTTCACTTCCAGGAGTAATGTGGATTGACTGCACGGAGGAAAGAAATCTGTACCGGGGTTTTAAACCTGCAGGGTAATCCTGCATGGTTATGCAGGATTACCCCAAGGCATACTAATTCTCGATTCTTGCTGCACCGAAAAAGTAATAACCTAAAGGCGTATAATAGGCATTTTTTACCCTGGAATTAAGCGTATAGGGCTGTGTGTAAAAGTAAATAGGAGCCAGCGCCATATCCCTTCCAAGGAGAATGTCTTCGGCATCGTGCATGAATTTCATGCGATCAGCCTGTACTGAAGTACTTTTTACCCTGGCTATGGTTTCGTCAAATTCCCGGTTTGAGTATTGGGGATTATTGTTGCCGCTGCCGGTGACGAACATATCAAGGAAGCCTATTGGGTCGTTGTAATCGCCAATCCAGCCGTCCCGAGCCAGCATGTATTGCCCATTCTTTCTTACATCAAGGAAGACGGCCCAGTCCATATTGCTCAAAGTAACATTGACCCCCAGGTTGGTGCGCCACATGTTTTGAAGCGCTTCTGCAATAACCCTGTGGTTATCAAGGGTATTATAGATGTATTCAACCACAGGGAAGCCCCTGCCGTCCGGGTAACCTGCCAGAGCCAAAAGCCGCTTTGCCTCGGCAATATTATTCTCCATGTCCGCCGGATCCAGGCTGATATAATCACCGCCGATCTTGCGGAAATCACTGCCCACGTCAACGTCTGACATACCTGCGGGAACAAAACCGCCGGCGGGTTTTTGGCCCTGCTGTGAGACTTGATCAACGATGTAACTGCGATCAAAGGCCAAGGCAAAGGCTTTGCGTACATTGACATTGTCAAACGGCGGCCTCTGGTTATTGAAGCTGATGTAGTAGGTTCCAAGGTAATCTGAAATTTTAACTTCCCCGGATTTTGTCAGAGTGGGAATTTCATCCGCCGGGAAAGACTCGATAAAATCAATCTCGCCGGAACGGAAACCTGCGAGCATGGCGTTCTCGTCGTCCATTAGAACCCAGCGGATAAATTCGGGACCTGTGACAGGAGCATAGTAGTACGGATTTTTTTCCATCAAAATGTATGAGTTATGAACCCATTCTTTCATTCTATATGGACCATTGGAGACATAGGTCTCGGGACTAAAAGTCCATTGATCTCCGGCCTTATCTATACTGCCTTTCTTTACCGGGAAGGTGGCGGGGAAGCACATAATCTCGTTAAAGAAGGGGCAGTCAAAGGTGAGTTTTACTTCCAGGCTTGTGGCGCTGATGGCCCTGACGCCCAGGGCGCTTTTATCCAGATCCCCTTCCATGATCTCGTTTGCGTTTACCACCATGTCGATCATGTAGCTGTAGTCAGCGGCGGTTTCGGGATCAACCAGGCGCTGCCAGGAATAAACAATATCCTGCGCGGTAAAATCCGAGCCGTCAGACCATTTGAGGCCGCTGCGCAGGGTATACACCAGGGTAACTGTCCCGTCGGTGTTTACGGTTTTCTGAGGTTCGCCTGCTGCCATGCCGGGGCCGATTGATGCATAGTTAAGGCCCGGGAAAGCCAATATGCCGGAATCCTGGTACTTGGTAAGCCCTTCAAACATATGCTGAAGGTACATGGCGCCGTCCACCGATGAGTTAAGCGCCGGATCGATTGTGTTGGGTTCGGCTGCTACACAGCCGCTGATGGTATTCTCCCTGGTTGAAACAAGGCCTCCGGCGGCTTCCTTTGCCTTGTTCCCGCAGCTCAACAACAAGCCCACAAGGGAAAGACAAAGAAGTGTGATAAACAATTTTTTCATTTATGACCTCCTAAAAAATTATTTTTGTTCGGAAAATAACTTTTTGAACATTTTACTTTTCTAAAGTATCTGCCCGTAAAATTAATCCTGAACAATTTCTTTATAGTATATTAAAAATTGCTGATTATGAACTAGGAGTCTCCCGGACTCCCGGAGCTATTACAGCAATGTTTAATCCGGGAAATGGCAGGCTGTTTTGTGGCCTGGACCCAGCTCTTTTAGTTCCGGCATGCTTTCATTGCAAAGATCCTTTGCCTGCGGACACAAACTTGAGAAAGGGCAGCCCTTGGGCAGGTTCATGGGGTTGGGCATTTCACCGGCAAGAATAATGCGTTTGCGTTCACGGGTGGTTTTTGGATCCGGAATGGGGACAGCGGAAAGCAGGGCCTTTGTATATGGGTGCAGGGGATTCCTGTATAGTTCAAGACTTGATGAGAGTTCCACCAGGTGTCCAAGGTACATTACGCCGATACGCTGTGAAATATGGCGGACCACCGAAATATCATGGGATATAAAGAGGTAAGTCAGCTTTAATTCTTTCTGCATATCTTCCAGCATATTCACTATCTGGGACTGGATGGAAACATCCAGCGCGGAAACCGGTTCGTCGCAGACAATGAATTCAGGCTCTACCGCAAGAGCCCTGGCTATGCCTATACGCTGCTGCTGGCCCCCTGAAAACTCGTGGGGATAGCGATTGGCGTGTTCACTGTTAAGGCCGACCATTGACAGCAAACGGGCTATTTTGTCTTTGCGCTCAAGATTGTTTGCAGCAAGATTGTGGATATCTATGGGTTCCGCGATAATTTCGGATACCGTCATCCGGGGGTTCAGGGAACTTACAGGATCCTGGAAGATAATCTGCATCTTTCTCCTGTATGGGAGCATATCCAAAGCGGTGATGTCACGTCCCCGGTAAATAATTTCCCCGCCTGTCGGAATATGAAGCCGGAGTATGGTCCGGCCCAGAGTGGTTTTGCCGCAGCCTGATTCTCCAACAAGACCCAGAGTTTCGCCTTCGTTTATGTACAAAGAAACATTTTCCACCGCATGGATCATTTTTACGCGGCCAAAACCTTCCTTTACGGGAAAATATTTTTTGATATTGACAATCTCGACCAGCCTTTCTGCTTCACTCATACGGCGCCCGCCTTGTGAAGGAGCCAACAGCATGCTTCGTGGCCTTCCCCCAGAGAAACAGAGACAGGCATTTCCCGGACGCAGATCCTGACACAGGATTCACAGCGGGGCGCAAAGGGGCATCCGGCATTCGGATTAAGCATATTGATGGGAGTTCCTTCTATGGGAATGAGTCTTTCTGTCTTTTCATTGTCAAGCCGCGGCAGGGAACGCAGGAGACCCCTAGTATAGGGATGGCCGGGATTGTAAAAAATATCCTCAACACTGCCCTGTTCCACAATGTGTCCTCCGTACATGACCGAAACCTTGTCGCAAATTTCCGCGATCACCGCCAGATTGTGGGTAATAAAAATGATGGCCATGTCTGTGCGTCCCTTAATGGCTTTCATAAGTTCCAGTATCTGTGCCTGAATGGTTACATCCAGGGCGGTTGTCGGTTCATCGGCGATGAGGAGCCCGGGTTCGCATATAAGGCTCATTGCAATCATCACCCTTTGGCATATACCGCCGGAGAGTTCAAAGGGATACTGATTAAGCCGTCTTTTGGGATTGGTGATTCCCACCAGGCGGAGCATTTCCAGGCAGCGCTCCTTTGCCTCTGACCTGCTTAATTCGCTTCTGTGCTTTCTGAGTACATCTATCATCTGATTACCCACAGTATAAACCGGATTAAGGCTGTCCATGGGATTTTGAAAGATCATGCTTATGCGATTACCCCTGATCTGCTCAAGTTCCTTAAGGGAAAGATCAAGAATATTCCTGTCCTCGAACCTGACTGAACCGCCGATTATCTTTCCCGGCTCGTCAAGTATGCCCATAAGGGCGAAGGCTTCCACGCTTTTTCCTGAGCCTGATTCTCCTACTATACCCATTACCTCGCCGTAATGAAGATTGTAGGAAATACCGTCAACGGCCTTTACTTCTCCCACTGGTGTGAAGAAGGAGACTTTAAGATTTTCAACCTCAAGCAATTTTTTCCTTTCTGCCTGCTCCATCAAAAAGCCTCCTATTTCTTCAGGCGCGGATCCAGGGCATCCCTGAGACCGTCGCCGAAGATGTTGAATGAAAGGATCATGAGGCTCAGGAAAGAAGCCGGAATGATCAGCCGGTGGGTGTATGTGTACATTCCCTTTAACGCATCGGAGGCCATGGAACCGAGACTGGTCATCGGCGCATTAACACCCACTCCAAGAAACGAAAGAAATGATTCAAGGAATATGGCAAGGGGAATTTCCAGACAGGTGGCAGCTACCAGCGGCCCAACACAATTTGGGAGTATGTGCTTAAAAATGATGCGTCTGTTGGATGCGCCAAGGGCTCTTGCTGCTGTAACAAATTCCTGCTGCTTAAGCTGAAGCACCTGGCCCCGTATAACCCGTGCCAAAGTGGTCCAATAGAGCAAGGCAAAAGCCATAAAAATGGCAATGATACTGGGTCCCAGGGCAATGACCAGCCGCCCCAGCAGAATTTCCTGATGAGTATCCGCATAGGAAGTCAGCATGGGTTTAATTGTGACAGCCAAAAGCAGCACTACAAGGACATCGGGTACCGAGTAAATAACATCGACTATCCTCATCATCACCATATCTACCCGGCCGCCGAAAAAACCGGAAATGGCGCCATATATTGCCCCTATAATCAGGGTGAGAAAGGCGGCGGCGAGGCCTATTACCATTGAAACCCGGCATCCGTACATAAGGCGCACAAGAGTATCCCGGCCCAGATTGTCGGTGCCAAAGATATGCGGAAAGACCTTTTCTCCCGCCGCCATACGGGCCAGCTCCTGCGGCGACCGGGCAAGGGGAGAAAGATTTTCACTCCCCCTTACCTGCTCATCGTAGTTGTATGCTACAAAGAAAGGCCCCAGATACGCGAAGACCATAAAGAACAGAATCAGGGCCAGGGAAACCATAGCTACATAGTTCTTACGCAGCCTGCGCCAGGCATCTTTCCAGTAGGAAACACTTTTATGCCGGGGAATGAAAGCTTCTTTTTCTTCCATCGTTGAAAGAATAAAATCATCGGGGTTAAGCTGAAGATGCCCAAAAACCAGGCCCGGAATTTTTTTTTCGCTCATAACTTTAACCTCTGCCCGGCTCATTATCGATTTGTATGCGCGGATCTATAATCCGGTAAATAACATCGACGGTAAAACTCATCAGTATGACCAGGGCAGCAAAAAAAATCGTAGTTCCCATAATAATGGGATAATCCCGGTTGCTGATGCTCTGTATAAAATACCGGCCCAGTCCCGGAATGTTGAATACCGATTCCACAACAAAGCCGCCTGTGAGTACCGCGGCTATCATCGGGCCCATATAACTAACCACCGGGATAAGGGCGTTTCTAAGGGCGTGCCTGAAGATGATCATTGGAACCGGAAGGCCGTAGGACCTTACCGTCTTGATGTAGGGCTTGCTTAAAACTTCCAGCATGGAAGAGCGGGTGTAGCGGGCTATTGAACACATTGGCACTAGGCCCAGGGTAAAACAGGGCAGCACAAAACTTAAGGGCCCCTGGCTGAGGCCGGATGTGGGGAAAATCTTGAACACTCCTCCCGCAAAGAGTATTAAAAGCGCGGTGGCTGTAACAAAAGAGGGGAAGGCAATTCCCAATGTCGTTATTACCTGAAGGAGGCTGTCCGGCCACTTGCCCCTCCAGTAAGCCGCGAGACAGCCAAAACTGATACCAGCAATCACTGCCCAAATTATCGAAATTGCCCCTACTTTGGCGGAAACAGGAAACATTTCTTTTATTATAGTCGCCACGGGCCTGTTTTTTTGCATCCGGAGTGATACGCCAAGATCCCCCTTAACAAGACTGAAAATATAATTTTTTATCTGCACCGGCAGAGGTTTATCAAGGCCGTACTTGCGTTCCAGTTCCTGCAGTACCCTGGCAGAAATTGCTTTCTCGCCAAGAAAAGGTCCGCCGGGAACAGTATCCATAAGTATATAAGTTAAGCAAATAATAAAAAGCAGGGTAAAAAGTGCGAGGGCCCCCCGTTTGAGGACAAATGATACCATATATACCACCTGACTTAACCTGGACCAAAACCCGGTTAGTTTTGGCTCGGGCAAAGAGTATAATTATTTTACACTGAATTTTAAAAAAATGCAAGAAATATGAGTTCTTTTATTTAAAATCTCCATTTAATAATAAAACGCCAATTTTATCTATGAAAAGACTTTAGACAGGAAAAAACAGAAAGATTAATGATTCGTGGTGAGGGGTACATACCCCGCCGAACTTTCGGTTCGCGCTTGTCGCGGAAAGCCGCCGTAGGCCCATCCCGCGAAGCGGGTCAGTGCAGGGCTTGCCCTGCGGTATTAATACCTTTTATTAAAGCTTCAGTCTTGAAAAAGATTCAGCTCATTTAACTTAAAATTGCCGATACTTTCTCTTGTGTACTTGACCTTTTGGCCATTTCCGGCTAATACTATCAAAACAAACCTGCCTGATTGAACAGGATCCATTTTTGTGGCTTTTAGCCAGAGGAGTCTAGAGTGCCCTGCGGAAGAAAACGCAAACTACGGAAAATTGCGACTCATAAACGCAAGAAAAAGCTCAGAAAGAACCGTCACAAGAACAAATAGGACTCTGGTTTAGGAATTTTTATATAACCGGGATCTGTATTTGTGGTAAAAATATATAAGTAATATGTATGAGTATGAACCTCTTTCAAAAGGCAAGCAGCAAAGCATGTTGCCGGACATATTACCGGGTATCCGGTCGCCTGGCGATCTTAAACGTTTAAGCCATACAGAGCTAAACCGCCTTTCTTCGGAAATCCGGGAACTGATTGTATCAACCGTAAGCAGAAATGGCAGGCATTTGGCTTCCAATCTTGGAGTTGTGGAGCTCACCATTGCCCAGTCCCCAATCCCCGGTTCTTGCTCCCGGGCGGAGCAGTGAATTATGCGGCTTCCATCGGGGGCTTCTCTTGATTTTTCAGGGCCTGCCCTAATAATGGCCATTGTTAACTGCAACGAAGATTCCTTTTATGCGCCTTCAAGGGCATCCAGGGACAAGGCTGTAGAAATGGCCCTGGCGGCTGAAAATGACGGAGCTTCCATAATCGACTTTGGTTCTGAATCAACAAGGCCCGGTTCTTCGTATATGGGAACTGAAGAGGAACTGGAACGCCTTATTCCTGTAATTACCGCCTTCAGAAAATGTTCTCCGCTTCCGGTTTCGGTTGATACCAGGAAGGCCGCCGTCGCCCGTTCTGCCCTGGAAGCAGGCGCCGACATCATTAACGATATTTCTTCGCTGGAAGACGATCCGGACATGGCGGCAACCTGCGCCGGCCATGGCGCTGTTTTGGTTTTGATGCACAGGAAAGGCATTCCCCTTACCATGCAGGAAGATCCGCAGTATAAGGATGTTATTTCCGAGATAAGATCATTTTTCCGTTCCGCTTTGGAGCGGGCCTTTTCAGCGGGAATCCCAGCAGAAAAGATCATCCTTGACCCGGGATTTGGCTTTGGCAAGACCACGGAAAACAATCTGGAAATTTTAAGACATTTTGCGCGCCTTGCGAAAATCCGCGGCAGAGTTTATCCTATGATCTCAGGGGTTTCGCGAAAAAATTTTATAGGAGAAGCAGTCGGCGGCAGCGCTTTGCATGATGCCTCTGCGAGACTTCCGGGAACCCTTGGGGCCAATGGGGCGGCTATTATGGGCGGGGCGGCTATTGTCAGGGTTCATGATGTAAAAGAGCATGTTGATCTTGCAAAAATGCTGTTCGCCCTTGGGCAGAAAAACTGATTAATATGGAATGGTTTCAACGTATAGCTATTATCTATGATTTTTTCCGCCCGGTTCTGGATGTGGCGATCCTCGCGTTTCTGCTTTATAAGGCTTATCAGCTCCTGGTGAAAACCCAGGCGGTTCAGCTTGTCAAAGGTGCTGCATTTCTGGTTCTTGTTTACGGTTTTGCAATGCTTTTCCGGCTCTCTACCCTTCAATGGCTCCTTAATACCATGGCGCCCGGGCTCTTTATTGCGGTAGTCATTGTTTTTCAGCCGGAGCTGCGGAAGATCATCATACGTCTGGGCCAGGGGGAACTGTTCAGACCGGACAATAAACCCAGGCTTGGACTTCTTGAAGCTGTAGTTACCGCCGCAGAAATACTCTCCCGTGAAAAACGCGGTATGCTCGTTGTCTTTCCCCGGAGGGTGAATATAAAAAATGTTATTGATACGGGGACCAGGCTGAATGCGGATATTTCTTCAAGTTTGATAGTTTCAATTTTTGAATTCGATACTCCTCTGCACGACGGGGCTCTAATAATCCAGAATAACCGTATCGCCGCCGCCGGATGTCTTCTCCCCCTGTCGGAACAGGTAAATATCAAGAAAAGTTTTGGTACCCGTCACAGGGCTGCCCTTGGTATTTCCGAACAATCAGATGCGGTGATTCTGGTTGTATCAGAGGAGAGCGGGGCTATTAGCATAGCCTTTGACGGTAAAATATACTATGATCATTCCCCCATTGAAGTTACGCGAAAACTCAAGGAACTCCTGGACAAGGGAAGCCGGAAGGGAGAAGGGGACGCCGTCCTTCCCGAATTAACCGGCGAGCTGCCATTTAATTCGGATTCTGTAAGTGGAAAGGATTAAGAATTAACATTTCGTGTTAATTTTCGATATAAATAAGCGGCGATACCGCCGCTTTAATAAGGAGTAAAAATTGAACAGCCGAAAAATTTTCGCCAGGGCAGTGGAGAATTGGCCCGCGAAGGTACTCTGCATTGGGCTGGCAATTATTCTCTTTATATACCACCGGTTGAGCACTCTGGAAAGACGTTTTTTTTCTGTTCCCCTAAATGTCGAGCATATGAGCTCCCTCTTGCCTTCCAGTTCCTATCCCAGGATGGTTCGTGTAAGTCTCCGGGGAGAAGCCGACAGCATTTTCCCCATAATGGAAGATGACATAGAAGTTTATATAGACATGGACATTTACAATATGCCAGGTACATATACGGTTCCGGTACAGTGGCGGAAAAAAGGCACAGCTCAGGGTGTTGAGCCGCTTCAGATTACCGTGGATCCTATGGAAATTACCCTTTCTCTGGATCTGAAAATCAGTAAATTCGTTCCTCTTTCGGCTAGCCTGAGGGGACAGGTGGAAAGCGGATATACCATGACTTCTTATTCCCTGAATCCAACCCAGGTTATAATAGACGGGCCGGCTGAATTAATGGGAGGTATTTCCGGACTTTATACAGAACCTGTTGATCTTGACGGCAGGAGCGGAGATTTTTCAGTGATTGTGAATATTTTAAACCGGGACCCCCTTATAGTTATACGCGGGAACGGGATCACAGAATTCCGCGGGAATATCAGCCAGATCGTTCCGGTACGGAACCTAACCGGCATTCCCATTGTTATTACCGGTATGCAGGAGGGACTTTCAGGAGAATTGGAACTAAAGACCGTCAATATTCATCTTGAGGGAGAAAATCAACAGGCTTTGAACAGTTTTGAACCTCCGCCGGATTTTCTTGCCGTTGATTGTTCCGGGATCACCCAGCCGGGAACCTATGTCCTTAAGGTACAGAGCCGGGATACTGAGAATATGCTTCTCCGCATCGATCCGGAGGAAGTAAGAATTCAGATCACCCTGAAAGAGGGGGAAGAAACCTCATGATCTCCGGCATTGGAGTTGACGTTGTGCACGTCAATCGCATGGTACGGTGGCGAAAGATCCCCGGACTCCTGGAACGTTACTTCCATCCTGAGGAGCTCAGGGCGGCCATGGCCAGAGGAAAGGGCATAGAGCTGTCCCTGGCTGCCAGATTTGCCGCCAAGGAAGCTTTTGGTAAAGCTCTGGGTACCGGTCTTGCAGGAATTGTACTAAAGGATATTATGGTCAAGAACAGGCACAATGGTCAGCCGGAAGTGATCGTTACAGGTACGGCGCTTGCCGCACTGGAACAAAGCGGGGCGGGGCGCATTCATCTTTCCCTTACCCATGAGCGTGATAACGCTATTGCTATGGTGGTGCTGGAATATGAGAAATGATGACAGGGAAGTAAAAATATCCTTCCTGTCCAAGGAAGAATACACATGTCCGGTTTGTGAATCAATTTTTCACCGGGAAGAACTCCACTCCGGTTCCGGCAGGCTCATTGCCGGGATACTCACCGACGAATTGCACCGGCTCTACGAACCTTCCGTCAGATACGGAGAAGTTTTCCCGCTCATCTATCTGGCTACGGTCTGTCCTAATTGCTGGTTTACCGCGATGGACAAGGACTTTGCCGATTTTGCCAAAGCAGACAAGTCCGCCATTGAAAGGGACAGGGAAAAACGCATTGCCGATACCAATCTGATTTTTCCTGATATTGATTATAATAAACCCCGGAACATTGTTTCCGGAACTGCTTCCCTATACCTCCTTGTCCGGTGTTACGAGTATTTCCCCAAAGAATTTTCTCCTACCATCAAGCAGGGAATTGCCTCCATCAGGGCGGGCTGGATGCTTGATGAAATGAACAAGAAATTTCCCGGCCAGCACTATGACTGGCTGGCACTGCTTTTCAAGAAGAAAGCTTATTATTTTTATATGGAAGCGATCCGCCGGGAGCAGCGCGGAAAGGAAACCCTGTCCGGGCTCAAGATCTTTGGTCCCGACACGGACAAGAATTATGGTTACGAAGGCGCCCTTTACCTTTCGTCGCTGCTCTGTTATAAATACGGTTTTCGTGAAAACCCGGAATTGCGTGCCGGTGCCCTGGATGAAGCCAGGCGTACCATCGCCAGGATCTTCGGGATAGGCAAGTCCTCTAAGGCAAAGCCGGGTCCTCTTCTGGAGCACGCCAGGAATCTTTACGAAAACATAACCAAGGAACTGAACGAGACCGATGTTGTCTAGCAAAGAATCCGTTCCTTGTGTAAAGCCGTCCGCCGGCAATGCGGTAAACATGGCGGAACGCAATATAAAACTCGTCATTGCCTACGACGGGACTGATTTTTTTGGATGGCAGAGGCAGGAAAGGCGGGACAAGGGAAACACCGCAGCGAATGAGGTTTGCCGGACTGTACAGGGGACGGTGGAAAAGGCTCTGGAAAAGCTGCATAAACGGCATGTGGCCCTGACCGGCGGAGGCAGGACCGACACCGGAGTTCATGCTGCGGGTCAAACCGCCAACTTCTATACTTCGATAGGGAGTATGGAAGCCTGGCGTTTTGTACCTGCCCTCAACAGCCTCCTCCCCCGCGATGTAAGGGTTCTGGAAGCCAGGGAAGTCTGTCAGGATTTCCATGCCCGGTTTGATGCGCGGCAGAGGACTTACCGCTATTATTTTATTATCCGCGGGGAAGCCCTTCCCTGGGAACTCCGTTACGCCTGGTATTTAAGACGGCAGCCTGACCTGATACGGCTCAATGACTACGCCCGGCTTTTCCGGGGCGAAATGGATTGCTCTGCCTTTTCGGTTCCTTCCGACAAAAGCAAGTCCCGCAGCAGGCATATATACGGAGCTTCTTTTTTTATCGAGGGCAGCCGGCTTGTCTTCGAGATCAGCGCCAATGCCTTTTTATGGAAGATGGTCCGGTCAATCGCCGGGACTCTTATGCGTTTTGAGGAAAATGGATTAAGCTCCCGCGAATTATTGGAAGTTATCGAGTCAAAAAACCGGAGCCTGACAGGTCCGACAGCTCCGCCCCAGGGGCTTTTTTTATGGAAGGTTGATTACTACCGTGAATAAAAAAAATTACCATGAAAATTATGAACCCCGAAGGACACAGAGCTCCAGGAGAGCGATAATAAATTTTCCTCTGTGTTCTCCGTGGTTATATTCTTTTGGATTCATTCTGTTGTTCTTGTTGTCATTCAGCGCCTGTGTGAGGCAGGAGGGATCCCGGGCTGTTCAGGGCCGGGATGAAACAGATTCGAAAGTTTTTATTGATGCCCTGGGGCGCCGTTATGCGCCAGCGGAATATCCAGAACGTATTGTCAGCCTTAACCCGGCGATCACCGAAATACTCTTTGCTATCGGCGCCGGGGAGCGGGTGGTCGGGGTGACCCGTTACTGCGACTATCCCCCGGAAGCAGGAACCCGGACTTCCGTGGGAGGTTTTTCCGGCGCTACGGTCAGCATGGAGCAGATCCATTCTCTGGAACCTGACCTTGTGATCCTTTCAGCGGATATGCATTCAAGGATTGTCACCCTTCTGGACGAGCTGGGTATTCAATCCTTTGCGGTGGAACCCAGGAATTTTTCCCAGGTCTACCTTACTATCGCCGTTATAGGTGAAATTTCCGGATGTAAAGCCGGCGCCGAAGAAGTGATCGCTTCAATGAAAGAAAAAATTTTTGGCGTTGAAGAGAGGATTCGCCAAAGCGAGAGACCCGGCGTATTCTGGGTCCTGTCGGAAGAACCGCTCATGACGGCGGGATCTGAATCCTTTGTTTCAGAAGCAATAGAACTTGGCGGAGGGAGAAATATTTTCGGAGACATAAAGGCGGACTGGCCTTTGGTAAGTCCCGAACAGGTTTTGATTCGCAGGCCGGACTGGATATTTATGGGAGACGACATAGCAGGAACCGCCATGTTTTCAACTCCTCTTTGGCAGGCTTTTCCCGCGGTAAGGGAAGGCCGGACGGTTGTGCTTAAGGCCGGTATCCTCTATCGTTACGGTCCCCGTCTGGCTGATGGGGTCGCTGCCATAGCCGAGATTTTACATCCGGTGATACACTGAACCATGAAGAACCGGCCTTCATTTGTCCTTGTCATCGTAATACTTGCCTCGGCCCTGCTCCCTGCCCTGCTTTGGGGCCTCTTTTCGGGGGCGGTTCCCCTTTCCCCAAAGAAGATCCTGGATGGTTTCCTCTTTATGCTTGGCAGGGGAGGAGATGAAACCGCCGCCGTACTCATTTTCAGCATACGGCTGCCGCGGCTCCTCCTCGCCGCCCTTGTGGGGGCATCTCTGGGAACAGCAGGAGCCTGCTTTCAGGGGCTTTTCAGGAATTCGTTGGCTGACCCTTACATAATCGGGGCGTCTTCCGGAGCTGCCCTCGGCGCAGCCCTTGCTGTCAGCGCCGCAGGTCTGCCGGGCTTTGGCATATTCTCCTTTATGTCCGGTTATTTTTCTCAATTGGCAGGGCCTGGAATCTGCGCCTTTGCAGGAAGCCTTTTGGCGGTATTCCTTGCCTTTATCATTTCCCGGTCTTCGGGAAACACCCCTTCGCCCGGAACCCTTATTCTTGCGGGAACCAGTGTCAGCGCCTTTTGTTCGGCCCTGCTTGCCCTTGTACTGGTAATAAAAGACAGGAACCTTATCCAGGTTTATTACTGGCTTCTTGGAAGCCTTTCGGGCGCCACGTGGTCCAGGCTTCTTGCGGCCCTCCCGTTTATGATTCTGGGCAATGTGGTTATCTTTCTTTCTGTAAGGCCCCTGGATCTCCTGCTTCAGGGAGAAGAAGCCGCCCTGAGCCTGGGCCTTGATCCGCTTAAGACCCGGTTTATACTTGCCATTGCAGCTACGCTCCCGGTTGCAGCTGCGGTTTCCGTTTCGGGAGTAATCGGCTTTGTG
>JGI24702J35022_10000928_pt1 | contig 18297 bp, 27 predicted proteins | sample TergutTh196P4_FD_35022 | JGI IMG/M metagenome (IMG submission 35022)
GGATACTTTTACCATCGTCAATGAGACCCAGCGAAGCCTTGACGAGGGGATTGGCGTCCGCAATGTGCTGGAGCTAACCGATGAGCAAATCATCGCCAACATGAACGGGGTGCAGAAGCAGTTTAGCCTCCAGCTTACCGATGAAACCAATCGGCAGTTCTGCGTGGAAATGGAAACCGGCACGGGCAAAACCTATGTCTACACCAAGACGATATTCGAGATGCACAAGCAGTACGGTTTCACAAAATTTATCGTGGTCGTACCGAGTGTAGCCATCCGCGAAGGCGTTTATAAGTCTTTCCAAATCACTGCCGACCACTTCGCGGCGCAATATGATAACACCCCGGTGCGTTGTTTTATCTATGACAGAAAAAAACTGTCGCAGGTGCGGCTATTTGCCACCTCCGGCGACATTGAAATTATGATTATTAACATCGACGCTTTCAACGGTATGCGCCGGGAAGCCTTGCATATCAAGGCGTTTTGGGCGCGGCAGGACAAAGAATGGATCGACAAAGCGGTGTACGCTATTCTTGCAGAAAAATACAAGGAGCAAAAGTCATGACCAATTACACAAAATCAGAACTTGAAGAAGCCAAAATTGCTCTGACCTCCACGTTGCATAAATGCGTAAAGATACAAGACGGCAAAAAACTTGGTGCGTCTCAGCAGACACTTTTAGATAGACGAGTGCGGGCGTTGCGGCTTGCGCTTGTGTTGATTGAAAAAGAAATGGAGGAAAACGACAATGCCAAAACCTGACCCGACCATGACTCACCCCGTTCCGGGTCATCCGGTTATATACATAAAACCGACCATCACGCAACCGAATATCGAAGTCGGTGATTTTTCATATTACAGCGATAAAAACTTTGAGAGCCGTGTTACACACCATTATGACTTTTACGGCGACAAATTAATCATCGGGAAGTTCTGCCAAATAGCGGCAGGCGTGGAGTTTATCATGAACGGCGCGAATCACAAAATGAATTCCATTAGCACCTTCCCGTTTTATATTTTTGAGGGATGGGGTCAGCAGGTGCCGCCGCTTTCGGAGATGAATAATAAAGGCAACACAGTTGTCGGTAACGATGTATGGATTGGTCAGAACACGACCATTTTACCCGGTGTTCACATCGGTGACGGTGCGATTATCGGTGCAAACAGCGTCATCGGGAGCAATGTCGAGCCGTATACTATCGTTGCGGGCAATCCGGCGAAGCCTGTCCGTAAGCGCTTTGACGATGAATTGATTGTGCTTTTACAAAGGTTCAAATGGTGGGATAAGCCGATTAATGAAATTCAAAAGTTGATCCCGCTTTTAAATGACATCGATTTAGAAAAAGTAAAACACGAGATAAAGGAGCGAATGCAATGACCGACTTAACTCAAATCCCCGGCATCGGCAAAAAGATGGCACAGCATCTTGTCAACGCCGGGTATCCCGATATAAACTCCCTCAAAGGTCAAAACCCGGAGGAGATATACACGAAACATTGCTTGCTTCAAGGAATGGGAAATATGTCGTGCAGGTGCGTTCTATACTGCTACCGGCTGGCGGTGCATTACGCCGATCATGGCGGTCAACTGCCGCCGGATAAACAAAATTGGGGAGATTGGAAGGATTGACAATATGTTTAATGAAATTTGTATTTACGAAGCGAAAATAGAAAAGCAGGACGAAATCGAAGAACTTATGCGGGAAGTCGCCGAATTTTATCGCTCCCTGCCCGGTGTGATTGAAGTGCGCTATATTAAGCGTACCCACCGGCAAAAAGACTTTAATGCCGTTAAAGCCGGAGAATCGCCCATCCGCTTGACTCGTCAGGTCGGCAAGGTCACCTATATGCTGTACTTAGTGGTGGAGGACGAACAGGCTCACGCCGCTTTATACAAACCGGCGATGGAGAGGTTTTATAAGCGCTGGAACCGCTGTCTGCTCTCCATGCCTAAAATTCTTTTGGGCGAAAATATCGTATAAAGGAGACATTGTTTTATGACTGAAAAATTAGCTTGTAAACTCGGACGAAACGATGAAGTTCCAAACATCGAATTAGCAGAGCTTCTTTGTAAAAATAAAGATGCAGATAGCATAAAAGAGATCGCCCTTGGATTGAAAGACAAGGATAAAGCCGTCGCCAACGACTGTATCAAAGTGCTTTATGAAATAGGAACAAGGAATCCCGCATTGATTTCGGCATTTGCGGACGATTTTTTAGCATTGCTTCATTCACGGAACAATCGGCTTGTTTGGGGCGGCATGACGGCTTTGGCAACCATCGCGGAATTGTCGGCGGAATCAATTTATAAAAATATAGATGTGATTTTGTCCGTTTTCCAAAATGGCAGCGTAATCGCCGTTGATAACAGCGTTACCGTTTTGGCGGGGTTGTGCAAAGCCGATCAAAAATACGAAAAGCACTTGTTTCCCATACTGCTTGAGCATTTGCGAGCCTGCCGGACAAAAGAAGTCCCGCAGCACGCAGAAAGAGCGGCTGTTTGCGTAAATAAAGACAATGCCAAAGTCTTTCTTGAAGTGCTTGCCGGCCGCAAGGAGCATATGGATGGCTCACGGCTGGCGCGGATTAGAAAGCTGGAAAAAAGATTAGGAGCTTGTGGATATGATGAGAAATCCTGAACAAACCATAGGGAATTTAATTGACAAGCAAGGCGTAGCCTTCGTCGGCTCTGTGGATGCTGACGGTTTCCCTAACATGAAAGCCATGCTCCCGCCGCGCAAACGTGAGGAAATCAAGTCGTTTTGGTTCACGACCAACACTTCTTCCATGCGTGTGGCGCAATACCGCGAAAACCCCAGTGCCTGTATCTATTTTATGGACAAGCGGTTCTTTCGCGGCGTAATGTTGAAAGGCACGATGGATGTTTTAGAAGATGCCGCCGCCAAAGAAATGATCTGGCAGGACGGAGATACCATGTATTATCCCGGCGGCGTAACCGATCCCGATTATTGCGTGTTGAAATTCACGGCACAGAACGGGCGATACTATGCTGATTTTAAGAGCGAGGATTTTAATGTATGAAAAAAGATCAACTACTCCGCAACCCCGATATAGAGCCTACAAGCGAAGTTATCGCAGGGGGACTTGGCGCGGCGAACGACGCCTATGCGAAATTCATTAATGGCTTGAAAAGTCATGACATTGACTTGGAATACCGTTATTACACTGACGGTAAATCATGGCTCGGCAAAGGGTTGCATAAATGGACGGGTATTCGCGGCGGACAAAAGGAAGTCACCGCATTTTGGCTTTCTATATGGGATGGGTTTTTTAAAGTAACGCTCTACATTCCCGAAAAATGCCGGGTGGATGCGCTCTCCCTTCCACTTGATGAAGAAATAAAGAAAATGATTGCCGAATCGAAACAAATAGGGAAATTGAAGTTCTTTCCGATTACCTTTGACTTGCAGTCAGTAGAATTGTTTGATGCAGTTTATACGCTTATTGATTTTAGGAAAACGATAAAATAAGAGAGGGCGAGTTATGGCAATGGAATATGAGTTTATCGGCCAATTTCGCAAGTACAAAGATGAAGATACCTGCGGCTGGAATTTTCTTTTCATGCCGCAAGATTTAGCGAAAGAAATACGCGCTATGCACAAACATCAAGAAGAAGGCTGGGGACGCATGAAAGTAACGGCAAAAATCGGCGGAAGCGAATGGAAAACTTCAATATGGTTTGACACGAAAAACGATACCTACCTGCTTCCGATTAAAGCCGAAATCCGAAAAAAAGAAAAAATAGAAATGGAAATCGGAAACGAGATAAAAACGACAATCTGGGTTTAGGAGACGCAATCTTGAAAATTAACCGTTTACTTGAAATAGTAACCATACTTCTCAACCGGGAAACGGTCACGGCTAAGGAACTTGCTGACCGCTTCGGGGTTTCGACACGCACTATTTATCGTGATATTGACGCGCTGTCCTCCGCCGGGGTTCCTGTTTATACGAACAAGGGAAACAGCGGCGGCATATCGCTTTTAGAAGATTACACGTTGAATAAGACCCTGCTCTCCAAAAGCGAAAGTGAAGGTCTGTTGTTGGCGATCAAGGCAATGGGCGCGACGAGTTACCCCGAAGCCGATGCTATTTTGAATAAAATAGGTTCGATTTTCAAAGACAACAAAGCGCACGACTGGATTGAAGTAGATTTTGAGGGATGGAGCAGCAAAGTAAACGAGAAGGACAGATTCAGCAAAATCAGAGATGCGATCATTAGTAATAAAATCATCAATTTTGATTATGTCAATGGCAATGGCGATAAAAGCAACCGATCCGCCGAACCTGTCAAATTGATATTCAACGCCTACACATGGTATTTAATAGCGTACTGCCTTAAAAAGAATTCACACCGTATGTTCCGTCTTTCAAGGATTAAGAATGTGCAAATAACCAATCAGCACTTTACTCTGCGCGAGATACAGGAACACGAAAAACAAAGCGTACACGCTCCCTTTGTAGAGTTAAAGCTACGTTGCAATGAAAAAATCCTGCACAGGATATATGATACTTTTGACGGGGATTGCATTAATAAAAGCGATGACGGCAGTTTTGACGTAACCGTGTCTATACCCGAAGATGAATGGATTTACGGGTATATTTTGTCTTTTGGAGGTTATGCTGAGGTGCTTGAACCTGAACACATCCGCAAGATTATCAAAACCCGCGCAAAAGAAATTTTAGAAAAATATTAAAACAAATTTCAAATATGACACACTGTTGTCACTACGCTCTGATATACTATGACCACGGCACCAAAAAGCCGAAATAATATTTTGGAGGTTTTTCAAGATGAAAATCGAAGTAACAAATTTACAACCCCAAGCCGCGGCGGCGATTAAAAGAACAGCGTTAGGTATGGACAAAATTGTCGAAGTGATGAAAACAGACTACCCGAAAATAATGGGTTACATCGCAGAACAGGGCAAGCAGATCACGGGTGCGCCGTATTGCTTATACACGAACGCCAGCGAGGACTATACGACGTTTGACATTGAACTTGGAATTCCGGTCAGTGAGGCGGTTTCTGCTTCCGGCGACATATTCATGAGCCAAACCTACGACGGCAAAGCGCTTGTAGGGACACATAAGGGCGCATATAAAGACCTTGAAAAAACGTATTGTGCGCTTATGGATTACGCAAAGGAAAATTCGATTGGGATTGCAAACGATTGTTATGATTATTACCTGAACAATCCTTCCGACACGCCGGAGAACGAACTGCTGACACAAGTCGTATTTCCTATCAAGTAAGGGAGAATACCTATGCTAAAAAAAGCCTTAGTGATAATTGATATTCAAAATGATATTACAAAAAACTACAAGGATATTATCGACAATCTGAACAAGGCCATAGATTGGGCTGTCAACAATGATATTCACGTTGTTTATATAAGGCATGAAAATTTATCAGCCGGCACGAGGACGCTTAAACCGGGTACACATGGGGCGGAGTTAGCAACAGACTTGAAAATAGCATCAGAAAACGTTTTTACAAAATCCAAAGGGAACGCACTAACCTGCGAAGAATTTACAGATTTTATCGGTAAAAATGAAATACATAAAATCTACATAGCGGGAGCGGACGCTACCGCTTGCGTTAAATCCACCTGTTATAATTTGTGTAAGGCTGAATATGACGTTGCGGTCTTGTCCGATTGCATTACCAGTTGGGATAAAAAGAAAATCCCCGAAATGTTACAATATTACGAAAATAAAGGCGCAAAAATAACTTGTTTGAGCGACCTGTTAAGTTCTGTCAATGAACAATAATCGCATTCTATATCAAGAAATCATTGGCCGCTTCCTCTATGATATAGGCAGGAGGTGAGATAAACGATGGATCAAGCACCGGTGGCAGACAAAATCAAAGCGTATGTCAAAGCGCATTTGCAAGAACCGATTACGGCAAGCGACATCGCCAAAGCGGCGGGCTATTCCCAATACCATGCGACAAGATTATTCAAAGCCGAAACAGGCGAATCACCCTTTGACTACATTCGGCGTGAGCGGTTGCTGGGGTCTGCCCATGCTTTGCGGTTCGGCAAACCGAGAGTTATTGACATAGCGTTTGATTTTGTATTTGACAGCCACGAAGGTTTTACAAGGGCGTTTTCAAACGCTTTCGGCATCACGCCGAAAAAGTATGCCGATTACAGGAAGCCTGACGGTTGGCTGATTCCATATCGTTTTCTTAACCACCAAAAATCAAAATCGGAGGAAACGAACATGAAAGAAAACACAGCGGTAATCTTTACCCAAATCATCGAAAGACCGGCGCGGAAACTCATCCTCAAAAGAGGGAAAAACGCTACCCACTACTTTGAGTATTGCGAGGAAGTCGGCTGCGGTAAATCGGACAAATCCGAACCGTGGGAAATTCTTTGCGAAATTAAGGAAGCATTATACGAGCCTGTCGGCATTTGGCTGCCGGACAATATGCGCAATCCGCGCGGCGGAGATTCCGAAGGAACGAGCGTCTACGCTCACGGCGTTGAAGTCCCCGCCGATTATGTCGGCAAAATACCGGATGGCTTTGATGTGATCGATCTTGAACCGTGCAAATATTTAGTGTTTCAAGGCGAACCGTATGACGATGAAAATTTCGGGGAAGCCGTCGGGCTGTGCATGGAGCGCATTGAAAGATTTAATCCCGAAGTCTACGGCTATAAATTCGCCGATGAACTTGCGCCGAAAATGCAGCTTGAACCGTGGGGCTGGCGCGGGTATATCGAAATGCGCCCTGTGAAAGAAATGAAATAGCAATAAGATTGACTCCCAATCAATACCAACGAAAACAAGGTATTTACATTTTTACCTTGTTCTCGTTGGTGGCATTATTTTTTCACTTGCTCCGCCATGACCCTGATAAACTCTTCAACAGAAGGTTTGCCGTTAGGGAATAATTGGCGTTGCCTTGCACGGATTGCCGGGTCTGAATTGTCCCACGCATCATCAACAGCTACTTGCATATCACGGATAATTTCACCCACCGATACACCATACTGCGCAGCCAACTGTTCAAAGATTCCGCCCGGCTGATTTTTACGGTTTTTCATTTGCGCCATCCTTTCCTGCTTATTAGGAAACGGGGCGCAAAACACATACTTTGTAATTGCAAACCATTCTGCCACGGCACTTTGCGCCGATTTCCAGTATCGGATATTACCTCTACCGGAAGAACATAGCAAGTAAAAGATTTATTGTTTTTCGTCAAGAAATGGCTCTGGTGCATACCCTTACACTATTTATAGGTATCGTGTCATTGTTTACGGCTGGNGCATTTGCTCCGCGNGAGTATAAAAAAAGAGGGGCAAAACCGCTCCTAAAACTGTGGCAGTTTTGCTCCTTAAATGCTGAAAAGCCCAGTAACACTGGGCTTTTTGCAACGATGAAAGTTTATTGCTTTCATCGTGGTTATTTGGTTGTTTATATATGATTCAAACCCCCAGCGAAAAAATCTAACATTGCCAAAACATAAATCAAGGTTGCCAAATTCTAACCCGTTTGGCAACCTTGAATTTTTGCTGTATCTCTTGATATTACTTGATTATTTGCTCAAAATACGTCAAGGTTGCAAGGTTGCCAAGGTGTCCCCGACATCAGCGATTTTTCTCTAAAATTGTTCTTAGCGAAAGTATCGCCTCGCTAATGATCGCTTTCTCAGATGCGGTGCAACCGATCATAAGTCCGTCTTTGGAATAAGCCTTACGAACCCGGATCGCTTCCACATCATCATAAAACAAGTCATCCAGCGTTGCGCCCAGAGCGGCGGCAATTTGTAGATATGTACCCACACTACCTTGATACCGCCCGTTCTCAATTAGGCTCCAATATTGACCTGAAAACTCCGTTCGCTCCGCCACTCCTTCCTGTGTTAATCCAAGCCTCTTGCGCATCTTACGGATGTGTCGACCCACGGCTTGCTGGTCGAATTGAATTTTTTTTGCCATTTTCAAAGCTCCTATCATAGTTTTTTGAGTGCACCTATTTGTTTCGTTGCACCCAACCATGATAGAATTTTTAATGTGCAGCCAGAAAGGAGAGCTTTGAAAATGGCAAAAAATATCGATGATAAATTATCCCTACGCTACTTTTCAACGGTAACCGCCAAAAAGGTGGATTGGTTGTGGTATCCGTACATTCCATTCGGAAAAATAACCATTGTGCAGGGCGATCCGGGCGATGGCAAAACCACACTGATATTGAATATCGCAGCCCTTCTTTCTACCGGGCTTCCGATGCCGGAAGCATCGAACAACCTAAATCCAGCAAATATTATTTATCAAAGCGCGGAGGACGGCGCGGAAGATACATTAAAACCGAGGCTCGTTACTGCCGGGGCTGATTGTTCACGGATAGCGTTCGTTGATGAATCAAAATATGGTTTAAAGCTAAATGATCATCGAATTGAAACAGCAATTAATGAAGTCGGCGCGCGGCTTTTAGTGCTTGACCCATTACAGGCATACCTCGGAGAAAATAGTGAAATGAATCGTGCTGATGGTATCCGCCCCATGCTGAAGCAGTTGACCTCCATTGCGGATCGCACGGGATGTGCCGTTGTTGTTATCGGTCATATGAATAAAGCAAGCGGCTCAAAAGGTATTTATAGAGGTCTCGGTTCCATAGATATTACCGCTGCCGCCCGGAGTGTTTTATTGGTCGGCAGAATTAAGAGCAACCCTGCTGTCCGCGTAATGTTGCAATTGAAAAACAGCCTCGCGGGGGAAGGAATGCCCATAGCCTTTGAAATAAACGATGATTCTTCCGTTCGCTGGATTGGGGAATATGATATCACCGCCGACGAATTGTTGAGCGGAGATGAACCGCCAAGCGACAGGAATAAATTATCAGAGGCGACCGAAAAACTCGAAAAGATGCTGGATGACGGAGAAGTTCCCTGCAGCCGCATTTACACGGTTTTGAATAATATGGGAATTGGAAAACGCTCGGTCGACAGGGCAAAAAAGCAATTAAATATAAAATCTATCAAACACGCCGATGGTTGGTATTGGTCGTTACAGGAGGTTGCTCATGAAAAAGGATAAAATCAGAAGGCGTATTCCCGTTGAAGCTAATGGCGAAATTCCCGCCCCACCTTATATAGATTCTTGGAAGTTGAAAGACAAGCACCTTCGCGTTGCGGTATATTGCAGTGTCGCCACTTTGGAACAAACAGAGTGTTCAAAAATATGTCAGACGCGCATAACGCGTATACCGATGTTATAGGAGGTTCCCATGAAGAAGGATAAAATCAAAAAGAAATTTGAAAAGCAGGGCGACGGCGATACCGTTCGTATCCCCGCTAAAGCCAAATACGACAGGCGGAAGCTGGATGATAGAAAATTGCGGGTTGCCGCTTATTGCCGTGTCAGCACGGACAGCGACGATCAATTCACCAGCTTTGAAGCTCAAAAGGAACACTTTGTAAAATCCATCGCCAATCATCCCAATTGGGAGCTATATCACGTGTATGCGGACGAGGGCATATCCGGGACAAGCACTAAAAAGCGCGATGAATTTAATAAAATGATGGATGACGCGCTGGCAGGTAAGTTTGATATGATTATTACAAAAACAGTGTCACGCTTTACCCGTAATACAGTCGACGGGCTTAAGGCGGTGCGCTTGCTACTCAAACAAAGCCCGAAGATTGGTATATATTTTGAGGAAGACAAATTCAACACCCTGATGCCGAATAGCGAATTCCTCTTGACCATCATGCTGTCGCTTGCTCAAGGCGAAAGCACAAAAAAGAGCGAAACCATGCAAACCTGCCACGAGTGGAAATGTCAGCGAGAGGACTTTTTCTGTCCTACGGTTTATTTGTTGGGTTTCGATACGGATGAAGACGGCAATATGGTCATTGAGCCGGAAGGGGCGAAAACCGTCCGTGCTATTTTCACGTTGTATTTGGCGGGAACATCCTCCTCCGCAATTGCCGGTACACTTACTGAACTGGGGCGACCGACGGGAAAGAATAATCTTATTTGGTCTTCATCCAGCGTAATGAATATAATCCGAAACGAGAAATACTGCGGAGATATTTTGGGACAAAAAAGCTATGTTGTGGATGTTCTCGAACACTTACGCTCAAAGAATAAGGGGAAAAAGGACTTTTATTATAAGATGAACCACCACCCCGCTATTGTGACGCGGGAGGAGTATATCCGCGCTCTTATCATGTCGAAAGGAAACCGCAATTCCCGTTATTTCAATCCTTCTTATGAAATGCGTGTAATTAAGGAGGGGCTACTGTCCGGTTTCATCCCCATCAATTGCTCCTTCGGCGGTTACGACGCCGGGCATTATATGGGAGTCTGCGATGCCGCCCCAAAGCCTGAAATTCCACGCAAGGCAGAGGTCATCCATATCGAAGGTTGTGAAATCGCCCGCGCGCAGGAGTTTGGAGACTACGGCGTTGCACTTACGACAATATCTCCCAAGTCATTCAGTTTCAATAAAGAATGTACCCGGCTTTTGCCAAAAACAGAATACGTTGAGTTGTTGATTCATCCCATCGAGCGTCTGTTGGCTGTTCGCAAAACTACGGCGGATAATCGGAATGCCATCCCGTGGGAAGCTGGTGCAGTGTCCAGCGCTGGTTTTATGCCGACACTCTATGAGCTGTGCGGATGGTGTGACTATTGGAAGTACAGAGCCGAAGCGGTCTGTCTTGTGAAAAGGTCGGAGCGGGTACTCATATTCAATCTATCGGAAACCGAGACTATTGTGTGTGAAAAGCCGAAAAAGAAAGTAAAACCGCAGCCCGATAAACCGAATCCTGAAGAGCCTGTTCAAGAAAAGCGTCCGCCTCAAACATTCAAACCGGCTTCTTGGCTGGATAATTTCGGAGAAACTATGACCGGTAGTTATTTATTCTGCCGCCAGCATCACGCCGCCGCGTTAAGCAAGTGGCAAACGAACGCGAAGGCACAGCCAATCAGCGGGTTCGAGAATACGGTTGAATTGCCCACCGAGGACAGTGTCGCGGCGGTGTTGGCAGCATTGGAGGTGTGCAGCGCATGAATGAAATCCCAATCGGCGGTATTCAATCATTAGATGAGTTGCTGGACTGTGAAGTGGTACGCAGCGAATTTTTATCGCCTACATTTCAAGCTAAGGTCACTATACAACACAGAAAATTCAGATTTAACGCGGCTTGCGTAAGGATGTTTGCGGATACGCAGTTTATAAAAGTTTTGATTGACCGAGGTCGGAGGCGGATTATCGTTATTCCCTGCGAGGAATTTTCTCCATGCAAATTGAAGTGGAGCCTTCATAAAAACGGTAAACCTCAATCGCGCGACTGCCTTGCGGAATATACCTGTGCCAAGCTCTTTGACATGATGAACTGGATTCCTGAAAATCGTTATAAAATCATGGCAGTATACCAAGAGATGGAGGGTGTCCGCCTTATTGTATTTAACTTGGTGGATTGCGAAATGGTGGTTGTTAAAACCGTTGTCCGTGATGACGGAAAAACAGTTAAAGAACAAAAGATTATCCGCCCGGACAAATGGCTCGAATCTTTTGGCAATCTTTACCGAACACACGAAGATGCTTACAAGGTTGATTTGAGCAAGCACTATTTGTTGCCCGACAATCTTACCGGCGAAGATCGGGAAAGCCTACTTGCCGAAAGAAAACCCGTCGTCCCGCAAGAGCCGCCCACGCCGAGGGAAATCGTTTTAAGAGAGTACGGCGGCGAGGAGGAAGACGATGCATGAGCCAACAACCACACTTACGATAAGATTTACTTTCAAGGATAATCGCCTGAATGTTACCAAAAATGTGTTATACGCACTTGGCAAACCGAGCTGGATTCAAGTGCTAATCAGCCAGAATCGAAAAACCATGTACATCAAGCGATGCGAAACAAAAATAAGGGACAGCTTTTTTGTTCCGCCGCGTGTCTACGACGATCCCGAATACAAATACAGACTACGGAAAGCGGCTTTTTCTGAAGCTGTGAGCAAAGCACAGGGTTGGGAGGACGATAGTAAATACCGCTTGTTCGGCTCAATATTCTCCGAGGGCGTTATCGTGTTCCATTTTAGAGAGGCGGTTCCAATGTGTGACAGCGAGGAGGACGATGAAATATAAGATAGACTACCGCCATTTACCGTCTGTTGTACTCCACGTTTTCGCAAATGAACGCTTTTCAAATACAGCGGATACAACCTCCCGCAAGAAATCGCCAATGGTCTCCAACGTATCCGCAAAGTTATTGTCCACACTTTTTACCTTTTTCAAAAATGCAGTCCATTTCTTTTTCATCGCGGAATCGCCGCCCAACGCAAGAAGCTGCTCAAATTGCTCCGGCGTAAAATTACGGTCACGATTTTTGAAAGTTTGCTCTATAGCGGTTTTGAGGACTTCGCCGTCAAAATTAAATTTTTGCGAAAGATAAAAGATGTCATAATAATCTTTCATCCGGCTGGAGAATTCCATCAAAAACAAAATCGCATCCAGCTTTTCCGCAATAGTGGTCTCGACAGAATAGGTGTTAACCACAGGGGCTTCAAAATCATCAAGCTGGGTTGGGATTTGCCGCTTTTCTTGTCCCGGAACAATAATATCCCCGACTCCAAAATCAACACCAAAAGTGGTTCGGGTGTTCTTAATCCGTGCTATCATCGTTGCACCGATCCCGGCGTATTTTTTTGCCACGGCAATAGGCTCAATTTTTATTATCACGAAGGTGATATAGTCATTTCCGGTTTCGGCGGCAATAATATCCTCAAGAACCGGTTTTAACTTTTCAGGGGTGTTGGGGATGTTTTTCAAAAGAAAATCCACATCAACCGTGACCCTGCTGTCGAAGTCGGTGAGGGCGTAAACAAATAATCCGCCTTTAAGAATAAGATTTTCCGCATATTGAGAATGTTGTAGCCGCCGCAGGAATTCTTCTTGGCAGAACAATTGGAGGCAGAGTTGATTGCTCCGTCCCGTTTCCTCTGCTTTGTTTTTCAACCGCGCAAGCACGGATGCCGCCATATCAGCCATTAAGAAGCACCTCCATCAAATCCGTTACTTTCGTGTAGACCCTCATTTTTTTTGCATACTGCGATAGGTTGCCGAGGCTCTTTTTATTATCCGCCGCATAAGCATTGACTGCCTTTGCGAATATTTCACTGTCCATTTGAGCGCGATGTTTGAAGCAATCGCAAATGGTACGCTCACGATCATAAGTCAAAAGGGTAACGCCGTTCCAATCTTCATCTACGGCACCTATGGCAAAGAGCTTATCGCTGACCATGTAATTGCGAATGGGTGGATAAGCAATTTTGAAACGGGAACGCGTGGCATTGCGTGTGACCGCCAAATGCCATTCCAGCGGCGTCCTGTCGCTATAGCCATAATGAAACAATGCAGAGTCAAGGCACACAACACAATCGGGAAATAGTCGGGCAATGGTTTCTTCCTCGCGTTCATCTTGTTTTGGTAGAGAATAATAACCATTCCGTACCCGCGCTATGATACCTTGTTTGCACAGATCGGAAACCGCATAATTCGGATATCCCGCTCTATTAAAATCTGCGGTACGAACCACACCGTCGGCGGTATTTATTATGCCGTGGATTTTTTCAATGTCATACAATGCTCTTTCTCCTTTCGACCGCACTATATTCGTTTCTGCGGTCGATTGTATTATAGCACAATCAAAACGAAAAATCAACTATAAATTTACGCTAACAATTTGTTCGTGCGGTCAATTATAGATTGTTGGCATCAAAAAAGCCCATAACTTCGGTAAAAATGCCGTAGTTACGGGCTTTATATTTTTGTCGTTAAGTAAAGTTAGCACATTTAGCAATCCCCGAAAAAACATTTACAAAGCCGTTTTTCCTTTCACAAGTTCTGCTTTCCGCTCTGCGCCTTACCATTTCAAAACATTCGCGGCTTATAATTGGCTCATGTGTATCCTCTACTAAAACCCAATCTTCACGCGCGTTAATAATAGTTTTCTTGCTTTTAAAAGAAATTTTTGTTGTTTTTTTCTGTGCCATATGCCCTAAGTAAACAGGATTGCGAAGAATTTTAACAATAGAACCCGAAGTCCATTCTTGCCTCTTTGAATACTTATTTATGTCTAAATGCTTATGCACTTGGCAACGATATATAGCGGGCGTTGGTATACTCCGCTCTTTCAAAAATTCCACGATTTCAGAGGGCGTATAACCCTGACTTGCCATTGCGAAGATGTTCTTAATAATTGGCGCAATTTCCTCGTCAATTAGTAAATGGTTTTTGTTTTCGGGATTTTTTCTGTAACCGTATGGCGCGAAATTACCGATATACTGCCCCTCGTTCATCTTTGAAATAAACGCCGAACGAATTTTTTTTGACGTGTCACGCGCATACATCTCATTGAACAGTTTTCTTTAAGGAAGTAAAAACAGCAACACGTTAAAACAGCATAAACACAGGGTTTCAAGGAAATTTGATTTTACACTCATACCCATAGACTTATAATATTTTCTTTTTCGACACGCAAAAACGATTTATTCAAATACGCTAACGCCTTATCAATTTTGATAGGGCGTTTTTTATTTGGGGAAGAAATTTATATCAAAGCAGAAATTACAAAAAGGATAGGAGTTGATTGGTTGTGAGGGATAACAACAGTATTATACAAAAACACCAGTGCGCGTTTTTCAAAAACAACAACGACGACTGCGCGATTTTAACAAAGCGGATTTGTAAACACAAGCACTGCTCGTTTTTCAAGACGCATATAGAATTTAACGAAGCATTAAAAATTGATTTTTTACTCGAAAGCTACAAAAAAGGTCATATCACAAGAGAGCGTTTAATCGACCTCGAAGAAAGGTATTACCTCAAAAGCAGGAAAGAGGTCATAAAAATGCTAAAAGAACACGGCTTGAAGTTATAGGGGGCAGCATGGAAAAATTTAATCTGCCGAGAATGAAACGCAAAACTGCCGAATTCTATAACTTTTATCAAATCCCGAAAGTTTTATTGCAGAATAAAACATTTTCAAGTTTGGACGGCTGGTCGATACTTCTTTTTGCTATGCTGTTCGACCGCGTTTCGCTGTCTGCCGAAAATATAAAAGACTTCACGGACGATAACGGCGATATTTTTATCATCTTTACCGTCGAGGAAGCAATGGAAAAAAGCAGTAAAAGCAAACCGGTGATATGCAAATGCTTCAAGCAGCTTGAAGAAATCGGGCTTATAGAACGTGTTCGGCGGGGCTTGGGAAAACCGTCGATTATTTATGTAAACGATTTTACATATATCGGCGAACCCGCACCAATAGCGGAAACTTCCAGAGGTAAAGATTCTTTACTTCAAGAGGTAAAGAATGTTGACTTCAAGAAGTCAAATAATTTTACTTCAAGAGGTCAAGAAAATTTACCTCAAGAAGTAAAAAATCTTTACCCTAATGATACTGACTTAAATAATACTGAAATAATTAAAACTGACCCGATTAACACTTCATTTGAGCGGTTTTGGGCGGCATACCCGAAAAAGAAAAGCAAGGGCGACGCCGAGAGAGCGTGGAAAAACTTTAATCCTAACAAAGAGTTAGCAGCGTTAATCCTTGAAAAAGTAGAAGCCGCTAAATCTTCATACGACTGGCTCAAAAATAACGGTCAATATATCCCCTACCCCGCTTCGTGGCTGAACGCTAAAGGCTGGGAAGATGAAACCGGAGAACCTCCGGTTACGAAAGGCGGTGCGGTAAATGAACATTCAACCCGAATGTCGGGCGGATTCAAAAACGCCCTCGACAGATATTCGCATATTGAGTAACGATGTCAGTGTAGCGGGTTTGCCGTCTACCCCGAAGCCGGTTATATGCGATTTCTGCGGCGCGGAACGTTACACGGAGGGAATTAATCTGCTCGGTACTCGTATACTTTGGTGTCCCTGCGGAGCGGAGCCCTGCACTTGCCCGGAGGGAATCACACAGTACGAGCGGGAAGAAGCTGAACGTGAAGCCATTCGGCAGCGTGAGGAACAGGAAAAAGCCAACAGCCTTATGCGTGAGAGAGTGCGTAAAATCACAGGCGAGAGCGGAATGGGCGAACGATTCTTACAGCGTACTTTTGATACGTTTGTTACCGAAACCGCTTTGCAAAAGCAAATCAAGGCGTTTGCACAAGACTACGCGCGGAATTTTGAAAGTATGCTACCGAAACGAGGCAAGCCACTGTACGGCCGCAATGGACTGATGATTTCCGGCACTAAGGGAACCGGCAAGACCCATATCGCGGCGGCAATTGCTAATCAGCTTTTATCGGGCGGTACTGCCGTTATCTGCATGACGGAGCGGAATTTATACGACCGAATCAAGCGGACTTACTCCTACGACTGCGGCGAGAACGAGAGTGATATTCGCAGAATTTACGAAACTGTGCCATTATTGATTATCGACGATTTAGGCAAAGAAAAGGCTTCCGACTGGACGTTATCAACGCTGTACGCGATTATAGATGGTCGTTATGAACGCGCGATGCCTACGATTATCACCACAAACTACGATGTACCGAATCTGATTAACAGAATCACACCACCGGCATACAACAAGGAAATAGCCGATAAAACCACAGCAGAAGCAATTATAGACCGCCTGTTTGAAATGTGCGAAAGCATTGTAATGAAAGGCGATAGTTGGCGTTCGCGCTGACGGAAAGGAAAATATGTTTACAAACGAAAGATTATTAAAAATCCTCAAAACTAATTTCATGGCAGAGGATTTTGAGTTAGCGAAAACGCTGACAGCGGTGGAACTTCAATCAATCGCGGAACGTACTGCCGAATTAATAAAAGCCTATCCCGAACAATACGGGCTGACGGTTGATAACTACTTCGACTTGCGGTTTCCCGATGATGTGAAAACCTACATTCTAAGCCGTGAAATCAACAGCAGCAGGCAAAGATTATGACTGACTTAAACACGCTTGCGGAATCGGCGCCGCAGAAATATTACATAGTTGATACTATATTAAAGGCACATTCGGTTCTGAGCAGACACCGTAAATGTGCCGTTTCTGTGTCGGGCGGTTCGGATTCCGATATAATTTTAGATTTATTGGAACTGATTAAACCCGATGGCTGTGAGATACGGTATGTGTTTTTTGACACAGGGTTAGAATACGCGGCAACTAAGCGGCATCTTGACGAGTTAGAAAAGAAATACGGTATTATTATCGACCGCCGAAAGCCGAGAAAGACAATCCCCATCGTGTGCCACGAACACGGTATACCTTTTATAAGCAAGGACATCAGCGAAATGATGAGCCGGCTGCAAAACCACGGCTTTGATTGGAACGATGCTGCCGAAAATGCAACTTTTGAAAAATACGGACGGTGCAAATCCGCGCTTGACTGGTATTTCAATCGCCGCCCGTTAAGTAGTAACGGTAAATCAAAGTATTGTATCAACCGGTATAAGCTGCTCCGTGAATTTATTATGCTGAACCCGCCCGGTTTTACGATAGCGGAAAAATGCTGTGATTACGCTAAGAAGCAGACAGCCGAGGATTTTAACAAGGAATATTGCCCAGATTTGAGCGTGAACGGTATGCGTAAAGCCGAGGGCGGTCGGAGAGCCGGAAGTATCAAGAATTGTTTTACGGCAAGTAATGAGAACAATCCCGCTAATTACCGCCCTTTGTGGTATTGGTCTGACGAGGATAAGGCGGTGTATAAGGAATGGCGCGGTATACGGTATTCCGATTGTTACGAGGTTTACGGATTAAAAAGGACAGGTTGTTGTGGTTGTCCCTGCAATAGCCGCGCGGAGCAGGAATTGGCATTAGTTAAGCCGTTTGAACCGCAAATTGTAAGAGCGGCGCACAGTATTTTCGGCGCTTCTTATGATTATAAACGGCGGTATGTTGAGTTTAAAACGAGAAAATAAACATTCACTATCTAATAAAAAGGAGAAGAAAATGGGAAAGATTTTAGTAATCGCAGAAAAGAAAGCACAAGGGCAAGCCTACGCTTCCGCACTCGGCGCAACAGTTAAAAAAGACGGTTACATGGAAGGTAACAACTATATTGTAACTTGGTGTCAAGGGCATTTAGTCGGGCTTTCGGAGCCGCATGAGTACGATAAAAAGTATGATGTTCCGCCGTGGGAAACGAACTTAACGGATTTACCGATTATACCCGCGACATGGAAGTTTACAGTTGATAAAGATAAGCGAAAGCAGTTTGAAACGGTAAAGAAACTGCTTAATTCCCCGGAGGTCACAGAAATCATCATCGGAACTGACGCGGGCCGCGAGGG
>JGI24702J35022_10000929_pt1 | contig 18284 bp, 14 predicted proteins | sample TergutTh196P4_FD_35022 | JGI IMG/M metagenome (IMG submission 35022)
GCCGCAATTTTTGCCGACTCATATCCTTTATTGATCGTTTTTCTGAGAGAGAAATCCAAAGGAACCGTATATCTTAATCCGACGGAATACGTAGGTTTGTTAAGCTCCGCCAAGTCGGAACTTGCTTTTGAAAAATCTCTATTCACGCCGTTTAAAACAAATTGTCCGGTAAAAACCAGATCGGAACCCATCACTCTTTCGGAAAGAAGCTGCGCCTGCATAGCCGTTATAACGTCTTCCATAGCCGACAAAACGTCTGCCCTTGCCCCTTTTTTCTCAAGCTTTTTATCTTTCTCAAAATTCTTTCCGGCCGTGATAAAAGCTTCGACATCATAATTTACTTTAGGGTCGGACACATTGATAAGCCTGTTAAAATCTCTGGACGATTTAACTTCCGACTCATAGGCAAGCTTTAAATTCAGTTCTCTCATTTTAAACGCCGCCTGAGACTGAAGCAAATCCGACCGTTCCGCCAGATCAAGACTGAATCTTCTCTGGTTCCATTCCAAAATTTTCTTTGTTCTGTCTAAAGAAGATCTTCTNAAATCTATAACTGTCCTTGCATAAGACAAATTCCAATACGAAAGCTTTGCNTTNAGAAGNATTCCCTGCTTTTTATATTCAAGAAGATAAAGTATGGAATTCGCGTTCGCCCTTGCCTGCGCCATACCGGCTTTTGTATTTTCTCCGTTCCAGTTTTTTAACAGAGACTGCTCAAGCCTTATAAAAGGAGCAATGTCGTTTACGTCATAATTCGGAGTGTTTTTAAAATTGTAGTCTTCGTAAGAACTTTGCAGGCCGAGAGAAACCTGCGTGCCGGTTTCAAACTGTCTGCTGACATTGACGTCAGTGCTAAAAACCGACGTTCTTCTCATGGTAGTGCTGTTAACGGCAAACGGCCTGCCGCTCTGATCATCAATGTAAGACATTCCCGCGCTTAAAAAATACGAATAGGCCCTTTCTATCTCGGCAAGTTTTCCTTTGACAGCGTCTATATTTGCCTGAACGGTCTTGAGCTCGCTGTTATTTTCCGCCACAAGATCCAAATATTGCCCCATAGTAAGCATTTCACCCGACGCCGGCACAGCAGCCGCCATAAACCCCAACAAAAACAACAGCCTCAGCTTTCTCATACATTTTTCTCCATTTTTAGAACGACATGTAAAAGGTAATAGGTAATAGGTAAAAAACGGCAATTATAATGTAAAGCTGTTATTGATCTTTTACTTTTTACCTTTTACCTATTACCTTTTACATGTTTCCTTTAAATTTTTGCATTAAAAAATCTATCATTTTTTCAATTTTTGAATAATATTTTTCATTATCGTATCCGCTGATCTCGCACATCTTTGCATAACCGTGAACGGAACCGGTNAAAATCGCAATAAACTCGGATGTTTCAATATTTNTATCCAAATACCCGTCNTTTTTACATTCGTCTATAAGGTCGGAATAGAATTTTATCCAGGTATCGTGAAGCTCTTTGATTATATCCACGTACATTTTGTCAAATATATTGACGTCTTTGATTATTGTTTCTATTGTTCCGCGGTGTTCTCTGATCATTTTGGCGCTTAATACTAACACTCTTTTTAATTTTTGCTCAGAAGCTGGCAATTTTGCGGCTTCAACCAGCCATCCCGAAGCCAAATCGCGGCTCAAACTGTTAAAAAGCGCCTTTATATAATTTTCTTTTGATTTGAAATAATAATAAAACATGCCCAGATTTATTCCCGCGTCAAGACAGATCTGTCTTATGCTCAGGTTTGAAATACCCTGGGTCACAATTTTTTCTTTTCCAAGTTCAATAAGTTTTTGATCTAAATTCTGCGACGGTCTTGCCATATTTTTTCCTTTTCAGAAGTTCAAAGGCCTAGAAACTGAGAGGAGCTTTCTGGAAGATGAGAGGGTGAGAAGCGGAGAAGTTGAGAGGAGCTGTGGTCGTTTCTTCTTTGTCGTTATCCTTGTCTTCATCCCACCTTCCCAACATCCCAACTTCTCATCTTCTGCCTTTTTCGTCTTTTCCCATCTTCTCAGCTTCAGCTTTTTAAACATTCATATTTATACACTATTATAATAAATTTGTCAAGCGATAATTTTTATAATATTTTATAAAAATAAAATTTTGATTGATTTTTCAATAAGATTTACATTTGTTATTTTTCAGGAAAATAATTTTTTATACGGTATTATAAAAACTTTTTTATAGGCATGTATAATTTTTTGCAGTTGACAGATACAATAATGCAATAAAAAATAGGTAAAAAAATAGATATCAATATTGTCATCAAAAAAATGTCTTGACGACAATACATCTTCATCTTACGGCAGTCTATGCCCTCAAATATTCACCGCAACATTTTTCGCCTTGACACCTTTAGATGCCGGCTAATATTTCTTTAAGTTTTGAGACTTCTTCTTTGGTCAAAGTAACGCCTTTTCCCATTTTTGTGCGATCCGGCGACCAATCCCGCAAATCGTATTTTGGATCGCGGTCATTCCATTTTACCAGATTTAACTCTTTTTTCCAGCCTTTGCTTCCTTCCGAAACTGTCCCTAATGTCTGCACGATTTCAAACTTAATTTCCGGCTTTGCTTTTTCCGCCATAAAATTCTCCTTTTTGGAAGATGAGAGGGTGGGAAGCGGAGAAGTTGAGAGGAGCTATGGTCGTTTCTTCTTTGTCATTGTCATTGTCTTTGCCCACCTTCCCAACATCCCACCTTCTCATCTTCTGCCTTTCTAACTCCACTCTCCGCCCTCCAAACTCCACACTTTTTATTATATACAGAGTGGAGATATTGTGTTTTCGCATTTTGCGAAAACCTTTTTATAGGTTTTGCCGGAGGCAAAACTCCTTATCTTCACTCTTCACTTTTCACTCTTCAATCTTTATTTTTTCTAAAAGAACAACCGTTTCCACATGATATGTCTGCGGAAACATATCAACCGGCGTAATTTCTTTTATTTTATATTTGCCGCTGTCAGTTATGGCTGTCAAATCCCGCGCAAGGGTCGAAAGATTACAAGAAACATATACCATTTTATCCGCATTTGATTCAAGTATAAATTTTATCACGTCTTTAGTCAACCCGTTCCGGGGAGGATCAACCACTATTGAAAGTTTGGAGTTTGAAGTTTGAAGAGTGGAGTTAACGGCAAAGGCATTTTTTACTCCACACTCCACACTCCACGCTTCACTCTGTTGTTTAATCCATTCTTCCGCCGTCATCGCATAAAATTCGGCATTATCGACATTATTTATTTTAGCATTTATTTCAGCGTCTTCTATCGCTGATTCAATCTGCTCAATTCCTATAACTTTCCCGACTTTGCCTGCCATACATATGCCGATTGTTCCGGTACCGCAGTATAAATCAATCAAAACTTCATTTTTTGACGGATTTAACAAACGCAATACTTCATTATAAAGTATTTCCGCACCTTTTGAATTCGTCTGAAAAAAAGAGAAAGGCGATATATTAAAATAAAAATCTTTTCCGCCGACATTCAGTTTTTCCGCAATATTTTCTTTGCCGGAAAGAAGAGTCAGCTTATCGCAGACAACGGCGTCTGAGCGCCTGCCGTTTTGCGTCCAATAAACGCTTTGCGCAAACTTTTCAAGCTCTTTTATGAGCGGTTCAAAAAAAGCAGGACTATAGTCCGCCGCATTAGTAACAATATTTATAAGCATTTGCCCGTTATTTTTTGCTTTTCTTAAAACCAAATGTCTTAAAAAACCTTCATGCGTTTTATTATTATAAGCAGTAAGACCGTTTTTACCGGCAAAATCTTTAATGATCTGCGCCGCTTTCAAAAAATCTTCGTCGGCAATAAAACACGGCGGCACGGAAACGTATTTGTTAAAGCTCCCCCGCTGATGCAAACCCAGAGAAAGAGTGGAGAGTGAAGAGTGAAAAGTGGAATTAACGTCAACGGCTGGATTCTTCAAGCCTTCGGCTTTCAGAATGACAGAATCATCATCAGAGCCGTTCATTCCTAATTCCTCATTCCTAATTCCTAATTGCCTTTCAAAAAAGCTGAATTCCATCTTATTTCTGTAATGCCAAATCTCGGGGCTTTCTAAAATTTTATTTATTTTGACCCCGAAAACGCTTAAGAGTTCATTTATATATTCTTCTTTATATTTTATCTGATTTTGATAATCCGTATTCTGGAACGTGCATCCGCCGCATCTGCCGAAAGAAGGGCACTCGGGTTCTGTTCTTTCGTGAGATTGAACGGCAATACGTTTTACAAGCCCTTCTCTGAAAGATTTTTTATCTTTGATCACCAAAACATCCGCCGTTTCGTCCGGCAAAAGTCCTTCGGTAAACAAAGCGATTCCGTCTTCGCAGCGGCAAAGAGAGCGTCCCAGAAAAACGATCTTTTCCGTCTTAACGCCGATGATCTTATTTTTTAATGACATTATTTTTTTCTTGCTGGTTTTTTATGTCTTCAAGACATTGAAGGACTTTAGCTTTTATCTCCGTAACGGCATCTGCGGCCACTTGAGGAACGTTTTTCATGGATACTATATAATCCGCTTTCTCCGATATAAAAAACGCGGTGTCGCTCATTTTTGAAGAAGGCATTTGAATTATGCCTCTCATATGTTCCAAATCTTTTGAAGCCTGTTCAAGCTCGGCTATTTTTACTTCAAGCCTTTCATAAAGTTTTGTATTTGCTATGGACTGCGCTATCTGGGCCACAAAAACGCCCACATTTTTCAAATCCGCTCTCACAAAAGACGACATCGGAGCAGTTTTTGTCAAAAACAGATATCCCATCATTCTGCCGTTAAGCATTATGGGAAAAGCCATTGCCGATTTAATTTCGCTGTTGGCGTCAAATATTCCGGCTAAAGAAGGCGGTACATTATTCATGTCAAAAAAGAGAGGCTCGTTTTTATTTTCACCGTAAAGTTTTAAAGCCAAAGCTTCAATTTCTTTTTTCTGAGGCGCATACCTGGAGTACGTGGAAGAAGCAAGATAAAGCTGTGAATTGTTGTCTAAAAGAAAAATTGACGCATCCTGAGAATACGTTACTTTTTTCACAAGAGACGTCATTATCGGGAATAAATCTTCAAGTTTCAGGCTTGAAAACACGGCATTGCTGCTTTCATACAATGCGACAAGCATTTTCAGTTCCGTTTTTTCCAAAGCTTTTTCGACAAGAGCGGTAAGTTCGTCGATATTGAAAGGTTTCTGCACAAAATCATAAGCTCCGCTTCTCATTGCGTCAAGAGCGTTTTCAACGGTAGCATAACCGGTAATTATTATGACTTCGGTTTCGGGAGTTTTTTCTTTTACGAATTTGAGAAGTTCAAGCCCGTCGACTTTGGGCATCTTCATATCGGTAATTATTATATCGGCTTTTTCGGTTTGTAATTCATTAACGGCTTCTTCACCGTTTATCGCTGAGAAAACATCATATCCTAATTTCGCAAATTCGCTTATAAGAAGGTCTCTTATTCCCTGTTCATCGTCAACAATAAGTATTCTTCCTTTTTGCACTGACATCATTCCACCATTGAATATTTATTTGACACAAAAAGATTATAACAAAAAAAGTTTTTTTTCAAAGAAAAAACATTTTAACTGCAGAAGATGGGATGATGAGATGGTGAGAGGATGAGTAAAAACAAAGACAAAGCTGTTACTCAACTTCTCAACATCTCATCCTCTCATCATCCATATTTTATCTGTAGTTCGTAAACTGTAAAGGGAGCGAAAAAGGAACCTGTTTTAAATATGCTATCACTTGCTGAAGATCGTCTTTTTTGGGCGAAACAACTTTTACTTTCGCGCCGTCGATCTGCGTTTGGACTTTCAATTTTGAATCTTTGATTATTTTCACGAGCTCTTTCGCTTTGTCGGAAGGCAGTCCTGAAATAATTTCGGCGACCTGCCGGATATATCCTTCAAAAGCTTTTTCTTCCGCTTTGTAGTTCAGCGATTTTATCGACACGCCTCTTTTGGCAAAACGGCCTTCCAAAATGTCTTTGAGGGCTTTCATTTTAAAATCATCGTCTGCGACCAATGTGATCTTTTTGTCGTTTTTGTTTAAATCTATCGAGGACTTGCTGCCTTTAAAATCAAACCTGTTCGCAAGCTCTTTCTGCGCCTGGTTCACCGCATTTTCAACTTCCATCATGTCAACTTCCGAAACAATGTCAAAAGAAAATTTATCCGCCATTTTTTTCCTCCGAAAAATTAATTTCTCAGCAATAAATTTTACGCTCTTTCCGTATTATAACATAATTTTCAGCGACAGCTAAAAATTAACGGTTAACGATTATAATCAACGGCCTTTTTATTTTCAAAACCGGCAATATTAAGGATTTTTCTTTTTTAAAATAAATTCTTTTGTTGTGATATTTTGGCTGCGGCTGTTAAGAAATTCTATTGCTGACGGCTGTAAAATTTTTTTGGCTTGCGCCATATCCGTATATATTAAATTTTCTTTCTCTATGTTCAAGTCCATAAAATAATCAAAATTATCCTTTCCATAGATACTTGGAATTCTAACAATTTTATTTCTTGGCGGTCTCAGAATAGCAATCAGAGTGTTTAAATTTGCATCTTTTGCATTTAAAACAACAACTAAACTTTCTTGATGAGTGATAGACTTCATAATTATAACGGGATCTGCAAGCAATTGCGGCAAACTGTCAATAACGTTAAATGGAACAGCCGCCGAATGGCCGTTTCGAATTTTTTCCAACACTTCTACGGAAATTCTTAAACTTTGACCTATTATATTAAAATATTTAAAAATAAACGGAACAACGGAAATTTTTATATCGTCATATTTTAAAGTTCCTGAAAAATATGCTCCGATCTGCGCCTGAAAATATAGGATATCTCTTTGTTCCGCAATAAAACGATCCATTAAAAAAATCCGTTAAAATATTATTATTGACAATTTTTTTAAATTTATTTAATATATTATTAGCCTTTGAATGTATCCCTTGTGCAATTAGAGCACCGGCGGCCTTACATTCAAAGGCTTTTTTTTATTTAAATACAACCGCTGTTGCTTTTGTCTTTGCCATGCATCTATTAGGGTGTGTCGACACGCCCTAGTTCTTAAACTGTATCTGATAAAGCTGTCTGTAAACGCCGTTTTCTATGTTTAACAGTTCTTCGTGCGCGCCTTGTTCTACGATCTTGCCTTTGTCCAATACAAGTATTTTATCGGCGTGCTGCACCGTTGAAAGCCTGTGCGCGATAACGATTATCGTTTTATCTTTCATAAGATTATCAAAAGCTTTCTGCATCTCTTTTTCGGATTTATTGTCCAAAGCGCTTGTGGCTTCGTCCAAAATAACTATAGGCGCGTCTTTTAAAATCGCTCTTGCTACGGCTACGCGCTGTTTTTGCCCGCCGGACAAAATTATCCCTCTTTCGCCTATAACGGTATCTATGCCGCGTTCAAAACCCGCGATAACTTCGTCAAGACAGGACATACTTACGGCTCTGCGTAATTCTTCCTCACTTGCGTCGGGGTTGCCCAGCATTATATTATCCCTTATCGTGCCCGAAAATAAAAAATTGTCCTGAAACACGACTGAGATCCGGTCTCTCAGAGATTTTAAAGATATTTTTCGAAGATTGATGCCGTCAATTTTTATATTTCCCTTTTTAACGTCGTAAAATCTTAAAATAAGATTGACTAAAGTGGTTTTCCCGCCGCCGGAATTTCCTACAAGCGCGACAGTTTCCCCTTTTTTTACCGTAAGGCTTATATCGTCTATCACGGTTTTAAAATTATCATAACTGAAAGACACTTTATCAAACATTATCTCTTTATCGAAACTTTTAAGTTCAACGGGAGTTTCGGTTTCGATGTCTCTTACCGCCGGCTTCATTTTAAGCATATTGAGCAGACGGTCCATCGCCATAAAAGATCCCTGTATGCTTATAAACTGCTGCCCTATTGATTTTACCGGCGTGTAAAGCATCATCAAAGCGGCCAAAAACGAAACAAAATTTCCGCTCGTTATGGTATTATTCAAAACAAGATAAGTTCCGAAAAAAACTACTCCGGCAACTCCGAAAGACGAAATTATATGCATTACCGGCGAAAGCCATGCGGTATTTTTAAGCATCACCATTTTGAGATTAAAAGATTTTCCCATAAGTCCGTCAAAGCTGCCCGTTTTATGTTTTTGAAGATTATACGAAGTTATAGTTTTATTTCCGGCGAAAGTTTCATTGTATGCCGTCACAATATCGCTTTCGACGGATACCGATTTCTCAAAAACTATTTTCATTCTTTTTTTTACGAAATACAAAGGCAGAAAAGCGCAGCCCAAAACAAAAACCGAAATAACGGTAAGATGCAATGAATTATAAATCAAAACTCCGACAAGCGAGATTATTGAAAAAACCCTGGTAACGATCGTTTTGACATTATTGATAAGCCCGTTGCTTGCGGTTTCCGCGTCTCTTGAAAATCTGAAAATCACAGCACCCGAAGTCATCTTGTCAAAAAACACCGGCGACAATGAAAGAAGTTTATCAAACAAAACCTGTTTGATCCTCAGGGTTATTTTGTTTGCGGTCCAGCCGTTTACGTAAACCGCAAGAAAATTAAATACCCCCTGCAAAATCGTAAATCCAACGATCACAAAAGGCACGTAAATGAAAGAAGACGACTCTTTTGCAACCATTATATTGTCCATATACGGTTTCAAAAAAAGCGCAATAAGCGCGTCAAGCATGCCCACGGGAATAGTAAGCAGCAGACCCAAAACGACCTTAGGAAAATACGGCTTTACAAAAGGCCACATTCCCCAAAGACTTTTTACAAATTGATTTTCAACCGCAAACTGTTTTATTTTTGACAATAGTTTCATTGTAACCTCTTAACGGCAGAGTGGAAAGTGAAGAGTGGAGAGTGGAGATATTGTGTTTTCGCATTTTGCGAAAACCTATTTATAAGTTTTGCCGGAGGCAAAACTCCTTATCTTCACTCTTCACTTTCCACTTTTCACTTTTTTTACCGCACTACCTCTAAACTTATTCTTTTTAATTCCGTATCGATCTTCAAAACTTTTACTTTTACGGTATCTCCGACTGAAACGACTTCGTGCGGACTTGTTATAAACTTATTGCTCAGCTTTGAAATGTGCACAAGCCCGTCCTGATGAACGCCAATGTCGACAAAAGCGCCGAAATTCGTAACGTTTGTTACCGTACCGTTTAAAACCATATTTTCCTGAAGGTCATCCAGAGTATTTACGTCATCGCTGAATTCCGCAGTGGAAAAATCTTTTCTCGGGTCAACTCCTGGCTTTTTTAACTCCTGCATTATATCATTTAAAGTCAAAAGACCCACGTTTTCGCAAACATACTGTTTAGGATCAATTTTCTTTATCAGCGCTTCATTGCCTATAAGTTCTTCAATTTTAACGTCCAGATCCGAAGCCATTTTTTCAATGACCGTATATCTTTCCGGATGAACGCCGGAATTGTCAAGAGGATTCAAACCGCCCGGGATCCTTAAAAATCCGGCGCACTGTTCAAACGTTTTATCTCCCAGACCGCTGATTTTCATAAGCTCTTTTTTATCTTTGAAAGAACCGTTTTTCGTTCTGTAAGCGACAATATTTTTGGCAACGGTTTTACCTATGCCGGAAACATAAGACAATAACTCCGTCGAAGCGGAATTCAAATTCGCGCCAACGAAATTAACGGCCGATTCCACCGTACCGTCAAGCTGTTTTTTAAGATGTATCTGGTTGACGTCGTGCTGGTATTGCCCGACGCCGATCGATTTAGGATCGATCTTGACAAGTTCGGCAAGAGGATCCTGCAGTCTTCTTGCTATGCTTATGGCTCCTCTTACGGTAACGTCTAAATTTGGAAACTCAGCCGTTGCCAAAGGCGACGCGGAATAAACCGAAGCGCCTGCTTCGCTGACGACAATCACTTTCGGATTTATTTTGAACGTATGTTTCTTCAAAACATTATTGATAAATGCCGTTGTTTCTTTAGACGCCGTTCCGTTGCCTATCGCAATAAGTTCGACATAATATTCTTCAATAAGATCAACGATAATATCTTCTGCTTCCGCAACTCTTAAAGCGGGCTCATGAGGAAAAATCGCGTGATATTCTTTAAAATTGCCGTTTGTGTCTATAACGACAACTTTGCAGCCCGTCCTGAACCCTGGGTCAACGCCCATAATAACTTTGTGTCCCGCAGGAGGAGCGATCAAAAGATTTTTCGCGTTTTTTGCAAAAACGTCTATCGCGTCTTTATCCGCGTCGTCCATTTTGGCTAAAAATATTTCAACCTGAAGCGAAGGATACAAATGCCTCTCATAAGCGGTCTGCACCGCCTGAAAAAGTTCCGGATAAAAAAGCGACATATTGCCTTTATTTTTTACGGTTTTTGAAAGTATCAAATCAATTGCCTGATCGTCTTCAAGCACTATTTTCCACGATAAAACTTCTTCTTTTGCGCCGCGCCGTATTGCCAAAAGCCTGTGTCCCGGAATGGTTTTTAAAGACTCGTTATAATCATAGTACATATCGTACTTTGTTTTTAAATTTGCCGCGGCCTTTGTAGCTTTTGAACGCAGGTTTCCGTTAGCCGATATAAAATTTCTGAGCAGGCCTCTTATCAAAGCATTGTCGGAAAGCTGCTCGGCTATTATGTCTATTGCGCCGGTAAGAGCTTTTTGTGCGGTATCAATTCCTTTTTCAGGATCAATAAACGGTTTTATTATTTCCGCCTTATTTTCTTTCATGCCGCGTGTCTGCTCCAAAATTTCTACGGCAAGAGGTTCCAAACCTGCGGCTTTTGCTATAGTTGCTTTTGTCTGGCGTTTCGGTTTGTACGGCAGATATATGTCTTCAAGCTTTGTTTTTTCTTTGCATTCTTCTATAAGCTTTTTAAGCTCGGGCGTCATCTTTTTTTGCTCTTCAATACTGTTTAAAATAGTTTCTTTTCTTGTTTCAAGCTCTATATAATATTGAAGTTTGTCATTGATATCTCTGATATTTACTTCGTCAAGATTTCCTGTTTTTTCTTTCCTGTAACGCGAAATAAAAGGAACCGTGTCCCCGTCGCCAAGCATCATAACGGTATTGCGCACGCCCCCTTCGGGCAGCCCCAAATCCGAAGTTATCCAATCGATTATCCTGTCACCGCTGCTCATGAAAACCCCTTTTTAACGGCAAAGTGGAAAGTGAAGAGTGAAAAGTGGAGATATTGTGTTTTCGCATTTTGCGAAAACCCGTTTACATGTTTTGCCTCAGGCAAAACTCCTTATCTTCACTCTTCACTTTTCACTCTTCACTCTGTTGTAAAAAAACAGAGTTAACCTTATAAAGCGCAAATCTTTTAAAAAGGTTAACTCTGTAATTTTTTAAGTTTACTTGTTCTTGCCCACGATTTTGAAAACTTTTGTCCCGCAGTCAGGGCATACGCCTGAGATAGCTTTCATACCGTTTTTCATTACAACATCCTGAGCGTCTTTCACTTCCACTTGCTTTTTACATTTCATGCACCTTGCTTCTGCCATAATAATCCCCCTTAAATATTAACATCTTTATATCCTATACTTAAACGCAACAAGTATTTATACTTTTTTTTACCGTATTTGTAAAGACTTGAGACAGAAACGGCGATACAAGGATGCAGAGCAATGGCAACCCCTCATCCTCTTGCTTCGCAAGTCCTTATTCGTCGCACTGCGACCCCGCAAGGGGAGAAGGAAACAACTCAGTTTCTCCGCATCCCTGCCTCTTTGCATCTTCCGTTCTAGCTTATTTTTATCGTTCTGCACCGCTGGCCTCTTTTTGCCGCAAAAAGATTTATATCCGTTATATTTTGGCTGTAAAGCATATCTTTTGCAACTTTCAAAGCAAGCTCCGGATGATTGTGATGCTGGCTTATATGCGCCAAAAACACGTATTTCAAACTGTCCGCCGCCGCGGAAGCCGTTTTTATTTCGGCAATAGCCTGAGCCGCGTCTTCATTTGCCAGATGTCCCCATTCGCTAAGCACCCATCGTTTGTTTTCATAAGGCCTGAAACTTGAATCAAGCATTTCCCTGTCATAGTTTGATTCCATAACAAGAATATTGCTGCCGCTTAAACTTTTGATCATATTTTTGCACACTTTTCCGGTATCGGTCACATACCCGATTTTATATTTTCTTCCCTGCACTGCCGAAGAAAAAGAAAAACCCAAAGTGCGTGAAATATTATTATCCCTGTGATGAACGTCAAAAGGCATGATCTCTATATCTTTTATTTTAAAGCCGTCATTAAAAGATATAGTACGGCAATCGTCCGCTTTATCTCCATATTTCCGAGACATATCTTCAAGGGTATCCGCGTGCAGATGTATAGGTATATTATTTTTAAGAAAAAAATTCAATCCCGAAGCGCTTATATGGTCTATATGCGCATGAGTAATGACCGCCGCGGAAATATTTTCAGGTTTTAATCCGAGATTTTCCAGATTTGCCGTCATATATTTTGAACTGCACCCGCAGTCCACCAAAACAACGGCTCTATCCGTCCACAAAACAGAACAATTCCCGCTGGAACCGCTGGCAAGTATACAAAAGTTTAACATAAATACAGATAATAGATAATAGAGAATAGATAAAAAAACTTTATCGACTCTGCCGTCTATTGTTTTCCTTTTATTGTTTTTACTGTTGCCGTTAACAATTTAAACAGCTCATCGCAATCAGTAATAATACTCTTAAATTCTTTTTCGCTTATATAACCCGTATCAAACAACAACTCCAGCCAATACTGTGTTTCAGAACACTCTTTCAAGGCAATATATATTTTTGAAAGAAATTCTTTCCTGCTGATTGAACACCCAGCTTCCGCTACATTTGCCCCTATACCGGTTCCTGAACGCAACAATTGTTTTGATAAAACAAACTCTTTCTTCTTATCACAAAGATATTTATACAATTTGACTATTCTGACAGCAAAAACTTTACTTTTTATTTTTATTACTTTCTCAGACATAATATTTCACCACCGCTTACCTTACCGTTTTTATCTATTCTCTATTATCTATTCTCTCTTATCTGCCTTTCAATGGTTTTCACCGCCAAATCAACCGCCGCTTCCACGTCTTTTATGTTGAAAACCGATGCGGGCGCGTGTATGTATCTGGTCGGAATGCTTAAAATTCCCGTCAAAATTCCTTCTCTGTTTGTGTATATGGCTGCGCCGTCGGTCATTCCGCCGTCTATAATGTCGATCTGGTGGGGGATATTGTTTTCTTTGGCGGCGTCAAGAATAAGTTTTCTGGCTTTGTGCGGAACTATCGTACCGCGTCCGCCTGCTTCGATCATCGTTATCGCAACTCCTTTTCCGAGTTTCAGGTCGGAAGTTTTAGGATCAATGCCTGGCGTATCTCCCGACACGGTAGTATCTATCACAAGCGCAAAATCCGGATCGATCTTAAAAGACGAGGTCTTCCCGCCTTTCAGGCCGACTTCTTCCTGAGCGGTCGCGCAGGCATAAATTTCCGCATCCAGATTTTTGGAAAGTTTTTCCATGATTTTTATCATCGCATAGCAGCTTATTCTGTTATCGGCGGCTTTCCCGTAATAAAAATCGCCGTTCAATATTCCGGCCGAAGGCTCAAATATTATTTGATCGCCGATATCTATAACTTTTAAAACTTCTTTTTTAGAAGAAAGGCCGATATCTATAAACATATTTTCAGATTTTACCGGAGCTTTTCTTTCTTCTTCATTCATCAAATGCGGCGGCTTTGTTCCTATGATGCCGGTAATTTGTTCGCCTTTTTTATTTATGATTTTAACGGTTTTCCCCATAAGTATAGGATCATTTATTCCGCCTACTTTAATAAAATATATGAATCCTTTTTCATCTACGTGTTTTACGATCATGCCGATCTCGTCCATATGCGCGGCGATCATAATTTTCTTTTTACCGTTTCCTCTTTTGCCTATAACATTGCCGAAATTGTCGGTTTCGACGCTGTCGCAAGATTTTGAAAGAGCCTCGGTAATAATTTTTGCGACATTTTCCTCGTAACCTGAAATTCCGTCCGACATCAGCAGATCTTTAAGCAGTTTATCCATTTCTTTTCTCCCTGTCTTTTTTTCTTTTGAAAAAGAGTTTGAAGCCATAACGATATCAACTGATCTTTCGCAATATACTCCAAACATAAAAAATAAAATAAGAAGCGCGGCAATACGTTTTTTCATCCCTTTCTCCATTTATAAGCCATTACCATACATCTATGCATCATGTTCTTTTATCTCCCTTATCGCTTTTATCCTCTCAAGCACGGGCGGATGAGAATATTCCAAAAACACCTTGAAAGGATGCGGATGCAAATTTGAAAGATTGTCTACGGACAGCTTTTTTAAAGCGTCTGCCATCGCTTCGGGTTTTTTATATGTCGTTACGGCATATGCGTCGGCTTCATACTCGTGTTTTCTTGAAATGCCGCTCGATATTATCCCGATAAGCATTGATATCGGAGCATACAAAAAGCCGAAAAATATTATTCCCGCGTAAACGGAACGGAAGTCCATGCAAAAAGCCTCAAACAGCCAAGGCGAATTTATAAAAAATGACAGCAAAAAGAACATCAAAGCCATTGCCGCAAACCCGAATATCATCTGCCTTATCACATGCCCAAGCTTAAAATGTCCCATTTCATGAGCTAAAACGCTTGTAAGTTCGTCGACGGTATGTTTTTGGATCAGCGTATCAAACAAAACTATTCTGCGAAACTTTCCAAAACCCGCAAAAAAAGCATTGGATTTTGTCGAACGTTTGGAATTATCCATTTTAAAAAGGCCTTTCATCTTAAAATTTTCTTTTTTTGCGTATTCTTCCACCGACGTTTTAAGTTCGCCGTCTTCAAGCGGAGTAAATTTATTAAACAAAGGCATCACGATAACGGGATAAACAAACATTATCAGCAGCTCAAAAGCGACAACCGCGAAAAAAGCATAAAGCCACGCAAACTTCCCGAAAGACAAAAAGAACCATATAATCGCGGCAAAAACAGTTCCTCCGATAACAGCTCCTATTATCCAGCTTTTTATCAAATCGCTTATAAAAGTTTTGACTGTCATTCTGTTAAACCCGAATTTTTCTTCTATGACAAAAGTGCTGTAAGCGGAAAAAGGAATTTTCAATATTGCCAAAGTCAAAAGCAGCATGCCGGCAAAAATCAGACCCGTTAAAATTTCTCCGAAGCCGAAAGAGACAGCGATACGGTCTGCCAGATTAAATCCGCCTTTTGTTATAAAAACTATCTGCGCTATTAAAAAGAAAGCCCCGTAATTAATGGAAAACTTAGTTCTTGCCACGAGATAATCCTGCGCTTTTTCATACTTTTCTTTGTCATAATACCCTTCAAATTCTTCAGGTATGCGGCTTGAAAGATTTTTTACGTTAAGATAATCCGCGATGGTTTCTACGGCATAGACCAGCACAAGAAAAGATACTATCAATAATGTGTACGCGCTCATTTATACCTCCGGTCACTGCCTTCGGGGACAAACTGCTTTGGAATAACATTTTACAGCAGATTGACTTAGAGTTGATCTGCCATACTGTCCATTATTATAGCAAAAAAATTTTCAGCAGTACGCATAAGGAATAAAATCAATTTTCCGCAAAAACGGGTCTCTCTCCCGCGTCTATGCAGCGCTCCGTCTCATTGACCGGGAATTGCGCCAAATATTTTTATTTTTAGCGGCCTATCCGTTTTACTTTTCGCGGACATTTTGCTTTACCCTAAATATTCCATTAGAACTTTTGTAAAGCTGTCATGTTGGACAACAACAGAAACGGCAGCGACTTTTGTTTATCGCTGCCGTTTCTGTCGTTGAAAATATTTTATATTTTACTTTTTATATTTTATATTTTCATTTGTCTGGGGCGTAATTTACCACTAAAAACGCATTAAGTCAAGTTTTTCTGCCACGCCCGAAAAACTTGCAATATTGACAGGGTTTTTCTGCCGCGCCCGAAACTTCTGGGGGGACGGAGGAGTTGACCCATCCCCATTGACCCAGATGCTTCGACTGCACCGCTTTGCTCAACATGACAGCAACGGCGAAACGGCAGCGATTTTTGTTTGTCGCTGCCGTTTCTGTAGTTGAAAATATTTTATATTTTACTTTTTATATTTTATATTTTCATTTGTCTGGGGCGTAATTTACCACTCTTTAACGAAGAATTTGCGCAGTGGTCAATTGCCCCGTCCCCACCACCTTGAGCAATTTTTGGGTCAACTCCTCCGTCCCCATGACCCATTATGCCGTTAAAACTCGTATTTCACCTGCAAGCTTCCTATTACGCCTTCTCTTACTCCGCTGTAACCGTTTATGCTTAAGTCCAATGTCAGTTTTTCCGCTGCTTTTGCGTTTACGCCTAATCCGCCGCTAAACGTTCCGCCGTTTAGGCTTGGCTCTTCTACTTCGTATCCGTCTATTTTGGCATTTATGTCGCCGCTTAGTTCGTAATCGTACGATAATGCCAAATACGGCGTAAATTTGTCGTTTATCTTGTATTCGCCTTTTGCGCCGGCTTTTATTCTGTTTGAAAGTATAGAATCGAATTCGTATTTGTTGCCGCTTGACAAGTCCGCATCGCCGCCGCCTGTGCTTGTCAGGGCGTATTTTGCAAAAGCGTCGACGTTTACTTTTTCATTGACTTTAAAAATTCGGCCTCCTCCTAAGCTTATGCCAAAATACATCGCGCTGTAATCAAAATCCGTGTTGAAAACCGTTCCCATTGTGTCGACAATTTTGCTTTTGTAATCATTGCTTACTTGGCCGGCTCTTATCAAGCCTTCAATGTAAACGTCTTCTTTCACATCTTTTTTCGCTACAATGCCTATGCCTATTGCTGTGGTTTCGCCGTCGCCTTTTAAGCCTTTATGTTCCGTGTCAAAACTTCCGCTTGCGTATTCTATGAAAGCTCCCGCGTCAAAAGAGGCAAACTTTTTTGCCGCGCCAAGCGCCGCTCCAAATATGCTCATTTCAACCGAAGAGCCCGTATCGTATTTTGAACTTCCGCCAAAAACCGACGCTATGGCTTCTATTTTTCCTTCCTGCAGGCCGTTCAATAATGCGCCGTTTATATTTTCCGCGCCTTGCCTTGCAAGTATCGCGCCGGCAGCCGCGCCTTCGGACAAAATTTTTGTTTGCGGGTTTGCGTCTATGCCAAGCACCGTTGCAATCAATTTATTGTTTGCCGTGTCTGCTTCAAGCGCCCATTTATAACGCAAACCAATGCCGTGCTGCCCTTGGGTTTGGGTTTGGGTAAAATCCGTGTCGTCAAGAGTGACGGCCTGAATGAGCGTTATGCTTACGCCTGCTTTCAAAGGCGCGGAGCTGCCTGTCGTATTGACGCCCGTAACAGTAGAACCTGTCCCGTTTCCGTCGCCAAGTACAACCGCGCCGCCTGACGTAAGCACAGGGACAGTTTGTGTAACGGGAAAAACAAAATTATAGTATTGAAAATTGCCCACACCACCGTTGCCAGCTCTGATGCTGCCGCTGCGCAGGTTAAGAGTATTGCCGGTAAAAGCGTCCCCTGCGCCTGCACCATTGGTATAACCGCCGTAAAGGGAATAACCAAAGACTGTATTGCCGATGACGGTTACGGTATTATTTATGGCAATGGCGGAATCACCCGCATAGGCATACCCTCCTAAAACCTCTCCGTCGACATAGCTGTCTGCAATGATAAGAGTATTATTTGCAGCAACGGCTGGACCGTCGCCATCAACATAAGCGTGCCCGCCATAGACACATGAGACATAGCTATTGGTAATGCTGACTGTGTTATATGCGGCAGCGGCTGAACCGTCGCCGTCAACATTTGCATACCCGCCGTAAACATTGCTCTCCACTCTGCTGTTATCAATGATCACGCTGTTATTTGCAGCCGCAGCTGCGCCATTAATGACGAAGGCAAATCCGCCATTAATATAATTATAATAGCTGTCCACATAGCTGCCGCCAATGATGCTCACAGTATTATTGTTGACTGCGGCTGAACCGTCACCAACTTCTGCATACCCGCCGTAAACATCGTATACGCTGCCGGCATTAACGGTTACTGTGTTGCCGTTGGCCGCTGATGAGCCGTCACCTTCAACACGGGCACTCCCGCCGCGAATCTCATCTCCTATATTGCCGGCATTAACGGTTACGATATTATTGTTAGCCGCAGCCGAGCCGTCATTCTCAACATAGGCATTCCCGCCGCGAACATACGAGTCCACACCGCCGCCGG
>JGI24702J35022_10000930_pt1 | contig 18284 bp, 16 predicted proteins | sample TergutTh196P4_FD_35022 | JGI IMG/M metagenome (IMG submission 35022)
ACATACCTCAATGAACTGACACATGTGTTGAAAGGTTCTGATATCCATATTCACATTGTTCATTTACATTCCGTTCGTCGCGAATTTGAAATCGTAAAGACTGAAGGGGTTGAACACTGGTATATACCGGAGTTGCAGAATCAAAACACATTTTCTGCTCCCGTCTTGAAAGTGGAAGAATATTGTCTGAATGTATTTCATCTGCTTAGGCTCCAAATTAAAGACACCAAAGATTTGATTTTCCATTTCAATTTTAATCTGTACCAATTGCTTGCAAAAGAATTGAAAACGTTTTTCAACTGCAAAACGGTTACAACGATCCATTTTATGAAATGGGCGCTTGAACTGCAAGGTAATCTTTCCCGCTTTCATGCAATCAAAAAGAAACCTGAAGATAAACGAACCGCTTATGAGCAAATACTCTGTAAGACGGATGAATACGAAAAACTCTTATATAAAGAGGTAGATAAGGTAATTGTACTTTCGCAGTATACGCAAAGTCTTCTTTGTCGCGAATANCGGATTAATCCGGACAAAATAACTCTTATTCCAAACGGATTACAAGACATAAACCCTGCAATGGAAACCGATCGAATAGTTTTACGAAGAAAATGGGGGATATCCGAAAATGAAATCCTGATTCTTTTTTGTGGACGTATCAATGGAGTGAAAGGGGTTGGTTTTTTGATTAGTGCTTTCAAGGATGTATTGAACAAAAATCCGCATTGCCGGTTAATGATTGCAGGTGATGGCGATCATAAAACGTACCTGACAGCATGTGACGATATTTCGGATTTTGTTACGTGGACAGGGTTCTTAAACAAGGATCGACTTTGTGAGCTGTATTCCATCGCCGATATCGGGGTCATCCCTTCTTTTCACGAGCAATGCAGTTATGTAGCCATCGAAATGATGCGACACAAACTTCCTATAATTGGTAGTACTTCGACCGGATTGAAAGAGATGATTGTGGATGGGGACACAGGTCAGCATATTCGGGTCATTGAGTACAACGACAAATCTGTATTTGATTCAACTTTGCTATCAGAGAAAATACTGCATCTGATAGAAAACGCCGATGAATGGCAGCGTATGGGACAAAAAACTAGAAAACGTTTTGAGGTACAATATTCAATGGACTTATTCCGCACAAAGATGCTGTTTTTGTATCAGTCTCTATTTGAGGAAAATAACATGTTCAAAAAGCAGGAAACATATAATTCCGAACGCCCTCAAATGTTAAATAAGAATAAAATAATGTTAAATTTCGTATAGTCCGGAATTGTCGGACTCTATGGTTTTACGTTTGCAGAAAAATAGAAAAGAAATAATATGGCACCCAGTCTGTTTTTATCAAAAGAAGTTCAATATCCATCATTCTACAACGACTTTAAGGATGACCGAATTGAACCAATCGAAATATTTGAAACACTTGGAAGGATTGAATATCCCTTACCAATTTTCCCGGATAATCGCATAGAAGAAAATCAGGTTTTTGATATTGCTTTGAATTTATGCTGTTTAAATAGCAATGGAAAAGAATTTGAGAAAAATATTCTATCCAAAAACTTTTTTTTTCGATCAGTCCGAGTTTTCTGGACTCTACTACTTTACGTTTACAGCGTGAATTTTAAAAAAAGAGAAAATTCGAATAAGTAATTTTTTTAAAACAAAAAATAATGAACTGTACATCAAAAAGAAAGATTTTGCTATTTGCAATAACAATTTTACAATTCGCACATATAAGTATTAAAGGACAGAGTTGGTCTATTGAATATCATGTAGAAGGTGATTCGACTGTTTCTTCGCTTTCCCAAGCTAATATTTTAGTGGGAAAAACAATAGATTTCTTTTTCCCTGCCTATAAATATTACCAATCCTCATCAAAGGATGTTATTGAAGCGATTCGTTTCGATCATTCTAATATCATTGAGATGGAATTTAACTCAAAACTCACACGCTGTGATATGCTTAACTTTGAAGTTGATTTGTATGCAGAGGGAATCGATACCATCCGGGTTTTTCTAAAAACCACAGATGACCGTTTGGTTCTTGCAAGTCAACAAGCCACTCGTATTGGATATACCTATTTGCCGACCATAAATTTCTCGGTTAATTTAGCAGAAATTGATTATCAAAGCATCCAAATCGTTGCAAAATCCCCCAATGATAATTCTAAATTGATTCTTGGTCGATTGAATGGTTTGAAAAAAGTGGAATTTATTACGGACAATATACAATCTATAGAATCATTTGTATCAAAATATCCTGTTGAAGAAAAAAGTGATATCTTATTTGAACTTCCTTCTCTATACCTAAAATTACATGGATTTCACTTGTATACCCGATTAGTATTAGAAGATTGCTATTCATCGTATGATTCCATACAGTGTATCAGTCAATTTACTAATAATTTATTGAATGAGTATGCTTTATATGATTTGTATGGTATTAACAAGCATGAATTACTAAATCGCAATACAAAATTAGCGAAAACAGCTAGGGATGTTGATAGTTATTACCAAGGAATGAAGGAAATCATTGCATCATTAAATTGCTGCCATATAAGATTAATAACAAATCCAACAGAATCAGTTGAGTCACCATCTCAACCTATCTATTTTTATAATATAAATAATAAGATTGTTGCAACGGCAATTTTCGATTCAACACTGGCAGATAAGATTCAACTTGGAGATATACTACTCTCAATTAACAATGTGAAAATCGATCAACTATACAAGGACTTTGCAAAAAATGTTTTTGCGTCAACTTCCCAGCAGCAGGAAATGAAGATTACTCAGCGTTTGTTATATACAGCTAGAGAACTATGGGGAGATAGTTTGTCTCTTGTATTTCAAAATAACATAAATACATATTGCATTCGTTTGAACAAAATGAATTTTTCCAATAAAAGAACCATTCCTTCGGGTTTTAAATTAGCTTCTATTAATATGATAGAAAAATATAATAAAATCATTTACTTTAAACCTGAGTTTATCGAATTTTCATTTAATCCTTTTTTGTATTCCCATAAGGAAGATTTTAATAACTGCGAAGGATTGATTGTTGATTTACGTGGGAACTCAGGAGGTGATCTTTCCTGTGCTACATTTCTCTCTTTTTTTATTTCGGAAAATAGTGCTATGATATACAGTGAGTCCAATCTCTTTAAAGTTCATTCGAATTATATTGTAAAACCATCCGATCAAATTCAAATTCAAGCACCAATTGTAGTAATTGTTGATGCAAGAACAACCTGTATGGGTGAATTTTTCATCAATGCGCTTCGAAAAAGCAAATCGAATATTTATGTAGTTGGAGCATCCAACACTGCCGGAAGTGCTCAACTTACAAGAACAGCAATTTTACCTCAAAATGCAATATTGGCATATTTTGAGGGAATTGCAAAAGATGCTTTCGTTTATGTTATTGATGACAACATTGGCATTGCACCTGACACGTTGATCAGGTTTAAGTCCTATAAAGATTTATTTCCTTATGAGGATAGCCTGAAACGCATTGCGTTGGAATATTTGGAGCATAAAATAGAAAGTATAATAATAGAAGATATACAGTACTGATATATTTTTTTGAGAATTGTTTTTTTGTATTATTAATTAAAATTTTTAAAGCTATGACACGTTTAATTGTAAACCATGAGCTTGATGATCAAGTAATCATGAATGAAACAGAACAAATTCAGGGCGGAGGTGTCGGTGTAGGCTGCTACAGTAACTTCTATTGCGATGTGGTAGGAGCCGACGAAGAAAACGACGACACAGTTGTTTTCTAATCCTGGTTCTGTACACGAGGCTATGTAAAGGCCTTGAGAGTGGGAGCGTTTTTGCGGACTTGACTCTTAATCATTTGACAAATATATACGAAAATTATTTGTTAAGCGCAGCAAGACGCTCCTTTTATCTTGTCTATTTCAAATTATATTTTTTAAACATAAGTAAAATGATGAAAGAAAGTATTTATAATTTTCACATAAATGACAGAGGCAACAATATATATATTATATATAACGCTTTAAAAAACACATTGATTCAAGATGATGAATGTAGAATACAGAAATTTATCATGCAATGCAATGGAGATATATTATTCAATTCTGACTATATTTCTGAAGATGATTTTAATGATCTGATTTCATCGGGTATCATTGTGTCCGATGAAACAGATGAAAAACAGATAGCAATTGAAGTTAATAAAAAACGATTGGAAAAACTTTATAAACAAAATGATTCATTATCTTTAGTTATTACCCCGACGTTACAATGTAATTTTAAGTGTTACTATTGCTTCGAAAGTACAAATACAAGAAAAAATGAAGATGCCATAAGCATGGAGGTTCAAAATGATATTATTAATTTCATTTCTAAATCAATTACAACAAATAATATCAAAGAACTAAATATAACATGGTATGGCGGCGAACCTTTGATGCAACAACAAATTATTTTTGCATTGCAAGAACAAATCAATACAATATGCAAGTTGCATGATGTGAAATCGCATGCATTTATTTTTACAAATGGTGTATTATTAACTCCTGAAGTTAGCGAGTTATTATATGAACACGGGATTAGAAAGGCCCAGGTAACTCTAGATGGACAAGAAAATATTCATAATAAAAGAAGATTTTACCCTGTAGACCCAACGAATAACTATAAAATTATTCTTGATAATATCTTGAATTCCAATGAAAACATACGTTTTCTCATAAGAATTAATATCGATAAATCCAACAAAGATTTAGTGTTTCATTTGATTGACGATTTAATCAATCGGAAAATATGGCCTTACAAAAAAAATGTAACTATATATATGGGGCACGTTATATCTACTGACAAAAAAGTTGAATTGTCATATCAAGAATTTGCCGAATTTGAAGATAGTATAAGATATTATCTAATGAATAAATATAATGAAATTACAAAAACAAAAGAAGCTAAACTCAAATTTCATTATCCAACCTACGGAGGAGATTTAAAATGTGGATATGGAATATTTAGAGATGCATGGGTCGTCAGTTATAACGGTGAATTGTTCAGATGTTTGCAATCTGTTGGAATTAAGGATCATGTTGTTGGTACTGTGAAAGATTTATTGAAAGACTTTGGTCAGTCCATTTTCGAAAAAATAAAAATAGATAATTATACTTTCGAGAGATGGGGATGTTTTGAATGTAAATATTTTCCGATCTGTGCAAGCAGATGTCCCTGGGATTATTTAAACAGCAGTAATAATGAAAGAAGATGTACTAAATGGAAATATTTGCTTGAATACAGATTGATACATCAATATAAACAATTTCTCACCAATCCCGAAATTTTCAGAAATGTACCATTCAAAGTTGAAAACAGAGAATTAATTAAAAGTAAATCACTATGAAAAGGAAATTAACACTTATTTTTTTTGTTTCTGTATTTTGTTTGTATGTGAATGCTATATATTCACAAAATCAAATTACAGGAACAGTAAGAGATGGAGCTGACGGCTCTCCCGTTCCGTATGCAACTGCCGCGTTACTTCATCCCGATTCGAGCGTAGTTACAGGTGTGATGACCAACGATGAAGGTCAGTTTGTTATCGAAAATGTAGCGGCTGGTAATTACCTGTTGCAGGTTTCGTTTATCGGTTACGAAAAAGTGTACCGGATGGTGAATGTTCCTCCGCAAAGCTATTTGGGCGAGATTCGTATTGCGGAAGACGCCAATTTATTAGATGAAGTAGTCATCACCGGACGGCGAACACTGGTGGAACAGCGACTCGACCGTGTTGTAGTCAATGTATCAGGCAATATGATTACTGCAGGTCGCAATATCAATGACTTGTTGAAACAGATGCCGGGATTGGTGGTCGACGAAGACGGAAATGTGAAACTCAACGGACGTCCCGCAACCGTGTATATCGATGGTCGTCCTACAAACCTGCCCGCCGAACAGGTAGCCCAAATGCTGACCGGCATGATGGGCGATATGATCGATCGTGTAGAACTGATTGACAATCCTTCGTCGCGCTATGAAGCAGGATTGAGTTCTGCCATTGTAAATATCCGAATGAAACGTGATGCTTCACTTGGGCTAAACGGTACACTACAGGGAGGTCTCGGATTTACAGACTACAATTTTGCTTCGCGTGGAGGATTGAACCTGAATTTCCGTACTAAAACATTGAATATTTTTGGCAACTACGGATATAATAATGTCCCAATGAATTACAATTTAGAACAGACAAGAAATTTTGGCGGTACATTACCAATAACCTATGACCAATATTCACTGATGGATCAAAAAACGCCTTCTCACACTTTTCGTGCAGGTGCTGATTGGTTCATCACGCCTAATCAGACTATCGGATTTCTGTTCAACGGAGGGCACACCAACCTTGATTTAAAGACTGCCTCCCAAGTGGATGTCTCACAGACAGGCTTTTCGAAAATCGACTCCACAATACTGTCTGATGCGTTACAAACGGCAACATTCAAATCGCAGATGTACAACTTGAATTACAGGTTAGATGGTGATAAAAACGGGGTAATAACTGTGGATTTGGACTATGGCAATGTAAACAACAAAAGATGGCAAAAGATACAAAGTCGTTATTTGAATGCTGACAACAGTGAACTGCGTTCTCCAACCGAATTTCAATACAACGGGCCAAACAAAATTGAAATTTTATCTTTTAAATTGGATTATGCTGCGCCTCTGTCATCAAATTCAAATTTGGAAGCAGGCATTAAGACAGGCAAAACAGTCACTGACAATGAAATCGTGTGGGAAAATCTGAATGAAGGCAGATGGGAACTCGACCCTAATCAAAGCAACCTGTTCAAATATACAGAACAGATATCAGCGGCCTTTGTAACATATAATTATCGTTTTGGCAATTTGTCCGCCATGGCGGGTTTGCGTGCTGAATATACATCCATGAAAGGCGAATCGCCTACGATGGATACTACATTCACACGCCATTATCTCGATTGGTTTCCGAGCGCATACTTGCAATACCAAATCAATGAAAGACAAGAATTGAATCTTTCATATTCACGTAAGATCACTCGACCAGGATACTTTTTGTTAAATCCATTCCGTTCTTACTCTGACCCTTTTACTTATTCAAGCGGTAACCCCGACCTGAAACCGTCTTACAGTAACACAGTTGCATTACGGTATAGTATCAACGGATATTCCCTGAATATAAGTTATAATGCTCTAAATGATATATTTTCTCAAGATTATGTGCAGGATGATGACAATCATACTATGGCACTTGTCCAACAAAATATAGGCACAAGACAGCAGACCACGCTGAGCATAAACCTTCCTTTTCAGATTGCTAAATGGTACAGTTTAAACATCAATCCCACAGCCACATATATAATGGCAGATACCCGTTACAGCGGCGACAAGTTTCAGAAAAACTATCTGTCTGCTTTTGCAAATCTGAATCATAATTTTAATTTCTCGTCATCATTTAGAGCCAATATGCAGATGATGTGGATGAAACCGACATATAACGGATATATGCTGATTGAGGATATGTGGGGAGTGAATATACAGATTGAAAAGACCTTGTTGGATAATCGATTGAACCTTTCGTTATCTTGTAATGATATCTTCAATACATTGGTTAGTATTAAAGGTACAATGAAGTTAGGAAATGTTAATCAAACCATCAAACAGGAAATGAATCAGCGTCAAATCATGCTTACAGCACGCTACAGTTTCGGTTCACAACAAATCCGCGCCGCACGCAATCGCAGTGTAGGTATTGAAGAAGAAATGGGAAGGGCAAGATAACAGATGGATATAAATTCTTAAATATCGTAAATAATTATGTATGAAAGCGAACTAAATACATATCTTCATCGTATCTCCAATACGTTGATGATCAATGGTGGATTTTTAGGTAATTCCGGACTATATTCAGGAGAAATGGGCCTCGTATTGTTTTTCTATCATTATGCTCGTTCAATAAAGAATGAGATATATTCGGAATACGGCGCTAATTTGTTTAGAACAATACAAAATAAAATTAGCCTAAATACGCCTATAAACTATAAATTAGGATTGTCCGGTATTGGTTCGACTATTGAATATTTGGTTCAAAACGGTTTTATGGATGCAAACATAGATGAGATGCTTGAAGCGTTTGATCAACGTATATTTTTAACTTACAATCTGCCTCAATTACCGATCGACATAATTGTAGATTTTGGATATTATGCTTTATGGAGAATGGCAGGTAATAGTATTCGAAAAGACACGATAATCAAACCTATAATGCTGCAAATTATAAAGATAATGAAAGAATGGCAAAAGAGCCAAAATATAAAACATCCTACGGTTTCATTTTTCAAGGATATAGTTTCTTCAAGGAATAATATTCCTGATCGGTTTATAATTTCAGATTGGCTCCAATTGTGTCGTGAAAATAATCAAAATGAGCGTATGCAAAGCAATAACTTTATAGAGGACATGACTAAAGTTGACTTGGGAATACAAAATGGACTTGCCGGCCTGGGTTTGTCTTTACTATCTGAAATGGACGGCAATGATTCGTATATTTCGCTGTTTCCTAACGATTTAATAACATCATCCAAATGAATCTCTATCTAATAAATGACAACAATGGAACTGCTTCCGAATATGGAATAGGCACTTATCTTCATGAACTAATGAAGGCATTAGAAAACACATCCATATGTGTACACATTGTTCATTTACGTTCTGTTCGTTCGGAATTTGAAATCGAAATAACACATCAAGTAGAACGTTGGTATATTCCTGATGTCAGAAAAAATTATATGTCCTCATTTTCAATTCAAAATATGCAAGATTATTTACTGAATGTGATTTATTATCTTCGGCTTAATATCAAAGACAAGAAAGATTTGGTTTTTCATTTCAACTTTAATCTTTCGCAATTGTTTATAAAAGAATTAAAAACAAAATTCCATTGTAAAACAGTTGTTTCGGTGCATTATTTAACTTGGATGCTTGAATTCCATGGCAACATACATAAACTTCATGCCTTAAAGTTAAAATCCGAAAACCAAAAAAGTCCATTTGAAAAAAGGATCTGCAAAATAGATCAATATGAACGCAACTTTTTCAAAGAAGTAGACTATATCATCGCTCTTAACCACAATACGAGAAATCTACTATGCAGTGAATACCTAATTAATGCAGAAAAAATATCGGTTATTCCTAATGGCTTGACAAATAATAATGCTGTTCCAGTATTGGATAAACATGTGTTGAAAAAAAAATTGGGTATTTCTGAAAATGAGTTGATTATACTTTTTATCGGACGCCTACATGTTGCAAAAGGAATTGTGTTTTTAATAAAGGCTTTTCAAAAAGTATTGGAAAAGTTTGCTGATTGCCGTTTGATAATTGTCGGTAATGGCGATTATGATATGTGTGTACATTACGCTAAAGATATTTTTGCTAAAATATCTTTCACAGGCTTATTAGAAAAGAAAGAGTTATATGAATTATATCAGATAGCCAATATAGGAATTCTTCCATCTCTAACTGAACAATGTAGTTATGTAGTCATTGAAATGATGAAAAATAATCTTCCAATTATCACTACATCAGAACTGGGTCTGGCAGAAATGACAGAGAATAATATTAGTAGCATTCAACTTCCATTGATAGAACAACTTGACAAAATAATTATTGATATCGATTTTTTTGCTGATAGAATTTTGTATCTATTGAAAAATACATCTGATGCAAAAAGATTAGGGGATAATGCCCGCAAACAATATGAAGAAAAGTATACAGAAAAGGTGTTTCATCAAAATATGATACAATTTTATCAAAACTTATTTATATGACAAATTCACCTTTAATTTCATGTTTATGTGTGACTCACAAAAAACCTGATCTACTCATACGAGCGGTCCATTGTTTTTACACACAAAGTTACTCCAACAAGCAATTGGTAATTGTTTATGAAGAAAAAGATTCCAAAATAACATTAGGTGAATTAAGAAACATTAGTATCAAAAAAGTGGACGGCACTTTCGTGTACCAGTGGGATGATGATGACTGGTATAGCCCCGAACGTTTATCAAAACAAATGCAGTATTTGCAACTATACGAAAAACCAGCGAGTATTCTATCTAAATGGATTGTTTTTAATTCCTGTTCCCCAAAAGCCTTTATGTCGAATCATAGACCGTGGGAGGGTAGTATTTTATGATGCTTCGAAATCCATATCTTTCATTATCCAAAGGTGAGAACACAAGTGTAATAGACATCTTATATAAGCAAGGTGAGTTATCAATCATTTATGATATGCCTACCTTATACGTTTATACCTATCATGGGAGTAATACTTGGGATCAAGGGCATTTTGAAAGATTGATAAGTCGTTGTAGAGAATTATATCCCCGCAATACAGAAAAAGTCAAACAAGTAATATCCACATGAGACAAACCCTAAAATACATTTCCGAAAATCTTATGCAGTATGATGATATTGCTGACTCTGGTTTATTTCACAAAAAAACTGGACTTACTTTTTTCTTTTTTCATTATGCCAAATATACCAACAACAAATCGTATAGAGATTTTGCTATCGAATTGACTAATGACAGCATACGACAAGTTCGTCAAGATAATGATACTGGGTATGTTACTGGTTTGTTTGGAGTTGAGGTAGGAGTTGAATATCTAATTCAAAATGATTTCATAAAAACTGACACGAATAAAATCTTCAATAATTTTGATAATAAGATTTTTCATGAAACAGTATATGGAAATCGCACGGATGTCAGTTTTTTCACAGGTCTTTCCGGTTTGGGACGATATTTATTTTTTCGTATAACAAGTCATTGTACACCAGAAAAAATGAACAGAATGTTGAATCTTCTTTATCGCAAGGTAGATACGCCTATAATTGCTGGTTTTGATACCGATATAGTGGTCGTACCTGAACAGATTGTCGAAACGGTAGAGCAGATATGAAGTGGAAAAGCAGTTACGGGACTACCATACAACGGATACGCATATACAACAACCTCCGAATTAGCCCAATTTTACAGGGAAACACAAAACCTTGATGTATTGATTCAGAGAACAGATGAACTTGAACCCATGTATGGAGATTTATCTGTAGGAGGGATATTTATTGTCGATAGAGATAAATACTTACTGGCAGGAGGAGAAAACGAATATTTTCTTGGGTGGGGTCCAGAAGATTTTGAACGGGTAAAGTGTGCAGAAATATTGTATCCACAACCTATTTATCGTGCAAAGGGTGGTTTGTATCATTTATGGCATCCACGGTATATCAATTCATGGTATGCTGATCTACAATACGAAATTGACGGGAAAAAAGAGGCTCTAAAAGTTTGTGGAATGTCCACTGAGGCATTGCGAAACTATATTAGAAGTTGACCATGGCTTGAAAAGTTCCAAATGACATGAAACATGCTTATCTCATTTTAGCTCATAAAAATTTGAACCAAATCATTCAATTGATTTATTCTCTTCAAGCAGAGAACAATTATTTTTTTATACATATTGATAAAAAATCCGTCTTTACAGTTAATGATATTTCAAAATCGGCACATACACTAAAATGCTTTAAATATCCGGGGAACATTTTTCTTTATGATAAATCAATCAATGTGAACTGGGGTGGCTTTAGTCAGATCAAGGCTACATTATTATTGATGAATCTTTTAAAAGACTCACAAATATCTCCGGACTATGTGCATTTAATAAGCGGTCAAGATTTTCTTTTGCAATCTCCCAACGATATTGATGTGTTTTTTGAAAAAAATAAAGGTACTAATTTTTTGGATTATTTTCCACTACCCAGCAGTTATTGGAGAGGTAATGGCGGATTGCACAGAATTTCCTATAAATGGGATATTGACAGTGGAAGTAAAAAACCATTAGGATTATCCACTGTATCTTTACCTGAAAACATTCAACCTTATGGAGGCTCACAATGGTGGTCATTAACTTGGGAGTGCGTTAAATGGTTGACAAAAGTTTGTGTACCGGGTGATTTTTTCTACGATTTTTATCAACACACATATATTCCGGATGAAATGTATTTTCAGACTTTACTTATGAATTCTCATTTCTCCGACTCTATTGTTTATGATAATTTGCGCTACATAGATTGGAAAAGCGGTCCTGAATTTCCTCGAATTTTAACAACTGATGATTTCGATAAACTTACTAATTCCGGAAAGTTATTTGCCCGAAAATTTGACTTTACTAAAGACAAAACCATTTTAAATCAATTATGCAAAAAAAGCAGAAGAGAATTCTTGATAAATACTTTCTAATAAGATATGAAAATTCTTTCTGCTTAACAATTATTCTCGGAACGCCTGAAAGTAGAAACATGGATGCATAACAGCATTGTTAAGTCAATTTCAGTAAGTGATAATGCAACAAGTGAAAGATTTCAGTTCTTTGTAGCCGGCTCCACATAATCAATTCATGATAAATAATCATTCCTTCTTACAGGTAAACAAGCGATTTGTTACGAAAACGTTATTTGTTATTTATTCTAATTTATTCCATAGATTCGGGAGCATATCAAAAAAGATCTCGTCTGATGCATCAGGCTTAATGTATGCCAGACGGTTCAAAATATCAGTGAAATATTTGAAGGTATTAATGTTGTTTAGTTTGCAGAAACATGCGATTGAATAAATCAGCGCCAATCTTTTTACTGTGGAATGACATCTGAAAAACAGGGAGTTTCGGCGGATCAGACTGATGTATCTTATGGTCTGCCCGACCTCATTGTTGTCCAAATCGTAATAATGAATGAGGATATAATTTCTGATTTCTTCAAATTCATTCAACATATAATTGACTGCTTTGGCGAGAGTGTTTTGGGGTAGAATTTGTGTGTAATTTATATGTGGATCAAACGTTTATTAGTTTATCTAATAATGACAGCGCATATTTTCTGCGTTACGCCAGTATTTACTCTGTAGTCCAGTGTGGTTTTATGGTTTATTTAATAAGGATGTTACCATCCTGAATAAACTTGTCAGTCACACTTCAATGAATCTGGAACCTGTAACTTTCCTGTCCATTGCCAACTACTGACATAGTTTCGCAATTCGTTTACAGTCATTCCACAAACTTTCAGTAATTCACTCTTTCCACTGATTACAGATTCCAGATCAGCATACCGCGAATTGAGATTCCGAGGGTGACATAAATGATACAATCCGCCCCGGGCACGATAAATAGGTTGCGGATACAGGATTTCAATCCGCTTTGTCCGTTCAAAATCTTCAGGACCCCACCCAGGAAAATATTCGTTTTCTCCACCTGCCTGCAAGTATTTTTCCGTATCAACAATAAATCCCCCTCCAACAGATAAATCGCCGTACATGGGTATGAGTTCGCCTGTTTTCTGTATAAAGACATCAAGATTTTTAGTTTCCTGATAAAGCAAGACTAATTCATCGGTTGTTTGATACATGTATCCATTATAAGGTAATCCCATCACAGCATTGCCGTAACGTACCTGCTCCACAGTATCATTTATCTGTTCGGGGGAGGCAAGTATATCAGTATCCCAACCTGCAATGACAGGGGTATCAACCTTACAATAAAGATGATTCATCCATCGGGTACGGTGAAAAACCGGACGATGGTCTTCTTCAAAAAAGTATCGGATGCGATGAGTGTTGTTTTTCAGGAAATAGCGTTGCTGACTGTCGGCTTCCATAATCAAAATAGTTGAATCGAAATGCCGGATAATAAAATCAATCAGAATATCCAAATTACGCGACCGTTCCGGCGAATCGATCCGAACGGGAATCACAAAAGTGACATCGGGTAATCTGTTCATAGCAGTTGCATCCATATTTCATGATGTTTATCTAATTGGCTTAAAAGGTATAATCCGATGCCTGCAAGTCCGTCATATAATCCGGGAACAATATTCAGTTGTTCTTTTTGCTGAATACCGGACTGTAACTTCCGGTATTTGTTATCATATTGTGCTTCCCTGTTTTTCTTGTGCTGATTCATCCTGTCGTCCTGATTGGAAGAAAATAATTTGAGCAGCCGCTCTGTCTTTACAGGATAAATAGCTGTTTGATGCATTGAATACAAAAAGTCACAAACATCATCTTGCTCCGAGCCTTTCAAATCAGGTATCTTTCGTTCGATCGTATCTATAATGTGAATCAGCAACATTTTGTTGGTTAGCCAGGTGATTTGTTCGTCGGATGCTCCATGTCCGGCAATGCGGTACAATACATAACGCCCCAAACCGGAAAGTCCGACGAACAAACTGACATCTGTTCGATCTCCATTTACGACTTCATGAAAAATGCCTTTATCAAATCGTTTGCATAGTTTATTGGTATCGGATCGTACCAAGTCATTTTGAACAAGGTACTCAACAGCAGTCCCGATTCCCGCCCAGCCATTGGCATACCCAACATTGTATTGTTGCTTTTGCTCCCGTATACATCCGTTAATCAATTCTATAGCATAAGTTCTTAATGACTTGTCTCCTGTATAGTGTGCATAATGGAAAAAGAATACCGCAATGCCCGTTTTTCCGTACATCAATCCGGAATCGGACACAATAGCAGGTTGCATAAGTGTTTCAGCAATATATTTCAGGGTCTGTTCCATTTATATTTTCACCGTATACTTCAATCCTTCATTAGGACGCACAAGAAAGTTTTCTACTTCGAAATTGACATCACCGCCTGTAACACCGTCCTGTAATCTGACCGTAATGGTATGGGTGCCGTTCGGTACAATGGTATAATCACGGAAATAGACTAAACGGGCATCATGTTGAGTCTTTTTCAGGTTGAAAGTGAGGTCGGATTTGTTTATAAACGTAATACGCACTGCATTGTCGGTTTTCTCCACCTTTATTTCCAATGCGTTCTCAAACAGCTCTTTCAGAAACTTTTCCTGTCCGATAATAAAATCATCGTTGTAGACTGCCGTACGTCTGTCAATCAATGCCTCATGGATGGCTTCTGTAGTTGTACTGCGGGCGAAAACGAGGGTCATCGGTCGATGCTTGCCGGGGGTAAAATTCGGGATAGGTGCGTGAGAATCCGAATTACTCAGCATAGTCAGATTCTTTTCCAAACTCCAGCGGTGTGCTTCTGGACAATATTGTCCGCTATTGACTACTTCGATGCCTTGCATCAAGCCTTGTTCCAATAATTTAGTGTGTTCGGCAAACCACAAGGTGGTATCGGGTTGTTGTGAGTCCCAGCAGGGATGGTTCCAGAAGATAAACGCATTTTGCGCTTTGGCAGCGGCGAAAGCATCCATGTAATCGGGCGTGTCCAATGGCTCCGAATCAGTCAGGAAGATGGCGTTAGAGTGTCCGGGAGGCATTTCCCGGGTGATTTCGCTTCCTTTGATCAGCATAATGCCTCTGGCAAGGGCTAATCCACGGGCGAGTTCATACGAGCGGTTGTGGGATGCAATGACGATCTCCTTGTTTGGACGGTACTCAATATGATCGGTGATAGCGATGGCGTCAAGTCCTTCGCGAAAAGCCTCGTCAATCCGTACCGTAGGCCACACGCTTCCGTCCGAGAAGACTGTATGCATGTGGAAATCGCATTTCAAAGTAACATAACCGTTCAGGTTGGGGATGTTTATCTTTCCCCTTACTTGTGCAAATAATGGCAGTGTCAAGCAAACTGCCCCAATTAATAAGATAATCTTTTTCATTTTAGTTTGGTGTTATTAAATGATTTATAAATAAATTTGATTACAAAAATAAGTTATACTTCCCAATCATACGAATCAGGATGATTATTTCGCCCATGACTGAGAACGATGTACTGCATCAGCCCATTTCCTTTTGGCTATCTGCATATCTACATTCGGATCGGGTTCGAATTTCATATCAACAGACCATTGTTTCTTGATCTCATCAATAGTTGACCAGAATCCTACCGCCAAACCGGCAAGATAGGCGGCGCCTAAAGCGGTCGTTTCGGTGGTTTGCGGACGGATAACTGTTTGTCCCAACACATCGGATTGGAATTGCATCAACAAATTGTTTTTTGACGCTCCACCGTCAACCCGTAATTCTTTCAGACCGATGCCGGCGTCTAAAATCATGGCATGGATTACATCCATTGTCTGATACGCTATTCCTTCGATAGCTGCGCGTGCAATATGAGCCGCAGTGGTACCTCTTGATATGCCCACGATAGCCCCTCTTGCATATTGATCCCAATGAGGCGCACCCAATCCGGTCAAAGCAGGGACAAAAAAGACGTCTCCCGTGTCGTGAACTTGAGTCGCCAATTCTTCTATATCAGCTGACGAACGAATGATTTTCAAACCATCACGAAGCCATTGCACGATCGCTCCGGCAACAAAAATACTTCCTTCCAACGCATAATCGGTTTTCCCTCCCACTTGCCAGGCAACCGTCGTTACTAAATTGTTTTTCGAAGCCACCGGTTGTTCGCCTGTATTCATCAGGATAAAACATCCTGTGCCATACGTATTTTTCACCATCCCTTTTTCGATACACATCTGTCCGAAGAGAGCAGCTTGCTGGTCGCCGGCAATGCCTGCAACAGGGATTTTCGTAGCAAACAGCGCTGAAGAGGTATAACCATACACTTCACTCGATGCATGAACGCGGGGCAGGATAGAAGCCGGAATATCAAATAATCGAAGCAGGTCGTCGTCCCATTGTAAGGTATGTATATTATAAAGCATGGTTCTCGATGCGTTGGATACATCGGTCGCATGCACTTCGCCNCGCGTTAATTGCCAGATAAGCCAGGTATCTACCGTGCCGAATGCCAATTCACCTTTTTCCGCTTTAGCCCTGACTCCGGGTATCGTATCGAGTATCCATTTTATTTTGGTAGCGCTGAAATAGGCGTCTATGATCAGACCGGTTTTGTTTTTAACAAAAGGTAAAAGCCCTTCGTTCTTCAGGTTGTCACAGTATTCCGAGGTTCTCCGGTCTTGCCAGACAATGGCATTATAAATAGGTTCTCCTGTCCGACGATCCCATACAATCGTTGTTTCACGTTGGTTGGTAATTCCGATTCCTGCGATGTTTTCACCACCAATCCCTAATTTACTGATTACTTCGGCGGTTACTGCGGCTTGAGACGACCAAATCTCACGCGGGTCATGCTCCACCCATCCGCTTTGCGGGAATATTTGAGTGAACTCTTTTTGGGCAACAGCACAACTTTCTCCCTTGTTGTTAAACACGATCGCTCTGGAACTTGTTGTTCCGGCGTCGAAAGCTAAAATATACTTTTCCATCATTATATTGAGTTATTATATGTAAAGATTTTGTTCTTCATTGGATCACTTCGCCCGTTTGGAAAGCAGCAGGAGACCGACAAACGTAAAGAATGCATTGATAAGTAACAGTTCGTAACTGAATTGATAACCATTAAACCAGATTTCCGAATAATGTTGTAACACATAACACAGAATGGGCGACAGAACAGCTACAATCGGGATATACTTGTCGTAAACACGATTTTTCATAAAGATTCCGAAGGTAAACATACCCAATATCGGACCGTAAGTATAGCTGGCTAAAGTATATACGGCATTGATCACGGTGGTGTTATTGAGTATGCCAAAAACATAAACGACAACTCCCATCACAACCGCCATGCCGAAATGCACCCGCTTGCGAAACCGACGCACTTCGTCCTCATTCTTCCCTTCCATACCAAGGATATCAATCGTAAATGAAGTGGTTAATGCTGTCAATGCCGAACCGGCTGCCGCATAAGCCGACGATATCAAACCGATGATGAAAAGAATTCCGACAATCAACGGGAAATATCCTCCGGTCGCAATCATCGGGAAAAGTTCATCGCTTTTGTCAGGATGCCGAATCCCGTAACGTGTCGTAAACAGGTACAGAATAACGCCGAGCACCAGAAACAACAGGTTGATAAAAAACTGCATCAAGACACTGGTAATCATATTCTTTTGCGAATCTTTCGGGTTTTTGCAACTCAGGTTACGCTGCATAAAATCCTGATCAAGCCCCGTCATGGCAATCACCGTAAAAACACCTCCCAGAAACTGCTTGAAAAAGTAACGTCTGTCATTCATGTCATCAAAGAAGAACGTGCGCGACAAATCACTTTCTTTAACGGCACGTAACAACCCGCCAAAGTTCAACTGCAAGTCCGACGAAATAAAATAAATACATAATGCCACGGACGTAATCAGGCAAAAAGTCTTTAACGAATCAGTCCAAACCAACGCCTTGACCCCGCTA
>JGI24702J35022_10000931_pt1 | contig 18279 bp, 7 predicted proteins | sample TergutTh196P4_FD_35022 | JGI IMG/M metagenome (IMG submission 35022)
CGTCAAAAAATACACATAGGCGTTTTCTTTCATATACCAATCCTTCACGAGATTGCGGGTCAAGCCCGCAATGACGGGAGTGTAGAGTATTCAGTTGGCGTAAAGTGCATACCCAGGTACAGTTATTTACATTGTCGTCTTTTCGTGCGTTGCATAACAATCTATATGCGTCTTTTCGTGCGTTTTTGCTTTTTCTATACTTGTCTTTTCGTGATTAATATGTTATGCTGCAGATTGTAGCGCATATTAAACGCGAGGGGATGATAAAGTGGCTATGCTGAAAAGAAAAATATATGACGATTTGCTGACATGGAAAAAGAAAAGCGATGGCGCGACCGCGTTGATGATAGACGGCGCAAGGCGCGTTGGCAAGAGTTTTCTTTGTGAGCAGTTTGCCAAAAACGAGTATAAAAGCCATATCATTATTGATTTCGGTAACGCGCCGAAGGATATATTGGATTTATTTTTAAATGACAGCTCAAACCTTGATTTGTTTTTTGCGAAGCTATCTGCTTTTTACTCCACAACACTATACAAGAGAAAGTCTGCTATTATCTTTGACGAGGTGCAGCAGTTTCCACGCGCGCGGCAACTTATCAAGTACCTGGTTGCTGATGGAAGATATGATTTTATCGAAACAGGTTCTTTAATAAGGCTTAAAAAGAATGTTCAAGATATTATAATTCCTTCAGAGGAAGAGCATATCGAAATGTTCCCGCTTGATTTTGAAGAATTTTTATGGGCATTGGGCGACAACGCGACAGCTACGCTTATGAGGCAATGTTTTGATAGTAAAGCCCCGTTGGGGCAGGCCCTTCACAAAAAAATCATGAATGATTTTAGGCAATATATTCTTGTCGGCGGAATGCCGCAGGCTGTGCTTGAATATGTGAAAACAAAAGATTTTGAAGCGGTTGATGCTGTCAAGAGACGAATACTAAAGCTATACCGCGATGATGTTTCCAAGTTTGCCGAAGGGTATGAAGATAAGGTTTTTGCCATATTTGACGAAATCCCTGGCCAGCTTTCAAAGAAAGAAAAAAAGTATCATTTATCCTCAATATCAAAACAAGCCCGTTTCAGGAGCTACAAGGATTCTTTTGTTTGGCTGAGCGAAGCTATGGTCGTCAACACCTGCTTGAACACGACCGACCCTAATATCGGGCTTGCGCTAAGCGCCGATTACGCAACGCAAAAATGTTATATGGCTGATACAGGGCTTTTGATAACCCATACATTTATGGACAGCCCCTATATCGATAACGATTTGTATAAGGCAGTTCTTTTTGATAAGCTCAGCATAAATGAAGGCATGATTTTGGAAAATATCGCCGCCCAAATGCTGCGAAGAAACGGGCATAAGCTTTATTTCTATTCTCGCAACGACAAGGACCATCGTGAAAATCATATGGAAATAGATTTTCTAATTACGGAAAAGAGGAAAGTCGCCCCCATTGAAGTGAAGTCTGGCAGCTATAAATCACATTCTTCCTTGGATAAATTCAAGAAGAAGTTTTCGTCTAAGCTCTCAAATTCATATATCCTCTATACAAAGGATGTTATGATTAAGGATGAGATTATTCACCTGCCGATTTATATGACGATGTTTCTCTAGTTTTTTAATAAGGCGGAGACAGGAGAAATGGCTGAAGAAAGATCGGGAAATAAATTTTGAAAATCATAATAGTTTTCCAAATGGACATAAACTATTGAAAATACGAAATAATTCTCTCAAGAAATGAGTTGACATAGCGTATTCATCAAGATATAATATATTGGTAAAAATAGTCCAAATTCATATCGTATATGTGATATTTAATCATTTGGCTATTCAATTAAAACGTTCTCGCATACAGTGTCTCGAAATAACATTTGAAGGGAGAAAATTACAAACATGAAAAGTATCTTGCGGTATCCAGGCAAGCTGCTGGCGTTGACCGTCGCTTGCTGTATCCTCTTCACAATTGTCGGGCCAGCTAGCGTGTTAGCAGAAGACATCTCCGGGCATTGGGCTGCCGACGACATTTATTTTCTGATGGAAAAGGGCATTGTTCAAGGCGATAGCAACGGCAACATCAATCCGGACAACAACATAACCCGGGCTGAGTTTGTTGCCATCATCAACAGGGCGTTGGGTTTCACGGAGACAGATTCATCAAATTTCCCTGATGTAAAATCCGGCGCGTGGTATTATGACGATTTTGCCATTGCAAAAAACGAAGGATACATATTGGGCGACGATAACGGTAACGCCAACCCCGATATGCCGATCACTCGCGCCGAAGTGGCGGTGATTGTTGAACGTGTGTTGGGCTTGGAAGCCGAGTCTGCCACAAGCGAGTTCGCGGACAGCGAGTCTTTCCCCGACTGGAGTGCAAACAGCATCATTGCGCTGACCGAAAAAGGCTTGATCAATGGCTATCCGGATAATACGTTTAGGGCATATTACAACATTACGCGGGCGGAAGCATTTGCAATTTTATCAAGAATCATTAAGTCTGGACTGATCCCAAATCCCGAAGAAGAAATTGGTGACGACGAAACGCCTCAAGCCAGTCCAGAAGTTGTGAATGTCAATAGTAATCCTGGCGGTGGCAAACCTGGCAGCGGCAATGGCAATGGCAATGGCAATGGCAATGGTGATGATGGTGATGGCGGTGATGATGATGGCGATGACGGTGATGATGGCGATGGGACGATTCCGACAGAATTGGGTATTACCCTCGCTCCGGGGAAAGAATTGTGTTCTACGATTATTACTTTCACAGGCACCAAAGCAATTGAGACGGAAATTGATAAGTATGAGTTTTTGATAGCACCCTCAATCAGCGAGGACGCTGTATGGACATCCATTGATCCTACTGATCTGATAGTTGGAAAGGAAGTCGTAGTTTCTAGCGTCTTACACTACCTTTATCTCAGGGTGAAGGCAAGCGATAGTACACCTGCAAGTGAGCCGACTGATGGCATACAACTGACAGCGGATAATGTAAATCTCACTCTTAACCCAATGCCTCAGTGTTGGATCGACTATGACGCCGAGACCATCACGGTGCCTGAGTGGTATGAGTATTCATCTGAAAACGATCCATCAGATTATAGCGGTATTACTGGACAACCGGTTTCATTTCTTCCAGGCCAATGTGTATACGTTCGAAAGCGCCCACCAACAGATGATTTGCCGTTTGAAGATATTACCTCCTTCAACTGTCAAGCGCCAAATCGCCCCGACCCACCTGACGACTCAGCTGGAACGCTGTCGCCAGGATCATCGGATGGATATGTCAACATAAAACTGTCTCCGTCACTGCAATTCAAAGTGGTGCGACCCTATGCCGACGCCGATGCTACAGGCGGCGATGTGATCATGGATTGGGAAAATGGGGATGACGAGACCGGCGTCGATGTTTTAGCCCATGAAGGGTGTCAGGTTTTCTATCGATTTGCCGCTAAATACTCCGGAGGACATTGGTCCGATAACAAAGAATATTGGGTGTGGGATTCCCCTGCCTATAAGTCTCTGCCCAGTGCCGGTTCCCCTGTAGTTAAGTGCCCCAAAGTCGATATCATTATCGTTCCCCCAGCACCACCCGACCACGGCGGCGGCAGTGCGGGTTGGAGCAATCCTTTTGACGACGTCAGTGAAACTGATTGGTTTTATATCCCTGTAGCCTATGTGAACAGTACTGGCTTGATGAACGGTACGTCCGCAAACACGTTCAGTCCTAACGAAACGATGTCTCGTGATATGGCCGTCATGATTCTTTACCGTATGGCGGGCGAACCCGATGTGGCAGTTCTAGCCAATCCTTATGACGATGTAGAGGAAAACCACTGGTATAGCGATCCAGTGAAATGGCTTGCCAATAATGGCATAATTCCGGGTAACAGCGGCAACACCTTTGACCCACAAGGCATTATCACACGGCAAGACCTGATGGTGTTTCTAGCACGTTACGCCGAGATTTTTGATCTTGAACTTCAAAAAATACAGGATTGCCCTGAGTTCACTGACGAGGCGGATATCGCCGATTACGCTAAAGAGTCGGTAGCACTGTGTGTACAAGCCGGTATCGTCAATGCCTATCCCGATAGCCGCTTTAACCCGGTCGGGCAGGTCACCCGAGCTGAGTTTGCTGATTTTCTTCTAAAGTTCGCAATGGTGATTCCTAGCTTGGTGCATGGTTACTGATGGGGAAAAAAGGAGTGCGATAGCGTTGCGCAATAAGGAAACGGATTTGGAAGCAACAAAAGGGCAGCTAAAAACTGCCCTTTTCTCCGATCGTCTGGAAAAAATCTTATCAGTATTTTTGTTTGTTTCCGTTTTTCTTGGCGGACTGTTCCCCTACTGGTGTGGTATGTTATCCGGCGCTTTTTTGTTATTCTTACTGTGGATGACTATCCGAAAAAAAGGCAGCCTGGATATACTAAAATCAATACCGGCGCTTTCCATATATATCGCTGTTGCATTCTATTTGCTGTCCGTAATTTGGGCTGTGGACAAGGGCATGGCGCTTCTCGGATTCTTCAAATATTTGCTTATCGCGCTTTTTCTCTGTCTGAGTATGCAATTGGAAAGCGGGAGAGAGAAACTGTTTAAAAGCGCGGCTCTGGCTGGCGTAGCGTCCGTCGTCGTGTGTTTGCCTTTGAGTTTCATCCCAATATTGGGGACGTTTCTCAAACCGGACGGAAGGTTCAGCGGCCCGTTCATGTACGCTAATACATATGGGTTGTTTCTTTTGGTTTGTATTGTCATTTTATTCACTCAAAAATCGACTGGCAAAAAGGATTATATTTTTGGCAGCATTTTGATACTGGGAATACTCATGACTGGCAGCCGCAGTTTATTTGTCTTGTTGGCGCTTACCATGATCGTCTTGCTGTTTGTAAACTGGCGCGCTGTCTGCGTTGCCTCGCTAATAGGGGTTGCCGCCGCCGGGCTGATTTTTCTTGGCGCGCCCGACATGTTATTGAGAGCGTCGGACGTTTCATTTTCATCCGGGGAATGGCTGACTAGGCTGGCCTATTACTATGACGGCATCCGGTTACTGCCACGCAAGCTGTTTGGAATGGGGCATCTCGGATGGTGGTATATTCAACCGCAAATCCAGACGTCGGTGTATGACGTCAGATTTATTCACTGCTGGCCTTTGCAGGTGGCCTTGGATATTGGCGTGGTTCCGGCGCTATTGCTGATGGGTTCAGCCGTTTTGCTGTTTTTTGACAAGAGAGTCGATTTCCGGGGAAAATTACTACTAATACTCATCTGTGGCCACGCTCTCATCGACTTTGACCTGAATTTTCTACCGGTGGCCTTCCTTATTGTTATGCTCATTCCACATAGTAATAAGACAGCTGCCTCATTACGTGTGAATTATAACAAATGGCAAGGTACGGCGGCGTTATTAGCGGCAGGCCTTTCCTTATGGCTTGGAGTCGCGTCGTTTCTCTCGTATGTGGGCGCGCAAAAAGCAGCCGTCGCCATGTACCCTTTCTATACGGAAGCGATGGAAGCAATAGAACTCAATGAATCCGACCCGCTTCAAGCTGAAAAATGGGCCGACCGAGTCTTGCGTAGCAATTCTTTTGTCTATGAAGCTTATAACGTAAAGGCAAAGGCATTGGCAAATAAAGGGGACTGGATTAATGCTGTAGAGATGAAGCGGAGTTTTCTATCAATATACCGCCTCGAAGGGATGGAATATGATGTATACTTGCAGTATATTTACGCAGCTTTGCAACAGGCTGCTGCTGACAATGACGTCGATACATGTATATGGCTTGCGAATTTGGGACTTGAGGTTCCTCAAATGATAGAATCAACACAAAAAGAACTCAGCCCTTTTGCATATCAAATCAAGCATCAGCCTACTCTTGTCCTTTCATCTCAATCGCAGGATTTCTTGATTTATCTTGAGGACTATCAAAAACGGCTTCAAACGGTAAAGGAGGCTTTGGCTGAGGAAATGAACTAAAATAGCGCAAAGGACAGGTGAACCATATGGCTTGCGGTGAACCATATGGCTTGCGCTGGAAGCAGAGTTTATTGTTGACGAAACGCTTTGGGATTTTAACAGGTGCAGGTGTTGATTCACTGAGTATGAGTGACAGCTACGATGCCTAAGGGAGAGCCGACTCGCAAGGGGACGGATCTTGCGTTTATTTTTGAACACAAGATCCGTCCCCTTGATCATTTGATGCCTGATGCTGCTTTGCTTGGTGGTATCTTTCAAAAGCCGCTACTTCATCAGGGTCATGCTCAAGCAAATCAAAGTCAAACTTTTGCTTTCCATTGATAATGTCTGCAACATCCTCCGGACTGTAATGCACCGCAATGGAAAAGCCGTTCTTTACTATATCTTGATAAAATGGATTTCGCTGAATCCTTGAAGGATCGGGTATTTTTTTTAGACCAAATTTCATTAAAAATAACCTCCATGCCCGTAGACTTTTTTTTCGTACTGGTTTGGTTTTCTTGCAGATATAATCCGTACTACATCACCGCNGCTTCTGTAACAGNGACAAACTGTTAACAGCTTGTCGTATTTATTCACACCGATAAGAATAAATCTGTTCTCCTCCTGTGAATGATAGTCATCATCNACTATAACGGCTTTCGGGTCAAAGAATGCCGAAGCCGCCATTTTAAATGAAACGNCATGTTTCTCAATATTCATCAGGTTTTTCTTTACGTCCNAATCAAAAAGTCTACCNTGTATCTTGACCATGAGCACCCTCTCTATTATTTCAGCTGCCTTGTCGGCTCTATCTGATCGCGGCATTTTTGTGTTAAGATAACGCGCGATTATATAGTCCGCTTTGCAGTACAACGAAAAAGTGGAATCGGCGCAGGCCGCGATCTACTGTTATATTATCACATTTAGCCCATAGCGACAACTGTAATTTCACCGCTGTCTGCGTAGCTTCTGAACCACATGTGATAATGTCTCACTAAACCGCACGAGATTTTGTCACACTTTGGGAAGCGCGGATTATACAGCGCAAAAATGCTAGAAACAACAATAATGAGTGTTAACAACTCCGATACAAAAAAGCAGTACGGTTATGATGAGCAGAGCGTACTGGTGGGCAGCGTTATGCATCTGCTGACACTGAAGAGACGACGGGCTTCCACTATGATGAAAATAATGGGGGAAGGACAGTGAATAGGAGATATGCTTTTTTGTAAAAGGAGGATAGAGTGAAAAAGGGGCTTTTATTGCGGAGCGCATTGGAAGTAATAATATGCAGCATTTTAGTAATCAGCATTATCGCCACCAGCTCAAAGCCAAAGGAACAACCATTTGTCCGGGAGTGGAGTTATGTTTCGGTGGATAGTTTTTTGAGTTTTATTGACGCTAATCCCATTTTGAAAGATGAATACAACCTGTACTCATTATCTACCATTGATATTTCAGAAAACTGGGATAGCAATGGTAATATCATCTATCTTGCGAAAGTGACTTGGGAATTTATGTGGGGTTGTAGTCTTTATTTAATAATAATTGATAACTATGAAATCACTGAAATCATCAATACAGGCATTGGCGGGAATAGTGTTTACTTTTCATATGATGTTGTCGGAATGTCTCAAGGCGATTTTATTTCGGCGTATTGCTCTTCTCATATGGGAAATGGCAATTTAGTTCTTTTCCCAATTTCTGAACCTACTGAGTCAAAATACGGTATACCCGCTGTTGATCACGATTATGAAGATATGCGATTAACGGCATTAGAGTATGGCTTAATATCAGGAGATGAAGAGCAACTTACCGCTTCGGAAATCTATCTTGGTGGAAAGCTCCATGCTGATTACATCGATATCAATCAAGACGGGAACACCGATATTATTATGACTGGTATTCAACAAATCTATGAAACTGGTAAGGATTTCCAAGACCAGATATTAAGAAGAGAATATTATGTTAAAAATGTATACTTATACAATTTAGCAGAAGACGACTTTATTCTAAGCGATATTCTGAGCGAGCGTATTCTTATAAATAGTTATGATCGGTATAACCGCGCCGGAGATGAGCAAAAGGATTATAGATTGCAAAACACCATTGTCTATGATCAGCTTTTTTATTGGAAATAGAAGATAACAACATGCGTTCCCCCAGATTTGTCTACACCTAGCAGTTACACAAGGCAAGATGAGACGGGTAAGTTAATTGGTTCGTAACTACACAAAATCATCGGCGAGGAAATAACTTTTGAAGAAGATTATGCTGAATATCTAGGAAAAAAACAGTCGATGGATGGGCCGATAATGCGACACTGATTACTTATCAGAGTCGCGTAATGCTTCAGCTTCCTCGCGGGTTAAGCCAGTCAGTTTGACAATAGTGTCGGTATCCATCCCCATGCCTATCGCATTCCTGGCAATCTCAGCTTTTTCTTTTCGCCGCGCATTTCCGAGCGCCGATGCTTCGTTGCTCCGGGCGCGTGAGCGCAGACGTTCTATTTCTCTGAACTCAGCGGTTGCTGTAACTGTGCGGTATGCACCGATTGCCTGTTTCATAATCGACACCCCCATCGCCTCAATGCGTTTCAAGTCCTCTTCTGTTTTTGCACTGAACAAATTGAGCCACAATTTCAATTCATCAGTCGCATCTGTTACCTCTGGTAACTTCGGCAGCTCATAGTATTTAAGGCAAAAGCTATCAGTCAAAAGCGTATGGCGTGTGACTTCAAGCGCCTTGTATTCAGAGTAAAATTCCTCACACTCAAACTCCTTAAATGCAAGAATACTAATGACGATTGTGCGTGGCAAATCAATATATTCCCCGCCTTCTTTAAGCGCAGACGAAAACTCGCGCGCCCAATAGTACAAACTGCGAAGCGGGTAGTCACCTTCATTGGAAACTTGCATTTCCAAGTCAATTCTCTGCCCGTCAACCGTCATGTTGATGTCTAGGCGGCAAAACTTTTCTCCCACAGCTTCCGGTGGTATGTCTGGATTGGTAACGACAAATTCCTTAATGCTATCGAGTGCTATGCCAAGCATCCCGGCGACGAGCCGTTTCAGCAAATCTTGATGTCTTGTGAATAACCATTTGAACAAGACGTCATTGGTAAATTTGTATTTCAATTCAGCCATAGGCTCACCTGCCTTTTTACATGAAAATAATACCACATATACGGCAAAACCGCAACGAGAGAATTGAAATAGTATCCAAATTAAACATGACGTAATGAAAGTGTTACAAGAGCAGCCACGATAACAAAACCATTTCTATTCAAACATATGTCTTTCCCAGCAACATCAAACCGGCCCATCTCTCTTATCGTCGAGGGATGGGCCGGTTGCTTTGCGCAAGTACCGTCTATCCGCTGCACATGCGCTACGCGCCTGACGCGCGTCCGCTATGCGGCGGTGATGCGTATCGGCACGGTTGTTCTGTAGACAGTCCCGTTGTACTCGGCCACTATCGTTATGATGTACTTGCCTGGCTGCGCTGCGTTTACGCTTACTACGCCGCTGCTGCTGATCGTTATCCCGTCGGGCGCGTCTTCGACGCCGAATGCTACCTGGCCAGGCGCCGGGTCTGAGTAGACGCCGTCGCCGTCGGCTAGCTTGACGGCTATCGCAAATGTGAATAGCGTATTTGCTGCGCATTCCTGGCGGTCTATCGGGACGAAGTCGAGCGTGCTAAACGGCTTGTTTTTCGCCTTCACGCTGACGTCGCCATAGCAAAGCTGTCCGCCGCTGATCGCTCCGCTGGCCGCGATCGCGTTGACATAGAACGCTATCCTGTTGATCTGGGTGGAATCCAGCGGCGTCAGGTTCGTCGGGTAGTTCCTATGCCTGAACTCGCTGAACGGTATTTCCAGATATTGCCATTCAATCGAATTCTGGTCGTAATACGGTAGTCCATTTTGCCCGTTGAATGTGTTGAGGTGCGCCTCCCAGTCGGCGCTGAGTTGTAGGATGACGTCGCCTCTCTTACCGTCGCCCTTGATCCAGAGGCAATAGTGGTCGAAAGCGCTCCAATTGCCGCTAAACGCCTTGTAGCGACCTGCGTACCCGCTGGAATTGATAGAATAATTGAGCCGTGCCGCCTTGCCGTTTACGGTTAGTCCGGGAGCGTCTATCAGCTCGAACGATTGGCTCGTAGCCGACGAGTTATTCGTGTATGACGACGAAAGCTCCGCGCTGCTGGCGTAATTGAACCCTTCGACTATATATGATTTCTTGGCGAGAAGATCAGGCAGCTTCACCCAGTCTACGACATAACCGCCCAGAACCTTCGGCTCGCGGAGCGGGATATAGTCGCCGTCCCACAAGAACGCTTTTATCGAATACTGATCCAAATCGTCCCCATCCGGAATAACAACCGGCTGCGTCCTCAACGTGTATACGCCATCCGCAAGGACTGCGGTATTGTGTTCCGCTATCGAGCTGGCAAACAGCTTGCTATTTTTGTAGACCGCCAAAACAGGTGTGAGGAACGGCGGCTGCGTCGCGAAATACGATTTCACCTCGAATACGAACGAGCCGGATTCCACGTTTTGCGCTAGGACGCCGTCGCGCGTGATCGTTTCCTCGATGAACGCCTCCGGTGTTTCGCCAACCCTCAATTCGAACACGTTCCAGCCTTCAACAGCAAATCCAGGCGTCCGGCCATTTAGGCGCTTTGTGTCGAATTCGAGAGAGATGACTTGCTCCTCGCCCGGCATCAGGGATATATAGTTGTCGTCGTAATATACTGGGAGTACGAGCTCGTCCGTGTTGCCGACAAGCGTTTTGAGCCGGATCATCAGCGCCGGCGTCCGGGTGGTGTTCGACAGGCGCAACTGGGCGCTCGTGACGCCGTTTTCATTCTTGACGCTGAGCACCTCGGTTTGTACGTATGTTTTCGACATGGCTGCCAGCGCCGCGTAACTCTGGTATGACTTGGTGTTCGTCCACGAAAAGTCTTCTGCTATCTGCTTACCTTCTTCGTCGAAAACGTATGTACGAATGAATTTAATGTCGCTCGTGTACGGCGGGAACTTAACTTTGCCAACGATGAGCTTCCCGTCGGCGCCTATGTCCGCCGTGAATGCGTCTTCACGTACAAGGTTTCCGCCAAGATCGTAGACTTTGGCGACCACGCGCAAGTCTTCCCTGGCATCGGGCGTCGCGTTGACCAGGACAAGGTCGTCGTTTCGCGGATCCCAAATGGCGTTAATTGGCTGGCTGCCATGTTTGAGCCCGAAGTATCCGGCGTTTGTGTCATAGTAGTAGTCGTAAGTCTGCCAGACCATGCTCGGCCACGCCGACTGGCTCATCCACATCAGCATTCCGTTGCCTTGCGCGACCATAGTTCCGGCAAACAACGCCTTGTGGTTGTCGTAGTTGACCATCTGGGCTATGCGCACAAACTCCTCAAGGCTGTTGAAGTTTGCGTATCGCCGCATCTCGGTCATGAACTTGTTCCCGTTTTGCGCGCTGCCGGTCGTGAAGTCGTGGATGCCCCAAACGACGTCCATTGGCCAGTAGTGGTCGGGCGTAAGCATGGCCTTCATGCTCTCAAGGGCGGGAACATTAGGCAAGCCCCGCTCGGAGTGTAGCGTCATGGGCGCCGCGTCGAAGTAGTAGACGGGGTCTTGCACCGTATACGGTCCGTTACCACTGACAGGCATCGTGGCTGAGTGTGGAATGTATATGCGCGTCCCGTCGAGAGAACTCGTATAGTTGCGCAAGCCTGTATCCAAAGCTGTGGGCGGGTTGCCCTCATTGCGTCCGCAATACAGCGTCAGCGCCGCATGGTAGCGGTTGCGCTTTACCTTGTCCTGCGCGTTATTCAGGAACATCGCGTTGTCGTTGGGGACAGGGCCGTCAGAGGGGTTCGCGAGCCAGAAGTCGTCCCAAATCATGATCCCATATTTGTCGCACGCTTCGTAGAAAGCCTTATGGTTGGTCATACCGACCCAGTTGCGGATCATGGTGAGGTTTGCTTCAGCGTGTAGGCGAATTTTGATGTCGTAGTCTTCCTCAGTGGCCGCCAGGTTGGAATCGTCCATGCCCCAGTTGCCGCCGCGTCCCGAAACGCGTGTGCCATTGCAGTAGATAGTCAGTCGCTCCGAACTGGAGCCGGGATCGTAGGTGAACTTCCTGATNCCGAANTTAAAGCTCTTGTGGTCGAGCCGCTCGCCGCCCANNGAAAGCGTGATGTCGGCTGTATACAGCGGTTGTTCGCCATATGTGTTTGGCCACCAGAGTTTGGGGTTGTTCATGACGAGCTTATCGAAGTCTACCGACTTGCTTTCTCCCGCCGCCAGCGAAACCGTCTGGCTGAAAGTCAAGCCGCCGGGCTGGATCGTGCCGGATATGACAGCCTCAACAGCGGCGCCGGTCGTGTTTTTCACATCGGTCTTGACATATAGATCCGCCGTGGAAAAGTCCTTGCCTACGACGTCGAGATCGGTGACTACCCACGGGTCGAGCAGTTGTACGTCTTGGTCGTAGGTTATAAAGACATCCTCATAAATACCGATGTTCCGCCCGCGGATCGTGGGTACCCAGTCCCAACCGATCGAAGCGTGGATCGTGGGGTTGTCCTGCCCAAGCGTTCCGCCGTTGCCCCCGGCGGACGAGGCCGTTTGGACCGTTACATTGCCGGGGTTCGCGTTTCTAATGATGTAGACCGCCAGATAGTTTTCCTCTCCGTAGTTGACGTATTGCGTGACGTCAAACTTCCCGCGAATGAATGAGCCGTCTATCCTTCCGACGTTATGTCCGTTGAAGTATATATCCGCTTTCCAGTTAATGGCGTCGAAGTTGAGCCACACTTTATGGCCTTCGCGACTTGTTGGAATCACGAAACTGTCGCGGTACCAGAAATCAGCCGTGAAGAAACTTTCAGATATTAGGAGCTGCTGGTCGCTGATATTGGGATCCGGCAGCGCTCCGGCTTTCAGGTACGACATCAGCACAGTTCCCGGTACCGTGGCGGGAAGCCATGTTGCGTCGTCATAATCTGCGCTCGCAAGCTGTGCGCCTGTTGCGGTCACTTCCGAAGCCTTCTGGAGCTTCCAGTTGCCGCCCCGCAGATACTGCGTACCGTCAGCTTCCGGTTTGGGAAGCGCGCCAACGGAGTAAGCGATGGCGTTTTTGCCATATACTTCCATTTCCCTGACAATGAAGGTTGTTCCCGAGGACGTCTTTGCAAGTAGACGCACATACTTTGCAGTCACTGGCTCGAACGTGTCGGTCGTGACTCCGCCCGTGCCGGCGTTGTTTGACGCTACGGTAACCCAGGACTTCGCGTCGTTCGACACTTGGATGTCATATGACGTAGCGTAGTTGGCGCCCCAATAGATGATGGTTTTGTCGATCTCGCTCACCGCGCCTAGGTCGATGTATACATATTCGTTGGAGTTGCCGCGGCTTGTCCAGTTGCTGGCAAAGTTCGTGGCTGAATCTATAATTCCATCTGTGACCAAATGAGCGGTATTGTTGTAGTTGCTGTTTGGTACGCTCGAGTGGTAAGCCGCGCGCCGCAGGGCGACGTTGCGGTAAATACTGGCAGGCGACTCCGACACGGAAAGCTCAGTCCTGTCAACGTTGAAGCCTTCAATGAACAGTAGCGGTTCGCTCCCAAAAGCGTCCGCCGTCGAGTAATCCATGCTGACAGTCTTGATTTCGCCTGGGAGAAGCAGGAAATACTCATCGCTGTAGAACACAGGCAGTATCCGCTCGCCTGTTTCCGCTTGAGTAACCTTGAATCTCACCATCACAGCGGCTTTTCCGTTCGCGTTGGCTATCGTCGCCGTAAGCTTCGTCCTGTCTCCGATTATCTCCTTGTAGGCTGAACCCTCGATTTCCGCTGTTTCCATTTCGTTGAACTGCTGATAGTCCGGATACCAGAGGCTTCCGCTGCCTGTGGAGTTCTTCGTCCTCCAATAGTAGTTTGTCGAGAGTATCTCACCATTTTGGTTTTTAAGCTTCAGTACGACAAAATGAGTATCGGACAAATTGGCGATGCTCGCAAATGGGATAACGAACCCAGTGTTGTTGATCGAGTCGGAAGCGGCCGATACGTTGCCTGTATACGAGTATCTCTCCGCGCCGTCCAGATTGTAAACCTTGACGTCGAAAGCAAGGCTATTGGTGCCTGTGTAGCCGTTTTGCGTTTTGTTAACGACATAGACGGTTTCGTTTGTAGCGTGCATGAGGATATGTATACGCTCACTTGCTTTCTTGACTCCGGCATATCCGCCGTTTATATCGAGATAGTGGTCGTATGTCTGCCAGACCGTCGATGGCCACGCCGGGTTGCTCATCCACATCAAAAGGCCCGCGCCGTCTCTGATGGACATTGCTTCGTACATTGCCTTATGCGACTCGTAAGCGACCATCTGCGCTTTTCTCTCGAAGTCCTTAATAGTTAGTGGCTTGCCGTAAAGGTCAACCCTGTTTTGGAACGCGAAAGCGTACCCATGGCTTTGCGTGAAATCATGCATCCCCCATACGTCGTTGATCGGCCACAGATATTGCTCCGTATACATCTCGACCAGCGACTCGTATGTCGGGATGTTCATCTGGCCCATCTCCGTATGCAGCCTGAACGCCGTAGTGGCATTGAAATACTGCCTCGGATCCTGAACTCCGTACGGTCCGTTGCCTGACATCGGCCCCGCGTTCGAGGCTGGGACGTATATCCTTGTCCCGTCAAATTCCTGACAGGCGGCTGAGAGCGCGGTGTTGAGCGCAGTCGGCGGGTTTCCCTCGTTTCTGCCGCAGTATATCACAAGGCTGGGATGATTTCTTATTCGTTTGATCTTGTCCCTAGCTGTGTTCATGAACATAGTCTCGTCTTTTGGGTTTGCGCCGTCGCTTGGATTGGCCAGCCAGAAGTCGTCGTCTATCAGTATGCCGTACTTGTCGCAAGCGTCATAGAACGCTTCGTTTTCGACCATGCCGACCCAGTTGCGGATCATCGTGAAGTTCATGTCGCGATGTAGGCGAACCCTGTCGTCATAGCCTTTTCTATCAAGCGCCAGGTTGATATCCGACATGCCCCAGTTGCCGCCAAGCAGCACTATCCTCTCGCCGTTGCAGTACAGCCACAGCCTATTGTTGGAGCCTGTATCGTATGTGATTTTGCGTATGCCGATCTTGATATTCTTAGTGTCGCTTACCTTCCCGTCGATAACTACAGATATTTCCAGATCATACAGGAACGGATCACCGTAGCCGTTTGGCCACCAAAGCTGCGGGTTATCTACATGCAGGGTATCGAGCTTGTAGTCTATCGATGTGTTCGCCGCCACGCTCCCGGCTGTGCCGGAAACCTTAATATTACCTGGATTGAGTACTGCGCTGACCGTGATGTTTTGCGCGTCCGCGCCGGTGTTGTTCTTGATTTCTGTTGAAATATCCACATCAGCCGACGCCAACGTAGCCAGATCCACATCAGTCTTAACAAACGGGTCGACCAGCGTAACGCTCCCTGTATAGCTTACATATACGTTGTTGTAGATGCCGTTATTGCGGCCCCTGGCTGTGCCGCCCCAGTCCCAGCCGATAGACGCGTGGAACGACGGGGAGTCGTTGCCCAAATTCCCGCCGTTGCCCCCGGCGTTCAGGAGCGTCCTTTGCTTGGCGTTGCCTGTAGTGTCGTTCTTGATGATCTTTACAGCCAGATAGTTGTTGCCGCCGTAATTGGCTATACTGGAGATATCGAACTTGCCTCTCATAAAGGCGCCGTCGATCCTTCCAATGTAACTGCCGTTGAGATAGATTTGCGCTTTCCAGTTGATGCCGTCGAAATTGAGCCATGTTTTCCCGCCCTCTTGCTCCGCTGGGATGGTAAACGTATCTCTATACCAGAAATCAGCCGTAAAGAACGTATCTGAACTGCACTCGATGAAGTTGGCGACATTTGGATTCGGAACCGAACCGTTGTTGACGTAGCTCATCAGCACAGTCCCGGGAACAGTGGCGACGTTCCAGGCGCTGTCGTCGAAGCCCGGAGCTGAAATAGCTAGCCCGTCCCCGTTGACAAAAGCGGCCTTTTGTATTTTCCACGCGCCGCCGGTCAAGTACTGCGTGCCGTCGGCAAGCGGCGCCGGTTGCGGCTTCGGTGTAATGACGAATGGGCTTGTGCCGTAAACTTCGAATTCCTTCAACTGATAGCCCATTTTATCGTCAGAACGCTTAAAGCCTGTCATTTTGACATATCTTGCTTCAACCGGCGCGAACATACCCTCTTCGACGCCGCCCTGGCCACTTATCGTTCTGTATAAGTCAGTCCAGTTTTTCGCGTCGTTTGAATATGAAATCGAATACTCCTTGGCGTAGCAGATATCCCAATAGAGCTTGAAGCCGTCGATGACGCACTGCTTGCCTAGGTCGATATATACCCATTGCGGGTCGCTCTTGCCGCTAGTCCAGCGGCTGGTGAACGTGTCAGTTTTGCTCTTAAACGGCGTCGTCGAAGTGGTGCTGGCTACGGTCGTGGAGTCCGTTCCAAGCTCAATGTTGCCGATTTCGATGATTCTTGCGGTGTTTTCGGCTCTTACTGCCGTAAATCTTATCCTATACATCTCGTACGCGGTTGTATGTGCGTACGAAAAAGCCCTCTTTGACGTGTTGCCCGTATAATCCGTGAAGTTTTGTGCGGCTGTCGTGGCGCCGATTTGCGTCCAAGTCGCGCCGTCGTCGTTTGACGCCTCATAAACCCACTGGCTCGGCATGAGCAGATAGTTGTCGGACGCTTGCATGAACAGTGCGATAGCCGCGTACCGTTCCCCGTTGGGGAATTTATACGAAATCCAACCGTAGTCGGCGGCGCCTGAGTCGTCGGTTCCCGCTTCGAATCTGTACTTCGTCTCAGGGGACGTCTCGAACGCCCTGGCGGGGCCATAGTCTTTGTCGTCGTTGTTGAATTTACCTGCAATCACAGGCCGGTTGAACAACTGGCTGGAGTCTGTTATGCCGTCGGTGACAAGCTGCGCCGTTTCGGCATAGTTATAGTATATCGCGGTCGTAGTGGATAGCGCTCCGCCGTAGAAGGAGGAACTTGACTGGAAAGCCATCCTGTTTAGAGCGACGTTCGTCCTATTCCCGCCTGACGCGCCGCTTGAAATCGACAAAGTATACGCCGATGGGGCAAGCGTCTCCGTCGTTGTCAAGCCCGAGCCGCCCGCATCATCGGTGATACTCGCTTTCGCATCACTGACGGTTATCGTCGTGTTGACCGGCAGTCCAGACGGTTCTTTCGCTTTGAAAGCTATTATAAACTCGTCGCTTAAAACAGAGACGTCGTTAAGATCGACCGCGCTTACGCGGTATGCGTTGACTGTATCGTCAGTGGTTTGTACCACGCTCTTGAGGTCCTTCCCGTCGATGGAGGACGCGCCGACGAACGTCATATACTGCGGGTTAAACTCTACTGTGAACTCGTCTAGGTAAGCGCTGAGTCCGCTTGGCGCGCTCGGGTTTTTGGAAAGGTTGAGCCTCACGGCGAAATCGGCGCCTGATACGACTACATTGGGGCCGGATAGTAATACGTCATAATTTCGCGCCGGCAAATCAACGTTAACTGTGACGCTGACTATCAATCCGGAATTTGGAAGCGTTCCCGTCACCGTAAACGAGCCCTTGTTTTGGTACATAGCTGCCGGGATCGGATCCCAAGCTACAGGGACGGGCGATACCGAAGTACCACCGCTGGCATCGAGAAACGTGGCGTTAACGGTCTCGGGCAGCGTGGGCGCGACGCCGACTATTGTGCTTACAGCCGCCGGCGCTACAAACGACCTGATGTTGCCTTCCGGCAGCGGCTCGCTGATCCACGTAAGGCGCAGGTCGTCCCAACAGGAAAACTGCAGAGCCGTCAGGCTGTAGCCAAACCCGAGCCTGATCAGCATCTGCCCGTTCGTCACGTTGACATACATCGCTTTTTCGGACCAATCAATCGATACGCCGAACGATTGCCTTATTTCGGCGGCGCCCGTTGTTTGATAGTTGTTTACGGAGAGATATGGCCAGTTGGCGGTGTTTGCCGGGAGGGCGTAGCTTGAGCGGAACATGGCTGTGAGCTTATATAGGCCGTTTTCCAGACCCGTCACAGTCTGAGTCAGGTAAGTGTCGCTAGTACCAGTGTTTTGACCAGCCGCGCCGGGCGTAGTCTGATTGGAGTTTCTGGCCATATAAGACCCGTTATAGCCACCCGGGGACTTGTTGGCGTAAGTACCGCCGGTACGTGTCCAGTTGGACGGAGCTTGGCCTACAGTCCCGATTTCAAAGCTGGGGTTTAGGATTTTGTCCGTGCAATCGACTTG
>JGI24702J35022_10000932_pt1 | contig 18273 bp, 17 predicted proteins | sample TergutTh196P4_FD_35022 | JGI IMG/M metagenome (IMG submission 35022)
CCCCGCCTGAAGGGCCTCGTTTTGGTGGTGGAATATTTATCATCTGGTATAATTACAGTGAAAGGTTTGAAATGGCCTTATCTGAAGTATGTGACTTACCGGAGCTTTGCCGCAGATACCCCAAACGTTGGGTGGCAGCCAGGGTGTTAGAGAGAGAAGATAACGGCGGCCAGCCTATCAAAGTTGAGGTAATCTTGGCTCATACCGATATTTACAGTGTCCGAACGGGCTTGGATAAGGGTGAATACTGCGTCATCTATACCGGCCCGGTACCTGAAGAAAAATATGTGCTGATGTATTGATAATGAGAATACGCATTAATAGAGGAAGCCCGATAACCTTCTTCGTGCGCGTCAAGGGACCGCGCGCGGGGCGGGAATTGCGTGCTCTTTTAGATACCGGCTCTTCCCTTTGCACGATTCCTGCTACCGATGCCCGCGAGATAGGCTATGCCGCTTTTTATGACCCCATAGTGGATAAGGGCGACGGTATATACACCCTTACTCAGTCCGGCATTATGGATTTAGGGGGATTGACGTTAGAAGAGGTAGTTGTGGCAGAGCTTTCGGCCAAGGCCGTGCCGGCCGTGGTCTGCCAGTTGCCGCGTATGGGCGGCATAGATATGGTTTTAGGATTGAGCTTTATGAGTCGTTTCAAGACGACCTTGGATTATGAGAGTGGTTGGTTGACTATGGAGCAGATCAGAGATGATGATGTTTAAGAAAAGAAAGTTCCCAAAGAAATATATTGCATTCTTCACAGTTGCTCCATTGCTGATGGCGGTGTCACTTATTAATTTGCCCTGCCCCATCTGTGGTGGCTGTGGTGAAGTGGGCATTACGCCCGGCATAGAAAATGTACACGTCATGCGTGTAAGCGGTTCTCAGGTTACCTCGGTCGCGAATGTCTGTGAGATGTCCACTGTTTTCCAGTATGAGATGGATGTTCGCCTTACTAACACTGGCTTTGAGGATGTGGACGGATGGCTAAAGCTGGTGCTGCGTGATTTCACCCAAGGAGCTATGCTTGACAGGCAATATGTTAATGTGCGTATTCCCGCCGAGACCACGGTGGATTTCAATTTCAGGGTCTGGTTCCGCACGGGATTTGAGATACCTCTTACCATTGAGGTGCATGTTGAGCCGGTGACCGACACAATCACAGATGAAGTCTGTGGGGGTAATGGGCGGCTCCCATTCAATATGTGGCTGATGGCGAACAATCTCAAGGACACTTTGAACGAGAAATCGCAAAAGCAGCAGGAATTCATTCCGCCAGCTCCTTTCTTTCCGCTCGATAGTTGGGCAGAGTAGTCCTATAGCCATGGGTTTTTGATCAATCTCCGCTTGATTGATCATGTTCAGCGCTGAATCGTAGCTACTTGCTTTGAGCAGATTAGCCGTGCGGGTATGCCCTTTCGTGATCTGTGGTATGAATCCTCCTCGTATAGCGTCAAAATGCACATCTTGTGATTTTTAATCAGAGCTACGACAGTTGGAGAGGCTTGCTTCTGCAAACAGCGCTGCAGGAGCATTGATGACGCAGTAGAGGCGAGAGTATAATCAATTCAAGTCGTGCAGTATCGTGGGATAGGTGCCCAGTTTTTGTGATTGACATCAAGAGCGGCATGCATGCAGGATGATCGCGGAGACAATACCTTGCCTAAAGATACAAGACGTTAAGCGGCTCGAAAGGGAAGACAAACCATGTTTGATGCGCTTGCGCGTTTTACCAGTAAATACCGCATTGCTGTCACGATGGTGTGGCTGGTGGCGGCAGTGTGCTTGTTCGTTTTTGCCCCCAAGCTCTCTGATGTTGGTGTTACCGATGAAAGCCAATTTCTGCCGCAGGATACACAGTCTGCGGTGGCGGATAGGCTACTTGCCGAAAAATTTGTTACGACGGATTCCTCTGATGGTAGCGGGGTATTGCTTTTCCATAATGAAGACGGACTCAGTGAGGGCAACCTCCAAGTGGCTGCGGCTGTCCACAGATGGCTGACATCGGAATATGCGCCCACCGAGGTTCAGCAGGTTGTTTCCATTTTTGATAATGAGGCTCTTAGCGCCCAACTTATCAGTTCTGATCAGACAACCATGATGATGCTGGTTAATTTTTCTTCTGATTCCCTCTCCCATAGCACACGGACAGCCATTGGCGAGATACGTGCCTATTTGGAGGGCTATCCCGATGATGATGTTTATTTTACCGGCAACGTCGGCATCTACCAGGATATGCTGGCCTCTGTCGAACAGACTATCGATCGTACCACCTTGGTGACTGTTATCCTGGTTGTTGTTCTGCTACTTATCATCTACCGCTCACCAGTGGCTATTTTCTTGCCTTTACTAGCCATCAGCGCAAGTTTTGCTGTCTCGGCTGGTATCTTGGGTTTGTTGGGGGCGGCTGGTGCCCAGTTCTCCACCTTGACCGAAGCCTACCTAGTGGTCATTGTATTTGGGGTAGGCACGGACTACTGCCTTTTCACGGTGTCCCGCTTTCGGGAAGAACTGCGGCAAAGAAGACTGGATGAGGCGCGGAACCATACCTTACGGCATATTGGCCCCGTTATCGCAGCCAGTGCCATCACGGTGATGGTGGCTTTCCTTTCCTTGGGTATCTCCGATTTTGGCATGTATCGCACGATGGGCTATGCTTTGGCCATTGGCGTGGGCATCACCTTGTTGGCGGGTATAACTCTGGTGCCGGCACTGACGGCGCTTTTTGGGAAATATCTCTTTTGGCCAGCAAAGACTACCGGCTTTAAGCCGGAGAGTAATAAGTCTTTTTGGCAGACCATTGGCAATTTGGTGAGCCGGCATCCGGTGGTGGTTGCTTTGCCTATCACTGTCCTGCTCCTCGTGCCTTTCCTGGCCTTGCCACGCCTGGAAAAGACCTCAGACATGGTGAACCAGCTTCCCCAAAGCTCCGAGTCGGTGCAGGGATATCGCATCATGGTGGAACGCTTCCCATCTGGGGAGCTTTCCCCGCTTTATGTTCTGGTTTCGTCTCCCGGAAGCGACCTTACGGACGATACCTCGCTCTTGGCGCTGGAAGAGCTCAGCCAGAAGCTCGGAGTGGTGTCGGGGGTGACGCGAGTGGACTACTATGCTGCCCCCGCAGCGGACATTGCATGGTTGGCTGCGGCGCTGGGTGGTTTGGGTGATGACTTGGGTCGAGGCGAAGGACTGGCGCAGCTTACTATATTACAAACGGCGGGTGATGCCTTGAAAAGCTTGGCCTTAGCTTATCCCGGCGTCCTAGGGAGCCCTAACTTTCAAGGCGTGGGGATTGCCTTAGGTGAAGCTGGGGCTCTGGCTGGGCAGCTTCAAACTTTGCCTCCCGCCGAACTCCCCGGGGCACTCTACCTATTGCAAGGAGCGGTAAAGCAGGCTGCGGATGGCTTGGGAGCGCTGGTTGGCGAGTTCCATTTGAAAAGCAGTACACCATTTACGGCCTCGCTCCTGGAGGCTTACTTTTCCAACGATCTGAGCATTGCCCGGATAAATGTCACCCTGGCAGGAAAATTGGATGCCGCTGAGAATCGCACGGCAGTGGCTGATGTGCGTGAGGTAACCGGGGAATGGCTAGGCTTGTCGTCATGGGCAGGCAGCGGCAGCGCATACTATGTGGGAGGGGAGGGGGCCCAAAGCGCCGATATTATGAGTGTCAATAATACCGACTTTAACAGAGTCGTCATTCTAGCCGTCGTGGGCATCATGGTGGTCATTGCCATTCTGCTTCGAAGCTTGGTTGCGCCACTCTATATGGTGGCAACGGTCCTCTTAAACTATGGCACGACGCTTGGCATTGCCACCTGGCTGTTTATAGGTCTTAGGGGACAGAGCGGTCTGATATATCTCATCCCTCTCTTTATCTTCGTCATCCTAGTAGCGCTGGGGGCAGACTACAACATCTTTTTGGTATCGCGTATTCGCGAGGAAGCACGCTCTCGTCCCATTCGGGAGGCGGTGAGCCAGGCTGTGACTCATACCGGCGGTGTCATTACGGCCTGTGGCGTCATTCTGGCTGGAACTTTTGCCACTCTCATGACGTCACCGCTGGAGGTTGTCTTCCAGCTCGGTGTGGCTATCAGCCTGGGAGTATTACTGGATACATTTTTGGTACGGGCTCTCCTCGTACCGGCGCTGGCGGTACTCATTAAACGCTGGAGTTGGTGGCCGTCGCGGCTGTCACGCGAGAAACATACAGGAGATAAGGGCACCGCCGATTAAGCGTGGCTCTGCCAAGCAAGAAACAGTCCAGTTTGGCGCAGATGACGTGCCAAACTGGACTGTTTGACCTTGTCTTGCATTACCTTACGATGCCTGTACAAATTGACTGTTGTAGAGTTCGGCGTAAAATCCGCCTTTGGCGAGAAGTTCGCTGTGGCTGCCGCTCTCTATGATATCGCCGTCGTTCATTACCAGGATCAGATCGGCATTTTTGATTGTTGAGAGCCTGTGTGCAATGACAAACGAGGTTCGGCGTTGAGTCAGCTTGTCCATGGCCTGTTGTACTATTCTCTCGGTACGGGTGTCAACCGAACTTGTCGCCTCATCCAATATCAGAAGCGGGGCATTTTGAATCATCGCGCGGGCGATGGTGACCAGCTGTTTTTGGCCCGCTGATAGATTGGCCCTGTCGTTTAGCACGGTGTCGTAACCATGTGGTAGCGTCTGGATGAAGTGGTGGACGCCTACTGCCTTGCAAGCGGCTTCCACTTCATCATCGGTAACACCCGGCTTGCTGTAAACGATGTTTTCTTTGATGGTGCCTTCAAAGAGCCAGGTGTCTTGCAATACCATACAGAATTGTGCGCGTACATTCTCTCGGGTAACCTGGTTGATGGGTATACCATCCAGGCAAATCTCGCCGCTGTCGATTTCGTAAAAGCGCATCAACAAATTGACCATGGTGGTTTTGCCCGCACCGGTAGGTCCGACGATGGCGATCTTTTGTCCGGCCCCTACCCGTGCCGAAAAATCGTTGATAATAGTCTTATCCTTTTCGTAGCCAAAGCGGACGTTTTTGAACTCCACTTCGCCCGTGATATTCTGTAGACTTTTAAGCTTTTGGCTTTCGTCGGGCAGTTCTTCTTCATCAAAGAATTCAAATACGCGCTCACTTGCCGCAGCTGTTCTCTGCAGGGCTTGCATTGACTGGGCTAACTGCGAGAGCGGTTGGGTGAACAGGCGTACGTAGAGCATGAAAGCGGCAATTACTCCGAGCCCGATGGTGCCATTCATGGCGAGCACGGCACCAACAATGCACACGGCCACGTAGCCCAGGTTCCCGACGAACATCATCATGGGCATCATGAGCCCAGACAAAAACTGCGATTTCCAGCCGCTGTCATAAAGCGTAGCGTTGATTTCTTCGAAGGTCTTTTTGGCCGCCTTGCCGCCGTTGTAAACCTTGACGACATTATGACCCGAATAGATTTCTTCGATATGGCCGTTGATTACTCCTAGGCCCCGCTGCTGGGTCACAAAATACTTCTGGGATTTGGACATGATAGTTGCCATCAGGGCGAAGCCAATGACAGTGGCTCCGATGGCCGTGAGGGCCATGATCCAACTGGTTGTGAACATCATGATGGCGGAACCGACAAACAGGGTGACGGCTCTCACCAAGTTGTCCAGATTTTGATTTAGGGTCTGCCCAATGGCATCAATATCATTGGCTACCCGGCTGATGACATCGCCATGGCTGGTTTTGTCAAAAAATCTTAGTGGCAACCTGTTGATCTTCTGCGAGATGCCGGTCCGCATTTTTTTCGATATTCTGGCAGAGATAGTCGCCATCATTAAGTTTTCGATAAAGCTCAGGATAGCTGCTGTGGCATATAAACCAACTAGTAGCAAGGCGATGCTTGTCACTGCCTTTAAATCAATGGCGTCTGATACGGCCTGACCTCCAATCAGCTGAGGGAGGCCTTTTTGGATTTCATCGGTTATGGCCCTAATTTTATCTGGGCCGATGACCTGGAATGCCGTACCTACAGCGGCAATGATGAGGGCCAGTGCAATTACGGGCATATAGCCTCGGCAGTAGCGCATGAACTGGACCAAGGTTTTTTTGGAATTCTTGGCCTTTTCGCTGCTACCCATGCCGGGGCGTCTTCCAGGGAACAATCTGGGGCCTTGGGTATTCCTTTTCTCGGTCTGTTCGCTCATTGTCGGAGCTCCTCTTCGCTAAGCTGGGACGTAGCTATCTCTTTGTAGACCGCACAGCTTTTAAGTAATTCTTTGTGCGTTCCTGTTCCGACCACTCGCCCCTCATCGAGTACAATTATTTTGTCAGCATCCATGATGGTACCTATCCTTTGCGCGACGATCAGGCTGGTTATGCCGGCTGTTTCCTTTTTAAGGGCGCTACGTAGAGCGCGATCTGTCTTGTAATCCAGTGCAGAAAACGAATCGTCAAAGATATAGATTTCGGGTTTGCGGCAGACCGCGCGGGCAATCGCCAGGCGCTGTTTCTGTCCGCCTGAGACGTTGGTGCCGCTTTGGGCGATGGGTGCCTCATATTTGCCGTTCATCTTTTCCACGAAGTCTGTGCTTTGGGCAATCCTCACCGCTTTTTTCACCTCGTCCTCGCTACAACTGTCGCCTCCGTTTTCGCCGTAAGCGACATTGGAACTCACCGTTCCTTTGAATAGCACCGCTTTTTGCGGCACATAGCCGATTTTGTTGTAGAGGGCTTCCAGTTTGTAGTCTTTCACATTTATCCCAGCGACAAACACCTCGCCTTCGGTGACATCAAAGAAGCGGGGCACCAGGTTTATCAGTGTAGATTTACCGCTTCCGGTGGAGCCGATAAAGGCCACGGTCTCGCCGCGCTTAGCGCTGAAACTTACGTTCTCCAAGACACAAGCGGAGGCATCGGGGTATTTGAAGCTGACGTTTTTGAAAATGACCTCACCCATTTTGCTAGACTCCCCTTCGGTTTTGGAGCCGTCTTTGATGAGGGGGTCGGTATCTAATACCTCGTTGATGCGCTTGGCGGAAACGCTAGCCCGGGGGAGCATGATAAACATTATCACCAGCATTACAAATGACAAGATGACCTGCATGGCATATTGTGAAAAGACCATCATATTGGCAAAGATAGCAATCTTGTTTGCCACTTCTGCTGCGTTGACCAAGTTGGCCCCGATCCAGAAGACAGCCAGCGGTAGCCCGCCCATGATGAGCGTCATCATGGGCATCATCACTGCCATGGCGCTGTTGGTGAATAGATGGGTGCTGGTGAGTTCCTGGTTGGCTATTTCGAATTTATCTTCTTGATAACCCTCGGCGTTATATGCCCGGACAACACGGAGCCCTGTCAGATTCTCTCTGGTTACGCGGGTTATGTTGTCGGTGAGCATCTGCATTTTGCGGAATTTTGGTAACACCAATACCATGAGAAAGGTGACTACCAGCATCAGGATCAAGATGGCAACCCCTGTAGCCAGCGACCATTCAAAACCCTTGCCGGCAATTTTGATGATTGCCCAGACGGCCATAATAGGAGCCCTAATGACTAACTGCAAGGCTATGGTGGCGAGCAGTTGGATTTGCGTCACATCGTTGGTGGAGCGGGTAATCAAACTGGAAGTTGAAAAACGGTTGATTTCTTCCATCGAAAAGGACTCAACCCTGTTAAACAGCAGGCTACGCAGCCGCTGTGATAGTGAGGTGGCGATGCGCGCCGCAAAAAACCCTACGATGATAGCACTGGCCATACTCCCCAGGGCGCACAGTAGCATAAATCCCCCGGCGGTCCAGATATCGCCCATGGCGCTACCGGGTGTTACGAGGAGAGTGGTGATCTCGTTCGTGTACTCGGGCATTTTTAATTCAAGCCAGACCTGCGAGACGATAAAAACTAAACTGATAGCAACCAACAGCCATTCAATTGGCTTTAGATGCTTAAAAATTTTAATCATGGACGACTCCTCCACTAGATTCGTATGATATGCGCAATCACATAATGAGGGAGCGCAGCCGCGCTATTTAGCGACTGAATTGATCGCTCTTTGTGCTGTGGGGATTATATCTGCAAGCTTGCCCGTGATACGGACATATTCTTTTGCATCGTACTCACCTAACAGTTGAAGCATTTCACTGACAGCGCTTGTGACTGCTTGTTGATGTTTCTCCGCCAGGTCTTTTCCTTTCTTGGTGATCGAAACCAAGATCTTCCTGCGGTCATTTTCATCGATTTGCCTGGTAATGAGTCCGTCGTCTTCCAGTTTATTCAAGGCTGCAGCAACTCTGGCGGAGCTCACACCTAATTTATTAGCGATGTCACCCGGAAGTATATTGGCTTCGTGGTGGGCAATGCATTGAAGTGCAATGGGCTTGCCTTGCAAATTGCTGTCGATAATTTGTTGCAGGCCTGCCCTGTGGAGTGCACGCATTTTTTGCAACAGCTCGTCGGCCAGTTCTGTGTAATCCATTTGCCCTGCCTGTTTCTAAAAATAGCTAATAGAGTTATATTATAATTGTATTAGCAGACTTGTCAAGGTGGTCATAGCGCCATGCCAAAACTAAGGGAACTATGCTCTCGCATAGTTCCCGATCTTGATAACTGCACCAGTCAGGACAAGAAAGATGCCTTCGCCTATCTAGGCCTCAAAATCAAAGCCACTCCGGAGGGTGCTGACGTGCGTGGATTTCTTGATTTGAACCTACTCACCACTGGACAAACATCGGCATAATCACATGCAAATAGTTGTCTGACCCTACTGGCTTGAAGACGCCTGGACTGGAGGGGGTGGTAACCTCAAGTGCGACCTGCTCTTCTTTTAACATACTGAGCAAATCCGTAAGATACTTACCGTTGAAAGCGATTTTGGCTTCGTCGCCCTGTACGATGGCATCTATTTCACCAGTGTCATCGCCAACCTCTTCCGCGCGGGCCGAAATGGAGAGCTTGCCCGGGGTGATTTCGTTACCGGGGTTGATGATGAGGCGTACGATACCAGAACCGTCACGGGCGAAGATGGAGGCCGTCTTGGTGGCGCGCAGGAATTGACTGACGTCTACCGTGACGCGAGTATCGGAGCTCTGAGGGATGAGCTGTGAGTACTGTGGGAAGGTGCCCATCACGAGCTGTGAGACAATCTCCGCATCTTTGAATTGGAATAATATCTGACTCTTCTGTTCGTTGACCCTTATCTCTACCATCTCATCTTGGTCGCTTGCTAAACGGGAGACCTCGGCCATGGTACGGGCGGGGATGATGACGACGCATTTCTGCTCGACCGCTTTCGCCAGTGGCAACTTGTGAACCGCTAGGCGGAAGCCGTCGGCGGCAACTAAGGTAAGTGTCTTACCTTCGAATTCGGCGTTTACGCCGGTAAGTACTGGACGCGCCTCGTTGGCAGCAGCAGCGAAGACCACTTGGGAGACAGCCTGCTTCAGGGCTGACAGTTCTATCTTAGTGACGATTCCATCATCTATCTTAGGTACGGGCGGGAACTCCTTGGCCTCCACGCCGTTAATGCGTGCTTCAAAGCGGGCACATTTAAGACTTAGGGTTTTGCCTTTTGGGGTGAGCGCCAGGTCTATCTTGTCGGGAGGCAGACTGCCTACGAACTCAGTCAATAACTTGGCCGGGATAGTGACAGTACCCTCTTCTTCTACTTTGGCACCTAACCAGCAGCTTACGGCAAGTTCCAGATTGGTGGCTACTAGCTTCAGTCGCCCCTGATCGGTGGCCAGGAGGACATTGTTGGTTATGGGTAAGGTCGTACGCACGGCGGCAGTGCGTCCTACCAGACTTAGACCGCGGTTGAGGTTTTCTTGAAGACACGACAGTTTCATGGCGACCCCCGAAAAATTTGGTTAATAATCTAGTATATACCCCACGTGGGCGGATACTCAAGTATTTGCACAAGCCAGTAAAAGTGCGCGCATACGGCGAGCGGCGCGGGCACGGTGGGAGACGGCGTTTTTAAGTTCCGGAGTAAGCTCGGCCATGGTCTTGCACAGCTTTGGGAAATAGAAGATGGGGTCGTAGCCAAAGCCATGCTTACCTCGGGGCTCAAGGGCGATCATGCCGCGGCAGCTGCCCGAGACCAGTTGTGCTGTACCATCCGGAGCAGCTAGGGCAATGACACAGCGGAAATGGGCTTTCCTCTTGACCCAAGGCGTGCTTTTCAGTTTGTCCAGTAAAAAAGTCACGCGCATAGCATCGTTAGCCTCTTTGCCTGCGTAGCGTGCCGAGAACACCCCTGGTGCCCCGCCCAAGATATCCACTTCCAGCCCGGAGTCGTCTGCCAGAGATGGCAACTTGCTGACCTGGGCAAACATCCGCGCTTTGAGACGGGCGTTTGTGGCGTAGGTGTGGCCTGTCTCGGCGACTTCAAGATTGAGGCCTATATCCGCAGGGCTAACAAGCTCAAAGGGAACGCCGGCAAGGAGCTCTCGCAATTCGGAGAGCTTGCCGGCGTTGTTGGTGGCGAGAAGCAGGCGGGGCAAGGCCTAATCTTCCAGTGGCTCAAAGCGAGACTGGAGTTTTTGGGTGACCTGTGGCATGGTGGTGTATTCCATCTCCTCCAGCGGCAGACGATGGGGTTCGAATGGGCCGTGCCGGCGCATGAGGTCGGCGGCGTCCAGGGCTTCTTGGCGGGCGTTGTCAAAGGAGATGTCATCAAACATATCGCGCGGACCGATGAGTTTGCCATCGGCGAGTTGGAAGCCTAGAGCAATGACGCGCGGCGGACCGTCAAAACGAGTAGGGGTGGAGCCGGATACCGAGACAGGCATTAGGGGGCCGTAGTGCGAGCCGCGCATCCAACCTTCAACCAAGATCGGATGGGCGAAAGCCTCCAGCACCTCTCCCACCGCCGGGAAAGTGCCTTGAGTGCGTACGATGCATACCGGATCGTCCTTGCCCACATAGCGGCCGGCGAGGAGCGCCAGTTTTTGGGTGGAAGAGACAGCCCCGATGTCACCCGAGTCCTTGTGGTAGACAGCTTTGACAGCATAGCGAGATGGTGCGCCGATGAAGACCAGCATGTCATAGATCTCCTCTGGGGTACTGAAGCGGATCTTGCGGTGTTGCATGATGTCATGGACTTCAAAGACAAAACCGTTATGCATGTTCTCGGCAATCACCAAGCCAATGGTGTTGAAAGGGTCGGCGAACATCTTGTAGAGGGGCATGTTCCAGGCGCCGGACGAGGTCTTGTCGGCCATGAAACAGATAATGGCTTCGGAGGGGCGCTCTTCAATCTCCATCTCGGCAAGACCCGGTCCCATGCCTTTGACGTTGCCAGAAAAGGCATCGCTGAGCAGGTCCTGCCCCGCGCCGTAGAGCCGGAGCTTCTTGGCAACGTTTGTGCAGGAGACGAAAGTGTTCCAGGCCAACTCGTGGATGACCTTGTTGTCCGTGCCTAAGGTGTGGGTCATCACCAGCTGAGCATCGTCACCGCATTTGGTAACGTGATAATCTATGAGAAGCCCATCGTTCTTGGCTTTCTCCATAGCCCGACATGCCTCGGCTAGCACATCCGGATGAGACTCGGAATGTCCGACGAATCCCCCGATGTCTGCCTTGATGACGCTGAGTGTTACGCGCATGAAGCCCTCCTGTTTTTAATTAAATGATGCCTTAACGCCGTATTTTGGTGGCGAACTATGATTAATAATCTATCCCCACTCTGGCGGTGATACCCCGCTCAAAGGGGTGCTTGAGGCTCTTCATCTCCGTGACCAAGTCGGCAAGCTCAACAAGCTCGTCAGGAGCCCCGCGCCCTGTTAGGATGAGCTCCAACCGAGCTGGCCTGGTCTTGATGAGGCGTATGACGCTCTCCAGCGGCAACAATCCCAGCCTCGTGGCGTTGATGGCTTCGTCCAGCACGACCAGGTCGTAGTTGCCGGAGGCCATTTGGTCTGTGGCATAGGCGAAAGCCTCCGCTGCCTTAAGCTTATGGGTGGCATTGTCGCGTCCTGTCACAGCCCACCCGGGGGCACCAAAGCTACGTAGGGTGATATTGGCCGCCGTTCCCATGGCGGATACTTCGCCGTGGGCAAAGTCTGGTCCTTTCATAAAGAAGACGATTAGCACACGCAAGCCGTGGCCTGCTGCCCTGAGAGCTGTACCGATAGCAGCGGTGGTCTTGCCGCGCCCATCTCCGGTGAAAACCATTACCAGCCCCTGCCGTGGGGGCGTTTCGGCGCAGGGAGCGTTTGCGGCAATCGGGGTGCGTAGTTGATGATCCATGACGGAGTGCCATCAGTTTAACAACGGCCAGATTGCCGTGTCAAGGACAGATGCATTGCCTTGCGGTCTTGCTTCTCTTACAATATCTGATCATGAAGGTCGTACGTTTTTCGGCTGGCTCTTATGTGGGGTGTGGAATTTTACAGGGCGAGTGCGTCCGTACAGCCCGACGGGGCAGACGTTGTGAGGCTGATCCCCATGCACCGGCCTATGACCTGAGTGATGTTAAGCTTCTTGCGCCCTGTCGGCCGTCAAAGGTTATTGCCCTGGGGATAAACTACAAGGACCATGCAAAAGAATTTGAACATGAGTTGCCCAAGGTGCCCCTGATGTTCCTGAAGCCAGCCACTGCTGTCATTGGGCCAGGGGAGGCTATCGTTTATCCGCCCACGGCTCAGCAGGTGGACTTTGAAGGGGAGTTGGGGGTGGTGATCCGTCGCCTAGCCCGGAAGATCAGTGTGCGGGAGGCCAGGGATTACATATTGGGGTACACTTGTATAAACGATGTTACGGCGCGTGATCTGCAACGGAAAGATGGTCAGTGGACTCGAGCTAAAGGGTTTGATACTTTCGCGCCCTTGGGGCCTTGGATTGAAACCGAGCTTGATCCCGCATCCCTCCTGATTGAGACTTATCTAAACGGGGTACGGCGGCAAAAGGCTAGCACCGCTGAGCTCATTTTTCCCGTATCGGAGATAGTGAGCTTTGTGTCGTCGGTCATGACACTTTTGCCGGGAGATGTGATCGCCACCGGCACCCCAAGCGGGGTAGGGCCGATGCAGCCGGGCGATATCGTTGAGGTAAGAATCCAAGGTATTGGCAGTCTAAAAAACTGTGTGGTGCAGGCTTAGATTGTCAAGCAAAACCTGGTCCATATGTACCCTGTTATGGCATACGCTCCGCCTAGTGAATTGCCGCCGAGGGCATATTGGGCATGCCGTGAAGCGCACGACATAATGTTTGTTTGCGCCTGTGGCGGCCTTGGCGATATAATGCCATTATCCCTATAAACATTTAATGTCGGAGGAAGACTATTGAAAAATAGACTCGTGGTCATAGATCTTGATGGTACATTGGTTGATCGGAATGGTCAGATTGCTAAAGAGGATAAAGCCGCAGTGGCGCGTCTTGTGCAGAGCTTTGTGCCAGTGGCGCTCTGCACAGGTCGTATACTTCAGACCACCGTGCCTTTTATTACAGAGCTCAATCTGGAAGCTTCCCATCATATCATGTTTGATGGGGCGCTGATATACGCGCCTCTAGGACGTGCCACGTTATTTCGCAAGCCGCTACAGTCGGATGTTGTCAGGGAATCGGTAGAGTATTGCCGCAACGAAGGTATCCATTTGGAACTTTACTCCCGTGATGCTTTTTTTACCGAGTGTGAGAACTGGTCCGATGGCATTCACCGCAACTTTTTCCGCGTTGAGCCCACCTTTGCAGTCTTTGATGGTATCTGGGATAGGGAAGCAATCTTAAAGGCGGAGATGGTGGTAGGTAGTCCTGAAGATGCCCAGAAAGCCAAAGGTTTTGCCGACCATTTCAACGGGCGACTTAATTTTTCCGTTGCTCACACCCCTGCCTACCCGGAGGTCGAATTTCTCAACATTACCCATCCGGAGGTTTCGAAGGGTGCGGCACTTCGACACATGGTTGACATGTTAGGTATTTATACCCCTGAGATTATCGCCATCGGTGACGGACTGAACGATATTTCTCTATTCAAAGAGGTTGGGCATGCCGTTGCCATGGGTGATGCCCCTGATGAGGTTAAACAGGTGTGCCAGTATATAGTGGCGGATGTTGAGCATCACGGTGTAGCCGAAGCAATCAATTATTTCTTCCCGGTGTAGGCACTGTTTTCTGGCTGTATTCTTAGAGCTGAAAGACAGTTCAAAGGTGCGGGGTATAACGACTGGTATTACCATGGAATGCCAAAGTTTTGCTTTAAGTGGGGTTCCCAGCGGGATGGTTTCCGGTAACGGCGTAGTATTGTCCAGTGATTGTGGCTAAACGAAAGGGCGGGCCTATCTATGAGGAGGTAGCGTGATGGGCGAAGGCATTCCCGTCGGTCGGATTTTTGGCATCTCCATAAGGATTCATATCTCTTGGTTTATCATCTTTGGCGTGGTGATTTGGGCGCTGACTACTAGCTTTCCTGTTGAGTGGGGGCTTGCGGTGCGCATCACGGCGGCGATCGTCACCAGCGTGTTATTTTTTGCCTCGGTGCTGCTGCATGAGCTGATGCATAGTATGGTCGCCCTGAGGAATAAGATCCCGGTCGGAGCGGTCACCCTGTTCGTTTTCGGTGGTGTTGCCCAGGTTACCGAAGAACCTCGCGAGCCCGGGGTGGAGTTCCGTGTTGCTGTCGCTGGTCCCTTGATCAGCATTATTCTCGGACTGGTGCTTTGGGGGCTATATTTCATTCTGCCGATTGGGGCTGAGGTGATCCGGGTGGTGGTCAACTGGCTGGGCTGGACCAATTTGGTGCTGGGAGTTTTCAACCTTATCCCAGCTTTTCCCATGGACGGCGGGCGCGTGCTGCGATCTATAATCTGGTGGCGCTCTCGCAATCTCCGATGCTCCACTAGGATTGCCTCTAATATTGGTAAGGTTATCGCTGTCCTCTTCATCGTTGGTGGCATCTATCTGTTTTTCTTCACGCTCTATGGCTTTAATGGGCTGTGGTTGGCGCTCATTGGCTGGTTCCTATTCAGTGCCGCCTCTGACAGTTACCAGCAACTGGTGCTACAGCAAGCCCTTCAAGGACATGCTGCGAGGGAGATCATGGCCAGCGATGGTATCCAGGTGCAGCCTGACATGAGCGTAGAAGATCTGATCAGCAACGTGATGCTTCCCAGCGGCAAACATTGTTTTATCGTGGCAGAAGATGCTTATTTGCGGGGAATGGTTACCCTGCAAGAGATAAAAGGGGTATCCGGATCCGATAGGGACAGGTACACAGTCGGCCAGGTCATGAAGCCTGTTGACCAGCTAAAGACGGTTGGCCCCGACGATGACCTGGCAACCGTTATGCGCATTTTGACGGAGAAGAATGTGAGTCAGGTGCCCGTGGTTGATCATGGGCAACTGATGGGTATGATTGGCCGGGATAACCTATTGAACTTTATAAACCTCAAAGAAAGCATGGCCATTAACCATAAATGATATGGCTAAAGAGTATTTCAACGCCGGTTCTCGATTGTTAAAGAATTGAGCATTACCATTCCTGAAGGCCTAGTCGTCCTGGAAGGATTATTCCGCGATAAGAGCACTGGTTTGGACTGGCCGCAAGTCTTCAGTTTGCCTGGCTGGATGAGTGCTTGGTGGCGGCAGTTCGGGGCGGGGTACGAACCCATGGTACTTGTACTCCAAGACGGTGGGCGGATGCTGGGAGTGGCCCCACTCAAATGCCGGGAAGGAGTTGCATCCTTTATCGGCGACGGAGCCGTTTGTGATTATTTGGACTTTGTCGTTGTGCCCGGGAGGGAAGAGGCGTTCTCCGAAATGCTGCTTAGGGTGTGTGGGGAGCGGGGGATTATCGGGCTTGAGCTAGAAACCATGCGTCCTGATTCGGTTGCCATGCGACATGTTTTACCTTTCGCCCATGGATGCGGACTTGGCATTGAGTTTGCTGAGACCGAAGAGTCATACGAGACATATTTGCCGACTAGTTTTGAAACCTACCTTGACAAACTGGCCTCACAACAGCGTCGCGAGGTCTTACGCAAACAGCGGCGGCTGGATGGGTTGGGTCGAAGCGCTTTCCGAATGCTTGAGGGGGATAAGGTCGATGATCTAGGGGTGGAAACCCTTATCGGCCTTATGGCAGAGAGCCGTCGTGACAAGGCAGACTTTCTGACAGACGGGATGCGTTTCTATTTTAAGGACATGGCTCGGGCAATGGCATCCTATGGATTTTTGCGTTTGGGCTTCCTGGACATTGGGGTGAAAACGGTGGCGGGGGTGCTGGGGTTCGATTATGGCGCAACCTTGTATTTGTATAACAGTGGCTACGATCCGTCCTATGCTGAGTTTGGAGTAGGCCTATTTTCTAAATTAGCAGCTGTCCGTTGGGCGATAGAACGGCATAAAACCACCTTTGATTTTCTGAAAGGGTCGGAGCCGTATAAGGAACGGTTAGGCGGCCGGCGAGTAGAGCTGACGGCTTGCCGGCTGGCTCTTGGATAAGGAGATGCCCAAGCGCCGCATCGCCATGCTTAGCCTGCACAGCTGCCCGCTGGGTAGGCTCGGGGGGCGCGATGTGGGCGGCATGAACGTCTATGTGCGCGAGTTGGCACGGGCGTTAGGGGTGCTGGGGTATGCGGTAGATGTCTATACTCGAGCCCATGACCCGAGTGATCCGCTAGCGGCAAGCCCCTTTGAAAACGTGCGCCTGATACATATATGTGCTGGACAGGCGGAGGACATGGGCAAGATAGCGCAGTTCTCGCACCTGACCGAATTTATCCGGAATATGACGGACTTTGTAAAGACGGACGGAGTTTACTACGATCTCATCCATAGTCACTACTGGCTTTCCAGCCTAGCCGGGCAGCACTTTGGCAATGCTTGGAGGGTGCCGCAGATAGTGATGTTCCATACCCTGGGGGCGGTCAAGAATAGCCTGCCGGTGGGGGAACAAGAACCGACGATCCGCCTAGCCGCCGAACGGGATATAGCGCGCATGTGCCGGGGAATTGTGGTGGCTACCGAAGCCGAGAAAAAGTGGCTTATACGGGCGTACGGAGTGGGGGCAGAGAGGGTAAGCATCGTGCCGGGCGGTATAGACCCAGAACTCTTTCGGCCTGTGGCCAAACCTGCCGCCCGTCGGGCGTTGGGGCTTAAGGCGGGAGAAAGATTCGTGCTGTCGGTAGGGCGCATTGAGCCGCTAAAAGGGTTGGAGCGGTTGGTGGAGGCCTTTAGCCTATTGCATCAGCCGAATCTCAAACTCATTGTTGTCGGCGGAGATGCTTACAGTCAGGCTGAGGTGGCGAGACTCAAATCGCGTGCAATGGAGTTGGGAGTGGGGGCGCGTATAGAGTTCCCGGGTACTGTCCTACAGGAGTGTCTGCCTTTGTATTACAGCGCCGCCGAGGTAACGGTGGTAGCTTCTTATTATGAAAGCTTCTGCCTGGTTATCCCGGAGTCACTTTCCTGCGGAACACCGGTGGTCTCTACCAAAGTGGGAGTAGCTCCCGAATTGGTTAAAGGTGAGAATGGACGAGTGGCTGAGGGCACTCCCCAGGCTTTGGCGCAGGCTATAGAAGAGGTGCTGGACGAGCGGTGCATCCCAGAAGCCAGGCGCACCAGACGTGCGGCCGCCGCAGCCTATAGTTGGGCGGCGGTTACAATGCGTATTGCTGCAATCTATGAGGCGACTCTCCGGTCGGAGCCTACAGTGCCTGCGGGCGGTTGACGGAGTTCGGGGGCATTGGGTATAATGTTTCCCTAGGCGCCATGGAGAACTAGGGTTGCCGTTAAGCGGGCAACCTGGTTTAAATGCCCGAGTGGCGCAACGGTAGCGCAACCGACTTGTAATCGGTAGGTTAGCGGGTTCGAGTCCCCTCTCGGGCTTGAATTTCACAGTTTAGACTGTAATCTTTCTTCGCCCGGAGGAGGGCGACTGGGGCAAGGCATCGTGGAGAGGTGCCGGAGTGGTTAATCGGAACAGACTGTAAATCTGTCGCCCTGACGGGCTTCGCAGGTTCGAACCCTGCCCTCTCCACCATTAACACCCATCATTTCGTATTCTTTTCCCTAACCCCCTATCACCTTGGCAGCAAGCTAAGGCATAACCTTTTTCCTCGTCCAGCGTTGTATTGTTTATATCCCAAGATCTTCCCATTTTGACAATACGGCAGGAGAGGTGTTCATGAAAAAGGCAACCCATCTGGCTCTGGCCGCCATAGCTCTGAGTGTGCTGGGCCTGGCTGTTGGCAGCTATGTGCCCCCAAAGAAGCGCAGGGTGTCCTGGATGCGTGCACGCTATCGGTAAAGTATCGCCCTCGGCACATGGCTTCACAGGCGTCGCGCTGTCAGCCTGAGCAT
>JGI24702J35022_10000933_pt1 | contig 18272 bp, 15 predicted proteins | sample TergutTh196P4_FD_35022 | JGI IMG/M metagenome (IMG submission 35022)
GCTCAGGACTTCCGGCTGGTTTTGCGCCGCGGCTTCAGCCTGCATGTACGCAGGTTCCGTCAACTGTAAGGCCGCTATAATCAATGTTGCCGCTGCGATGAATCCGGCTTTTTTTAGAAGAATCACGGTTTTCATTGGCTCCTTACGGTTAAGGTTTAACTTGCCGCCGCAAAAAATGTCAAATAAGCATTTTATTCTTCCTTTCGCCTCAGGTCAACAAAATGATTAGACTTCAAAGTAAGAATGTCGCCTGCGAGTGAAAAAAAATTTGAATACTGGTGAAATGGTTTCAACACTCGTGAAACATTAAGCATGTAATAACATTTCTTGTTATTACATTTTGAGGAAATATGTCTCTGGTATACCGCTTTACGTCTGAAAATGGCGGCGGATTTGCGAGGATTTTTGGCGCAAGGCAAGGAAGCGGCTTCCGCGCGCAGCGGTACTATGCGCGGGTTCCGCTGACGCCGCATGACGTCAAAAAAACCGCAAAGGCGCCGCCATTTTCAGACCTGAAGCGGTATAAAACAAAGGAGGTGATTTCGCGGTAGTAAAAACGTAAAAACTTTTGGATTAAAAAATCGGTAAACATTTTTGTATAACAGTCAATATGGAGGATGAATTATGCGTGAATTAACAATGCAGGAAATGGATGAAGTGGCCGGTGGATGGAATTTTGATAATTTAGCTCGCGATATTGCCATAGGCGTAGGCGCAGTCGCGGGAGGATTCATTGGAGGCCCAGTAGGAGCTGTTATTGGGGCGGTCGTAGCAGGTTTCATTGCGGATAACTATCAAGAAATCATTGCTTTCTTTAGGACTGGTTTCGAAGCGATGTCAGAAGCGGAGTTTAGAAAAGCGCAGATTATGGATTGCATGTGGTTCAGCGATGAATTAAAAACTCAATTCTGTAACTGCTACTTTGCCGCCGGATGTTAACAAAATCCGGAATGGATGAGTTGATTCCGTGTCAGTTGAAAATGATGCTATAGAACGGTAATTGGTCTAAATACAAGGCAAGATGGCGTGACAGGTCATCTTGCCTTTCAATGGTAAGGTAATTGTAAAACCCCTGGGTACGCGGGCGAGACGCCCGCGTACCCAGGCAAAACCGGATGTTTTGCAATTACCTCAATGGTGTTAAATATTAACAATTTATTCCCTTAGGGAATATCGTCGGGAGGAAAAAAGCTATGTACCAATATGAATCGAGTAAACAATATCCGGCATTGACGGATTTGTCATCTGAAACGCGGGAAAAAATCATTAAAAAAGCAAAACGGGGAATATATACCTGGAAACATGTACTCATCAGTTTATTCGCCGCCATTGTGATTATTACAATTTGCAGCGAAGCGCTGCAATCCATTTTTCAACTGGAAGGCTGGAAAAGAACGCTTGTTCATTATTCTTTAGGCGGTTTTATTTATGGTATCGCCTGGAAATTATACAAGGAAAGGATATTCAGGCAAAATATAAGGAAGCTTGTGCAAGATGAAAACAGATAATCGTCCGGATAAACTGCCTGTTTCTTTCATACAGGAACAGGTTATAGGCGCGGAACTCAACGGATTATACGATCCCGACGTAATGCGGGTGAATTGTCCGACATTGAGTTATTTAATCAAAGGCTCAATAAATACTTCCGTTCTGGATAAGGCGCTACGCGAAATAGTTCGCAGACACGAAATCCTGAGAACAAATTATGTTGTTATCGACAAACAAATATTTCAGAATATAAACGCTGTGCCCGATACCGTACTGCAGGTTTCAGATTTGCGCAGCCTGACGCAAAATGACCGTGAAAGCGAAGCCGCAAATATTTTGAATGGTATTACAACCCGTCCGTTTTCGTTTTTCGATAACAGGCTGATGATAAACGCGACATTAATAATCATGGGCGATGAAGAAAATGTTTTAGTTGTCATTACAAATCACATCGCCACTGACGGTTTATCGATGATGATATTGCAGGAGGAATTGTTCGTATTGTATCAGGCGTATCTTTACAATATGCCGTCTCCTCTTCAGGAATTGCCGATACAATACGCCGATTTCACTCTGTGGGAACGACGGCTCTATTCCGGCGAATTCCTTGAAAAGAAACTGGACTATTGGCGGAATATCCCCGATACGATTAACTCGTTTCTGCCTGTGGATCATGCGCCCGCCTCCCAGTCGTATGTCGGCGGCATTGTACCGATGTCGCTATTGCCGGAATTGGTAAAACGTTTATCGCTGCTTGGACGCGGCAGAAGCAGTACGCTTTTTACCGTGCTTTTCTCGGCATTCATAGCGCTGATTCACGCTTTCAGCGGTTATCGGTATAATTTTTTCTGTATTCCGGTGGCTAATAGAGCGCGTAAAGAAACACGCTCCGTAATAGGCTGTTTTATGAATTTTCAGTTCGTACGCGTTGACCTGAGCGGCAATCCGAGCTTTGAGGAACTTATTGATCGGGTAAACAGGACATTGCTTGATGTTTATGACAACTATGTTCCTTTTCATTTCATCACTTCAGTAATTCCGCCGCAGGGACCGGTCGTTAATTTCCAATTACTGACGCCGCTTAATACAATGAAGCCGCGAACGGATGAAAAGTCGTCGCCGGATGGAACACCGTCTGCTGAATCATCGCCGGCTGAATCACTGTCTATTGAATCATCGCCGGCTGAATCACCATCGGCTGAATCACCGCCGCGCAAAGCGCCCTTGCAATCCGCGCCGGCTCTTGTCACGCTTCCATTCAGGCTTCCTCAATCCGAATTTGCCTTGTTTCCGATGGATGTAATTTTGTCAGGAAACGGCAATATGGTGAGCGGAAACCTCAGGTACCAGACGGCCTCTTATGATCGTTCAACAATATTGAAATTGGTAAACGATTACATGGTTCTTTTAACGAAACTGGTTGTTAATCCTAACATGCGAATTCAGGAAACCGGCATAAGGCCTCATCCCGGCCACGGCACGGGCGTTCCGCCCGCAAGCGCTTAGCGGGCAATTATCGGGAACCTCCGAAAACCACGTTTTTTGCTGGGAACGCGGGCAGCCACGCTCGCGTTCCCAGGGCTTTCGGAACTTATCTATAGGGAAGCTCTAAAAACTATAAGGAGTTGTTATGTTACAACAATTGGTAAAGGTTTGTCTTTTTGTAATGATTTTTATTAACATTTTATTCCCTGAATTAACGCGGGCGCAGACAGTTGAGACATCGCATGGTATAAGCCTCTACGGCCCTTTGCTGTATGACGCCGACTTCGGGCATTTCGCGTATGTCAATCCAAACGCGCCCAAAGGCGGGAAAATTGTCGTTGAAATCAGCGGTTTTGACAGTATAAATCCCTACATCACGCTTGGCGCTGCCCCCGCTTTTGCCGACCTGCCGCTGGCCGAAACATTAATGACAAAAAGCGCCGATGAGCCGAATTCCGCCTATGGATTGATTGCTGAAACAATCACTTATCCCGACAACTATGAATGGGTTGAATTCAGTATACGCAATATTGCCCGATGGAATGACGGAAGACCGCTGACCGTAGATGATATACTTTATTCATATGAATTGATTCGGGATAAAGCCGGCCCGACATTTAGCAGTTTAGTAAGCGAAATAGAAAAAGCCGAAAAGATTAATGGCGCTATTGTCAGATTTACATTTATGAAATCCGGGGATATAAGCAGGATATACAACCTTGCAACCCAACTGCCGATATTAGCCAAACACTATTGGGAAAAAAGGGATTTTTCGCTGCCCACAACCGATATCCCCGCGCAAAGCGCTCCCTACGAAATAGTAAAAGTCGAGGTCGGCAATTCCATTGTTTTGAAACGTAATCCTGATTATTGGGGCAGGGATTTACCGGTAAATATCGGACGACATAATTTTGATCAAATCAGGATGGACGTTTTCCGCGATCCAAATATCGCTTATGAGGCGTTTATGGGCGGCAGCGTTGATGTCCGGCTTGAATCCACCCCGACAAGATGGAAGACGGGATACAAAACAGACGCGGTGACAAAAGGCTATATCCAACTGAGAGAAAATCAGCTTCGCGGAGCGCTATGGTTTCTTGGAATCGGAATGAATGGCCGGAGACCGCAGTTTCAGGATGCCAAAACGCGGGAAGCGCTGACATATGCCTTCGATTGGGAGTGGACGAATAAAAATATCTTTCACGATATGTATAAACGCGGCGCCAGCTATTTTGCCAATACTGAACTGGCGCATCGGGGAACGCCGGAAGGCAGGGAACTCGCGTTACTGGAACCGTATCGCAATCAATTAGATCCGCGGGTTTTCACGCAGCCTTTTACATTGCCCGATACGCGCGCTGCGCAGCAGGGACTTCGCGCCAACTTGAAAATAGCGTCCGGCTTGTTAAACGAGGCCGGCTGGAAAAACGTGGACGGCAGGCTGGTTCGCGACGGAAAGCCTTTTGTCATAGTTTTTATGCTTCAAAGCGTTGCCGATGAACCCATTTACGCTCCATTTATCGAAAACCTGAAATTATTGGGAATCCAGGCGCGGCTGAGTATCGTCGATACGACTACGTTCTGGTCAAAAGTATTTAGTTATGATTGGGATATGATTGCCAACGGTTTATATCCTCATTCACTTTCACCCGGAGCGGAAATCCGCCAATACTGGGGTTCGCAGGCGGCGGACGAAACGATGAGTTCCAATACGCAATACATTAAAAATCCGATTGTTGATGATCTGATTGAAAAAATCATTGAGGCGCAAAGCAGAGAAGATAAGTTAGCGGCGTGCCGCGCCTTGGACAGAGTGCTTCTTTGGAATTATTATTCTATTAATTTGTATTTCTGGGATAAGGAACTGCTTACATATTGGGATCGCTTTGGAATACCTGAGATTCAACCCAAATGGGAGCAATTTTCGCCTCAGGATACCTGGTGGATTGATCCGCAGAAAGATGCCGTCATCGCACAAAACAGAAAATCCAGATAGTTGGCCGTGAAAGCTTATATTCTGCGCAGACTGGCGCTTATTGTACCGACAATTTTCGGCATACTCCTGGCAAATTTTATCATCGTACAGTTTGCGCCCGGAGGTCCTGTGGAAAATATTGTCGCCCGATACGCTTTCGGGTCCGGCGCGCAATTGCGTAACGGCGCTGACGCGCATGAAAACGGCAGCGGCCAACCAGGCGCCGGCCCCGGAGCTGTATCCACAAACGCCGCGCTTATACATGAACTTGAAACCCGATTTGGATTTGACAAACCAGCGCATGTCAGATTTTTCAGGATGACTTCAAATTATTTAAGATTTGATTTCGGCAGGAGTTATTATCGAGACGAGAGCGTTTTAAACATCATAATAGAAAAGTTTCCAGTATCGCTGAGTCTGGCATTCTGGACAACGTTCGTAATGTATCTGATCGCAATTCCTCTTGGAATTCAAAAGGCTGTCAGGGACGGAACGCAATTCGATATATGGTCGAGTATGCTTATAAACATATTTTGCGCCATTCCCGGTTTTATATTCGCCGTATTATTGATAGTGCTATTTGCCGGAGGATCGTATTTTAACATTTTTCCGGTCAGAGGACTGGTTTCAGCAAATTGGCAGGATCTGGGATTATGGAACAAAATTATTGATTACCTGCGGCATATTACCCTTCCGGTTATTTGCATGACGGCATCCGGCTTTGCGATGCTGACCATGCTCGCGAAAAACTCTTTTGCGGCTGAACTTAACAAATTATATGTTGCGACCGCGCGATCAAAAGGATTGACGGAACGCGCGGTACTGTTCCGTCATGTATTTAGAAACGCCATGTTGATTGTAATTTCCAGTTTCCCCTTGGTATTCTTATCCCTGCTCTTTACCGGTTCCATGTTGATAGAAATAATATTTTCATTGGACGGCATCGGACTGTTGGGATTTCAATCTGTGCTTAACAGGGATTATCCGGTAGTTTTCGCAACATTATACATCTATACCCTTATGGGACTTATTTTAAAATTAATAAGCGATATTATGCTCACGCTGATTGATCCAAGAATAAATTTCAATAGTGTGGATATATGAAATTATCTCAAATAACGAAAAGGAAAATACGGCAATTCCGCGCCAACAGGCGTGGTTATGTCAGTTTATGGATATTCCTGCTGCTGGCGGCAATCAGCCTTCCGGCGGAACTTATAACGAATGACAAGCCTCTGGTTATAAGATACAAAGAGCAATTTCTCTTTCCGATATTTACTGAATACCCTGAATCTGTTTTCGGAGGGTTTCTCGCAATAACGGATTATCGCGACCCTTTTATCATAGAGGAAATCGAAGCCAATGGATGGATGCTCCGTCCGCCCCTAGGCTATGGTTATAGAACTATTAACAGGAATCCTGAAACCCCGGTTCCATCGCCGCCCTCGCGGGAAAACCCGCTGGGTACCGATAACCAGGCAAGGGATGTACTGGCTCGCCTGATATATGGTTTCCGAACAACCATCCTTTTTTCATTATTTCTGACAGTTCTTTCATACATTCTTGGAATAGCGGCAGGCGCAGTACAAGGATATTTCGGCGGAGCAATCGATATAGTTTTTCAACGTTTTATTGAACTGTGCAACGGGCTGCCTTTGTTGTTTATCCTGATCATTTTATTCAGCATATTTTCCCCGGGCTTCTGGCTGCTCTTAGGCGCTCTCTTGTGCTTCAACTGGACGGGATTGGCCGGAGTCGTTCGCGCGGAGTTTTTACGGACAAGGAATTTTACTTATATCAAAGCCGCCAAAGCCGGCGGGGTAAGCGATTTCAATATAATGCGAAAGCACATATTGCCAAATGCGCTGTCGGCCGCGCTTTCTTTCCTGCCTTTCACTTTCATCGGCGCGATTACCATGTTAACAGCGTTGGATTTTATGGGACTTGGACTACCTCCAGGCTCGGCCTCGCTTGGGGAATTGCTGGCGCAGGGCAGGTCGAATATACAAGCTCCCTGGCTTGGCATTGCCGGTTTTCTGTCAATTTCAATATGCCTTGTATTGATAGTCTTTATTTCTGAAGCGGTACGCGACGCGTTTAACCCTGGAAAAACCTGTGAAAAACCAGCCTCTTTTAGACATTAAGAATCTTTCGGTTCGCTTCTCCACTCCCGGTGGCATCATTAATGCCGTACGGCGCGCGGATCTGACCATACAGAGAAACGAAATACTGGCCTTGGCTGGTGAATCCGGTTCCGGAAAAACGGCAACGGCAATGTCGATTCCCCGGCTTTTGCCCAATAACGCGCTTCCGCCGGAAGGCGCCATAACATTCGACGGCATCGAACTCCTGAATCTGCCGGAAACGGCCATGCGGAAGCTTAGAGGAAATCGCATATCCGTAATTTTTCAAGATCCGATGAATTCCCTGAATCCTCTGCATACCATAGAAAAACAGATTGCTGAAAACATCGCGCTTCATCGCTCATCTGGTAAAAAAGAAATCAGAGCGCGGGTTGTCGAACTTCTTCATACTGTAGGTTTGCCGGAAGCCGAATCCAGATTGTGCGATTATCCGCATATGTTTTCAGGCGGCCAGCGACAGCGCATTATGATTGCAATGGCACTAGCCAATGATCCTGAATTGTTGATCGCCGACGAACCGACCACGGCTCTGGACGCCGCCATTCAAACGCAGATTATCGAGCTATTGAAAGCGATTAAGTCGCGCTCTCAAATGTCTATCCTGTTAATAACGCATGACCTCGGCATTGTCGGTAGAATCGCCGACAGGATCGCCGTTATGAAAAACGGTGAAATTGTTGAAACGGGCGCGGTCGGCGGCATATTGAAAAATCCAAAACATTCTTATACAAAACTCCTTTTCCAGGCTGAATACGCGCGGCCGCAGGAAAATTTCAACCCCAACGCGCCCGCAATAATGACCGGCGAAAATATATCCGTCGATTTTCCAGTTCGCAAAGGTTTGTTTGGCCGAACCGCCCATCGGGAATATATAGCGGCGGTAAAAAACGTCTCAATTGTCATACGGCGCGGCCAAACTGTCGGCATAGTCGGCGAATCAGGCTCAGGCAAGACGACACTGGGCATGGCCTTATTGCGGCTGGAGAAAAGCAAAGGGCGCATCCATTTTATCGGAAACGCAATACATAATCTGCCTCCAAAAGAAATTCGGCAATTGCGAAAAAACATGCAGCTTGTATTTCAGGATTCTTTCGGCGCGCTGAATCCGTCAATGACAATAGAAGAGAGCGTCGGCGAAGGGTTGCAAATCCATTATCCTGAAATGCCGAGCGGCAAACGCCGCGATACGATTGTCAGTACATTATCAGACGTGGGATTATCAGAGCAAATACTGGATCGCCTGCCGCATGAACTGTCCGGCGGACAGCGGCAACGGGTAGCCTTAGCCCGCGCGCTGGCGCTCAAACCTGAGTTGATTGTTTTGGATGAACCGACATCATCTCTGGACAGATTCATACAAACGCAACTCATTGAACTTCTCCGGAATATTCAAAAAACACAAAAAATTGCATATCTGTTCATCAGCCACGACATGGAAGTTGTAAGGGCGCTCAGTCATTACATCTATGTCATACGGCAAGGGCGGATTGCGCAACACGGCCCCGCGCGGGAAATTATGTTTTAGGCAAGCTCCGAAAATCTCGTTTTTTGCTGGGTGCGCGGGCATCTTGCCCGCATTTTTCAACAAGATGCGGGCGTGACGCCCGCGTACCCAGGGGTTTTGCAATTACCTTATAAGTCTTTGAATTTTGTACTGGCAGGAGTATAATATCGTCCGTTATGAAAACGATAAACGATTCGGAGGTTGTTCCCTCCCATTTTTTATACGCTGGTCATGCCGGCATTCAAGATGACTTTAATCTTGATTTTAATGTCTGGAGACGCTTACGCATTCCAATCGTCACCATCACTTTTCTATGTCTGTGGCTGCACCTTCAAAACCATGAGAGACTTAGCGCCACAGAAGCGGCCTTGGCTGTGGATGAAGCCATATATTCCGTGCCTATAGCGCCGGCAGTTGAAGATCTGGGAAAATTTCAGGCGACAGCATACTCAATAACAGGTATCACCAAAAGCGGTGTACCTGTTGAGCCAGGCCATGTGGCAGCCGATCCGAAAGTCATTCCGCTTGGGTCAATGATCTATGTTGAAACACCGCTAATGTGCGGAATATTTCAGGTAACTGACACAGGAAGACTGATAAAGGGCAGGATTATTGATATTTTCATACCAAGTTATAAAAAATGTATTGAATTCGGGCGCAGAAACGTAGTGGTAAAAGTGATGCGCTATGGGTATGAGGGAGACAATATGTCGCCTCTTGGAGTACGCCCGATTAATTGATCAATTTGAATGCGTCATTCGTTTTTCAGGGAACGGTACATCAGTTCGCGAATGGCGCTGCGGGGCGGAATTTCAGCGTCAAGGATGCGCCTGACCTGCTCGGCAATCGGCATCTCAACTCCTATTTCACGGGCAAGCTCCACGGTTGCGTAGGCGGTTTTGACACCTTCGGCCACTTCGCGCATTGATGCCAGAATTTCCGGCAGCCTGCGCCCCCTGCCAAGTTCGATGCCCACTGAACGGTTGCGGCTAAGCGCGCCGGTACAGGTCAGAACCATATCGCCCATACCGGCCAGCCCCGCCAGAGTTTCGCGGCGCGCGCCAAGCGCGGCGGCCAGACGAGTGGTTTCCGCGAGACCGCGCGTAATGAGCGCCGCCATGGGATTATGTCCGAGTTCAAGCCCTTCGATTACTCCCGCCGCTATCGCGATGACATTTTTAACGGCGGCGCCGATCTCCACGCCAATTACGTCGGTGGATGTATACAGACGCAAGGTTTCATCTGAAAATGCTTCCTGCGCCCACCGAGCGGCATCCGCGTCTTCAGATGCCGCCACAAGAGCTGTGGGATCGCCCACAGCGACTTCACGGGCGAAGCTGGGACCGGAAAGAACGACAATACGGGGAGAAAATCTCTTCATCAGTACGTCATGGATAATACTGCTCATTCGCATATGCCGCTCGGTATCAATTCCTTTTGTAGCGCTTACAAAAATCATGTCTGGGCTGAGAAGCGGCAGCATTTGCTCATACAGAGAACGGCAGACATGCGACGGCATGACCGTCAGTACGCACTCCGCGCGGTTGAGCGCGAAAGAAAGGTCGTTTGAAGCCTGGATGTTTTCGGGCAGAAAAACGCCTGGAAGAAAGGCTTTGTTCTCCCGGCAGCCGCGTATGTCCGCAACGACTTCCGGTTCGTATGCCCACAAGCGCGTATCATGCCCGGCGCGCGCAAGCGCACGCGCAAGCGCCGTTCCCCAACTGCCCGCTCCAATAACAGCAATTTTTGCCATATGGCAACCTCTACCCCCGAAAGTCGGTTATCCGCCGATGCTGATCATTTCGATCTTGCGGCGGGAATCCGGGCGATATTCCCCGGAATTCATTGCCTCAAGCCGTTCTTCCGAATATCTGTCCCGCCGGTTCTGCCAGGCTTCACGGATGACGCCGGCGATGGCTTTGTCGCTCGCGTCGCTGCGCAGCAGTTTTTTCAGGTCAATGCTCTTATCCGAAAAAAGGCAGAGTACCAGTCGCCCGTCGGCTGTCAGTCGCCCCCGCGTGCATCCTTCGCAAAACGGTTCCGTTACCGAAGCAATGACTCCGATATTGCCGCCGCCGTCACGGAAACGATAATTCACCGCCGGAGCGTTCGGATTGACTCGACCCGTTTCTTCCAACGGGAACCGCGCGTCTATCCTTTCCAGGATTTCCATTTTGGAAACCATTTTTTCTGAAACCCAGCGGTTTGTGTTACCAACGTCCATGTATTCGATGAAACGCAGCCAGAAGCCGTTTTGCCGAGCAAATTCCGTCAGCGGCAAAATATCGTCGTCATTAACGCCGCGTTGAACAACCGAATTGATTTTAATCGGATGAATACCGATGTTCTTTGCCGTCAGCAGTCCCTGCAAAACGCTTGCGAGATCGTCGCGCTTTGTCATGGCGCAAAATTTCCGCCGGTTGATGGTGTCGAGACTGACATTGATTCGCCGGATACCGGCGCGCGAAAGCGAAGCCGCGCGCGAATGCAAAAAGGAAGCGTTCGTTGTTAAAGACAGATCCTTCAGGCCATTAATTCGAGCCAGCCTGGCAACCAGATCGCTCAATTTATGGCGCAGCAGCGGTTCACCTCCGGTGACGCGGATTTCCTCGACGCCCAGAGAAACAAACAAGTTTGAAAGCCTCGTAATTTCCTCAAATGTCAAAACCTCCCGGCGGCTGATCCATTCGTAGCTATCGTGCGGCATACAGTAACTACAGCGAAAATTGCACCTGTCAGTTACGGAAACACGCAGATCGTTCAGCGGCCTGCCGAGAGAATCTTTTAAAATCTCTTTCATAACCGATGTATAATAACACGCGCGGCGTTGACCTGGGAAGCGCAGGCGGCTCGCCCGTATAAAGCGGTATAAAAGCCATTCGCAGGCGAAACGACTACAATTTCAAAATAAAGGAGCCGTCTCGTGAATTTTGAGAATGAAAATTTGAATATTGAAACAGGCGACGGAGAAGCCAGACGCCGCGCCGTACAAGAAGCCGGACGTTCATTTGTAATGGAAGCGTCTGCGGGTACTGGAAAAACGCATACCTTGATAAGCCGTATACTGCATCTTGTGCTGGAAAAAGGGCCGCAGGGTCCGCCGTTGCGTCTTGCGGAGATATGCGCCATTACATTTACCGAGAAGGCTGCTGATGAAATGAAGACGCGTCTGCGGCTTGAGCTTGAAAAAAAGCTGGAAGATAACGAGGCTTCCGTCGCCAACAATATCCGCGAAAGAATTCTTCAGGCTTTGGACGACCTGGAAACTGCGTCAGTTTCAACTTTTCATTCTTTTGCCGCGGGACTGTTGAAAGAACGGCCGATTGAAGCGGGAATCGATCCGGGCTTCTCTGCGCTTGACGCCATACAGAGCGATCTTTTTTTTCGCGAGGTATGGGACGCCTGGGCCGCAATCGCGCTCAAACGGCGTCATCCGACGCTGGAAAAAGCGCTGCGCGGAGGTTTCAATCTGCAAACGCTGAAAAGCCTGGCAAAAGACCTGCGCGATAATTGGCTGACAATCAGGGAACTCCGCTGCGCTGCGCCTGATGAAGAACAAATCTTACTTGAAATCAGAAATCGCCTGGATGAGGGACGCGGATTTATGCGCATGCTTATAAACGACTCCGCCGACAAGCTGGCAGCGCCCCTTGCCGCCGCGCTTAACTGGCTGGGCAATCCCGATCCGGCGGCAAACGCTTTGAAATCAGCGGGGTCGGCTGGATCAAAAAATAATTGGATAGGCGGTAAAGACACTGTTGATGAAATAAAAGTTTTTCTAAAGGAAGTCAAAGAATTGCAGACTTCCTTTAAGCATGTCCCTGAACGACGGCTGATGTATGAAACCGTTCAATGGTTATGCGAGGATTTTCTTAGAGGAGAGTGGGAGAAGAAAAAATCTGCCGCGGGGTATCTGGATTTTGACGACCAGCTTTATCAGGCGCGCGAGTTGCTTCGCCGCTGCGACGGCGTCCGTCTTGAGTTTCAGGAGCGCTATAAAACGCTGCTGGTTGATGAATTTCAGGATACCGATCCGACTCAATTGGAAATTGTACTGCTTCTGACGGCGAAACGCGGCGAGTCCCGCCCCGAACCGGGACGTCTTTTCATCGTCGGCGATCCCAAGCAGTCAATCTATCGCTTCCGCGGCGCGGACATCGAAACTTATCTCGGCCTTGCGCGGGAGGAAAACCTGCTGACTCTGGGACTTGAGCGTCTGACTATCAACAGAAATTTCCGCTCGGTTCCATCAATCCTGCGTTTCGTGGACGATGCTTTTGCCGACGCGATACGTCCGCCGGACGACGGTAATTATCAATCATCCTATACAGCGTTCAACAATGCCGGCGCGCGGCGTGAAGAACCGGGCGCGCCGTCGGTTCATATTCTGGACGACGACACTGAGGAATCTGCCGAACGCCTGACGGAAGAGCTTACGAAGATCGAAGCCGGAAGAATCGCAAAACTTATCCGTCTGACGCGCGATTCGGAGCTTTACCGCGTTTGTGACGCGAGCGGCGAACGACGGCCCGCGCGTTACGGCGACATTGCGGTTCTGCTTCCGACGCTCAGTCACGTCGACGCGCTGGAGGATGCCCTGCGCGAAGCGGGTGTTCCGTATATTCTTGAAGGGGGAAGGTTTTATTACATGCGCAGTGAAGTCGGATCGGCGGTTACCGCGCTTTCGGCCATCGCCAATCCAGGCGACGAAGTCGCTCTTTGCGGCGCGCTCCGCTCCATTTTTTTCGGGATTTCGGATGAGGACTTGCTGCGAGCGCGCGTAGACGGTATCGCGCTGGATTATCGCCGTCCGGCGCCGCCAAACTCGCCGTTTTACGCGCCCTTTGAAATTCTGCGCGATCTCTATAACCGGCGGCATGAGAGACCGGCTTCAGAGACCTTTGAAACGCTTTTGCGGGAAACCGGCGCGCGTGAAATCCTGACTGCGCGCGGACGGCAGCATTTGGCAAACCTTACAAAAATCAGCCGCGCGCTGCGGGCGCTTGAGGGACGAAATGGTTTTTCCCGGACGATAGAACTATTATCCCTTATGGGAAAAGAGAAATTAAACGAAAGCGAAAGCCGCCTCGCCGAAATACGAAGCGACGCCGCGCGCCTTATGACGATTCACAAATCAAAAGGTCTGGATTTCCCGATAGTAATAGCCGCCTCGCTGGGGTTAAAAAAGCAACCGCAGTCAAAGACGCTCCTCGCCGACAGGCATAACTTGAAAATGTTCGCGGTAAAAGCGGGGAATCAAGACTCCGGTCGCTGGACGGAAGGCTGGGAATGTCTTAACGAAGGGGATCGCAGGCGTGGGGAAGCGGAGCTGATACGGCTTCTTTATGTTGCGCTGACTCGCGCCAGGGACCACCTGATTGTCAGTACGCATACCTGTAAACGCGAAAAATTGGAAGAAAGCGGAACAGCTTTTGTGCCGACGTTTTCCGGTACTCGCCTTGAGCCTCTGCAAGCCTTTTTGCGCCAATGCCTGGCGGATGAAACGAAGGCGCGGAGGATAGACGCGAAGCGGCTGGAGTCATACGAAATTTCCAATAATGCCGCAACGCCGGAATATACAGTTTCCAGCGATGGAATTGAACGCGTTGAACGGGAATACCGCGAATTACGAAAGCTCCTGGAAAAAACGCCGGCGTCGGATCAGCCCGGCGCGGCGGCAAACAAACAATCCCGCGACAAGGCCGGCAAAAAATCGATGACACCGGCAAGGCGGCGTTCAGCGCGGCTCGGAACCGCGTTTCATGAAGTAATGGAGCGGGTGGATTTGAAGGAACTTAGCGGGATTGATGATATTTTGCGCAAAGCGGGAACTCGAAACAAACTTGACGCCGCAAACCGCCGGCAGTTGAGCGATATGGTTGAAAAATGCCTTGCTTCCGACATGATGCGGCGGGCGCGGGTTGCCGCTCGGTCCGGTATGAAGGTTTTGCGTGAAATGCCGTATGTTCGTCCGCTGGAGGGCGGCGGCTTCCAGGAAGGAAGGATCGATCTGCTTTTTGAGGAAGGCGACGCTTGGACCATCGTGGATTACAAAACCGGCAGGATTCCCAAAAACATACAAAACACGCGGGAAATGGAGGATATGGAAGCGTATTTCAGAAACAGATACGCGGAGCAGTCACTGGCCTACAGTGACGCGCTCAGAAGCCTGTCCTTAAAAATCGGCGGCGTATTTCTGCTGCTTGCTCGCACCGGAGACGCTATACCGCTTCACATTAGTATTAATTAAGGAGATGTCGATGTTTAGATTTTATACTGCCGGTGAATCGCACGGGAAAGGTTTGTTAGGGTTTCTGGAGGGACTTCCCGCCGGTCTGGAAATCGACAGGAGGCGCATTGATCTGCAATTATTTCGGCGGCAACTGGGTTATGGCCGCGGCGGGCGCATGAAGATAGAAAGCGACGAGGCTGAAATCCTGTCCGGCTTGCGTCACGGCAAAACGCTGGGAAGCCCGGTTTCGTTTATTATCGCCAATAAAGACTGGAAAAACTGGCTTATTCCCATGTCCTGCGATCCTGTTCCAGCCGGCGCTGAGCTGCGAAGCGTTACGCGCCCCAGACCGGGACATGCCGATCTGCCTAGCGCGCTGAAATATCAGACGCGGGATATTCGCGACATTCTGGAGCGCGCCAGCGCCCGCGAAACAGCCGCCCGTACGGCAGGCGGCGCGTTTGCGCGGATATTGCTGGGATATTTCGGTATTCGTATCGCGAGCCATGTTCTGTCTATCGGCAATGCGCGAGTCGCCGCGGCTTATGAATCATTGACCTTTGACGGTATTGCGGCTGCTGAAAATAATGAGGTGTCTGAAATATATCTGCGCTGCGCCGACAGAAATGCCGCCGCTCGCATGGCCGCCCTTATTGATGAAGCCGAAAAAACCGGAGACACGCTTGGCGGAGTCGTTGAAATAGCCGCCGCGGGCGTTCCGCCGGGTCTCGGTTCGCATGTTCAGTGGGACAGGCGGCTTGATGGGCTGCTTGCCGGAGCAATGATGAGCATACCTTCCGTAAAGGCTGTCGAAATAGGAGACGGCATCGCGGGAGCGAGAAACCTCGGATCCAGTGTGCATGACGCGATTTTGTATGACGACGAAAAGAGATGTTTTCAGCATGAAACCAATCGGGCGGGAGGTATGGAAGGCGGCGTCAGCAACGGCGAGGAAATACGGGCGCGGATTTATCTGAAACCGATACCGACTTTGCGCAGACCGCTCGCGTCCGTTGATATTCAGTCTAAACAGGCTTTTGACGCGGCAGTGGAGCGGGGAGACGTTTGCGCCGTTCCAGCCGCCGGCGTCGTGGGCGAATCAATGCTGGCGTTGGTACTTTGTGGCGCGTTTCTCGAAAAATTCGGCGGCGATTCAATGGAAGAAACCGCGGATAATTACAATCGTTTCATGGAACGTATACGCGAATACTAATCAAGCGCTAAAGGTATTCCCGGAGTTTTTTAATTACTTCATCTAAAACAATGGGTTTTGCTATGTGGTCATTCATGCCCGCGGCGAGGCATTCATCCACATCCTCGCGAAATACGTTTGCAGTCATGGCAATAATCGGTATGGTGCGGGCGTTCGCCACATCCAGATCCCGGATGCGCCGCGTAGCGGTATACCCATCCATTTCCGGCATCTGCACATCCATAAAAATCATGTCGTATCTTTCCGGCGCTTTACTGAAAAGCTCTATTGCCTCCACACCGTTTTTTGCGCAGACGATTTCAATTCGCGTCGGTTCGAGCAGCGCCCGCACAATCTCCTGATTAATCTCCATATCTTCGGCCAGAAGCACGCGGCGACCGGCGAAGGCTTCAACTCCCGGCGCCTGTTTTTCCGGCATGGGCTGAAACCCAAAACATGCATGGATACAATCGGTGATACAGCAGGGAAGTATCGGCTTTGACAGGAAATGATCTATCCCTGAACTCCCGAATTTCTCAAGGAGTATCCCCCATTCCAGAGTAGACACAACAGCCGCTATTTTACTATGTTTTCCATCCTGACTGGGCTGCCCGGCATTTCCGATGAATTCTATCAGATCGGCGATATCCGGAATTTTTCCATCAATGAATACAATGTCGTAAACCTCGTTTTTTTCTATGAGCGCGCGCGCGTTATCTCTATCGACGGCGATGTCGCATATAAAGCCGCGTTGTTTTGCCGTATTCAGAAAGCAGCTTTGCGTTTCAGTCACGCCGCATACTACCAATACGCGGACGGAACTCCAATTTATGGCGGAAGCCGCGTTTTCTTCAGGTTGTTCTTCTTCGGTTTTTGCCTGTATCGTGAATGAAAATACCGAGCCTTGTTCCGGCGTCGATTCAGCCCATATTCTGCCGCCCATCATTTCAACGATGCGTTTTGAAATCGCCAGACCAAGCCCCGTGCCTCCGAACTGTCGCGAAGTGCTGTTGTCGGCCTGTTCAAAGAAGAAAAAGAGCCGCATTTGCTGTTCTTCCGTCATCCCGATTCCGGTGTCAGTGACGTTTATCAACAGGGTGTTTATGCCGTCGGTTTCATCAACGCAACTCGCGTTTAGCGTTATGAGGCCTCCCTCCGGCGTGAATTTCACGGCGTTGTACAGGAGGTTGGTCAGTACCTGCGACAGACGTTGATCGTCCGCAAAAAGAACGCGCGGAACATCTCCGCTTATGAGGACGCGAAAGTCCTGTTGTTTCTCCTCGGCTTGAAAATTAACTATGCTGATAACTTTCTGGAGCATCCTTTCAAAATCAAAGCAGACCGGTGAAAGTTTAAATTTGTTCGCTTCGATTTTTGATATGTCCAGAATGTCGTTGATTACATTGAGCATGTGCGTAGCGGCGGTGTCTATGTTATTGAGGCAATAATCCTTTTTTTCCGGATCATACGAGGCTTTCGCTATAGCCGTCATTCCCAGAATGGCATTCATCGGCGTACGCATTTCATGGCTCATATTTGAAAGGAATTCGCTTTTTGCCCGGCTTGCCCGCATTGATGATTTAACTCTGCCGCGATACATCAAAATGACGCCGGCGCCGGCGACAATCGTTAGAAACAAGGCGCCCAATTGGACGATTTGCAACAAATGTATTTGTTTTTCCGCCGTCAGTATCTGGACATCGCTATGTACTCGCAGTGATTTGCGAACCGCGTGCGTGGAATAAAAGGAAATAAATACCAGAAACGCAGTTAGGGAGAGGCATAGACACAGCGCCAGAGCGTCTGATTTTAACAATCGTTTTAATGCGGCAACGGTGAATCGTGAATGACTCAGCTCGGCGCTGCCAATGTTTTTTGCATTATACTTTTTTTGCATAAATATTTTAATTAATAATAATGTCCATTTCCGGCGAGTTTTTCAACATGATTTATATTGGCAGCCTCTATTTTACAACCCGCGTATATCTTACTTGATGAGTCGGTCACTCCATTTTGAGGTAATTGCAAAACTTCCAATTTTGCTGGGTACGCGGGCGGCTCGCCCGCATCTTCTTGAAAAATGCGGGCATGATGCCCGCGTTCCCAGCAAAAAACGAGGTTTTCGGAGCTTGCCTATTGTGTCTTCCGCTACATTCCGCAGGCGGGGACGCCTGCGCTCCCATGTCCCGCGCTCCGCCTGTCCACATACAGTGTTCACTGTGTCCCGGTGTCAGGCCTAATATGGGTAGAAA
>JGI24702J35022_10000934_pt1 | contig 18268 bp, 12 predicted proteins | sample TergutTh196P4_FD_35022 | JGI IMG/M metagenome (IMG submission 35022)
AAGAACCTCGACCTCACCCTGCGCCTGGGGATCGACTCCAGGGACGAAATCGGTGAGTTGAGCCAGTCTTTCGATCTCATGATGGGCAAGCTCCAGAGCGTCTTCAAAACCATCCAGACGCAAGTCGACGAAGTCGGCAAGACCGTAGAGTCCGTAGCCACATCCGCCCAGGAAGTCGCGCAAAGTTCGGCGAACCAGAGCAGTTCTTCCTCGGCGATGGCGGCTGCCATCGAGCAGATGGGTGTTTCCATCAACACCGTTTCCAGCAGCGCCCTGGATGCGCAGACGATGGCAACGGAAGCGGGCGCGATGTCCGAGCAGGGCAACCAGATCATCAGGAAGACGCGGGACGAAATGGGCACGATTGCGCAAATCGTCTCCGGCGCCTCCAGGGTCATCAAGACCCTTGGCGAGGAATCGCACCAGATCACGAGCGTGGTCAATGTCATCAAGGAGGTGGCCGATCAGACTAACCTGCTTGCGCTCAACGCGGCCATCGAGGCGGCCAGGGCGGGCGAACAGGGCCGGGGGTTCGCGGTGGTGGCGGACGAGGTGCGCAAACTTGCCGAGCGCACGGCCCAATCGACGCTGGACATCAGCGGCATGGTGGGCAAGATACAGGTTTCAGCCGACGAAGCGGTCAGGGAGATGGGAGGGGTGGTGAGCCAGGTGGAAAGCGGGCAGAGCCTGGCGCAGGAAGCGGGCGGACGGATGCAGTCCATCCATGAGAGTGCTGCCAGGGTGTCAGGAGCCGTTACCGAAATTTCGGATGCGCTGAAGGAACAGAGCCATGCCAGCCACGATCTGACGCGCCACGTGGAGAGCATCGCACAGATGACCGAGCAAAATAACGCCGCTGCCGGGGGCGTGGCCGAAAACGCCAGGTACCTCGGCCAGTTGGCCACCGAAGTCAGGGTTGCCTTGCGGCATTTCAGAACGTGAGTCCTGCCTGTCGTGTGAGCATTTTGTGACATGCCGTTCTCAGTTTCCGGTGGAGTGCGGTAAGCTTTCGCGCCTGACATTCTGCCGCCGAAACTGGAGCTTCAGGCCATGACCGTTCGTACCCGCTTCGCCCCCAGCCCGACCGGCTACCTGCACATCGGAGGGGCGCGTACCGCACTGTTTTCGTGGGCATACGCCCGCCATCACGGTGGCAGTTTCATCCTGCGTATCGAAGATACCGACCTGGCGCGCTCAACAAAGGAGGCGGTACAGGCCATTCTCGACGGCATGGCCTGGCTCGGACTGGAGCACGATGAGGGGCCGTTCTACCAGACGCAGCGCATGGAGCGTTACGGGGAGGTGATTCGGCAAATGCTCGCCGCCGGGACGGCTTATTACTGTTACACCTCGAAGGAAGAACTCGATGCCCTGCGCGCTGCACAGGAAGCGCGCAACGAAAAGCCGCGTTACGACGGGCGCTGGCGACCCGAACCCGGCAAGACGCTCCCGCCTCCGCCCCTGGGCGTGGAGCCGGTGGTGCGTTTCCGCAATCCGGTCGATGGGCGGGTGGTCTGGGACGATCTGGTCAAGGGACGGATCGAAATCGGTAACGCCGAACTGGACGACTTCATCATTGCCCGCGCGGACGGTTCACCGACCTACAATTTCTGCGTGGTGGTCGACGATTGGGACATGGGCATTACCCACGTCATTCGCGGGGACGACCACGTCAACAACACGCCGCGCCAGATCAACGTGCTGGCTGCGCTGGGCGCGCCGNTGCCGCAGTACGCGCACCTGTCGATGATCCTCGGCGGCGATGGCGCGAAACTGTCCAAGCGTCACGGCGCGGTGAGCGTGATGCAGTATCACGAGGACGGTTTTTTGCCGGAGGCGGTCGTGAACTATCTTGCACGCCTTGGCTGGAGCCACGGCGACGACGAGCTTTTCAGCCGCGAGCAGTTCGTCGAATGGTTCGACCTCGATCGCCTCACGCCCTCGGCGGCGCGCTTCGATACGGACAAGCTGATCTGGCTCAATGCGCAGTACATCAAGGCGGCAGACGTACAGCGTCTCGCGGAAGATGCCGCCGCCCGACTGTCGAGGCGCGGCGTCGAGCCGCATGCCGGCCCGGATCTCGCTGCCGTCGTGGCGCTCTACAGGGAACGCGCAGGCAGTCTCGTCGAACTGGCGGATGCCGTCGCGCCGTTCTGTCGGCTGGATGAGATTTCTCCCGATCTTGCCGAGAAGCATTTCACCGCCCCGGCGCGGGAGGCGCTCGCGGCCCTCGAAGCACGGTTTACCGCGTTATCGGAGTGGGAAAAGGGCGCAATCGGCCAGACGATCAAGGACGTGATGAAAGAGCAAGGCCTGAAAATGCCGCAAGTCGCCATTCCCTTGCGGGTGGCGTTGCTCGGCGTGGAACATACGCCGTCGATCGACGCCGTGCTGGAAGTGCTTGGGCGCGAACGGACGCTGCAAAGGCTGGCGCGGCTGCGCTGATCGGCGCTCACGCTGCACGCGCGTTTACGAATCGCTCGTGCCCGCGCCTCGAGGCGTCCTGCTCATCGGAGGCATTGCGCTCGACATGTGCTCGGTGCGCACCCCCCCGCTTACGGAAATAGTGCTTATCTCTGCGCTTTCGTTTTCGAGCTCGAATGGAGGGTGTTGCCGGTCCGGATCGTAGAGTTCGGTGCGGTTACGTCCTGCCGCCTTTGCAGCGTAGAGAGCTTCGTCGGCCCGGCGCAGCGGCGCGTCGGCGGTCATGTCGTCGCCGCGCAAGTCCGAGATGCCGATGCTGACCGTGCATGCAATAAGCGCGTCGCCAACTTTGACCGGGTTATTCTCGAAAGCGCGCCGCAGCCGCTCGGCGAGTCCGCATGCGCCGGGCACGCCGTCGCCGGGCAGCAGGACGGCGAATTCCTCGCCGCCCAGACGACCGATGATGTCGCTGCGTCGCACGGTCTGGCGGACGATGTGCACGAAATGGCTCAATACGACATCCCCGGTGGCATGGCCGTATTTATCGTTGACGTGCTTGAAGAAATCGAGATCGGTCATCAGGATCGATGTATGTCCGCCGTAGCGGCGCAGACGCACCAGTTCGGTATCGAGTTGATCGAGAAAATGACGGCGGTTGCTGACCCCCGTGAGCGAATCGGTGGTGGCCAGTTGCAGCAGGGCTTCCTGACGGTTGCGCTGTTCGGTGATGTCGTGGAAGACGATTACCGCGCCATTTCTTTTCCCCTGTTCAAAGATGGGCGTGACCACCACTTTCGCAGGGAAACAACTGCCGTCGCGCCGGGAAAGCCACTCTTCGGCTTCGCGCGGCTTGCCGTCCTCCACGGTTTGCATGAACGTCTTTGCCGGGTCCGACTGAGAGTCGGGGTCTTGGGGATAGAAAAGATCGCGCGGATTCCTGCCCATGACTTCTTCTAGCTGGAAACCATGCATGGCGAGCGCGGAGCGGTTGATGAAAGTAATGCATCCGTCATTGTCGATGCCGCAAATGCCGTTGGCGGCAGTATCGAGGAGCAGGGTGTTGTATTGCAGGAGATTTTTGATGGTGGCCGTGTTTTGCTTCAGTTGGCGTTTCCATTCGCGGCGCAACATGTACAGCAGCAGGAGCAGGAATAACTGGGCGAATACCCAGGCGGCCAGCGTGTTGGCGAGCACTGCCGCACGATCCTTGTTCAGGTGTTCGACCCGATCGGTGATGTCGCGCCAGATCAGTACGGTTCCCGGCGGCAACCTGGGCAGGGGATCGAGTTGGCTCTGGTAATCGTCGAGTGCCAGGGTGATGAGTTGAAAGTGACGCTCTTTCCATGTCAACAAATGGTGCTGGGGAAGGTCCGCAGGCAATAATCCGGACTGGAGCAGTTCTCTCGCTTCCGGGCGGCTCGACGCGAGGATGAAGCCATATCGGGTTTCTATCGTGGGCCGGTATCTCTCCAGCATGATGCTGGAAACCTGCTTGCTGTCGAGCAGCAGAACGATGCCTGTGTTGAATTGCTTATCCAGCCGGTTCAGAAACCTGTTCATGTCGAAGCCGACTTCCACGATGCCCACATGGCGTTCGCTGCCATCCGGCATGGTGCGCGTGACGGCTACCACGCCGCGAACGCCGGCGTAGGTATACGCGATCTCGAAACCGCTGCGTGGATTGTGGTCTTGTATGACGTCGGCCAGCATGGGGCGTGCCTCGGTACGTACATCGCCGAAAAGGGTTGGCGCACTCATGCGCAGGAAAGAGGTGCCGTCGGGGAGCAGGAATTGCAGGTGCTCTACCTCGTAGCGGGTGCTCAGTTCGTCCCATTGCCGTTTCATCTGTTCCTGGAGGGCGTGCCGCACCTGTGTTGCGTGCGCGCCGCCGTCGCTCTGAGCCTGCTCGGTGCGCGCGGCTTCAATCGCTTCGTCGAGCAGGCGCTGGATTTCGGCGTTGGCGGAAATGCTGTGAGCCAGGGCTTGCGCGTGCCGCGAGAGCGCCTCGTTCTGAGAGGTATAAACGCCATGAAGCCTGGCGCTGACGCCAGCGAGTTCGATGTCGAAATTCTTCTCGACCTGCCCGTACAGGTTCCAGCCAATGACCACAAAAACAGCCATGAGCGCGAGGCTGCTCAGCCAGATGGAAAGTTTGTAGGGCAAGGACTTATGGGAAAGTCTGTGAGGCATGGACTTATTTGTTTGAAAACTTATTTGCCCTGTATATTACGAAAGTGAAAGTCGGCATTGGATTTTATTCACGTCACCAGCCCTGATAATCGTTATCGTCCGTGATGCGTTTCCGGTTTCGGCGCGCAAAAGGCATTTGGGCTTGTTTGCGTTACTGTTGCCTGGGCCATTTCGGGCTACACGGGCGGCGAAGGCGCAAGCGAGGCGCGGTTGGCTTCGATGAGGGCGTCGATGCGGCTGCGTTCGATGCGGGTCATCAGATGATTGTAGGGATTGATGCGATGCCCGACGGGGAGCGGCTGCCATAGGCCCCGCCAGTCGAGGGGGGGGATGTCGAGGAATCGTTCGACCTCTCCGGCAAGCGACGGCAACACGGGCTTGAGGGCGCGGGTGAGGTCGCGGAACAGGGTGAGGGCGGTGCTGCATACGGTGTGCAGGGCGTCTTCCTGTCCTTCCTGTTTGGCGAGTTCCCAGGGTTTTTTGTCGTTGATGTACTGGTTGGCGAGGTCGGCGAGCCGCATGGTTTCGCGTAGCGCCCGACCATAGTCGCGGGCCTCGAACGCTTCGACGAGGGTGTGCTCGTTCCATGCGTCGACAAAGGCTTGCGCGGCGGCCTCGTCGATGACGCCCAGCCTGCCGTCGAAACGTTTATTGATGAAACCGGCGCACCGACTGGCGAGATTGACGTATTTTCCGACGAGATCGGCGTTCACGCGCGCGATCATGTCGTCGAGGTTGAGGTCGAGATCCTCCATGCTGCCGTTGGATTTGCTCGCAAAGTAATAGCGCAGGGCTTCGGGGTCGAGTCCCTGGTCGAGCCAGGAACGGGCGGTGATGAAGGTTCCGCGGCCCTTGCTCATCTTTGCGCCATTGACGGTGAGAAAGCCATTGACGCACAGTTGGCTCGGGGCGCGGTAGCCCGCGAATTCCAGCATCGCCGGCCAGAAGAGGGCATGAAAATAAAGGATGTCCTTGCCGATGAAATGCACCATCTCGGTGCCGCAGGCGGCGGCCTTTTGGGCGTCGATGTAGTCTTCCACACAGATGTCGCCACGCTTTTCGGCGAAGTTCCTGAAACTCGCCAGGTAGCCGATGGGCGCGTCGAGCCAGACGTAGAAATATTTGCCGGGGGCGTCCGGGATTTCAAAGCCGAAGTAGGGCGCATCGCGCGAGATGTCCCAGTCGGTGAGTTGGTTGTCGCCGTCGAACCCCAGCCATTCACGCATCTTGTTGGCGGCTTCCGGTTGAAGCCGACGCACCCCTGGGCGGGCTTCGCCCGTGGTCCATTCGCGCAGGAAGGCGGCGGTGCGCGCGTCGGACAGTCGGAAGAAGTAGTGTTCCGAAGCTCGCAGCACGGGCGCGGCGCCGGAGACGGCGGAGCGGGGGTTTTTCAGTTCGGTGGGGGCGTAGGCCGCGCCGCAGGCTTCGCAGTTGTCGCCGTATTGGTCTTGCGCGCCGCACTTGGGGCACTCGCCCCTGATGAAGCGGTCGGGGAGGAACATCTCCCTGACCGGGTCGTAGAACTGTTCGATGGCGCGGGCGTCGATGAGATCTGCGGCCTTGAGGCGGGTGTAGATATCTTCGGCGTAGGCGCGGTTTTCCGGGCTGTGGGTGGAATGGTAGTTGTCGAAGACCACCCCGAAGTCGGTGAAGTCGCGCAGGTGTTCGCCGTGCACGCGATTGATGAGATCCTCGGGGCGGATGCCTTCCGCCTCCGCCCGCAGCATGATGGGCGTTCCATGCGTGTCGTCGGCGCAGACGTAGTGCACGGTGTGGCCGCACATGCGCTGGAAGCGCACCCAGATGTCGGCCTGGGCGTAGCCGACGAGATGACCGAGGTGGATGTCGCCGTTGGCGTAGGGCAGGGCGTTGGTGACGAGAATCTTGCGGGACATGGCCTGTTTTTTTTCTGCAAAACATCCATTCTATCAAAGCCGACCCCGGCGGATATTTGCTACTGTCCGACAAAGCGTTTTATTCTCACGAACTTTTGGGGCTACGGGGTTTCCAACGACCATGCAAAACAGATTGATAACCTGGCCCGGCAACATTTATGCCGTGGATTCCGGCTACGCGCGCCCCGGTCTGGCTGCCGTGCATCTGATCGTGGAAGAGGGGCGCGTGGCGATTGTCGATACCGCCCACAACCGCTCGTGGCCGCGCTTTCTCGCCGCGCTGACCGAACTTGGCCTGACGCCGGAGGCCGTGGACTACGTGTTTCTCACGCATGTGCATCTCGACCATGCCGGAGGAAGCGGGGTTTACATGGCCCGCCTGCCGAACGCGAAGCTGGTGGTACATCCGAGTGGCGCGCCCCACATGATCGACCCCAGTCGGCTTTATGCTTCCACCCTGGCCGTGTATGGCTGGATAAAAACCCTTTATCTCTACGGCAGGCTGGTTCCGGTTCCGGCCGAGCGGGTCATCGAGGCCGAAGACGGGCAGGTTTTCAGCCTCGCGGGACGGCCCCTGCAATGCCTGTATACGCCCGGCCACGCCAAGCACCATCTTTGCCTGTGGGACGAACGCGAGCGCGCCTGTTTTACCGGCGACACCTTCGGTATTGCGTACCGCGAACTGTATATGGATGGGAAACCCTTCCTCATTCCCGCCACGACCCCGACGCATTTCGACCCGGAGGTGTTGAAAGATTCGGTTCGACGGCTGCTTGCGCTTCAACCCGAGGCGATGTATCTCACCCATTTCAGTCGGGTGGACGACGTGGCGCGTCAGGGCGAACTTCTGCTGCGCAGGATCGACGACTTCGTCGCGCTGGCCGAGGCTGCGCCGGGAACGGGGAAGGACAGGAAGAAGGCCATCCATGCGGCCATCGAGCGTTACCTGTTCGCCGAAGCGCCCGCCATGAGCCGGAAAGGACTCTGGCCGATACTGAAAATAGATATGGAACTCAACGCGCAGGGATTGGCCATGTGGCTCGATCGACGCTCATCCGCCCGCAACCCGGCCTGACCCGGATTCAGAGAACTCAGAGGATGTAGGTTGGGATGAGCAAGGCGAATCCCAACATCAGGCGGAAAACAACCGCACAAGACACAAGGAAATAGTCATGACTTCAGATTCAGCAACCCTTTCCGTACAGTGCATAAATGATGCCCTGCAAGCCGTGCCCGATCCCAATACCGGCAAGGATTTCGTTTCCACCCGCCGTATTCGCGGACTCACGGTCGAGGCAGGCACGGTGCGTTTCGAGGTCGAACCCGGTTATCCGGTGCGCCGCGAACCGATCAGGAAATTGCTTGCGGAAGCGGTCCAGACCTTGACGGGCGTGGAGCGGGTAGAGATCGAAATCAGCGGCAGAATCCTGGCGCGCGCGGTCAAGAACGGCGTGAAGCTCTTGCCCTCCGTCAAGAACGTCATCGCCGTGGCCTCGGGCAAGGGCGGCGTGGGCAAGAGCACGACCGCCGTCAACCTGGCGCTTGCGCTGGCCGCCGAGGGGGCCAGTGTCGGCATGCTCGACGCGGACATCTACGGCCCATCGTTACCGCAGATGCTCGGTATCGACGCATGCAAACCGGAGTCGTTCGACGGTAAAACGATGGAACCCGTCCAGGCGCATGGTTTGCAAGTCATGTCCGTCGGCCTGCTCGTCGGAGACGATACCCCGATGATCTGGCGCGGGCCGATGGCCGCCAAGGCGCTGACCCAGTTGATGACCGAAACACGCTGGCGCGATCTCGATTACCTGGTGGTCGACCTGCCGCCGGGCACGGGCGACATCCAGTTGACCCTGGCGCAGAGCGCCCCGCTGACCGGCGCGGTGATCGTCACCACGCCGCAGGACATTGCCCTCATCGACGCCCGGAAAGGTTTGAAGATGTTCGAGAAGGTCAATGTGCCCGTCCTCGGCGTGGTCGAGAACATGGGTATTCACATCTGTTCGGGCTGTGGCCGCGAAGAACACATTTTCGGCGCGGGTGGCGGACAAAAGATCTGCAACGACTACGGCGTTCCCTTCCTCGGTGCGCTGCCGCTCGATCTCAAGATACGGGAGGAAGCCGATTCCGGCGCGCCCACCGTGGCGAGCGACCCCGAGAGCCGCATCGCCGAAATCTACCGGGACATCGCCCTCAAGACCGCCGTCGCCCTCGCGGGCATCCCTCGCGACATGTCGCACAAGTTTCCGAATGTCGTGGTGAAGAACGGGTAGGGTAGTATTATTTGGCAAAGCGAAAAATCGCCGCTCGCCCTGTTGTCGGTAACGCAAGGAGCAATGTGACATGTTGACTAAGCTGACTATTCGAAATTTCAAGCTGTTCGAGGATGTCGAGATCGAGTTGGGAGACCGGGTAGTGCTGATTGGCCCGAATAACGCGGGCAAGACTACGGCTCTCCAAGCGTTGGCATTATGGGATGCTGGTGTACGGCGTTGGATAGAGAAGCGAGGCACTGGTGATGTGCCGGAAAAACGCCCGGGGGTCACGATCAACAGGAAAAGTCTTGCCTGGGTCAATGTTCCTGTGGCTAACCTGTTGTGGCGCAATTGCCGTACTCATAAATCGAGTGGTCAGAATCGTACTGAGAATATCTTTATCGACATTACCGTCGAAGGTATCTCCGGTGGACGCCTTTGGTGTTGCGGCATGGAGTTTTATTACGCAAACGAAGAGTCGGTGTATTGCCGAGCCTTGAGGCTACCCGAAGGAGGGCACATGCAGGTTCCCAAAGAGGCTATTGAACGGCGTATTGCTTATTTACCCCCTATGTCCGGTTTGGCTGCCAGCGAAGATCTTCTCAACCAAGGTTCCATTAACACACGCCTTGGTGAAGGACGGACTGCGGAGGTTCTGCGTAATCTTTGTTGGCATGTTTTGAAAAGCGATGAGGGTCAAGAGCGTTGGAATGAACTGGTTGCGCGCATGAAAGACTTGTTCGGAATTACTCTCAACGAACCTGAATATATGAAGGATTCGGGCCAACTCGCTATGTCTTACAACAGCGATAAAAAAGTAAAACTGGACATCTCTTCCAGTGGTCGTGGTCAGCAACAGACCCTTCTTCTATTGGCCCACATGACAGCGAACCCCGGCTCCGTGTTGTTGCTGGACGAACCCGATGCGCACCTTGAAATACTGCGTCAGCGCCAGATTTACCAAGTTATCAGCGATACTGCTCGTGAAACAAACAGTCAGATCGTAGCGGCCAGTCATTCGGAAATTTTACTTAACGAGGCTGCCGACAGAGATATTGTGATTGCTTTTGTTGGTGCTCCTCATCGCATAAATGATCGAGGTACACAGGTTGCCAAAGCATTGAAAGAAATTGGTTTTGAACATTACTATCAAGCTGAAGAGACGGGATGGGTGCTGTATCTCGAAGGATCAACCGATTTGGTTATTTTGCGCGCTTTTGCCGAACGACTTGGCCATCCGGTAAAAGATGTATTGGAACGACCGTTTGTCCATTATGTGGCCAATCAACCGCGCAAAGCAGAAGAACATTTCCATGGTTTGAGGGAAGCCAAATCAGATCTTGTAGGTATTGCCATCTATGATCGCATCGAACAACAACTTCCAGATAATCCTTATTTGCAGCATTTTATGTGGAAAAAAAAGGAGCTAGAAAATTATCTATGTCAACCTGAAACACTGCTTGATTTTGCAGAATATGAGGGGAGCGGCATGAGTGGAGGTGATCCGTATAAACAGATGGATATTATTGGTTCCTTGTGGCGTGACACCATGAATAAAACCATTAAAGAAATTGAGAAGGCTTTCGACACTCTGGGTAAATCTCCTTGGGGAGCAGACATCAAGGCCAGTGATGAGGTGCTGAACAGCGTATTCAGCCGTTTCTATAAAAACCTGGGATTGCCTAATCTTATGCAGAAAAGCAATTACTTCAAATTGGCAAAATTTGTTTCTCCGAACATACTTGAAGACCCGGAAATCAAGGAGAAGCTGGATGCCATATATGATGCGGCTGAACGGGCACGCCCATTGCAGTAGACATTTTCCGTAGCAGAGCGAGCGAGGAGCATCACCTTGCCGGATTTTAGCCCCCCCCGCATTCCCGTTCCTGCGCGCAGCCTTCAGCCAGAACGTTCGCTGCGCTCGACGCCCGAGGCGGTGGCAAGCAACAGCACGTCCGCGCCGCGACGGGCGAAAAGGCCGTTGGTGACGACCCCGGCGATCTGGTTCAGGTCGGATTCGAGGGTGCGCGGATCAGTGATGGCAAGGCCGGAGATATCGAGGATGTGATTGCCGTTGTCGGTAACGAACCCTTCGCGCCAGCGGGGGATGCCGCTGGCGAGACGGGCAATTTCGTGGCCGACCTGCACGCGCGCCATCGGGATGACTTCGACGGGTAGGGGAAAACGCCCGAGGGTGGCTACTTTTTTGCTGGCGTCGCAGATGCAGATGAAACGGCGCGCCACGGCGGCGACGATTTTTTCGCGCGTGAGCGCCCCGCCGCCTCCTTTTATCATGTTGAAACCGGGATCGATTTCGTCTGCGCCGTCTACGTAGACGGGAAGCGTTTCGGCTTCGATTTCATCGAGGCGCACGAGCGGGATGCCGTGCGCGGCCAGCCGCTGCGCGCTGGCTTCCGAACTGGACACCGCGCCCCGGATATTGATGCCGCTGCCTGCCAGCGCGTCGATGAAGAGGTTGACGGTGGAACCCGTGCCGACGCCGATGACGGCTCCCGACGCAAGCGCCCGGATCTCTTCCAGCGCCGCGAGGGCGGCGGCCTTCTTGAGGGCATCCTGGTTCATATGCGGTTAGCCGGACGCCGGGTCTGCAGGGGTACCGTAAGAATGCAGCCCGGAAAGGAACATGTTGACACCGACGAAGGCGAAAGTGACGATGAACAACCCGACCACGGCCCACCAGGCCAGCATCTCGCCACGCAGACTACGGGTCAGACGCATGTGCAACCACACGGCGTAGTTGATCCAGACGATCAGCGCCCAGGTTTCCTTCGGGTCCCATTGCCAATAGCTGCCCCAGGCTTCCGCCGCCCAGAGCGCGCCGAGAATGGTGGCGATGGTAAAGAAGGCGAAGCCGATCGCAATGGCTCTGTACATGACATCTTCGAGCATGCGCGGTTCGGGAAGACGATCGGCGAGTTTGCCCCGGAGGCTGAGCAGGTAAGCGATACCGGCCATCGCGGCGATGGCGAAGCCGCCGTAGCCGATGAAATTGGCGGGGACGTGAATCTTCTTCCAGTAGGTCTGGAGGGCGGCAGGGAGGGACTGTATCTGGTAAGCGCCGCCCTTGGAGTACCAGAGCATGAAAATGATGGCAACGGATACGATGGGCAGCACGAAGGCACCGAGCTTGCGGGTGCCGTAGCGGCCTTCGTAAAAAAGATAGAGCAGGGCGGTGGCAAGGATGAAGAGAATGAGCGCTTCGTATAGATTGCTGATGGGAATGTGGCCGGAACCTGAGCCGATCAGGTAGGACTCGTGCCAACGCACGAACAGCCCGGTTGTACCCATGATGACGGCAATCCAGGTCATGGCGCTGCCGGTGCGTTCGGCAAAATCGGAACGCGACGCAAACCCGAGCCAATACGCGCCGGTGGCGGTGAAAAAGAAAACGCTCATCCAGGTAATCGCGCTCTGGCTCGAAATCAGGTACTTGAGAAAGAAAGTCAGTTCGGCGCGCGCGAGATTGCCCTGGTAGAGCCAGATGCTGAACAGCGCCAGCATGGCCACAATGGTCACGAACAGCCGAAACGGTCGCCATGCCCAACCGGCGGCGATGAGCAGGGGGGCATGGAGAATGAGAATGGCGACATCGTAGCCATCCATGAGGTAACCGTACCGAAAGACGGCAATTCCCGTGCCGACGACGACGGCGAAGGCGAAGAGCCAGTCGCTGGCGTCACGCCGCATCAGCCAATTCGTGTGGGGGGCAGGCGGTGCGGGTTTGGAAACGGATGGGGAAGAAGCCAGTTCCATGTAAAGAATCTCCGAAAATCAGTTCGGTGGGGCTGACGCCCCGAGCGCGGCAGCGAGGCCGTCGCGGTGGCGGTCGAAGGTCTCGTCCAGGTCGAGGGTCTTGCGGCCGGACGACATTGCCACCAGCGCCTCGTCTTTTTTGAACAAAACGAACAGCCGACGTTCCCTGATGTAGAGCATGGCAAATACGCCCAGCGTCAGCAGGAGCGAGCCGAGATAGACCAGGGATTTTCCAGGCGAGCGCGTGACCTGCAGGACGGTTGCCTGGCGTTGTTCGTAGTCGGTGAGTTGGAGATAGAACGGCGCGCCGTAGCTCAGGCTGCTGCTGAGTGCATGTAGCGCATCGTTGACGAACGGGGAGTGGCTATCGTCGGGTTCCAGCGCGCTTTCTCCGGCGGCTTCGCGCGCCATCATCCAGGCATTCCAGGTAAGTCTCTGGAGAACCTGGAAGAAAGCCATCATAGCCTCTTCGCGCTTGTCTTCCGGGATTTCCAGGCTTTCGAGGACGGAATTTATCCCCCCTCTCGGAAACTGGTTGAGGGTGTGCGTGGCGATGGTTTTCAGGCTCTTCGCTTCGTCCTTGTCGGGCGCTTGCGAAGCGAAGCGTTCGATGAGCGCGGTTTGGCGCGCAGGATCGAAAAAGAATTGGTGAATGGCAAACCAGGTATTGGCGCTGCCGGCGTCATCGAGCGGGATGCGTAGCCAGGACATGTCTTCCCTTGGACTCGCGCGCGTGCCGCTGATGAGATACATGCGGCCTCGGATCTCGATGGGCTGCATGTAATTGTGGAACTCGCGCGCCTGTCCGGTGGGGTCACGCAGTCGGTAGACGTAGACCGGCCCGAGATTGCGCAGGTTCTTCTCGCCCGCGCGGGTGCCGCTGCCGAAAAAGGCTGCCCACGGACCACGGTCTTCGCTGTCGGGGGCAGAGAGATCTTCGATGTTGAGCGGACGAAACTCGGTCATTTCGAGGACATAGCCATCGAGCGAAGGGAACGGGATTCGCGCGCCGACCTGCGTGTGGAATTTGCGGTCGTCCAGAGGAATGGAACCTGCGCCGGGAATCAGGAAGTGAATGATGAGTTGCATCCCTGAGCCGGCGTCGCCGTAGCTGGATTGGTAGAGGGTGATACCACGGTGTTCAAATGGTTTGTTGACTTCGATCGTGTGCTCGAAAACCTTGCCGCTTTCGTTGTCGGTAATCACGACATCGCTGGCAAAGCGTTTCGGCATGCCGGTTTCGTAATGGTCGATGTGAAAGCGTTTGAGTTCGATCCTGAACGGCAGCGACTGAAGCAGGACTCCGTCGCGGACGTTGAGCACGGCGAAATGAGCAGTCTTGCCTTCCGGAATGGTGACATCGCCGCGAAAGCTCAAACTGCCTGATCCGAGCCAGGCTGACTGGGGAATCTTGCCGATTTCCTCTTCCTTGGTGGGCGTTTTGTCCTGGAGGCGTATTTGCAGGGAGAGCGGCAAGTTGCTGTCGAGCATTCCGCCGAGGCAGATCATGACGATGGCCCCATGGGCGAGGAAGTAACCGACGCGACTGAGGCTGCCCTGTTTGGCTGCGATGAGCGTGCTGTCGTCTTCACGCTCGATGACACGGAAACGGAAACCCGCATTGGTCAGATAGGCGCCGACTGCGTCGCTTCGTTTCTCCGGCGGCAGGGTGGGTTCGAGACTCGCTCGATGGGAAAAGTGCCGGAGGGAAACTTCGCGCGCATGCTCGCGGAAACTGCGAATCTCGCGCATCATCGGCGTGAACTGGCGAATGATGCAAAGCGTCGTCGACAAAACCAGGAAAGCGAGAATGGTGACGAACCAACTGCTGTTATAGACCGTATATAACCCGAGCCAGGAAAAAACCGGGTCCCAGAACGGGCCGAACTGGTTGAGGTAGGCGTTTGGCGGCAGGTTTTGCTGCACCACCGTGCCGATGACGGAAGCAATCGCCAATACGGTGAGCAGGCTGATGGCAAAGCGCATCGAGCTCAGCAGTTCGGTCAACTCATCCAGGGCGGTCGTTCGTTTGGTGGAGTGTTGCATCGTGATTTTGCGAGAAGATGACATGAGGACACACAGGGAGAGGGAGGAACCTCCCCCTGTTTGCATCCGGAGCGCCGTGCGGCTTAACGCAGACCGGCCGCGTAATCTGCCACGGCCTTGATTTCCGGATCGGTCATCTTGAGCGCGATGTCGCGCATCATCTTCGATGGATCGTTGGCGCGCACGACATCACGGAAAGCCTTGAGCTGGCTTTCGGTATACTCGGGGAACTGTCCCGCCAGCGCCGGATACTGGGCTGGCATCCCTTTCCCGAGCGGGCCGTGGCAGGCGGCACAGGCGGGCAAGCCCTTGGAAGCGATGCCCGCGCGCCAGATTCTTTCGCCACTCTTGTAAGCATCGGAGTCTGCGGCATTCGCGGCAGCAGCGGGTTCAAACTTTTGCGCCGCATAGAACTTGGCTGCTTCTTTCATCTGATCGTCGGGCAGCATGGTAATCATGCCATTCATGATGGCATTTTCGCGCGCTCCGCTTTTGAAGTCGCCGAATTGCTTGAACAGATAGTCGCTGTGTTGTCCCGTCAGCTTGGGCGAGTCGGCTCCACCGTCTGTTTTGCCGAAGGCGCCGTCATCTTTCCTGACCCAATTATTGCCATCGGCTCCATGGCAGGTCGCACAAACTGCCAAGGCTGCCATCTGCGGCGCGACAACCAGATCCGGAGCCGGGGGACTGGCCGCCGCATCCTCTGCGGGCGGAGCCTGATCTGGCGCCTGGACGCTGTCGGTATTCGGCGTAGCAGGCGGAGCCTGTTCCGAAGCCTGGACGCTGCCGGTATCTGGCGTAGCGGGCAGAGCCTGTTCTGGAGCCGGGATGCTGCCGGTATCCGGCGTATTGTCTGCGGGAGGGGTCTGGTCTTGAGCTTGGAGGCTGCCGACGGCCAGTAGCAGCGACAGCAGCAAAGTGCGCTTGATCATGATGTCCTCAGAAAAAGCCGTGAAAGATGTTCGTTCAGCCTCGTCATTCTATAACATTCAAACCTCTTTGTACGACGATCCTGTGCAACGTACTAGTCGTTGCTTTTCGCCCATGCCGATCTTTCGCCACGCCCGTTTTGAAACATCCATTGCCANGCCNTCTGCGCTGCCGCCTGCCGAGGGNCCGGAAATTGCCTTTGCCGGGCGATCGAACGCGGGCAAATCGAGCGCAATCAATACCCTGGCCAATCACACGCAGTTGGCCTTCGTCTCCAAGACGCCGGGCCGCACCCAGTTGCTCAATTTTTTCCGCCTTCAGTGCGGCGCGCGGCTCGTCGACCTGCCCGGCTACGGATACGCCGCCGTGCCGGAAAAAATTCGCCGCCAGTGGCAAGGGCTGATCGAGGATTACCTCAAGATGCGCTCCAATCTGGTGGGACTCGTGCTGATGATGGACGCGCGCCACCCACTGACCGCGCTCGACCGGCAGATGATCGACTGGTTCGCGCCCTCCGGGCGGCCCATCCATGTGTTGCTCACCAAGAGCGACAAACTCTCGCGCGGCGCAGCGGCGACGGTTCTGAGTCAGGTACGCACGGCGCTGGGACAGTACGGTGACGCGCGTTTCACCGCGCAGTTGTTCTCCAGTCTCGCCAAGGTGGGTATCGAGGAATGCGAACGGGTCGTGGGGGCGTGGTTGGGCGTGCCTGAACCGTTGGACTTCCCGAATCCGGACCGCCCTCGCTTTTGAGGGGTATGGCGGTCATTCCCTGGAGGGTTTCGCAGGGCGAAGCGCCAAAGTCCTGGATGTATCCAAGACTTTGGCATATGCGGGTATGCAAAAGTGTGAGAGAATCCACGCGGGGCAGACGCGAGAAAGCCCCGCTTGCGACGGGGCTTTTCGCTAATCACCTGCCCAAAGGAGGTGACTAAATGTGAAACGTCCTCGCGTAAAGGGTCGTTTCGTGCGTTGCCTGATTAGGGCAGTCATCATTCTATGCCTGCTTCTGTATTCGGGCAAGTGCATTTGATCGACCCACTGTAGCACCCCGCCCCGGCCCGCAAGGGAAGGGGCGGGCTTCTTCTGGAAACCGCGCTGCCAGCGCCGCAATTTGGGCGCGATAAATCGCGCCCCTACGACTTGACCATCACCGACGCAGGGCGAATGCGCCCAGGCAACATTTGCTGTTGTTCAGGGCCGACTATCAAGGCGAAGACGGCGTTTCCTGCCGCCACCCGCCGCCAAGCGCCTTGTAAAGATTCACCGCGCCCGTGAGCCGCGCAAGCCGCAGTTGGGCGAGTTGATCCTGCACCGTGAAGCGCGTGCGCTGCGCATCGAGCACGGACAATAAATCGTCCGCACCCGTGCTGTAGCGCAATTCTGCGAGGCGTAGCCCACGTTCGGCCTCGACGAGAATCTGTGCCTGCGCCTCTTCCTGCCGGGTGTCGCGGGCGGCGTTGGAGAGGGAGAGTTCGACTTCCTGTAACGCGGAAAGAATGGTCTTGCGGTAGTTCTCCAGCAGTTCCCGTTCGCGCGAGCGGGCGGTTTCGACCTGGGCGCGCAAGCGTCCTCCGTCGAAAATCGTTTGCAGAACCCTCGCCGAGAGGTTGATGACGGAGGCCGGATGCGTGAGAGAAAACAGCGCGTCGGTCGCCAGCCCGCCCCCGGCGGAAAGGGTGATGCTCGGGAAAAGTTCGGCGCGGGCTGCGCCGACGTTTGCCGAGGCGGCCACGAGTCTCGCTTCGGCGCCAGCGATGTCAGGGCGACGCAGCAACAGTTCCGAAGGCAATCCGGCGTCGATTGCGGGAATCGCAAGCCCGGCGAGCGTGTCCGACGATTCGGCGAAAGAAGGCGAGGGGGCGCGCCCGCACAGGATGTCGAGCGCCATGCGGGTCTGGCGCACCTGGACTTCCAGCGGGTCGATCTGGGCGCGCTGGGTCAGAACGGTGGTGGTCTGGCGGGAGAGATCGAGCGCGGAGACTGCACCGTTACGATAACGGGCGTCGACGACCTTGTACACGCGCTCCGCGATAGCGAGGTTTTCCCGCGCGATTTCCAGTCGTTCCACGCTGGCAAGGTATTGGAACCAGGCCGTGGCCACACTCGAAGCAAGCGACAGACGCGCGCCTTCGTAATCGTACTGGCTGGCCGCCAGGCTCGCTTTGCCGCTGGCAATGGAGGCGGAAACCCGGCCCCACAGGTCGACTTCGTAGCCGGCGGCAAGGTTGAGCGAGGTGTTTTTGCTCTTACTCACGGCGGCGCTGCTGCGTGAGCCGGGATCGTCACGGCGCCATCCGCTGTTGCCGGAGAGATCCAGGCTCGGGAAGAGCGAGGCGTTGGCTACGCGCAGAGCCAGTTCGGCCTGGATGACCCGCTCGCCCTGTACGCGCAGGTCGGGGTTGCCTTCAAGGGCTTCGTCTATGAGAGCGTCGAGCCGGGGGGAGCCGAAGCTGCGCCACCACTCGGCGGAGGGCATGGCCGCTTCGGAGGTGGACGCAGCTTCCAGCCATTGTTCCGACAGAGCGATGTCCGGGCGCGAGATGGGATCCGTGAAGGAGCAGGCGGTTGCGAGGAGCGCAGCACAGATGAGGAGGGCAGGGGTCTTCATGTCGTTTCCTATTCCGAAGCCAGCGCCACGACCGGGTCGAGCCGCGCGGCCTTGCGCGCGGGCAGATAGCCGAATATCAGCCCGGTAGCGAAGGCGCAGCCAAAGGCGAGGATGACCGGCGAGGCGGAATATTTGATGGAGGT
>JGI24702J35022_10000935_pt1 | contig 18267 bp, 17 predicted proteins | sample TergutTh196P4_FD_35022 | JGI IMG/M metagenome (IMG submission 35022)
GGCAACAGACGCCCCCCCCCCGTGCTATGGCAGAGGGCGGGCATATGCCATCGGACGGGACGCGGACGCCGCTCATGCCGCCGCCTTTCGCCGTCGTCCGACAACAAACTAAATAACGTTTCAGGCAATACCTTGATTGGATGCGCTCAGAAGACATAGAGGATTACGCCAGCGGGAACACGAACGCCCACAAGATGGCGGCGAAGCAGCAAGAGATATCTGTGACGGAGTTCTTCGAGAAGAACAAGCATATACTGGGGTTCGACTCCAGGTCGAAGTCCCTCCTCATGGGGATCAAGGAGGCGGTCGACAACGCCCTGGACGCCTGCGAGGAGGCGGGATTCCTGCCCGACCTCTTCGTGAAGGTGGAGCGCCTCCCCGAGGAGGAGGAGTACAAGATAACCGTGGAGGACAACGGCCCAGGCATCATACACAGGATGATGCCGAACGTGTTCGGGCGCCTCCTCTACGGGTCGAGGTTCCATGCGCTCAGGCAGTCGAGGGGGCAACAGGGCATCGGCATATCGGCCACCGTCATGTACGGCAACATATCCACCGGCAAGCCGGCGCACATCGAGTCCAAGATAGAGGGCGCGGACGAGGTCGCCTGGAAGATGGACATCACCATCGACACGAAGACCAACCGCCCCGTGGTCGACAACGACGTCGCGTTCACCTGGGAGGGCAAGGACCACGGCACCAAGGTGGAGTACACCACGAAGGGCAGGTACATAACGGGCAAGCAGTCCATATTCGAGTACCTGAGGAACACGGCTATAGTCAACCCCCATGCGAGGGTCGAGTTCCACGACCCTGAGGGCAAGAGGTACGTGTTCGAGAGGGCGACCGAGCAGATGCCCCCCAAGTCGAAGGAGATCAAGCCCCACCCGGAGGGCATGGAGATCGGCGACCTGATGAAGTACGCCCAGAACACACAGCAGAAGACCGTCAACGCGTTCCTGAAGAACGACTTCTCCAGGATAACGGAGAGGATATCCGACGAGATCCTGTCCAAGGCGGGGGTTGACCCCTCGGCTAAGCCGTCGTCCCTCACGAGGGACCAGTGCAAGGCGATGATAGGCGCGATCGCCCAGGTTAAGATCATGGCCCCGCCCACGGACTGCCTCTCGCCGATCGGGGACGCCCTGATAAAGAAGGGGCTGATGCACGTGCTGGACGGGCTGAGGCCAGACTACTACGCCACGCCCGTCACCCGCCCGCCCAAGTCCGTGAACGGGAACCCCTTCATCGTGGAGGCGGGCATCGTCTACGGCGGCGAGATACCGTCCGACGAGCAGGTCACCATACTAAGGTTCGCCAACCGCGTCCCGCTGCTGTACCAGCAGGGGGCCTGCACGATAACCAAGGCGATATCGGAGGTGGACTGGAGGAGGTACGGGCTCGAGCAGAGGGGCGGGAAGGGGATACCCTTCGGCCCCGCCATAATACTGGTCCACGTGGCGTCCACCAAGGTGCCGTTCACGTCCGAGGGGAAGGAGGCGGTGGCGTCCTTCGCAGAGATGCAGGGGGAGATAGAGCAGGCGCTCAGGCTGTGCGCCAGGAACCTAAAGAGCCACCTCAACAAGATGGAGAGGAAGTCCAAGACCGGCGCGAAGTTCGAGATCGTAAAGACGCTCATCCCCGCCATGGCGGCGAAGGCGTCGTCGATGCTCGGGAGGCCGGTCCCCGACCTCAGCAGGACCATCAGCAAGATAATGAACGTGGTGTGGGTGGAGCCGAGCGCGAAGAAGGAGGGCAAGAACGCCGTCGCCGCCTCGTTCACCGTCTACAACTACACCAACGTCGAGCGGACGGTCAGGATCCACACGCAGCTCCCCAAGGAGTGCGTGAACCTGACCCTGTTCAGCAACCCCAGCTTCATGGAGATGAACGACGAGGGGAAGGCGACCTGGGAGATAAGGGGCCTCCAGCCGTCCGAATCCCTCAAGATACCCTTCGAGCTGAAGGGCGAGCTGGCGGACACCTTCGACCCGGAGGACGTCTACATATCGGGGATAAACCCGGTCCTCGTGATGGGGGCGGAGGCCCTCCCGGGCGACTGGGGGATCAAGGGGCTGGAGATAACGGAGAGCGAGGACGTCCCAATAGAGGACGAAGAGGAGACAGAGGAGGCGGAAGACCTTGGCGACGAATGAGAGACAGAACGCGGCGATGAGCAGCCTCACGTCCATAGTGGGGGGCATATACGACCAGCTCGACGCGGGGGACGTCCCGGTGATGGAGCTCCCCCTCAGGTCGAAGAAGAACATAGAGTTCGACACCCAGCACAGCGTCTGGACGTACGGGGACCTCAGGACCACCCGCACGTCGAAGACAGTCCAGGGCGCGCAGATGATGCTCAGGACCATCTACACGGCGGACTTCATCAACGAGATGATACGCGAGGGCAAGTCGTCCACTTTGAGGGAGATGTACTACATATCAGAGGGCTGGGAGCATGCGAAGTTCAACAGCCAGGACGAGAGCAACCTCCTTGCGGAGGACCTCGAGATAGTCTCGAGGTGCATGAGGGAGGACTTCAAGCTCAGGCCGGAGGAGAGCGGGGCCCACGTCTACGGGAACGTGGACGTGAGCACCATGACCAAGAAGGGCATGAAGAAGTTCAACTGCATGGACGACGTCGCCGAGACCGGGTTCGCCGTCCCGTACAACGTGGAGAGGGAGAACTTCGAGATCGGGGGGACCGACGCGAAGTTCGTGATGGCGATCGAGACGGGCGGAATGTTCGCGAGGCTGATCGAGAACGGGTTCCCCGAGAGGCACGGCGCCATCCTCGTCCACCTGAGCGGCCAGCCCGCCAGGAGCACCAGGCGCCTCATAAAGCGGCTGAACGAGGAGAAGGGGCTCCCGGTGACCGTGTTCACCGACGGCGACCCATGGTCGTTCAGGATATTCGCCTCAGTCGCCTACGGCGCGATCAAGACCGCCCACATATCGGAGTACCTGGCCACGCCCACGGCGCAGTTCATCGGCATCACCGCGTCCGACATCCTGAACTACAAGCTCCCGACGGACAAGCTCTCCGACAAGGACATCGGCGCCCTCACAGCCGAGCTCTCGGACCCTAGGTTCTCCAACGACGAGTTCTGGGTCAACGAGATACAGGCGATGAAGGAGATGAAGGAGAAGTCTGAGCAGCAGGCGCTGGCAAAGTACGGCCTCGACTTCGTCACCGACTCCTACCTCCCGGAGAAGCTCGGCGACATGGGCGTCTTATGAGCCGTGCCTCGATGCCTGGATGAACCTGTTCACCACGAACTGCTTGTCCATGCTGGCGAGGAACGGCCCCAGCCTCGGCCCCGCGTCCTTCCCAATGACCACCTGGTAGATCACCTTGAAACCGGCCTTCAGCCCGATGGGCGACTCCTTGCCGGTGTCCGATATAATCTGGCTTATCGTGTCGGCCTCCCACTTGGCGTCGTTCATCCTCTCCACAAGCTTCTGGAAGAACGCCCTGTCGCCCATCGTCAGGGCCACCCCCTGCGGGACCGTTGGGTACACCGAGAACTTCACGCTGTCGGGCGCGAACCCGTTGAGCCAGAACCTGGCGCAGTCCGCCCTGACCCTGATCCGCTCTATGTCCCCCTCGCCCGCCTCCGAGAGGTCGATCGTCCTGCCCAGCACCTCCAGGACCTTGTCGAAGCTGTCCGCCATCTGCACCACGTTGACGATGTGCCTATAAGGGACCTGGAGGGGCAGCTCCTTTGGCACTTTGCCGTGCTGCGCCCTCTCGTACGCGAGGACCGAGTTCTCCTCGGCCTCGGTGAACCCGCCCTCGAAGTACAGCCTCTCCATCCTGTCGTACTCGTCGGACATGTCCAGGACCCCCAGCCCGGGGTCGAAGTCTATGGCCCTGCTGGGGTTGACCCTGAGGAACAGGTAGCTCAGGACCTCCGGGGGCATCATGCCTATGGCGTCCAGCCCCGACACGGACGAGCCGCTCGACTTGTGCATCTGCCCCTCGCCCTTCAGCTGGACGAACTCGTAGTTTATCGAGTATGGCGCCTTGCCGCCGTATATCTCCTCCACGATCCTCTTGCCGGAGTCGTACGACCCGCCTGCGGCGGCGTGGTCCTTGCCGTAGGGCTCGGCCGACGTCCCGAAAATCTTCCATTTCGCCGGCCATTCCAGCCTCCACGTGAGTTTCCCGTCCCCTTTCCTTATGTCGGCGGTGCCGTGGCATCCGCAGGGGCATGTGTACTCCAACGTGGGGAACGAGTACGAGTCGAACACCGGGTCCGCGAACCTCCCGCAGTCCCTGCATATGGGGGTGTAGGGGGCGTAGCTCCCCTTCGCCTCCCTGCCCGACACCTCGTGGAGCAGCCTGATTATCTCCTCCCTCCTCTTGAAGCATGTGTCGATGGCCTCGGCGAACTCCCCCCTCTCGTACAGCTCGTGGGTCCATATGACGTCGCATTCCACGCCCAGCCGCTCAATGGCGTCCAGGAACGGCTGCGCGAAGTGATGGGCGTAGTTGTCGTGATTGCCGCAGGGGCAGGGCATGTAGCATATCGGCTTGCCTACGTGCCCCTCGTACCACTCCGGGAGGAAGTCGGCGCGTTTCTTCAGCTGGTCCAGGGAATCTATGAGGTATATCAGGCGAACCTTCCTCCCCATGCCCTCGATCGTGCGCCTTATCGTCTCGCCGGTTATGGCCTCCCTCAGGCTCCCCACGTGGATCGTGCCCGACGGGCTGATGCCGTTGGCTATCAGCGGCTCCTCGAACTCCTCGATGATCTCCTCTGCGATTACGTCTGCCCAGTGCATTGTGACCAGGCGCTGTAACATGCCTTCCGTAAAAGAGGCTTTCGGTTTGGCTCCTTCGGAACGTGCCGCTGTTCCTGTCGATCCACGGTAGGTTTTTATATGGATTCGGGGTTCCGTTACCAATGGCAAAGAAAGAGGACAGCGGCTTCGCATCGTCCGCGGGGCTGATGAGGTACTTCGACACCGAGGACGACAGAGGCATCAAGATCAACCCGAGGCTGGTCCTCGGAGCCGCCATAACCTTCACGGTGCTCATCCTGCTACTGCCGGTGTTCCTGCCGGTCTGACCGGCGTTTTGCGGCCGCCCGAGTTGTAAAGGGGATTAGTCCGTCTGAACAGCTCGTTTAGACCATAACCCTGTCGTTTTTGGGTTGAAAGCACGAGGTGGGTTCTTGACACCATGGATTGTTCTGGACACCGCTCGAAGACCGCCATCCACAGGATAAGACGGCGCTAACGGAACCGCTACCGCTACCATCAGCGCGACGGAAAAACACGTCGCCGGTTTTTGCCTCTGGTTCCCCCTCCCCTCCCGTCAGATCAGGTCGTCTTGCGTCAGGCTGTACTCCGGGGGGTACTCCTTCCTGAACGCCCGCGCCAGCAGGGGCGGGGCGATTATGGTTGTGACGACCGCCATCAGTATGACCACGCCGTACAGCTCCGATGTCATCACCCCTGACGCAAGGCCGATCGCGGCGATGATTATGCCCACCTCCCCCCTGGGGACCATGCCGAACCCGATTATGTTCCTGGACCCTTTGGAGAGGGACCGGTCGCCCAATCTGGCGCCCATGTTGCAGCCCACGTACTTGGTCGCCACCGCGAGCAGTATGACCACGGCCGCCAGGATCAGCGCCGATGCGCTGGTCAGGCTGCCGAGGTCCACCTGCATCCCCACGTTCAGGAAGAAGAAGGATATGAAAAGGGTCGTGATGGACTCAATCTTCTCATCGAGCTTCCACTCCCAAGCGTACTCGGCGAGCAGCATCCCTCCCAGAAAAGCGCCGATTATCGCCGCCAGACCTATCATGTCCGCGAAGAAGGAGAAGCCCAGGCAGACGGCTATCGCGAGGACGAGCTTGTTCACGCCAGGGTGCGGCCTCCCGCCACCGGCGATCCTGTTCTTATCCCTCTCCTCGAAGTACCTGTACAGCCTGGGGACGACCCACAGCGCCGCCGCCAGGACCGCCACGACGAACACCAGGGCCTCGGCGGATATCATGGCTATGTGCGACACCGAAACGCCGCCGGATGCCGTCATCCCCACCACTATGGCGAGGACCATCATGCCCAGGACGTCGTCTATCACCGCCGCGCCGATGATGATCTTCGCCTCCTTGGTGTCTATGAGCTTCATGTCCTTGATCACGCGGGCGGTTATGCCCACGCTGGTGGCGACCAGCGCGGCGCCCAGGAACAGGGCGTGGTTCATGTTACCGTCGTACGCCAGTATCAGCGCGATCCCGGCCATCAGCGGCACAAGGACCCCCAGGGTCGCGACCAGAAGCGCCGCCTTACCCACGGAGAGCAGATCCTTCACCTTCGTCTCGAGGCCCACCGCGAACAGCAGGAATATGACCCCGAGCTCGGCGAACAGCTTGACGATCTCGTAGCCCTGGCTGGGGGCGCCGCCCATCTCGACCCCCAGCATGCCCAGGAACGACCAGTCCCCTATGGCCAGGTTAGCGATGACGATCCCGATGACGATCTCGCCGATCAGCCCCGGCACGCCGAACCGGGAGAACACCCCCGAGGCCAGGCGGGCCAGTACGATCAGGGTCACCAGCATCAGGAGTATGGGTCCGTACTCATCCATCGATGGGTGATAATGCTCCTCGTTTATAACGTTCGTTCAAAGAAAAAGGGGTAAACGGTTTGCGAACGGGTTTATCCTAGCCTGAAGTTGACGGAGGGGTACGAGGCGGCGCGGGGCTCCCTCGCCTCTGCGCCCGACGGGGCCGCAACGGCGGCCTTCGCCGACATCGGCGCCCTTATGGGGTCGAATATGCAGTCGTACGACTCGAGGCCGTCCTCCGGGATCGCCTTGTCCGCACCCATGGACAGCTCGGATATCAGGTCGTCGCTCATGAGCAGCCCGGGGACAGTGAGTTTCATTATGTCCGCGACGGGGTCCGCCACGTCCACCGTCACGGGGACGTCCGCGATGGTCTCCGACGCCTCCCCCGTGGGGGCGACGGGAGCCTGCGCCTCCCCTTCCTGTGCCTGGAGGTACCCGAAGTACTCTGCGAGCGCCTCTGGCTGGAACGCGGCCTGCACTGGCTCCGTGGCGGCGGCGCCCGATGTCTCGGCCGTCTCGGCCTCCATCGGCGCCTCTACGAAAGCGGGATGCCCCGCGGCCTCGATGCCGGCGGCTGCCCGGCTGACCGCCCTGTGCCCGTCGACGTACAGGCCGGCCGGCACATCGGTGACCGGCTCCAGCCCCGAGCAGATGTCCATTATGGGCACCTCCTCGATGTCGTAGCCTGGTGCCTCCCTGTACCCTATGAAGGGCGCCTCCGCGCCGTCGGCGCCTGCGGCCCCTGCGGCCCCTGTGGATGTCTTCGCCGCCTCAGGCTCCCTCCTCGTCACGACCTGCTCCTCGAACACCGGGTCGTATGACTCTTTGTAGGAGGGGGAGAAGAACAGCGGCTCCTGCTCGATCTCGTCCTCGAAGGACTCGTTCTTCTTGATTATTATCTCGTTGAAGTCTATCTCGTCGTACACCTCCCTCCTGGAGGCGTTCGCGAATATGTCCGAGGGCTGGGCGTAGTCCATCGGCTCCGGCTCCGGCGCCGCCCTGACGGGGGCCTCGAAGGAGGCCGCCTGCCTGGCGCCGACGAAGCTCCCGCCGGCCATCCTGACCATCCTCGGCTCCTCGCCCTCGAAGAACGCCGACTCCGGCTGGATCGTGATGTAGATGTCCTGCTTCTCCGGTGTGTTGAACACCTCGTACCCGTCCTTGCTGAGCTGCCTTACCGCAGGGGATATCACGACCTCCTGCGGCTTGGACACCCTCCCGGGGGTGACCGCCGTGTCGTTCGACACGACGAAACCTGGGTGCCTCTGCTTTACTTCCGTCTGTTTCACGCCTCTGCCCTGGTCCTGACTGAGCATCCGCTTGAAAAAGCCCTTTTGGGGGCTCACGCTATTATTGCTAGAGTTGTGACTCATGCTATCCCATCCGAGCATGGGATAAGAGTTAGGGTGTATTAAAAGTTATAGTCCGACCTTAACTCAATGGGGCGGCGTTAATCCATTTTCTCGCCAGAAAAATCTTAATTGGCACGCATGGCATCTATTAGAGGAGGTTTGCTCCGCGTTAGAGATATCGCATGGTTTACTTCTCTCTGAACAGATATTCGTGCAGAATGCCTTTGATTGTCTTCTGCGCCCCCTCGATTCCCCCCTTAGATATAAGGCTGTTGTAATCCTCAATATCACCGCCTGTGAAAACAATGGGAATCATGCGTTGTTTCTTTCCTGCAATATGCTCGTAGTTCTCTGGATGTGCCCAAAAACATGTGACACAAAATGAGATGTCCTTGCGGTTCCAATTCTCACAGTGTTCACATGCCCAGGATTTAGCCCTGTTTGCAGAGAGGGATAGCAACATATACCCTTCCATGTCTGATTCGTTCTGCTCACCGCCGATCTCATATGGAATACGATGGTCGACCTGCAATAATTTCTCATCCATAGGTTCAAGATAAATGAAACACCTTGAGCCGTATTTCTCCATCAACGCCAGTTTCAGCGATTTTGAAACTACTGTTCTGCCAGATGATTTCGAGAGTGTGTCCTTATCTCTATATAATCCCCAAATCTGTATGCGGCTATCTTCCTGCCATCTGTTCCCTCTACGCGGTACGTCACAATAGGGATACCGTATTCCCTGACATCCCTCACGGCTCTTGGGGGGTGATTATGACCGTATATTTCTTTTAACTCCTGAGACGTAACAAAACCATGCTCCAGAATATGTTGGATTACTGTGCGGGGTCGTTTTGCTCTCACAGAATTGATCCGATCGAGAAATTCCTTCGAGCATTCGTCGTCATACGGTCTGCCCTGCCAAACTCACTTGCTTGGGGAAAGACCTTGCTGTTCTGACAAGGTCGTTGCTCACATACAACGCCTCATACGTTATGTTCCGTTTACCAAGCAACGTCGCCTGTGTCGACAGGCCGGCATCAAGCAGGAATTTAGCACAGTTGAGTGAGGAAGGCAGTTCGTTGCCATACCCTTTGCCGCCACACTCCCCATCGTAGCTGATGATGTACTCGATGCCCCTCTCGTCAAGGGTTCTGATCGCCCTGGAAAAATCATCGAACCCCACCCCGGCGAGATACCTGTTGTCCCTCATGCTCGACACGCCTTGGTAAGGAGGGTCCATATAGACAAGATCGCCCGGCTCGGCTGTTTCGAGGACCTCGCCGTAGTCCACTGCAGAAAAGGTGACCTTCCCCCTCAGCAGGGCTGAGATCTCGTACACGTTCTTTGCAACGTTCTTCGGGGCCGTGCCGTGCCGCCTTTTGTCGGGGGACTGGTTGAAGTTCCCGTTCCTCCCATAGCGCACCGATCCTTTGACGCAACGTGCCAGGAGATAGAGCACGTTCTCTGGTGTCTGCTCCCCTCCGTTGAAGCTGTCACGTATGTGATAGAAATGCTCGATGTGGCCTCCCTGATGCTCGAACTGCTCAGCCCAAACGTTGCTGTACCTATCTATCAGATAATCTGGCCTGTCCACCGCCGTTTGCAAAAGACGGACTATGGGTTCGTTCACATCGTTGATGACGTACCTCTCCGCCCGCCCCTCTTTCGCCACCGCTATCGTTATAGCCGCCATGCCCGCGAAGGGCTCGATCAGACGATCGAACTTTTGCGGCATGTAACGCAGTATCTGCGGCGCTAGGATCCGCTTAGAACCCTGATATTGGACTATGTGTGGCATCTTTCCGTTCATGTATTCCGCTTGTTTCAGTATAGAATTACAGTGTAATAAATCCATGTACAGAAGAGGCCCTCAGCTCTTGACGAAGGTGACGTAGTCCGCCTTGCCCGTCGAGTGTATCTCCTTGAGCATGGCGGACAGCCTCTCGGCCTCGCCCGAGACGACCATCACCTCCAGGCACTTGTGGTCCTTCAGATGGGAGTGGAGCTGCGTCTTGATCTCGTTCTCGTGCTTCGCCTGCACGAGGTTCATCCACGGGTCGCTGTGGTCCTTCTTGACGATTATCAGGACCCCTTCGACGATCCCCTCCATCTCCTCGATCACCTTCGCCTCCGCCCTTGCGGCGGCGATCGCCACCCTCACCGCCTCGCTCCGCCCCTTGAGACCGAACCTCTCCTGTATGTCTTCCAGCGCCCCGAGGCTCTCGTCGTTCAGAGATATGCTCACGATACCCATGCTGCCACCTTGTTAACATTCAGGGGGAATGCCGTGCAGAGTTAATAACTTTATCATAATCTTTTAATAAAAACCCGTTAATCATAAGGCATGGACCCGACGCTATCGTTCGTTGTTTTCATTGCCCTAATACTGATCGTCTCCTTCGGGGGGGCGTACCTCCCGATGACCTTCAGGGCCACCGACAAGCAGATGCACCTGATGATCGCCTTCAGCGCGGGGGTGTTCCTTGGGATATTGATGCTCATACTCCTGCCGGAGGCCCTCCACGAGAGCGAGGAGGGCGGGTTCGACGAGATGCAGGTCATGTACCTCGTCCTCGCGGGGTTCCTGGTGATGTTCATCGTCGACTTCCTCTTCAAGCACTACAAGCAGTCCAAGTGCAGCTGCGAGGAGTGCGTGGACCACCATTCCCACGAGGTCACCTCCATCTCCGCGTTCGTCGGCCTCTCCATACACGCCTGCTTCGACGGCCTTGCGCTGGCCGCCGCGTTCGTCATCGGGGAGGAGATAGGGCTGATGATGCTGGCCGCCGTCTGCCTCCACAAGGCGGCGGAGGTGTTCTCCCTCTCGTCCGCGTTCATGCTCGCAGGGAGGAAGAGGAGATCCGCCATCTACCTGACGGCGTTCTGCCTCGTCACGCCCGTCGCGGCGGTGGCCTCCTATCTCTTCCTGTGGGAGGTGGGGAGCGGGGTCGCCGGCCTGGCCTTCGCCTTCTCGGCGGGGGTGTTCATGTTCGTCACCATGCTGCACATGATACCCGAGGCTTTCCACAGGAAGAGCCTGGACATCAGATCCCTGGCGCTCCTGCTGCTGGGGCTGCTGCTCGTGGCCTGCGTGGTCGCCCTGATGGGAGGGCATGCGCACTGAATCCCCCTTCCTTTCTTTTCTTTTTCGACATTTGACGTATATGGTTGCGTACAGTTTTATAAGTGATGAGGGAATCCACTCCGCATGGCTGACAATGAGACATCATCCGTGAGCAAGATGGCCAACCCTGCCGGGCTCGGCCTGCTGGCGTTCGGAATGACGACAGTGCTGCTCTCGCTGCACAACCTGGGGCTGTTCGATCTGGACTCAGCGATCATCTCCATGGGCGTGTTCTACGGCGGGGTCGCCCAGGTGGTCGCCGGGCTGTTCGAGTTCAAGAAAGGCAACACCTTAGGGGCCACCGCGTTCACCTCGTACGGGTTCTTCTGGCTCACCTTCGTGATGATCAACACCGGGGTGGTCCCCGGCGTGCCCGCCGCCGACGGCGCGTCCCTCGGGGCGTACTTCGCGATCTGGGGAGTCCTCACGCTGTTCCTCTTCATAGGGACGCTCAAGTCCCCACGCACGCTGCAAATCGTGTTCCTGACCCTGGCGCTGCTGTTCTTCGTCGTGGCCGCCAAGGACGCGACAGGGATATCCGAGATAGCGTACGTAGCCGGGGTCATCGGCGTGGTGAGCGGCGGCACCGCCATGTACACCGCGTTCGGCGAGGTGCTGAACGAGCAGCACGGGAGGGCCGTACTGCCCTTGGGGTGACGACCTCTCAAACCCTTTAGAACCCTTTTTTAACTGTTTTTTCATCTAAAATCTGCGTAATCATTAAAGGCAACAAACCTAATCTGGTATCATGGGCCAGGAGAGCGGGGAAACCGTGTTCGACGAACTGCGCGGGATAATCGCGCCCATTGCCAGAAGGCACGGCATGGAACGCATATACTTGTTCGGATCCAGGTCCCGTGGCGACAATAGGGAAGACAGCGACTACGATCTCTGTATTGCCGCTCCAGACGGGTTCGACCTATTTGACCTGGAACATTTCTTGCGCGACCTAAGAGAGGCACTCAATGCCGATATCGACGTGGTCTCAGAAAAAAGGATAGCGAAGGACTCGTTCTTCGGAGAGGAGATTCTACGTGACAGAATGATGCTATTCGAAGCGTGACATAGAGAACATAAGGATAATCCTCAAACACTGCGATGCGATCGATTATTTCACCGGGTTGTACGGCTCCGATGAAGAGGATTTCGAAGAAATCCCGTCCCTTCAGTGCGGTTGCGTGTTGCATTTGATGCAGATAGGCGAACACGTCAAACGCCTGTCACCAGAGGTTAGGGGCGACCGCATCGAAGTAGATTGGAAGGACACAGCTGGCCTGAGGGACATCATCGCACACCAATACGAATATCTGGACTACTCATGGATTAGGCTAACCGTGTTGAACAGAATCCCTGTCCTGAGGGAGGTGTGCCTGAGCATCCTGAATGGGCTTTGATTCCTGTTTCTCCAGTAGGCGATGCCGCGATCGGGCCCACCAGGTCAATGATGGAAATGGGGCAAGTATCCGATGCCGCCCCCACATGAAGCTTCAATGAAAGGGGGTCCCTTGCAGCACGCCCCTGCGGATGCCGTGGCGTTCTCGACATGTCGACAGAATAATCAAAATGATTAAAGAGTGGGTGGGGCATTGACGACTCATGGGTCTCACGTGCGTTCCTGTTACGGTGATCATACTAGGGGGCGGGGGCAATGGATAAGGCCTGCACGAAAGCAGACATCCTATGCCTGCTCCGCGAGGTCGGGGCGGGAGCGGTCACGCCCGAGGAGGCGCTCGACAGGATGCAGGCGCTCCCCTTCTCAGACCTGGGCTATGCGAAGGTGGACTACCACCGGGCGGTAAGACAGGGGACGGGCGAGGCCGTCTACGGCCAAGGGAAGACCCAGGAACAGATACTGGGGATACTCTCGGATATGAGGGTCAATGGATCGAGGAACATCATAGTCACCAGGATAGACCAGGGGGTCGCGGACTACCTGTTGGGGGAGGGCATCCCCCTCGAGTATCACCCCTTCCCGCGGCTGGGGGTGGCGATGCCCGAGGCCGTGGAGAAGAGGGGCAGCGTCGTCGTCGCGGGCGCGGGAACGAGCGACGTGGCAGTGTGCGAAGAGGCCGCCCTGACCGCCGAGGCGCTCGGCAACAGCGTCACCCGCATCTACGACGTGGGCGTGGCGGGCCTCCACAGGCTGCTATCGCACCATGACGCCCTTATGAAAGCAAGAGCGGTCGTGGCCGTCGCCGGCATGGAGGGGGCGCTGGCCAGCGTCATTGGGGGGCTCGTCAGCTGCCCCATCGTTGCAGTCCCGACGAGCGTGGGTTACGGCGCGAGCTTCGGCGGACTGTCCGCGCTCCTGACGATGATGAACTCCTGCGCGAACGGGATATCCGTGGTGAACATCGACAACGGCTTCGGCGCCGGCCTCATAGCCAGCCGCATAAACCAGATGGGGGGCGCGTGATGAGGGCGCTGTACCTAGAATGCGGCATGGGCGCGTCGGGGGACATGCTTATGGCCGCCCTGCTGGAGCTTATCGACGACAAAGAGGCGTTCCTGGAACAGATGAACGGCCTCGGGCTGAAAGGGGTGAGGGTGGGCGCAGCTCCAGCCGTCAAGCACGGGGTCACCGGCACCGCCGTCTCGGTCGCCGTGGACGGCCATGAGGAAGAGAGCGCAGACGTGGACGTCGGGACCGAACAAGTACACGGCCCCGATGAGACGCATCAGGAGGGGCATCGCCACGGGCATTCCAGCCTCGCTGAGATCGAGGAGGTGATCCTCGGCCTGCCCGTCTCGCAGCAGGTCAAAGAGGATGCGTCGGCGGTGTACGGCCTGATAGCGGAGGCCGAGGCGCACGTCCATGGAAAACCTGTTGCAGACATCCACTTCCACGAGCTCGGGGGCATGGACGCCATCGCTGACATAGTCTGCGTCTGCCTCCTGATGGAACGGCTCTCGCCGGATGTCGTGTCAGCATCCCCCATACATGTGGGGGGCGGCCATGTCCGCACCGCCCACGGCGTGCTGCCTGTGCCGGCCCCGGCCACTGCGCGCATCCTGCGTGGGGTCCCCGTCTACGGGGGGGCGGTCAAAGGGGAGCTGTGCACCCCTACGGGGGCGGCCCTGCTGAAACACTTTGCAAAGGGGTTCGGCCCGATGCCAGAGATGACCATGGAGAGGATCGGGTACGGTATGGGCAGCAAGGACTTCGAGGCCGCCAACTGCGTGCGTGCGTTCTACGGCGATAGCGGCGGCACGGGCGGCGACGTGGCGGAGCTGCGCTGCAACATAGACGACATGAGCGGGGAGGCCCTCGGCTCCGTCTGCGGGAGGCTCATGCGGGAGGGGGCCCTCGACGCTTTCACCACTTCCGTCGGTATGAAGAAGGGGCGCCCTGGGACGATGGTCACATGCATCTGCGCCGCCGACCGGGCGGACGAGTTCGCCGCCATGCTGCTCCGGCACACCACGACGTTCGGCGTCAGGAAGTCCGTGCTGAGCAGGTACACGCTGGAACGCAGCGTGAGGACGGTGGACACCCCCTTCGGCCGGGTGCGCGTCAAGACCGGGGCGGGCTACGGCGTCAGGAAGTCCAAGCCCGAGCACGAGGACGTGGCGGCCCTTGCGGAGGAGCACGGCGTCCCTGTCGAGGAGATGGCCCGCAGGCTGTGGGCGTACATCCTCGAGTCGGAACGCGGGGCCTGAACATGCAACAGAAGCTTGACGACCTCAGATCCCTCCTGTCTGAGCTCGGCAGCGTGGCCGTGGCGTTCTCGGGGGGAGTCGACTCGACGTTCCTCCTGAAGGTGGCGCACGACGCCCTCGGCGACAGGGCGATAGCGGTTACCGCCCGTTCCCGGTCGTTCCCCAAACGGGAGGAGGACGCGGCGAGGGCGTTCTGCGAGGAAGAGGGGATAACGCACCTGACGTGCGACTGCGATGAGCTCGGCATAGAGGGGTTCTGCTGGAACCCAGTGGACCGGTGCTACCTCTGCAAGACTGAGATCTACAAGAGAATCCGTGCCGTCGCCGAGCGGCACGGCATCGCCCATGTGGCGGACGGCTCGAACATGGACGATGCGGGAGACTACCGCCCCGGCATGGCGGCCGCGGCGGAACAGGGCGTGGTCAGCCCGCTCCGCCAGGCTGGCCTCTGCAAGGACGAGATCCGTATCCTCTCCAGGGAAATGGGTCTCCCCACTTGGGACAAGCAGTCCTTCGCCTGCCTCTTCTCCCGCTTCCCCTACGGGGAGGAGATAACCCCGGAGCGCCTCGACATGATCGACCGGGCTGAGCAGCTCCTGCTGGACTTGGGGTTCCGCCAGGTGCGCGTGCGATTCCACGGCGGTCTCGCCCGCATAGAAACGGACGGGGACGGGTTCAAGATAATGGAGGACGCGCTCATCAGGAGGGAGGTGCACGACGGGCTCAAAGCGCTCGGCTTCGCCTATGTGTCCTTGGACCTGATCGGATACCGCACAGGAAGCATGAACGAGGCGCTGCCCCCACAAGTCTTATCGAAATGACCGTAGACTATGGTCGCCCGCGATAGACTGTGGCGATGTCCTAACCACCATGTTAGGAAAATGCAGTGTTTCCACTGGAAGTTCGTTAGGAAAATGCAGTGTTTCCACTGGAAGTTCGTTAGGAAAATGCAGTGTTTCCACTGGAAGTTCGTTAGGAAAATGCAGTGTTTCCACTGGAAGTTCATTAGGAAAATGCAATCTGGCAAAATATTAATAAATATAAGAATCAATGTGCGTCCATGAAGAGATCCATATATGACAGCCTCCTGATGTGGAAGGAGAAGAAGGGGCGCAAGCCGTTGCTGCTTGAGGGGGTCAGACAATGCGGTAAGACGTACATACTCAAGGAGTTCGGTAAACGTGACTACAAGGACACCGCCTATTTCAATTTTGAAGACACCCCTGGGCTTTGCGACGTATTCCAACCTGACCTGGACACGGGGAGGATAATCTCGAGACTGAGCCTGGAACTAGGCAGGAAGATCGAACCGGGAGGGACTTTGGTGATATTGGACGAGATACAATCCTGCAACCGTGCGATCACCTCGCTGAAGTATTTCTGCGAGAACGCCCCCGAGTACCATATCGCATGCGCCGGGTCCCTCCTTGGCGTGATGATCTCCAAACCCTACTCTTTCCCCATCGGCAAAGTCGATATGATGAGAATGGGGCCCATGAGCTTCAAAGAGTTCCTTTGGGCTAATTCGGAGGAGTACCTTGTTGATTTCATCGAGGGGAACGACCCTACAGAAATGCTCCCTACGACGCTTGCTGACAGATTGGGAACGTACCTTGACTACTATTTCGTGGTGGGGGGCATGCCTGCCGCCGTAGAGGCGTGGGTGAAAGATAAGGACATATCGAAGGTCGAGGAAGTCCTTGACGGCATAATAAGGGGCTACACAAAGGATTTTTCCAAGCATGCCTCGGAATCCCTCTCGAAACTGACACAGATATGGGAGTCCATACCTGTCCAGTTGGCAAAGGAGAATAAGAAGTTCGCATTCGGCCATGTGAAAGCGGGTGCGCGTGCCAACGACCTGGAGGACGCCCTGAGATGGCTCATAAACGCCGGGCTGGTCCATAAGGTGAGCTTGGTCCCCCATCCCGCCGTCCCTTTGTCCATGAATGCGAGTGCCACGAATTTCAAGATATACATGGCAGACATAGGTGTGCTTCGGAGGATGAGCCGGCTTCCTCCGAACTTCTCCTTCAGCAAAGACAAGAAACTAGATGCCTACAGGGGGATGATAGCGGAGAACTACGTACTGAGCGAGATCGTCTCGTCCACCGGCGACGTCCCATATTATTGGAGGTCGGACGGCATCGCAGAAGTGGACTTCATAATGCAGATTGGCATGGAGGCGGTGCCCATCGAGGTGAAGGCGGGCGACAATAGGTCGAAGAGCCTGTCAGAGTACATCCAGCGGTACTCGCCCCGGGTCGCCGTCGTCGCCTCGGCACGGAAAAGCAGGGGAGAGGTGGTGAACAACATACCGCTGTACCTCGCCTGGAGGATCCCAGACCACATCCAGGGCAAGCTGTCGGAAACGGATGTAGCGGGAAGTGAACATGAGTGAAAAACGTCCAAGAGCCGCCATGTGGGTGGGTGGTTTGGTGCTCCCATCGGGATTTGAACCCGAGTCGAGGCCTCGAGAGGGCCTCATGATTGGCCGCTACACCATAGGAGCTTGTTCCCTCTGATTACGATGTTACTAATAAAATTTTCTAATGCCCGACCACGCCGACCGATATCTGAACGCCGTCTGAATGGGCCATTTACACTCAGGCCCGAACATATTCTGCGTCAGGGAACCCTGCCGCTCTCCTTTGTCCCTCTTCCCCTTTCCGCGGAGGTGTGAGCGGGACGGCACCCTGGCAGGGACGGGCGTATCTTTCATTGCATCCCGCCGCCGCTATGTTTCCGAAGCCGTTGGGCATCTGCCGCGCCGTCCTCCCCTTTGGTGTGGGCGCCCCCTTCACCCTCGGTCAGCCGCCTGTGCGTCTGTTCACTGCCGCACAAGTATTATGTCCAGGCACGACGATGGGGAGCCATGGGGATGAGGTTGGCCCTGTGCCAATGCCAGTCCGCGGTCGGCGACGTCGGCGCGAATCTCAACAAGGTCATGGCCACGGTCTCGCAGACGAGGTCGGACGTGTACATATTCCCGGAGCTGTTCCTGACAGGGTACGGGGCGGACTACCTCGCGCTGTACGAGGACGTCCATTACGCAGTGGACAAGATGAGGCTCTGGTGCATGGAGAGGGACGTCGCGATACTGGTGGGGTCCCCCTCCTACGCCTCAGCCGGCGTTAGGAACTCCCTCCTCTTCATCAAGCCCGACGACGTGGTGCGGTACGACAAGCTGTATCCCGCGCGTTTCGGCATCTATTCGGAAGGGGAGTTCTCCAGGGGGGACAGGCCGGTCGTCTGCTCCTTCCGGGACATGACCTTCGGCCTCTCGATCTGCTACGACGTTTTCTTCCCGGAGATCTACAGGGGGTACGCCCTGTCCTGCGCCGACGTGAACGTGTGCGTCGCGGCCTCGGCCGCCCGGTCCAAGCCGTACTTCGACAGGATCCTGCCGGCACGCTCGCTCGAGAACCTCCTCTACACGGTGTTCGTCAACAGCATAGGGGCATCCGGCGACCTGAGCTTCTACGGGTCCTCAAGGCTCGTGGGCCCGCTGGGGGACACGCTCGCGGAGCTCGGCGAGGGGG
>JGI24702J35022_10000936_pt1 | contig 18248 bp, 11 predicted proteins | sample TergutTh196P4_FD_35022 | JGI IMG/M metagenome (IMG submission 35022)
GGTGCGCAGCGTAGCTGCGTGAGGGACAAGCGAGTAGAGCGAATTCATTTCGCTCGTAAGCGAGCTGTCCCGATGGGTTGTGGGCGCAGCCCACGTTAGTCGATTAAAGGCGTGAGATTGGTTGTTCATGCCATCAGGGAAGGGTAGCGCATCCAGTAGCCTAATGCTGCCGTCTACGCTGCCCCTCCCGGATTCCTATCTCGTGCTCTGCGGCGTGCGCAATATATGCGCTTATGTCATGTGTTCCGTGCGGGTGATGAAATCGTCTTGCATCGGTTTGCCCATCTCGACGAAATAGACCGAGAAGCCGGCGATGCGAACTATGAGATCTTCGTGCTTATCGGGCTGTTCCTGCGCTTCGTGGAGCGTTTTTGTGGAAACAACATTGAACTGGACCTGCATCCCGCCTTGGTCGAAATATGACGCGATTAAATCGGACAGCTTCTTAGTCCCTTCAGCGCCAAGGACTGTCGAGGGGGAGAATCTGATGTTTAGCTGGTCGCCATTGCCAAGCTTGTAGTGCGGCAGTTTTGACGCGGACATCAGATATGCAGTCGGCCCGTTTTTGTCGAACCCCTGGCGAGGCGAGATTGCCTCGGCGAGCGGATCTCCATCCTTGCGCCCATCGGGGGTGGCGAGCGTGACTCTGCCGAATTCCAGGTGCGTTGTCACAGTGAATGTGCCGCCGCGCCATTTGCCGCGAGGCCCGCGCGCGTTGTTCATGTGGTCTGCATATGCCCCGAGCGCCCATTCGGCAAGGTCGTCCACTTCCGCGACGCTGTTGCCGTAGTGCGGGACATCGTTGATGATGTATTGACGCAAGTCTTCCTGCCCTTCCCAGTTTGTGATGAGGGCATCATACAGCTCGCGAGCGGTGACCTTTTTATCGTCGAAAACGAGCTTTTTGATTGCGATCATGCTGTCGGCGACATTGCCGATGCCGAGAGCCGTGAATCCGGTGGAGTTGTATTTGGATCCGCCGTCCATGACGTCGCGCCCCGATTCCATGCAGCCCTCCATCGTGGCAGTTGCGCTGACGCAGGGGAAGAAAGTGCTGTAAGCGAGCTCATAGAAGTTGACGAAGGTGATGTGCCAATCGAGGAAATATTTGAGCTGCGTCAGATATGCTTCTTTGAACTCGTCGAATGATTTATAGTCATAAAGATAGCCGGTTTTGATGCCTGCGTCGCAGCCGGTTTTCGGGTTTGTTCCGTTGTGGATGGCCATGTTCATGATGCCGACAAGGTTGCTGAAGCTTTCTGCGCCGCTGCTGCCGCTGGCGGACCATTCAGTGCCGCAGCCGGATGGCTCGACACATCCGATGATGCAATAGTTATTAGCGTCCTCCTGCGACAGGCCGCGTTCCATCAGGCATGGGATGATGATGTCGTCATTTTCAAATATCGGCATGCCGCCGGCGATCTTTGAAGATTCGACAGCATATTCCCAGACGACGTCCGGCGTGTTTTTATGTATGCGAACGGACAAAGAGGGGATCGTGAGGAAGAGGCGGGCGTATGTTTGCAGGAGGCAGAGCGATAGCGTGTTGGTCGCGTCGGTGCCGTCCTTGCCAAGCCCGCTGACCGTGAAGTGGTGGCCGCCGTTTTCGTAGTGGTAGGTCGGTTTGCGAGCAACGACGGGCGCGCCGGGGATTCTGGGAGCGACCATTGCGAATTGCATGGCGAAGTAGTCGCCGAGTTTTAGAATGTATGCATCCGTGAGTTCCTGGGCTTGTTCGAGCGTCATCGAGCCGTCTGCGAGCTCTTTTTCCATGAAACGGCCGCTGTATTGGTCGATTCTGCCGAGCGTGATTCCGTGCGCTTGCGCATCGACATGCAGCAGTAGCTGGTATATGACGACTATCTGCATGGATTCCCANGTGCTGCGAGCGGGGTTTTCGGCGATCCATGCGAGGGATGCGGCCATTNTCTCGAGCTCCGCGCGTCGNTCGCCGGTNGCTTTTTTCGCTTCTTCTGCCGTGAAGTCCGCGTAGCGTTTTGTGAGGAGGATGGCGCCTTCGGCGACTTTTTTAATGGAGCGCCACGTCGTGAAGCGTTTGGCATCGGTATTGAAGACTTTGCCTTCCATTGCATCCATGTAGCTTTGCGCTTCATCCGCTATGAACCGCCAGCCTTTGTCGACGATTTTTTGATAGTTGGCGCAGTAGTGGCCTTGGGGCATCATTGCCACGCCCATGCCCCGTCTGTTGCCGAATGTCGTGCAGTTATCGCCTTGGATTTTCCAGATTTCTTCGGGCAGAGCCGCAACGACTGTCGAGTGGATCGTGCGGTCGTGCCAGTATTCGACGGCTTCTTTGAATATTTCCTTGTCTTCGGGGGAGATGTATGCGTATGATTCTCCGGGCGTTTGCCAGTCGCGAATGAAATCTTCCTCGGGCTGGCCCAGGACTGCTTCCATCCAGCTTGTGTCCCATTCGATGTAGTTGACTGTGGCGCGCCATTCTGTACCTACGTTGCCAACGAACATGGCATCGTCTTCTAGGCTGAGTTTGTGTTTTGCGCACCAGTCGTACAGGGCGCCGGAGCGTTTGAGAGCGGGGAGCTCTGCTTCGTGGGTTTTGTAGTATTGCGTGTAGATATCCGTCCTCTCGGCTGTGAGGATCACGTTGCCGTTGTCGTGTTCTTTGCGGCGTTCTTTTATTTTACGTATTCTCGGGCTTATCGGTGCCAGTTGGTACATTTTGTCCATTCCCCTTTCGTGATGGTTTTCTTTGAGAGGATTATATCATAGAAGGTATGATAATGCTATAAATATAATTTGTTGATTTCATTTCTATTGAAACATGCTTGAACTTGTGATAAAGTGTCCCCATGAAATTTATTAACAAAAAAGGAGCGTGTAAAATGAAAGACTTTGCGGGAAAAATCGCGTTCATCACAGGAGGCGCGTCGGGCGCGGGATTCGGACAGGCGCAGATATTCTCCGAGGCGGGCATGAAGGTCGTCATCGCTGACGTGCGGCAAGATCATATCGACGAGGCAATGGCATATTTCAAGAAGACGGGGGCGCCTGTGCATGCGATCAATCTCGATATAACGGATCGCGCGGCGTATGCGGCTGCTGCCGATGAGACGGAGGCTGTGTTCGGATCGTCGCCGGACCTGCTCATCATGACCGCCGGCGTCAACACTTTCGGCCCTGTCGAGGCTTCCACATATGAGGATTTCGATTGGGTGATCGGCGTGAATCTCGGCGGCGTCATAAACGGTTTGGTTACATTCGTGCCGCGCATGATCAAAGCCGGTAGGGGCGGTTATATCGCGACCACGGTGTCATATGGCGCTTTTGGAGCGAGCCCGGGCGTGGCGCCGTATATCACGTCCAAAATTGGCGTGCTTAGCTTGATGGAGTGTTACGCGATGGCTTTGAAGTCATATGGGATCGGCGTTTCGGCTCTTTGCCCCGCCAACATCAATTCTAATATCCCGGATGCTGCTTTGAAGACGAGGCCGGAGCATTTGAAAAACACGGGGTATAATATCACGGAGGCGACGCAGGCTGTCCTGGCTTCTTCGCAGAAGAACGGAATGGATCCGCGAGTGCTTGCTGATTGGTTGAAGAAGGGCATCGAAAACGATCAATTCCTCATCGTGCCTTATAAGAGCGCTGCGAGGATGTTGGAGATCGATATGGCGCGGTACTATACAGATTATTTGCAGCCTGACAGCATGACGAAGTATGAGGAGCGCAGGATGCAGCCGCCGACCGATGAGCAAAAACAGATTTTCTTCGAGAAAGAGGGCTATGAGCTGGGCTCGATGATGCGCGCAGCGCCTGGGCCTGATGTCGGTTTTGGCAAGGCACGTAGCGATATCGACTGGGTCGCCCCCGAAAAACGGGCGAAGTGATTAAGGAGGAAATATAAATGGCTGATTTAGCAGGTGCAAACGGACTTAGGGAGAATTTCAGGGTCGTCGGCACGAGAAATTTGCCGGGCAGGCTTTCATATGCATTAGCAACCGGCATTGCGAAATTCGGGATCGATTATGTGCTTCCTGATATGCTGCATGCAAAATTCCTTCGCAGCCCATATGCAAATGCAAAGGTATTGAGCGTCGATGCTTCAAAGGCTTGGGCGATTCCGGGCGTTGTGGATATCGTGACTTGGGAAGATGAGGATGTCAAGGAGCTTGGGACGCATGGGGAGACTTTCGGCCCGCCAAAGCCCATGCTCGATAATGTCGCCGACCGCGAAGGCGCTGAGGTAGCGATCATTGTCGTCGCTGAGGACGAGGATATTTGCGAGGAAGCTCTGAGGGCGTTGGAGATCGAATGGGAGGTCTATCCGCACGTGACCGACTTGCTCGACGGCAGGCGCGAAGATGCGCCCATCATCCGCCCGGGCGAGAATAATCCGCCGAGTTTCGGACGGCGCCGTGTCGATGATGATACTCCGCCTAAAAAGGGCAATGTGTATTTTGCCAATATGGCGTCCGGCGATATCGAGAAAGGTTTTGACGAGGCGGACCATATTGCGGAGTTCAGCCTTTATACGCCGGCGATGGCCGCTCATTTGCCCAATCCGTCAGGCTCCGTCGCTTGGTGGTCACGCGACCCTTATCAGGGCGAGGGCGACAATCTGCACATCGAGGGCGCCGTGCGCGAGAAATATGCCATCAGCGCGACTTATGGCGTTCCCGACGACAAGACGATCCAAGAGGGGTTGTTCATGGGCGGGAAGTATTGCGATTGGGGTTTGCGTAAATCGCAGGAGATCACGCCGCTCTTGGCAAAACGCACGGGCAGGCCTGTGAGATGCATCAACACCCGCGAGGAGACATATGACTTCCTCATGAATGCCCGCCATGTGTATATGAAAGTCGGGTTTAAAAATGATGGTTCGATCACTGCCGTGGACGATCATTCTATCGCGGATAACGGCTCCAGAGGCAGCTCCGCTTTTGGAAACGTTGGCGATCTGACGCAAGGGCCGTATAACACGCTCCGTTGCCAAAATGTGTTCCAACACATGGAAATCGTTGATTCCAACAGGGGCGTCATGTATGTTTCCGGGCAGCATTGCCCGTTCAATTGGGATTCGATCACGATGGCTCTGTATCTCATCGCGGAAAAGCTGGATATGGATCCGTTGGAGGTCGCGAGGCTTAATCTGCACGGCCCGACGTCGCAGGATGATACCAACCCCGTGCCGAGTTTCGATATGTGCGTTGAGGCCGGGAAAGAGCTGATGAACTGGGATTGGCACAAGGCCGGCATGAAGAAGCTGCCTGACGGGCGTATGCACGGCATGAGTTTCCGCTACCAAATGTGTCCGCGCCATTCCGGGATGCAATATAAATGCAAGCTCGAATTCCGCGACGGAGTTGTGCACATGCCGACGCAGGGGCCGCTTTTTGGCGCATATGTCGTGGAGTGCAATGCGATGGTCGTTGCCGAGGAGCTGGGGCTCAATTATGAGGATGTCAGCATAGATTATGATTATCGCGAGCCGTTCAGGGCATTTGGCGGCGGTTCCGACGGCACGACTGCTTCCGCGTGGGCGATGAAGGAGTGCGCGAATAAGCTGCGCCAACAAATTCTTGAAGCTGCGATCGATTATGCGAACAATCCGCCCCCTCCGGGATTCATGGGGCCTCCGGGACCGAAGCCGGGTCCGTTCGCGGGCATGTCTCCGGACGATCTCGATATTTTTGAGGGGAAGGTCATCATCAAGGGGCAGCCGGACCAAGGCGTTCCTTTGGCGCAGGCAACGCAACAAAATTTGTTTGCGACGTTCACGGGCAGGCCTCCGCTCTCTGTATGGAGCGCGGGAGAGATGGGCAAGCAGCTCGATGTTATGAACACGGCCTTTTGCGAGGTCGCCGTCGATACCGAGACGGGCGAAGTCGAGATTTTGCGTTTTGGCGTCGCTGCGGATCCCGGGCTCGTTTTGCGCCCGATTTCATTGGAGAGCCAGATAGACCAGGTCATGTTCTTCTCGCAGGGTTGCCAGCTGCTGGAGGATTTCGTGTTTGACGGGCGCACCGGCGTGCTGCTCAACAACAACATGATCGACTATAAGAAGCCGGGGATTCTCGACGCCGCGCAGGTGGATCAAAAGTTCGTGGAGTCTCGCGGAAGCAACGCTGCATATGGCGCGAGCGGCATCAGCCACTCATTGGCGAATACGCACCTTGTCATTATCGCGATACATAATGCCATCGGCGCTTGGGTCGATCCGCCTGCCACTCCCGACAAGGTACTCAGAGCGCTGGGGAAGATATGATAGAGCAATTTATGATACAGTAATACTAAGAAAGGTCATTCATAATGAAATTTATTGATCCTATCGAAGAAGATGCGAGAATCGCAAAGAGCCGCAATTATGCATGGGAAACGCCGCCGCCGCCGATTCCGGAGGCTCAGATTGCCGAGACGATCGAAACCGATGTCGTGATCGTCGGAGGCGGGATATCGGGGCTCGCGGGAGGAGCGCGCTGCGCGCAACTGGGGGTCAAAGTAGTTGTGTTGGAAAAGACAGGCGGTTTCGTGGGACATGGGGCGCACGTCGCATCCGTCGGCTCCGACACGCAGCGCGAGAACGGTGTTTTCATCGACAAGGCGCAATTCGCGCGCGACTGGATGCGCATCAGCGGCAGCCGCATAGATGAAGACTTGCTATGGATATATGTGAACCGCAGCGAAGAAGCGTTCCATTGGCTGCTCGAGCAGGGCGGGGACAATATCAAGCCCGTGCTTTTCGGCGGCAACTACCGCGGCCCGGATTTCACGGAATATGCGGGGACGCATTTCGTCGTCAGGACGGAGAACAGCAAATACCGTATGTTCGGCGCAATATTGATGTGCGAAGTTTTGGAAGACACAATGCTCTCAAACGGGGGGCGAATCTTCCGCAATACTGTCGCCGAGCAACTGGAGAAAACCGACGGCCGAGTCACAGCAGTCATAGCGAAATGCGAGGATGGGAAATATCGCAGGTATGTCGGCAAGCGCGGGGTCGTGCTTGCAACGGGAGATATCGGTTCCGACCGCGATATGCTGGAGCATTTCTGCCCCATCGGGATGATTCCGAACCACAATGGGTACTTCCCGCCGGGCATCAACACAGGAGATGGGCACAAGATGGGCCGTTGGGCGGGCGGAGAGTTTGAGCCCGGCCCATGGGCGGTGTCGCTGCATTTGATTGCATATGCGATGTATTGTTTCTTCTTCTTGCATGTGAACCGGCAGGGGAATAGGTTTATGAATGAAGACACATGGGTGCAAGCTAAGTCGATCCGCATTCTCATGCAGAAAGACAACGATTGGGCTTGGTCGGTTTTCGATGCGGACTGGATGCAGGATGTCGCGAGGGGAGCGCCCATTTCGGGCGGTCAATTTACCGATTCTATGATGGCGGTATATGGCGAGCCTTGGGAAAAGGGCGCCGATTATGTCAAGGATGCCATTGACAAATATCTCGAGAACGGTTTTTGCGTCAAGGCGGACACAATCGAGGAGCTCGCGGCCAAGATGGAGGTACCTGCGGAGAACCTTGTGAAGACCGTGGCGCGGTATAACGAGAATTGCGCTAATGGCACGGATGCTGATTATGGCAAACGCGCGGCGTTGCTGACGAGCATCGATAAGCCGCCTTACTACGCTTTGAAGTTCGGCCCGTCGATGTTGAATATTTTCGGCGGTTTTCTGACCGATACGAAGCTGCACGTGCTCGATAAGGAGCGCAAGCCAATACCGGGGCTTTACGCGACGGGCATGATCGCCGGCGGCCTCTATGGCGTGGATTATCCGCTGCTTTTCAACGGCAACAGCCATGGGCGCTGCCTCACTTGGGGCCTCGTCCTGGGAGAGACATTGGCAGCAGGGGAGTAAGTTGTTACGAATATTTATATAAGGGGAGAAATTTATGGGATCTATGTATGAGCATGTGTTCAAGCCAATACGCATCAGGGGGATCGATTTCAAAAACCGCATTGTCCTAGCGCCGCCGTCGCCAAACCGCGGCAGCCCCGACGGGACATTCACGCACGAGCTGGTAGACTTTATGCGCATGTTCGCGCGCGGCGGCGTCACGACGTTGTATCTCGGTAACGCATCCATCGACATCAACGAGTGCAAAGACGAGGAGTGCCAGCTCGATCTTGGCCACCCGACTTCGCTGCTGTCGCTGTCGTGGTATGCGGAGATGGCTGCCGCTTTTGGCTGCCACGCTTCGCTGGAGATCAACCATAACGGAAAGGACACGCCTTTTGAAACAACTGGGCATCCGCCGTATTCCGCTTCGGCAATCATCACATCGTCCGAGCGGACGCGCGCGAAGATGCTCGGCCGCGATCCGATCCCGGCTATCGAGATGACCAAAGAAAAAATCAAGGAGACGATCGATAAGTTTGCAAACGCTGCGTTGCTGATGAAGCGCGCGGGGATGGACATAGTACTTGTCCATGGCGGCCACGGCAACCTTATTTCGCAGTTCACGAGCCCGATGTATAACCTTCGCACCGATGAATATGGCGGCAGCACTGAGAAGCGCGCGCGTTTTGCCATCGAGGTGTGCGATGCCATCCGTGAGAAATGCGGCGAGAATTTTGTCATCGAGTTCCGCATCTCTGCGGATGAGATTGCAGAGGAAGGCATGCATTTCGATGAGACGCTGGAGCTCATTGGACTCTTGAAGCCGCATATAGACATCATCCACGTTTCAGCGGGCATCCACTCGGATTTCAATATGGCATATTATCGAAATTGGTGCCAGAACTACCTGATGCCGCGTGGGTTTAACGTCCATTATGCGCGCGAAGTCAAGAAAGCATACCCGGATTTACTGGTTACGACAGTCGGCTCCATAGTCAGCATCGACATGGCGGAAGAGATTTTGGCGAATGGTTGGGCCGATTTCGTCGCGATGTGCCGCCCGTTGATTGCCGATCCGGACATGCCGAGGAAATATGCCGCGAACCGTCCGTTGGACCGCCGCCCTTGCTTGCGNTGCGACCAATGCGCACGGTTTATGCCAACGAAGATTGTCAANTGCGCCGTCAACCCATTTGCGGGGCTCTCGCTCGAGCTGAAAGAGGGAACCGTGCCTGAGGCAAAGGTGAAGAAAAAGGTCGGCATTGTCGGAGGCGGGCCGGGCGGCGTCTATGCGATGATGGCCGCTGCCGACAGAGGGCATGAGGTCATATTATATGAAAAGTCCGACAGGCTCGGCGGAAACTTGATAGGCGCGGCATCGCCGCCTGCGAAGATCGACATGAAGGATTATCTCGCATGGTTCACTCGCGAGGCCGGAAAATACAACGCGACGATCAAGCTCAATACCGAAGCGACGCGCGGGATGCTGGAACTGGAGAATTTCGACGCGCTGGTGATTGCCGTCGGAGCGGAGCCTGTTTTCCCGAAGCTGCCGGGCATCGACAAGCCGCATGTGCATTGGGCTGCGGATGCAGAGGTCGGGAAGTGCAAGGTCGGCGACAAGATCGTGATAATCGGAGCCGGATCGATCGGCTTGGAAGCAGCTCTCGATTTTGCAGATAACGGCAAGGAGAACATACAAGTCGTCGAGATTGCCGATGCGGACACAGCCAGGATGAACCTATATAAGAGTTCCCGCCACGGCGGCGAGGAGATTCTTTCGCTTATCGCGGAGAAGAATATTCCCGTGCACTATAACACGCGCCTTGATGAGGTGCTGGACGACAAAATCGTTTGCACAGGTCCGGACGGCAAAAAGGTGGAGATCGAAGCCGACACCGTGCTTGTCGCAATCGGCATGCGTCCGCGCTATGAGCTCGTCGAGGAGCTGCGCCATGCAGCGCCTGAGGCGTCGGTATATATCGTCGGCGACGCGAAGGAGGTCGCCCGCATCACTGAAGCGACGAACGCGGGCTTCCAGGTCGGTGTTTATCTGTAATTCTACGAGGAGCGGTATGCTATGAAAATCAGTGTTTTAGGTGCAGGAGCGATGGGATCCTTGGTGGGCGCTCATCTGAAAAAGGGCGGCGGCGAAGTTTATTTTGTCGATGTGTTCGAGGAACATATGAAAGCGATCCGCGAAAACGGATTGATCATGGAGCTGGAATATGAAACCGAACCGCAGACAGTATTCCTCGATGGCGCCGTGACGAGCGGCAAAGAGGTGGGACCTTGCGACGCGGTGATCGTGCTTGTCAAATGCGTGGACATTGAGACAGCCATTGAAGCAAACCCTGAACTATTCGGCAAGGACACCATCGTCCTCGCTCTGCAAAATGGGGTAGGCGCCGCCGATATTATGGCAAAATACTTCGATGGCGACCATCTGGGGTGCGGCGTGCTTAAGTCTTCTGCAAATATTCTCGCCCCGGGGAGGATACTCGGCGCGGTGAGGTTCCCGCAAAGCCCAAAAGGCATCTATTTTTCGCCGATCAACTTAGACACGCCGCTCATGGGCGCGTTTGACGAGCTGGAGAAATTATGGTGCGCGGGCGGCATGCCTGCCGAGCGCAATGACCGCACGGAGGAGTTCATCTGGGACAAGCTGTGCAATAACATTATGTATAATGGGATTGCGGCGCTTTTGCAGACGGCCAATGAAGACAACTCCGGACATGAGGACGGCTGGCTGTTGATGAAGGAGCTGGTGCGCGAGACTTGCGAGGTCGCGAACGCGAAAGGCATTCCGCTGGTTTTTGACGATTATTGGAAGGATAGGTCGGAAAGAATCTACGACAGGAACAGGGTCAAAACGTTCCATTATGTCTCCGCGTTGTTCGATTCATATCAAAAGCGCAAGACTGAGATCGACTGGCTCAATGGCACTGTTGTCAGGGAAGGAAAAAAGTACGGCATTCCGACGCCGTATAACGAGACTATATGGCGGCTTGTCCGCGTCATGCAGGACACTTACGATTATAAGTACAAGCCGCAGGCATAGTACCTGAGCACTTCGCAACAGAAGAATGAACAATGGTACGGTTCTTTTGTTCAATGCAAAAGAACCGTTGCCTTGTTTCGGATTGGCGTGGGGGGTATATGAACGATTTTACCGAAGGAAAAATAACGAAACAGTTGCTGCTTTTCTCGGCGCCGATGCTGATAGGCAATCTGTTTCAGCAGATGTACAGCGTCGTAGATATGATTGTCGTTGGCCGATATGTCAGCGGGGGAGCGCTGGCCGCCATCGGCGTGTCTATGAACGTAATAATGTTCATACTCTCCGTGCTCATCGGATTGACGACGGGAGCGTCTGTCGTTCTGTCGCAGTTTTATGGGGCAAAAGAGTATGACAGCCTGAAAAAGACTGTCTCGGTCAGCATCCTGTCTTTGCTTTGCGTCGCAGTCGTCCTGACCCTTCTGGGGACAACGCTTGCGCCGTTTTTCCTTCGCTTGCTTAACACAAACGACGACGTTTTCGACGATGCTGTTTTATATATGCGCATATTGATGGGCGGGATCGTGTTCCCGGTGTTTTATAACATGTATACGGCATATATGCGCGCGCTCGGGGATTCGCGCCGTCCGCTGTATTTTTTGATTTGCGCGACGATGCTCAACATCGCGCTGGATCTGTATTTTGTGATCGGGCTGGATTTGGGCGTTCTGGGAGTCGCCGTGGCCACCGTCACATCACAGATGGTGTCGGTGGTGATGTGCGTTGTTTATGCTACGAGGAAGATACCGTTGCTGCGGGTGAGCAAGCTGGAATACGACAGCCGGTTGTTTCGACTGATACTGCGATATGGCACCCCTGCCGCAATGCGGCTCGCAATCGTCTCATTCGCCCAGCTCACGATTACGCGGCTTATCAACTCTTTTGGAACTGCGGCAATGGCGGGTATCACGGCAGCGACAAGGATAGACCAGTTTGCAATCATGCCCGTCTCGAATCTAAGCTCCGCTCTGTCAACATTCGTTGCGCAGAATATGGGGGCGGAAAAGGAAGACCGTGCGTTGAAAGGCTTCCGCTCCGCTCTGATATCTATGCTGGTGTGCGCGGTGTTCATGTCGATCGTCCTGATGATATTCAGCCACCCGTTGATATCGATATTCTTGAAACAGGGAGACATCGACACCCCGGAGATTCTGCGTATCGGCGGGGAATACTTGAACGTGATGGTGGTTTTCTACTTCCTGTTCGCCATCCTGTTTTCGTTCAACGGGTTTTTCCAGGGAGTGGGCGACGCGATCATGGCAATGGCCTTCCCGGTGGTCAGCCTGACTATACGCGCCTTGTCTGCATACGCGCTCGTGGGATTCGTCGGAATGGGGCCGGAAGCGCTGGCATGGTCGATACCCATAGGTTGGGGACTCGGCGGTCTTGGGAGTTGGATATATTATAAAAAGCGCCTTTGGGTGGGCAAGACGGCAACGCAGGCGATGAGCGCCGCAAGCCAAGATTGATGAACGGCGAATAAGTAATAGGAGCTTGGGACTTATGCCCCAAGCTCTTAAAATAATATGAAGCCCTGCACACCCGGACGCCGTGCGCTACGAAACCTTCCTGTGTTATTTGGAACGGAGTTCCGCGCGTTTGATTTTGCCGCTGATGGTTTTTGGCAGCTCCGACGTGAATTCGATGATGCGCGGATACTTATATGGAGCTGTCAGCTTCTTGACATGATCCTGGAGTTCCTTGACAAGCTCATCGGAAGGAGACCAGCCTTTGTTTAACACGATGGTCGCCTTGACGACCTGGCCGCGCTTGGGATCAGGCGCTGCTGTGACGGCGCATTCCAGCACGGCATCGTGCTCAGAGAGGACGCTTTCCACTTCAAAGGGACCGATGCGATAGCCGGAGCATTTGATCATGTCATCATTACGCCCGACAAACCAATAATAACCGTCAGGATCGCGCCAGGCAGTGTCGCCGGTGTCATAAACACCGTCCATGAACGCTTCTGCGGTCATTTTTTCGTCGCGATAATACCCTTTGAACAAGCCGACTGCGTCGATGTTGCGCACGATGATGCGGCCTTCCTCGCCATCTTCGCATGTGTGGCCTTCTGCATCTACAAGGTCGATATCATATAATGGGGACGGCTTCCCCATGGAACCGGGTTTCGGTTTAAACCATGGGAAATTTGCGATCAGCACCGTTGATTCCGTTTGCCCAAAGCCTTCGTGCATCTCGAGATCCCATATCTCCTTGATTTTATTAAAAACATCGGGGCTGAGAGGCTCGCCCGCATTGCCGCAATGCTCAATGGCGCCGAAATCATACCCTTCCATGCCTTCGGCCAGCATAAAGCGGAACATGGTCGGAGGAGCGCAAAATGTGGTCACGTGATACTGTTCTAGTTTTGACATAAGATTCTTCGGTTCAAACTTTTCCATGTCATACGCGAAAATCGCCGCTCCGCAGATGAGCTGGCCGTATATCTTGCCCCAGCCGAATTTTGCCCAGCCGGAGTCGGAGACGGACATGTGCAGCTTGTTCTCGCGCACTTGCTGCCAATATTTGGCTGTGACTATGTGTCCGAGAGGGTGAGCGAAATTATGCAGCACCATCTTAGGCATGCCGGTCGTCCCGGATGTGAAGTACAGGAGCATCGGATCGGTGACGCGGATGGCGTTATCGCCGGACGGCCGCTCGAATGTGTCCGGGAAGCTGCTCAACGGAGAGTTGAACGGAAGCCAGCCGTCACGCACATCGGGGGTGAGCAGCTTGATCTCGACAGTCGGCGATTCCGCCAGAGCTTGCTCCATTTGGGAAACGACAAACCCGTCGCTGTCGCTGTAACAGAACACGGCCTTCACTTTTGCGGAGTTCAGGCGATATATCGCATCTTTCGCTGTGAGCTGCATCGTGGCCGGGATGAGCACCGCGCCGATTTTGCATAACGCGACCGCGGCGATCCAATATTCATATCTGCGGCGAAGGACGCACATTACAACGTCGCCTTTGCCAATCCCGAGGCTTTGGAAGTAGTTTGCCGCTTGATTAGACTTATGGCGCAGATCGTCGAATGTGAAGCGGCGTTCCTCGCCGTGGTCGTCGCACCAGAGGAGCGCAAGTTTGCCCGGTTCGAGATCCGCCCAGCCGTCAATTATGTCGAACCCGAAGTTGAAATCATCGGGGATTATGACCTTGTAGTTTTGCATGAAATCCTCATATGACTCGAACTCGGTTCGCTGTAGATATTTTTCAATCATTGTCATTTACTCCAATACATCATTCGGTGATTACTGTCAGGAATCGGGCTTTGCCGTCGCCGATGGCCTTTTGGCCATGGGGGTGAGTGGGGTCGAAATAGACCGCGTCTCCGGCATTCAACACATATTCCTTGTCATCATATATGATGACGACAACGCCTTCAAGCACGAGATTGAACTCCTGACCGCCGTGCGTGACGAGAGCTGCATCCGGTTCGCCGGGTATCAATGTAACAAGCAATGGCTCCATGATTTTTTGCGTGAAGCGGGGCGCGAGGCTCTCGAACATATATCCGGGGTAGCGGTCGATGGTTTTTCCTTTGCCGCGCCTGCAGATTTGTATCGTTGAGAGACGTGCGGGTTCTCCAGTCAGGATTTCCGAAAGGTCGACGTTGAATTTTTGCGATATGTGATACAGCACGCTGATTGGAATGTTTTCTCCGTTTGACTCGTATTCGGCATATTTTTCTCGTGTGGTGCCTGTTTCGGCTGCCATTTCTTCGATGGATAGGTCGAATATTTCACGCAGTTCGCGGATGCGTTCCGATATTTTTTTGATTTCGTCTTGCATTTAATTCGCTCCTCTTCGATCATTTGTTCATGTGTGTGCAGTATATCACTAAAACGTGGTTGCGGCAAGATGGTGGTTTATGCTACAATGTGTCATCAAGCAGGGCGTTAACAGTAACCGGGGGTGTGTTGAGTTGGCGGGGAAAATTGATACGGTCAGGTTAAACAAAGTGTTGCCGAGGGTTGAAGCGCCCATCAACCGCGGACTCTCAAGCGAGCAGGCGCGCGAGAGATTGGAAAACGGGTATGCGAACGTCAAGCCCGATTCCGCCGAAAAGACTGTCGGGCAGATTTTCAAGGACAATCTCCTTACTTATTTCAACCTTGTGTTTATGCTGCTTGCGATGTGCATCATTGCAGTCGGGTCATATAAAGACTTGATGTTCATGACCATCGTCCTTGCCAATAGCTTCATCGGCATTGTCCAGGAGCTGCGTTCGAGAAGCGCATTAAACAAGCTTACGTTCATGTCCACGCCGCAGGCATCTGTGATACGCGATGGCGCCAGAGTAGCCGTGCCTTTTGATGAAACGGTGCTCGACGATGTCGCCGTGTTTTCAGCGGGCAACCAGATATATGCGGATGCGATCGTGCTGGGCGGCGAATGCAATGTGAACGAAGCGCTTGTCACAGGTGAATCTGATGAAATCAGTAAATCAGCAGGCGATACTTTGCTGTCCGGAAGCTTTGTCATATCGGGAGAGTGCGCGGCGCGCCTGGATAAGGTCGGGCGTGAATCTTTTGCCGCAAAGCTTACGCTGGAAGCTAAAAAGACCGGCGGGAAGAGAAAACCGGGCATGGTACTGACTCTGCAGCGCCTTGTCCGGTTCATTGGCATCATAATCATCCCATTGGGAGCATTATTGTATATCCGGCAGACGAGACAGATAGGCGTGGACATTACAAACGCTGCTGTTTCAACGGTCGCCGCGCTCATCGGAATGATTCCGGAAGGGCTGTACCTGCTCGTCTCCGTGGCTTTGACTGTCAGCGTGCTGCGGCTGGCGCAGAGAAAAACGCTCGTCCATGAGATGGGGTGCGTCGAGCTGCTGGCCCGCGTGAATGTATTATGCGTCGATAAGACGGGCACTATCACGGAAAATGAGATGGAAGTAAAAGGTGTCGTGCCGCTATGTGCTGATCGCTACAGCATAGGCGATGTAAATATGATTATGATCGATTATGCAGGCAATATGCCTGCTGACAATGAGACGATGGTTGCCCTCGGCGCATATTTTTCAGACCCGCCGAAACGCCGCGCCCGCAACGTCGCGCCGTTCTCCTCAACGTTGAAGTATGGAGGAGTTTCGTTTCATGAAGACGAATCATATTTTTTAGGAGCCCCGGAGCGCATCCTGCGGTCGCAATACGCGAAGCATAGGAGCGAGATTGAGAAGTACTCAGCGCAGGGATACCGGGTGCTTCTGCTTGCGCTCTACGACAGCGATATCAATCAGAGCATTGATGACAAGCAAGTTATGCCGCTCGCGCTAATATTGCTGAGCAACCGCGTAAGGGAGCAGGCTCCGGGCACATTTAAATATTTTGCGCAGCAAGGAGTGAAAATCATCGTCATTTCCGGGGACAACCCCGTGACCGTTTCGCAGATAGCCGGCGAAGCAGGCATCGAAGGTGCGGAGAGATATGTGGATGCTGCGGAGCTGACGACGGACAGGCAGATCAGGCGCGCAGTCGGCGAATATGTTGTTTTTGGGAGAGTCACGCCTGATCAGAAACGCAAGCTTGTCAGGGCGTTGAAGGCGGCAGGGCACACGGTCGCAATGACCGGGGACGGCGTGAATGATGTATTGGCGCTGAAAGACGCCGATTGCAGCATAGCAATGGCGTCAGGCAGCGAGGTTGCCAGCCAGGTCGCCGATATCGTCTTGCTGGATTCAGACTTTTCATCGATGCCTGCGGTTGTTATGGAAGGGCGCAGGGTAATCAATAATATTGAACGTTCGGCCGCATTGTTCCTCACAAAGAACATTTTTTCGTTTATGCTGGCAATTGTGACATTGATATTTGCCATGCCTTATCCGTTGTCGCCATCCCAGTTGTCGCTTTTCAACGGAATGTTGATAGGCGTGCCATCGTTTGTCCTGGCGCTCGAGCCAAATAAGAGCATTGTCAGGGGCAGGTTTCTGATGAATGTCATTTTAAGCGCTTTGCCTGCGGGGTTGACTGATTTTGCCGCTTTAGCGACGCTTGTCGCGCTCTCACCGCAGCTCGGGATACCCCCCGAAGAAATGTCGACCATGGCGTGCATTGTTATCGCTTTTGTCGGATTCCTGATGCTTTATCGGCTGTGCAGGCCGCTCAACAAGCTGCGCATATCTTTGATCGTGTGCATGTTCCTGGGATTCTCACTTGGGGGAATTATTCTGAGCGATTTGTTCTCATTGTCGCCGCTGTCGGGGCAAAGCGTATGGGCGACTATTGTGATATGCCTTGCGTCGATGCCTGTGATGCTCGCGTTCTCATTTGTGTTTAAGCCGAGGAAACACGCGCCTCGCAGGTCCGGCACAGATACGCAATAATCACATGAGCGATGCATTCCAACGTGGGAGTTCAAGCCCCATGTTAGTGCACGATTACGTTTAACCCCATGCTTTCGAGCTGCTCTTTACGGGCGTTGATGAGCTCATCGGACGGAGGCGTCGCTTCAAAAATCTGTTGCTTTGATTGCAGCCGCTCCCATTTGACAATGCCGAGGTTGTGATATGGGAGGATTTGGACGACTTCGACCGCGTCGCCGAGTTCAAGGAGGAACTTGCCGATTTTGTCGAATACTTCCTCTGAATCGCTGTACATTGGCATGACCGGAATTCTTATCTGGAACTTGCCTCCGGCTGCTGCGATTTTTCGCGCGTTCTCATGTATCAGGTCGCTCGGGACGCCGATGACTTGCTTGTGAAGGTCGCTGTCGAAACCTTTCAGGTCATACAGGAAGATGTCGGTATATGGGAGGATGGATTCGATGACTTCCCATTTGACGAAACCGGTGGTGTCCACCGCAGTGTGCACGCCCTCTTCCTTGCAGCGTTTGAGAACCTCAAGCGTGAAATCCGGTTGGCACAGACACTCGCCTCCGGAGATCGTTACGCCGCCGCCGGAGCGCTTGAAAAACGGCATGTCTCTGTGGACGCGTTCCATGATTTCGTCGACAGTATAGTCGGTGCCGCACATATAGAGGGCTTTTGCAGTGCACGCTTTTGTGCACTCCCCGCAGTTGTCGCACTTTGCGCGGTCGACTGCAGGCAGCTGGATGTCGCCGCTCCCATCGAGGGCGGCTTTTATTTTGCCCGGAGTGATAGCGTCATTGGGGCAGACACCCAAGCAGCGGCCGCATTTTTCGAGGCCTACGCATTTGATTTCCATCCAGTTGAGCTCGGCGTGGAATGCGAGCGACTCAGGGCTGTGGCACCAAGGGCAGCGGAGGGGGCAGCCTTTGAGAAATAGCGTCAGGCGTATGCCCGGTCCGTCATGCACTGAGAAGCCTTGTATATCGTAAAACTTCCCGGTGAGTTCTTTTGTTTCCATTTTGTTCTCCTTGTTTTTTT
>JGI24702J35022_10000938_pt1 | contig 18220 bp, 14 predicted proteins | sample TergutTh196P4_FD_35022 | JGI IMG/M metagenome (IMG submission 35022)
GAGTTGACCACTTCTTTCCCTTTAGGCGGTAACGATTCGACGGCGGCATCAATTTGCTCTTGAAGCTCCCTTGACAATAAGCCTTCCTCAATTCGATTCCGGGATGTGAAGAAATAATCTGATTCCATTCGGAGCATTTTTTCTCCGATTGCCGAGGCGTACTGATTCACTACTGTACGATGACGGATGGCGTCAATACATTTATTCTTAACCGCTTTATACAGATATGATGACCTGTTTGCCTCCGCTGTTTCTTTTTCTTTTTTTTCCAACAAGCTCAAAAACACCTCTTGTACTACATCGTGGGCCTCATCATTTTTAAGAAACAATGATGCAAATGCAGTCAATTTGGGATAATATTCCTTATAAAGCTGCTCGTATGAATCGTTGGCATTTGTTAGCATGATTTACTTCAACTCCTTTCTTCAACTAACAAACATCCATCCTTTTTTATGCATTTTTTCAAATGACTGACTTCCAACGGGTAATGCTTTCATAACAAATAATATTACGTTTTATTCCCGCAAAGATAGTATAAGTCAGGCATTATTCAAAATAAAATAGGAGGGTTTATTGAAAATTTTCGCAAATCATTTTTAGTTGGCTTCGCGCGCTTAGCATCACCAATGCCATCATGTTGCAAGCGCCCATTCTTTTTAAAAAAATGGGCGCTTGCAGGTTTTACTTTATTCGTCTTTATTCGTTTCGGATAGCGAGGAGTTTAATTTGTTTATTTCTTCTTTTAATCGGGATAATGCGATTTCGTATTCTTTTAGTTTAGTAGAATCCATATTATCCTTTAAATTTAACATTTCCTCGTATCGTATAATTGTACTTTCTAATTGTTTTTGCCTCAATGAATCTATACGTGTGAACACCGGTCGTCCTTCCGCTAAAGGACTTGTAACAATCGACGATCTTCCTTCAGTCGCTTGTATGCTTATCGTATCGTTCTTGATAGTAAAAGAATATTCCGAATCATCGAACTGATAGAGCATATGGGTTACTTTCCCATCTTTTTTTTGTTCTACTTCACGTGTAGCGTTTTCCTGATCTTTACGAAAAGCCGTAACAAGCTCTTTTTCCAGTTCCGGCGTATACTTTAATGTGAGATTAACTATTGAGCGGGGATATTGGGATCTTATTATCGTATGTGTACGTGTAACCGGTTGGGTGATTGAAGATCGTACATTATTAGTAAAAAATGATATTGAATCCGTATTTGATCTTATGTTCATGACTACAGATTGACTTGGGAAAGTGGTTGATTTATCAATGGACTTTTTATTCCGAACGATATTTGCATCTATCACGTCCATATTTTCGCATTTCTTTATCAGCGCTTTAATGTTGTCTTGCGCTACCGATTTCATTGTAATACTTCCTGCCAGTAAAATAACGGCGACCATCATAAGTTTTCCTGTTTTCATAAGTTCTGTTATTTAAAAGTTTGTATATAAAATAAATTCTACTTCATTACGTATTTCCTCATCCTCAATATTTTCCAAAATACGGTTATAATGCGCTTGCCTTTGCCGGAAGATTTCTGTTTCCAAGCTATTGTCAACCATGAGAAGTTCATCGAGTTCGGTTTCTAACTGCTGTAATAACGTTTTTTGTATAGTCGCATCCAATTCAGGTCTTATCAGATCGAGGTCGGTGATGCGAACCCCGTTTCGGATGATATAACTGCCCTCGAAGGGGTCGTCAGATTCCCTGTTTTGCAAAAAATAAAGTGAGGTGAACAGCATAATGAGGAACGATGCTGCAATACCGCTCCAAACGATCCATTTCCTTTTTGAAGGATGCTTCATTTGCAGAGGGAGTCCTTCGGCCAAATCGGATCCGAAATATTTGATGACTTGCTTATATTGGACAAATTCTTCAGGGATAACATCCTGATTAAAAAAGAGGTACAACTCCCGTTCTTCATTAAGGGTCGTTTGTCCTTCAAAAAAACGCGCTAATAAATCTTTGATATGTTTATTACTTTCTTTCATCCCGTTTGAATTTTTAAAAACATTTCTTTGACTTTCTTTCTTGCTCTTGACAGGTTCATACGTACTGATTCCGGTTTACTGCCTGTCAAAGCAGCGATTTCATCAATTTCAAAACCGTCGATATGTCGCATCCGTAAGACCGCCTGCTGGAGGTCAGGTAGCCGGTCAATGATTTTCATTACATGCGACATATCGTCTTTTTGTTCAAGTTGGGTATAAGGAGAAGGGATTTCGCTTTCAAACCCTGGCTCCGTATCCAAACTTTCAGTCTTTCGTTGGGCTGACTTAAGCCGGTTCAGGCAAAGGTTTTTCGTGATCTGCATAGACATAGCCGAAATGCTGTCATATTTATGCAACTCCTTACGCATGTACCACAATTTCATAAAGACCTCCTGAACTACATCCTCTGCATCTTCCGGATTGCCTAAAATACTCCGCGAATACGGTAACAATTGCTTTCGCAGAGGAAGTATTTCCCGTTTAAATTGCTCCTGTTCCATGTTCTGTTATAATGACAATTCAGAAGATAAAATGTAACATGGAAAATCTTTTTTTAGCACAGAGATATAGAGAACGCAGATAGACAGCGCCTAACTTTCCCTTATTACAAGGAGAATCATTATGATTAAACAGCGATTATTCGGATTCCAAATGAAGTAGCTTTTGTTTTACAGGTAAACCGGCGGCGTATCCGGTCAGGCTACCATCTGCGCCGATGACGCGATGGCAGGGTATGATGATAGAGATAGGGTTGCGGTTATTGGCCATTCCTACGGCGCGTGCGCCTTTCGGACATTGCGCGATGGCGGCAATTTGTTTATAGGAGCGTGTTTCACCGTAAGGGATCGTGCGGAGGGCGCTCCAGACTCGTTTTTGAAAATCCGTACCTTGTGTTTCTAACGGAATGTCGAAAACGGTTCGTTGACCGGCAAAATATTCGGATAGTTGTTGGAAAGTTTTTTTTAGCAAAGGTGTTTCCTCTTTTTCTGCATCCGACGGAGGATTGGGGTTGTTGAGGAGAAATTTAAGGGAGGTGATGGCTATGCCGTTTTCAATGATGCGGATTGCGCCTATGGGGCTGTTGTATTCATAAAAATGTTTCATACCTAAAAAGAATTAATGATATTTCATCTGTAAGCAATTACGAAAAGCCTTCGTAGCTCGCCAATAAAAAGAACAAGGGATGTGCCTCCGATAATAATGCCCCAGTCAACAAGTTGTAGGGCTGTTACGTTGAACATCTCGCCTCCGACGGAGACAATCAGCCACTGTCCAAAGATAATCACTAAAGCTATGAACAGGAACCCTTTACTTTGGGAGAGCGAAACTAATGCCGATTTACCGGTCATGAATGCTTTCGCATTGAACATGTTCCAGAACTGAAGCATCACAAAGATGGTGAAGAACAGCGAGAGTTCGTAAGGCGACAGACCGTTTCCGGGGCTGAAATCGAAGAAACAACGTCCGAAGTCTGCTAACTTGAAGTGTGTTAGCGAGGTGATATCAGCATGTTTGAAATATTGTACCAATCCGAAAAGCAGGACGACAAACAAAATCCCGATGCTAAAAATATTTTTAGCCATCGTATTGTTGATGATATGGTCGGTTGTTTTGCGGGGTTTGTTGAGCATCACCTTTTCGTCAGGCGGCAAAGAGGCTAAGGCCAAGGCGGCAAAAGTATCCATTATCAGGTTGACCCACAACATTTGTGTCACCGTCAGCGGCGATTCTGTGCCCAGAAAAGCGCCAATCAACACAATCAGACAGGCGGCTACGTTGATAGTCAACTGAAAAAGGATGAAACGCTGGATGTTCTGATACAGCGAGCGTCCCCACATCACCGCGCGGGATATACTACTGAATGAATTGTCGAGAATTGTGATGTCGCTTGCTTCTTTGGCTACTGATGTGCCGTCGCCCATCGAGAGTCCTACCTGTGCAACATTAAGCGCCGGCGCATCGTTTGTGCCATCGCCGGTGACAGCTACTACCTGATTTTTACTTTGCAGCAGTTGCACTAACCGTTGCTTGTCCATAGGACGGGCGCGTGACATGATTTTCAAGTTCAGGATACGCTCTAACAGCGATTCATCGCTCATAGCTGCAAATTCCGTTCCGGTGAGGTGGTGTGTTTCCGGTTCGTTTACGTGCCACAGACCGATTTGACGACCTATTTCCTTCGCTGTCCCAGGCGTATCGCCCGTAACGATTTTTATGTCGATGCCTGCATGAATACACGATTGTACCGCATCGGGCACATCTTCCCGGATGGGGTCGGAAATAGCGACAAGGCCCATGTATGTCAGTTCGACATGATGCAGTTTACCTTCCCTGATGTGGCTCTCTTCGTCTTCGATGACCTGATATGCAAACCCCAATGTCCTCATTGCTTTATTCTGATATCCAAGTAGTTTATTAAGGATATCTTCTTTTGCTGCGGGAGTGATTTTGCATAAATCAAGGACAATTTCCGATGCGCCTTTTACATACAGCACCTTTTTGCCGAGTAACGGCGAATGAACCATTGTTGCCATATATTTGCGTTCGGTCGAAAATGTGAGTTGTTCGACGATGGGCGCCTCCTCCCGTAAAGACAGATAATTGACATTGTTTTCATATAGCCATAGCAGGAGCGCCCCTTCGGTTGGGTTGCCTAATGCGCTGACTTTGTCGGGATTGGAAAAATCGAGGTGAGCGGTAGAATTGACGGCGATGCCTTCATAGATAAGACCGGGATTTTCACTGTAAAAAATATGGTCATAGACTTTCATTTGGTTTTGTGTCAGCGTACCTGTTTTGTCGGTACAGATGACGGTTGTTGCCCCCATTGTTTCGCAGGCGTGCATCTTGCGAACAAGGTTATTAGTGGATAACATGCGTTTCATGCTTAGCGCCAGACTTAATGTTACGGCCATGGGTAACCCTTCGGGGACGGCTACGACGATAAGTGTGACAGCTATCATAATGGTTTGCAGGGCATATGAACCGAATGATTCCCAGTTGACGCCGTCAGCGCCAATGCCGATCAAATAATAGGCTATGAAACCAAGTATCAGAAACAGGATGGCAAACAGATATTTCAAAAAGTCACTTTTGTCTTCCAATTTAGATTTTCTTATCAAGAGAAATGAACCCGCAGCTAAAATGAGCGCACCAACGAAATAGGGTATAAATCCACCCCAACCGAAAGCTGGAATCTTTGAAACAGTGAAGCCTGTCAACCGGCCAACAACTATTAGAATAGCAATTATATAGCTTGCTTTGGTGATTATTTCGGCCAATTTATCCAACTGCTGATTCAGGGGTGTATCAACACTACTGTCAATTTGCGCGCCTTCGTACACTTTGCCGTATTCGGTGGCGTCGCCTACCTTCTGAACCTTCATGATACCATGTCCATCGGCAACAGTTGTGCCTTTCATTGCATGATTAGAGGGATAAGTAGCATCCGTTAGAAAATCGGCAGGGTTGGCGGTTTTTCTGCACATCGGTTCACCTGTTAATGTCGATTCATTGATTTGTAGCGAAACGGTTTCTAACAGTTCGCCGTCAGCAGGTACTTCCTCGCCTGTTTCGAGAATCACTATATCGCCAACAACCACCTCTATCTTAGTGATTTGGCAGATATTGCCATTACGAATCGCCTTGACAAGGGTATCATCATTGACTTTGTTAAGCACCTCGAATTTTTTGTTAGCGCTCAACTCAAAACAGAAGCCGACAACAGTCGCTAAAAGTATGGCTACCAAAATACCTGCAGGCTCAAGAAAAACACTCATTGTGGTTAGTCCCGAAAAATAATCATAACAAGCGACGCCAATGGATAAAGCGAGCGCTACTAAAAGAATGATAATAATCGGGTCGGTGAATTTTTCCAAAAACTGCTTCCATAGCGGCTCTTTTGGAGGAGGCGATAGGATGTTTTTCCCGTGTAACTTGCGACTTTCAAGGACTTGCGCGTCGGTTAAACCGATGTAATGATGATTTTGCATGTTGATAATTTGTGCAAAGGTAGCCATTAAAAGATACTCAAAAAAATATTTCGGATGAAAATAGTAAAAAAAATTGGGGGGTTAAAAAAAAATCGTATTTTTGCAGCAATTCAGAGCGAAAAATTTGGTACGCGGATGTCCCGTCCGCAAACATGCAAAGCCTCCGTACTTAGTAAGCGAAAATAACCGGGATTTTTTTTAAAAAGACATTACGCCTTATTAAATATCTTTACATATCTTTTCTCTCTGAATTGCTGTATTTTTTTCAAGCGCAAACAAAGAAAAAAACACCATGAAAGAGAAAATTGAATTGTTGAACAAGATGAACCGACAAGCTGAATCAGGAGGCGGAGACGACCGAATCCTACGACAGCATGCTGCGGGGAAACTAACTGCGAGAGAGCGGATTGACTTACTTTTAGAGAAGGGCACCTTTGTGGAGATAGACAAATTTATAACGCATAAGTGTACCGATTTTGGGATGGAGAAACAACGTCCTTTAGGGGATGGCATAGTGACGGGGTACGGTTTGATAGGCGACCGGACGGTGTTTGTCTTTGCTCAGGATTTTACGGTTTTTGGCGGCTCTTTGTCAGAGACCTTCGCCCATAAGATTTGTAAAATAATGGATATGGCGATGCAAGTAGGAGCGCCGGTGATTGGTTTGAATGATTCGGGAGGGGCGCGTATTCAGGAAGGCATTCGTTCGTTGGCCGGTTTTGCCGAGATTTTCCTTCGTAACTCATTGGCTTCGGGCGTCATTCCTCAAATCAGCGCTATCATGGGACCCTGTGCCGGTGGCGCTGTTTATTCGCCAGCGCTTACGGATTTTATTTTCATGGTGAAGGAAAGTAGCTATATGTTTATCACAGGGCCGGATGTGATAAAAGCCGTAACGCAGGAAGAGGTCACAAAAAACGAATTAGGAGGCGCTGAAATCCATACTACTCGTTCGGGTGTCGCTCATTTTTCGGCTGAGAACGATATCGATTGTATTTTGAAAATTAGGGAATTAATGTCGTTTTTGCCCAATAACAACATGGCTGAACCTCCTTTTGTGCCGACAACCGACAGCCCTAACCGGATAGACCCTTCCTTGGATTTATTGATACCTGAAAACCCCAATCAACCATACGACATCAAGGAGTTGATTATCGCTGTAGCCGACGATGAAAACTTTTTTGAGATACAGGAAGATTTTGCACAAAACATGGTGATAGGGTACATCCGTTTAAATGGGAAGACGATTGGGGTGGTTGCAAATCAGCCGTCGGTTTTAGCCGGTACACTCGATGTCAATGCCTCTGTAAAAGCTGCCCGGTTTGTGCGTTTCTGCGATGCCTTCAACATACCATTATTGACCTTTGAAGATGTCCCCGGCTTCCTTCCGGGTGTGAATCAGGAATACGACGGTATAATCCGTAACGGCGCCAAACTGTTGTATGCTTATTGCGAGGCTACCGTACCGAAAGTGACGGTTATCACCCGCAAGTCGTATGGCGGCGCATACTGTGTGATGAGTTCCAAGCAGATACGTGGCGACTTCAATTATGCTTATCCGACAGCTGAACTGGCAGTCATGGGGGCCGACGGCGCCGTAAATATCCTTTTCCGTAAGGAAATTGACGGGGCGGATGATAAAGAATCGAAACGCAAAGAGTTGCAAGACGATTACCGTGAGAAATTCGCCAATCCCTACCGAGCCGCCGAATTGGGCTATATCGACGAAATTATTGAACCCTCCATAACCCGTCCACGCCTGATTCGCAGCTTTGAACTGCTTGCTAACAAGCGACAATCGAATCCGCCAAAGAAACATTCAAATATGCCTTTGTAATTTTCAGTTATAGATTAAGTTTTATGATAAAGAAAGTGTTAGTAGCTAACCGGGGTGAGATAGCGATGCGTATTTTCCGTACGTGCCGCGTGATGAATTTGCCGACCGTAGCTGTTTATACGCATGTCGATCGTGGCGCTTTGCATGTAAGGTATGCCGAGGAAGCCTATTGTATCTCAAAAGATGAATCGGATACATCCTATCTGAAACCGGAACTGATACTCAATATTGCTAAAAAAACGGGAGCAGCCATTCATCCGGGATATGGATTTTTATCGGAAAATGCCGATTTTGCGCGTCGCTGTGAAGAGGAAAAAGTAATTTTCATCGGGCCAAGCGCCGATATCATTGCCAAGATGGGCATAAAAACGGAGGCACGAAAAATCATGCAGGAGGCGGGTGTTCCGATTGTTCCGGGAACAAAAGAACCGGTGATGAGATTGGATGAAGCCCATACAAGGGCAAGAGAAATAGGCTATCCGATTATGTTAAAAGCATTAGCCGGCGGAGGCGGAAAAGGAATGCGTTTGGTGCAAAAGGAAGAAGAGTTGGAAGCCGCCTTCCGCATATCAAGTTTGGAAGCCGCTCATTCATTTGGCAACGACGCCATCTATATTGAGAAATACATAGAAAACCCGCATCACATCGAGGTGCAGGTCTTAGGCGATAAATACGGTAATGTGATTCACCTCTACGAGCGGGAATGTTCCATCCAACGCCGTAACCAGAAAGTGATAGAGGAATCGCCATCACCGTTTATGAAAGAAGAAACACGTAAAAGATTATTGGCCGTCGCTGTCGCCGCCTGCAAAAGAATCGGATATTACAGCGCAGGGACGCTGGAGTTTATGGTGGACAGAGACCAAAACTTTTACTTTCTCGAAATGAATACCCGCCTGCAGGTAGAACATCCCGTAACGGAAGAATGTACCGGCGTCGATTTAGTTCGCGACATGATACTGATAGCCGCCGGTAATCCGCTCCCTTACTGTCAGGAAGAAGTCGAATTTCGGGGAGCGGCTATTGAGTGCCGCATTTATGCCGAAGACCCTGAAAACAATTTCATGCCTTCGCCCGGTATCATCCGGGTTCGAGAAGCGCCTGAAGGACGCAATGTTCGTTTAGACAGTTGCGCTTATGCCGGCTTTGAAGTCTCCCTCCACTACGACCCGATGATTGCCAAGTTATGTACGTGGGGACGCAACAGGGAATCGGCTATCTCGAATATGAAACGCGCTTTGAGAGAATACAAGATTCTGGGTATTAAGACAACTATCCCCTTTCATCTGAGGGTATTGCAGAACGATACTTTTGTAAAAGGCGATTATGACACCACCTTCATTGATACGAAATTCGATAAGGAAGAGCTCAAACGTCGCAAGAACAGTGACCCAACGGTGGCCGTTATTGCCGCCGCCCTGAAACATTATGAGCAGGAAAGAGACGCCGCCGCCCGTGCGACTACTGTCCCGCTTGTCGGCGAATCTTTGTGGAAATATTATGGCAAATTGCAGATGTCGGCCAATAACTATTAGTTTGTAGTTTTCAGTTTTCAGTTTTCAGTTTTCAGTTTGTAGTTTTCAGTTTTCAGTTTTCAGTTTGTGGTTTTCAGTTTTCAATTTTCAATTCTCAATTATTATGAAGCCTTTAGCAACTTATTATGCAACGATAAACGACTTGACGGACGCCGAGTTTAAAGTAGAAATTCTGGAAGACGGGCCGATCAAAAAAGTCTCGGTTAACGGAACCACTTACGAAGTCGATTACAATGTTGGCGGCGATACGATTCATTCCATCATAATGAATAATAAATCGCATGGCGTACAGATAAATACACTAAGTAATTCCTGTTATGAAGTCAAAAACAAAGGCGACTATTTTCTGGTAAGCGTGATTGACGAATTGAAAAAGATGCATTTGGCACGTTCCAAGTCGTCGGTCGTCGGTCGTCAGGTGATAACGGCACAAATGCCGGGCGTAATTTTGAAAGTGTATGTCAAACAGGGCGATACGGTCAAATCCGGTGATCCGCTTTGCGTGTTGGTAGCCATGAAAATGGAAAATGAGATACGTAGTCCTATTGACGGAACGGTAAAGGAAGTCTACATTAGCAACAACGACAAAATGGCAGTCGGCGATAAAATGCTTGTAGTAGAGTAAGAATAATATTGTAAAGCATCCGTTTTTGCAATATACAGGTAAATATAGCGTTAATTATATTAGATATAACCCCAAAAATTTTTATGTATGAAGAAAGTCTTTTTTTTATTACTGATTGCCGTCTGTACATTGCAGATGACAGCACAAAATCTGCTACAAACGCTCAAGAGCGAGGCGGATCGCAACCTTGTCGAACTGAAAAAGCAGCCTGTTCCGGCTTATTATATCAGTTACAGGGTTTATGACCTGACTGCATATTCCATATCGGCGAATTTTGGCAGTCTGACTCAAAGCAGGTCTTATACGCAACGTCTTTTTAATGCAGCAGTCCGGGTGGGTAGTCCCGAAATGGATAATACCCGTGAGATTAAAGAAGCCAATGAACGCGGCTATGCCGAATCTAATTCTTCCGGATACGGTATGCTTGGATTGGAAGATAACCCGGAAGCATGGAGAGTAACCTTATGGCAAAAAACCGATGCCATGTATGTGGAAGCGACAAAACGTTTCGAAAAAGTGAAAGCAAACGTAGCTGTGAAAGTCAGTTCGGAAGATCAATCATCCGATTTCACCGTCGAAACACCTGAAAAGTATTCCGAGAAACCTATCAAATTTACAGACACAAAATTTGATCCCAAACCATGGGAAGAGAAAATGAAAAAATACAGCGCTGTTTTCAATGCGAACAAGGACATTATTGATGCAAGTTCGTATTTTACCATCGAATTGACACACAAGTATTTTGCTGATACCGATGGCGCCGAGATTTTCGAAAACAGGCTTTGTTACCGGATAGGGATGAGCGCATCCGCAAAGGCTGAAGATGGAATGGATATCCCCTTATACAAAACCTATTTTGCATACGACCTGAAGGATTTACCCTCCGACGAACAAATCATGGCCGATGCCAAATGGCTGAGCGAAACCATATCGAAACTGCGTACAGCGCCGGTAGTCGATTCCTATTCCGGGCCGGTATTGATGTCGGGGCAAGCGGCAAGCGTGTTTTTCCACGAAATATTTGGCCACCGCATCGAAGGAGCGCGTCTGAAAAATGAAAGCGATGCCCAGACATTTAAGAAAAAAGTAGGTGATCTGGTGTTGCCTGAAGATATGACGGTTATCTTCGAGCCACAGTTGAAAAAATCGCACGGTTTCCCGATGAATGGTCAGTATGTGTTTGACGATGAAGGTATACGCGGACAACGGGTGGAAATTGTGAAAAACGGGAAACTTAACACTTTCCTGATGAACCGAACACCGATAGAGGGCTTTCCGAAATCAAACGGACACGGACGAGGACAGATTCAGTTGAATACCTTTACGCGCCAATCGAACACCATTATTGAAAGCTCCAATCCCAAGACAGAAAAGGAATTACGCGCCATTATGATTGAACAGCTAAAATCGGAAGGCAAAGAATATGGCTATCTGATGGACCAGGTCTCAGGCGGTTTCACGACGACCGGACGTTATATGCCTCAAGCATTTAATGTAACCCCGTATTTAGTGTATCGTATCTATGCCGATGGTCGTCCCGATGAGATGGTTCGGGGTGTAGATTTAGTAGGTACCCCATTGGCCATATTTTCACAGATATCGGCCTGCGGTACCGATTATGACGTTTTTAACGGCACTTGCGGCGCCGAATCGGGCGGTGTACCCGTTTCATGCGTTTCGCCCACACTCTATGTGAAAATGATTGAGACACAAAGGAAAGCGAGATCACAAACCCAACCCCCGATATTAGAGAGACCGTAAATTAATTAAGAACGTTCCTCAGTGTTAAAAATCAAACAACTATCCATAATGTTAAAAAATCAAAAAATGCGTCGCTTCCCAAAGGGGAGCAATGTGTCGCTTTACGAAGTGAAGTAATAAAAAAATTAAAAATTAAGAATTATCATGAGTAAAATAAATAAAAAAATATCGTTATTAACGGTCATTCTGTTTTTGGGTGTTTGCGGAATGTATGCCCAAAATGAGAATACGGTTATTTCTGCTATTCAAAAGGAAGTTGACAGAAATAAATCAGCGCTTAAGATGGAAGGTATAAATTCGCCTTTTTACATCAGTTATACTGTATTCGATGTATATAATTTTTATCTTTCCGCATCATTAGGTAAAATCAGCAGTTACAGCGAATATCGTCGCCGGTTTGGAACACCCATGCTTTTAGTGGGAGATTATCATCGCAATAATTTGTCGGGAAGATCGTTTGCCCAAACGACTACCAGCCTTATGGAAAATGAAACAGGTATCCCTATTACCATTTGGAGAGATTTAGACAATACTTTTAAATCGGCAGCCGAACAATATCAGGCTAAAATGGCTGTACTCCAACAGCAAACAGAAACCAAAGAAGAGAAGGAGTTACCCAATTTTGAACAAACAAAACCGGTGAATATTGTTTTATCGCAGATTCCGGTGGATTTCAATAAGACCTATTGGGAAAATTATTTGCGTAAAGTATCGGAAACAGCTAAGCAGTTTCCTGAAATTTTGAGTTCAAATGTAGCGCTAAATGCGCGTAACGTAATGTCTTACACCTACAATACCGAAGGAAGCCGTTATGCCGTACCCGCGGTATTATTCCAATTGACGTTTACCGCCAACACACGCGCCGACGACGGGCAGGACCTTACGCACGTTATATGGTTAGAAAATGCTACTCTTCAGCAGATGCCTGATGTTGAAACGTTTAGTAACCGGTGCAAAACTGAAATGGAAAATCTCGTGAAATTTAAAAATGCACCGGTTATTGACGATACTTACTGTGGCCCCGTACTGTTTGAAGGCGCTGCGGTAGGACGTATTTTTGAGCAAATGTTTTTTGCGAACGGCAAATTATCAGCATCGCCGAAAACGATCCAGACAGGCGCTCCTACCTATGTCATTGTTAATAACACAATACAAATGTCATCCGGAGGAGCAGGAAACGATTTTGAGATGATGTTAAATAAAAAAGTGATATCACGCGATTTAACCATAAAATCCATTACAGGGCAGGAATTTTACAACGGACAGCGACTCAATGGTTATTATCCCGTTGACGACGAAGGTGTTGTGCCTGAAAAGGAGTTTATGTTGATAGAAAACGGCGTGTTACGCAATATGCTTAACGGGCGTAAACCCACCCAAAAAATCCAGCGCTCTAATGGACACTACCGGTATGATTTTGGCTCCGGCAACTACCGCGTCATGGCCGGCAACGCTTTGATCACTTGTAGTCAAACGTTCAACAACGAGGCCTTACGTAAAAAACTGATAGATGCCGCCAAGGAAGAAGACCTGGATTATGCCTATATCGTGAGGCAATATGAAAACGGCATTAACATGATGTATAAGGTCTATGTCGACGATGGCCGCGAAGAATTGGTACGCAATGCGACTATTTCCGACTTTAGCCTTAAAACCTTCAAGCGCATCCTTGGCGCCTCCGACAAAGAACAAATATCAAGTTTCGGAGAGACACAAATGACCTTGATCTACCCCGATGCTTTGTTGTTTGAAGAGATGGACGTCACCCGCATCCCCAATATCGAATTTAGGAAACCATATCTTGTCGCGAAGCCGTAATAAACATACACATCAAGCTACCGCTAAAAAGCGGTAGCTTGATGTTTTTTATAGCTATAATTAAAATGAAAAGGTTTATTACATTGCTATTATCTGTTTTTTTCGTTCTTTTCTCAGGTTGTGAGAAACAAAAAATACAATATGGCGTTATCCCTCAAGGCATTACTGTTACCGGAAAAGTCGATAATTATGACCCGAACCGACAAGTGACGGTATACATTAAAAGGATAGGACTGGAACAGGAAAACATCACGGCAAAAATTGATAGCGCAGGTTACTTTACAGCTACTTTTGAGAGTTATATTCCGCTTGACGTTGTGATAGGATACAAGACTAATTTTTATGTGTTGCTTCATCCCGGAGATAGCCTGTTTGTTCGATTCGACGGCAATTGTGACAACCTGCCCGAATTGCTGGAGACTATTGCTTTCGGCGGCGACAGGGCGAAAACGAACCGCTATGCCGCAAAATACCAGCAGTTATATTTTGCCAACGAACTGTATACCGATTGGGATAAAAAAGATAAAACCGTTAAGGAGTACGATACGGAACAATACCTGCTCTATTTAGATACTGTCAAGCAAAAAAGCAAAGAGATTTATGACCGGTTCGTTGCCGAAAACAGACCGGATGAAGAAAGTAAAAGATGGGCGTTGTTATTCAGTGAACGTGACTATTTTCATTATCTTAGCTTCTATGCAATCGATCATAGGCGAGCTAACAATATGGGTTGGGATAATGATTGGGATGTGCCGAAAGGTTTTTACGACAGTTTATGTAATCGCTTGCCAATAGACCCATCCATGTTTATCAGTGCAGGTGCATTGAATTCTTTTTCCGCCTCGTTTAAAGATTATGTTGATGACAATATGAGGGGCAGAGAAAGTACATGGATAGATGAGGAAACAGGTATAGAATATACCAATTGGGCAGTCCTTCCCCGTGGCGGTTTAATAGCTCCTGTTGAAATTTGGGATTCCATTAAGATATTCAGTACAATTGAATTTGTTCCCGACTCTCTGTTGCTTCAGATTATGCTGACCCGGTTCTTTGACAGCGAATTTGAAAAGCAGGAAATAACAGCTTACGAACAATATGGGGACGTGGTTGACACTTATATCAAAGAGCCGTTTCTGAAAGAGCCGCTTCATCAAAAATACCTGCAAACAAAGTCGCGAATAGAAAATCCGCAGATTTATACGGGATCCTTTCTGAAAGAAGCCACCAACCTTTCTGTTAATCAGATCATCAACGATATATTACAACCAAACAAAGGCAAAGTAATATACGTCGATTTTTGGGCTACATGGTGCGGCCCCTGTTTGGCGGAAATGCCCAATTCAAAAGTTTTAGAGCATGAATTGAAAGACCGCGATGTGGTTTTTGTGTATATCTGTCTCGAATCGGAAGAGAAACTATGGACAGCAACCCTTGATAAATACCAACTCGGCGGACAGCATTTTTTTCTGTCTCTCAAACAAAGCGCTGATATAAGAAAACTTTTTGAGATATCCGGAATACCATTTTACCTGTTAATTGATAAAAACGGTGCGATAATAGAAAAGGGTAGCCATTTGAGACCATTAAACATCAGGGAAAAGATACTAAGAGAAGCTCAATAATTATTAACTCTAAATATGTATTTACTTATGAAACGAATCCTAATCTTAACAATGCTTGTCTCTTTCGGAATGGCAGGCTTGGCAAAGGAATACCATGTGTCCCTCAAGGGGAACGATGACGCTACCGGAACAGAACTGTCGCCGTTCCGAACTATAGGACAGGCGGCGCAAGTAGCCTTTCCCGGTGATGTGATAACCGTACATGTCGGCGTCTATCGCGAATGGGTGAACCCTCCACGCGGGGGTGATAGCGATGATAACCGGATCGTCTACCGGGCGGCGCCGGGCGAAAGGGTCGAGATAAAAGGCTCGGAACAGATCAAGACCTGGCAAAAAGAGAAGAACGGCCTTTGGAAAGTAGTATTGCCGAACTCGTTTTTCGGCGATTATAACCCTTACAACGATTTGATTTATGGCGACTGGTTCTCCGACCACGGACGCAAACATCATACCGGCGAGGTGTTTCTGAACAATCGCTCGCTTTACGAAAAAGAATCAATGGAAAAGGTGTTGGACATAACGGCGGAGGTCAACCCGCTCGACCCGGAAGGTTCAACCTATAGATGGTACTGCGAGACCGATGAGCAAAATACGACGATCTGGGCTAATTTTCAAAAATTTGACCCTAACAAAGAATTAGTCGAAATAAGCGCGCGACGCACCGTTTTTTATCCCGAAAAGCCCGGTATCAACTACCTGACGATTCAGGGGTTTCATATCAGTCAGGCAGCTACGCAATGGGGTGCGCCAACAGCCGAGCAGATCGGAATGATTGCAACACACTGGAACAAAGGCTGGATCATCGAGAACAATGTCATCAGCAACTCCAAATGTTCGGGTATCACCTTAGGCAAAGAGCGGGGCACAGGGCATAATGTATGGCTGGGAGACCCCAGTATTGACGGGTCGCTGCATTATATCGAGGTCACATTCAGAACGCTACAAAACGGGTGGAGTAAGGAAAACATCGGCTCGCACATCGTCCGTAACAACGAGATTTTCGCCTGCGAGCAAACCGGTATGTGCGGCAGTATGGGAGCGGCTTTCAGCCTGATAGAAAACAACCATATCCACGACATCTGGACTAAACGGCAGTTTTCGGGCGCTGAGATAGCAGGCATCAAGTTTCATGCCGCTATTGATACCCGGATATTTGGAAACCGTATTCATCGCGTTGGCAGAGGTATCTGGTGCGACTGGATGACGCAGGGTACATGGATTTCACGTAACCTGCTCTACGATAACGACTTGGAAGATTTATTTGTCGAGGTAAGCCATGGCCCGTATTTAGTAGAGCATAATATCTTCGGCTCGCCTGTCAATTTCTTAGATATGTCGCAGGGCGGGGCTTTTGTTCACAACCTGTATGCAGGCGCTATTACAGTCATACCCGAAAGGAACCGTTATACACCCTATCATCTGCCACATCAAACCGATGTAGCCGGTCTTTCCATCATCTTGAACGGCGACAATCGCTATTATAACAACCTGTTTTTACCGGTTCGTCAAGACGAGAATAGACCATACGGACTGGCAGCCTACAACAATGCCGGTTATCCCTGTTTTATCGACGGCAATTTCTATACGAGACATGCACAACCGTTTGGAAAAGAAGAACACCGGATTTTAATATCAGATTTTGATCCGGAGTTTACAATTGAAGAAAAAGGAAAAGAAGTGTTTGTCTCTTTTTTGTGGAAAGGAATGGGCGGATTACAGACACAACAGGTCACTACTGACTTGTTGGGTATAGGTAAATTGGCAAAACAATTTTATGAAAAACCCTGTGGTCACCCGATTATCATCGATACCGATTTACTGAAACAGCCCCGGTCGGAACATCCCTCTCCGGGTCCTTTTGAACAGCTTATAGTCGGGAAAATGCTTTGGAAAGTATGGTAATTGCTTTTTCTTCCGAAAAATTTTCTCTTTGCTTTTTAGCATTGTTGTTTCCATTGTTGGTGTTTGCCCAAACCAATCCTGTTCCTGCATTGAAAATGCAGCAGGTGTACGACGAGATAAAGACGCCTTATAAATATGGTCTTGTTATGACGCCCGGGGGCAAGGATAAAATGATTGACAGCCCAAGTATATTCCGATACGGGGAGACGTGGTATATGACCTATATTGTGTTCGATGGTCGCGGTTACGAGACTTGGTTGGCAAAAAGTGATAACCTGTTGAATTGGACTACATTAGGGAGAATCATGTCGTTTACGCAAAACACATGGGACGCAAATCAGAAAGCAGGTTATATCGCTTTACAGGACTATGACTGGGGGGGTAGTTATGAAGTGGAACAATACCGTGAAAAATATTGGATGTCGTACCTTGGCGGGGCAAGCGAGGGTTATGAAGCAGGGATACTTGGCATCGGAATGGCTTTTAGCGATTACCTGACGGAAGTGAAAGAATGGCAACGGATACCACGTCCCGTCATGTTACCGGGTGATGATGATGCCCGCTGGTATGACAACGCTACCATTTTTAAAAGTACGGTGATACATGACAAAAGTAAGTCGTTAGGGTTTCCTTTCGTAATGTACTATAACGCTAAAAGCAAGGAAGATAACAAAGCCGAACGGATAGCCATGGCTGTATCCGACGATATGGAGCGCTGGAAACGGTATGGCGCCCAACCAGTCATAGACCACAAGACAGGGATATCGGGCGACGCCTTTATTACCCGTATCGACGACCTGTGGGTGATGTTCTATTTCGGAGCGTTCTGGAAACCGGGCGCCTTCGAGCGATTTGCTTGCTCGTATGACTTAGTGAACTGGACAGATTGGGAGGGCGATGATTTGATAAGCCCTTCCGAAACGTATGACAACCGGTATGCACATAAACCATTTGTAATCAAACATAACGGCATCGTTTACCATTTCTATTGCGCTGTCGACAATGATAACAACCGGGGAATAGCAGTAGCTACTTCCAAAGACATAGGAAAAAGCGCCTTGACTTTTTAAAAAAAGTCCGGTGATATTTTTCCGGCTATTATCTCTTACCGGGTACGCGGACGTCCCG
>JGI24702J35022_10000939_pt1 | contig 18216 bp, 21 predicted proteins | sample TergutTh196P4_FD_35022 | JGI IMG/M metagenome (IMG submission 35022)
CAGCGGAATATCTGCGGAAAAGATAGAATATGTAGGAGTTTCGTCGGTATTGCCTGCCGCTTCAAATGACACCGAAGCCGGAAGAATGGCAAACAGAAGAGTGGTCGTGGTGGTGGAATAAAGGCAGCACTGAGAAATAGGACTATATTAAGTTAGTTTGCTATATTATCTTTTCTCTGCCGTTTTTATGATGTACGTAATACATGTCCACACACCTTAGTCCCCACGACAAATACATGAAAAAATGTCTCGTCGAGACCGCCCTCACCCTGCCCTCTCCCTGATGAGGGAGAGGGAGAACTGCTTCGACGGTAAGTTTTTTGATTTAGCTTTCATGCGTTTGTCGCGCCCTAGTCCCCGTTTGACAAGATTTTTATTATTTTATATTATCATTGGCAATAGATTCCCAAAAATCTAACCTTTTTATCAATAAATTAATTACAGGAGGCTTATCATGGCAGTAAAAGTTGCAATTAACGGTTTTGGCAGAATTGGAAGATTGGCGTTTAGGCAGATGTTCGGTGCGGCAGGTTATGAAATTGTCGCTATAAACGATTTAACAAGCCCTAAAATGCTGGCGCATTTGTTGAAATATGATTCGGCTCAAGGGCCGTACGCTCTTGCCGATAAAGTAAAATCAACGGACAATTCCATTATAGTCGACGGAAAAGAAATCATCATATACGCGGAAAAAGACGCGAAAAATCTTCCTTGGGGAAAGCTTGGCGTAGACGTAGTTCTTGAATGCACGGGATTTTATACGTCAAAAGCAAAAGCGCAGGCGCATATCGACGCGGGTGCAAAGAAAGTTGTTATCTCTGCTCCGGCAGGCGATGACCTTCCTACAGTAGTGTTCAATGTCAACCACAAAATTTTGAAAGCGGGCGATAATATAATTTCTGCAGCTTCATGCACGACAAACTGCTTGGCGCCGATGGCAAAAGCGCTTAACGATTTCGCTCCCGTGCAGACCGGAATAATGACTACCGTTCACGCTTATACCGGCGATCAGATGACGCTTGACGGCCCTCATCCTAAAGGCGATTTAAGAAGAGCAAGAGCTGCCGCTGCAAATATAGTTCCTAACTCAACTGGAGCGGCGAAGGCCATCGGTTTGGTTATCCCCGAATTGAATAAAAAACTTATCGGTTCGGCGCAGAGAGTTCCCACGATAACAGGTTCTTCCACCATATTGATTGCGGTTGTTAAAGGGAAAGACATAACGAAAGAAGCGATCAACGCGGCTATGAAGAAAGCTTCCGACGAATCTTTCGGATATACCGAAGACGAATTGGTTTCTTCGGATATTATAGGAAGCAAATTCGGTTCATTATTTGACGCGACTCAGACTATGGCGATTAAACTTGACGACGATACATATCAGGTCCAGGTCGTTTCATGGTACGACAATGAAAACAGCTACACAAGCCAGATGGTCAGAACAATTAAATATTTTGCCGAAGTAAAGTGACAAATATGAATTCTGACAGTTTGAAAAACAGAGTTTCATACGCTGATATTAAATGTTAAAACATAAGACTGTGCTGCGACGCTGTTTTTCGCAGCGCAGTTTTTGTTTTTTTAAGGAGAAATAATAATGTTAAGGTTAAAAAAAATTTTGATGTTTTTGAGCATGTTTGGTTTTGCAGCCGCGTTTGTTTCCTGCGCGTCCGGCAAAACGATCAAACCCGAAGAAAATACCAATAAAATTACGCAGCAGGAATGGCTGGAGAAAAATAAAAATTCTCCCGTGCTTAGAGAAGGCAACGGGAAGGTTTATAAACTTAAACTTGCAAATGTGCTGGAGCCCGGCAGCGTAATATTGAATCCTGCTCCTTCCGGAGACAGCGCTTCGCTGGAAGGCCTTACAAGGCAGATAAATGCAAGTTTTGAAAAAGAATATACGGAAGACCAGATAAAACAAATATATTTCATGTCAAAAGAGCAAGACGTAAATATAACGGAAATAATAGACAACAGCGTTATCGACCAAAACGGCAATATAATTTATAATAAAAACCCGGAGATAAAATAATGAAAAAAACGCTTAAAGACATTGACGTAAAAAATAAAAAAGTTTTGGTGAGAGTAGATTATAACGTTCCTCTTGACGCAAATCAAAATATTACAAACGACAAAAGAATAGCCGCGACGCTCCCTACGATACAGTATCTGCTCGAGCAGGATGCCGCGATAATTCTTATGGCGCATCTTGGCAGGCCGAAAGGGAAAGCTGTTCCGGAAATGAGTTTGAAGCCCGTTGCTGCGCGTTTAAGCGAACTTATCGGAAAACCGGTTAAATTTGTCGAAGGCGACTGCATAAGCGATCAGGCAAAGAAAACTGCCGCAGATTTAAAATCCGGCGAAATTCTGCTGCTTGAAAATTTAAGATTTTACGCGGCTGAAGAAGGTAAAAATGCCGCAGGGGAAAAAGATAAAGCGGCTATGGACGCTTTCGCGAAAGAGCTTGCTTCAATGGGTGAAGTTTTTGTTCAGGACGCGTTCGGGACGGTTCACAGGGCGCATGCTTCGACGGCAGGCATTGTAAAACATGTAAAAGACGCCGCCGCGGGTTTTCTTGTGGAAAAAGAGCTGAAATTTCTCGGGGAAGCGCTTGATAAACCGGTGAGGCCGTTTCTTGCAATACTCGGCGGAGCAAAAGTTTCGGACAAAATAAACGTTATCGAAAATCTTTTAAATAAAGTCGACTCAATTATTATCGGCGGAGCTATGGCTTACACTTTCTTAAAGTCTCAGAGCGTAAGCATCGGCGCTTCATTAGTTGAAGACGATAAGCTTGATTTGGCTGCCGAACTTCTTAAAAAAGCAAAAGAAAAAGGCGTTGAATTTCTTTTGCCTGTCGACCATGTTATTGCGGATAAAGTTGATTTCGCAAATAAAGCGGTCCCTGCCGGCGCAGCCGTAAAAGTTACGGTAGATGAAGCCATACCTGAAGGTTTTATGGGCGTTGATGTAGGACCTGAGTCGATTGAAAGGTTTGCAAAAGCCGTGAAAGAAGCGAAAACGATCGTATGGAACGGGCCTTTAGGGATATTTGAAATAGACCAATTTTCAAAAGGAACCGTTGAAATAGCTAAACTTGCGGCGCAATCCACGGAACAAGGCGCTACTTCCGTCGTGGGAGGCGGAGATTCCGTTTCCGCGGTAAAAAAAGCCGGCGTTGACAAAAAGATTTCACATATATCAACGGGCGGCGGAGCTTCGCTGGAATTCCTCGAAGGCAAAGAACTTCCAGGAATAGCCGCATTGCCTGAAAAGAAATAATAAGACAAGATGATAAGAGGGCAGGATAGTAAGAAGATAATAAGATAAGTAAAGACAAAAGACGCTGCATAGCTTCTTATCATCCTATCCTCTTACAGCTTCAAAAAAAGGTTTGACAAAACAAGGTCTTTTGTTATATAATCTCAAAATCATGAATATAATATATAATTTACTGCAGTTTGTTCATTACACGGTGTGCGCGGGTTTGATACTTGTTGTTCTTTTGCAGGCCGGAAAAAGCGGCGGAATGGCGGGTATTTTTGGAGGAGGCGGTTCAGACCAGATATTTAACGCTCCCTCGGGAATGGCTTTTATAAAAAAGCTTACGGTTGCTATGGCATGTATTTTTATGTTCACTTCATTGGTTCTTACAAAAGTTTCAACGAATATGAGCATGATGTCTGTCGTTAACCAACTCTCAAATATTCCTATTTCGGCTCCGTATTCACCGCAAGAACCTATAGAGCCTATAGAGATGGAGTAAGCGCGCTGAGGTGGCGGAATTGGCATACGCGCACGTTTGAGGGGCGTGTCCTTAACGGGATGCGGGTTCAAGTCCCGCCCTCAGCACCAAAACAGCAATTACGAATTACGAATAAAAGGCAATAAAAAATTACAGTTCATTCATAGTTACAGTTAAAAATTATAAAAGTTTTTGCCGTTAATTGTTGTTTTGTCGTTGTAGTTTATTCGTAATTCGTAATTTGTAATTCGTAATTGCCGTTAATGCGGGTGTAGTTCAGTGGTAGAACGTCTCGTTGCCAACGAGAAGGTCGTGGGTTCAAGTCCCATCGCCCGCTCCAAAAAATTAAATCATAGACGAGAAATCAGTTTTTTAACTGGCTTCTCGTTTTTTTTATTCGTCGTCGGAAGTTTTGTAAAAACTTTTTGACTCGTTGGCAAAATAATCACAAAAATTTTCGACAGTCATTTTGGGTTTTGAACCGCTAGACTGTATAAAAGACTTGACAAACTGTATTTTATATAATACACTTTAATTGGCAAAATGGGATAATTAAAATGATAATAAAAAGAACGCTGTTCTTCGATAAATGGTTTTCAAAACAAAAAAAACAACATTAAAGAAATAATAGTTATTTATATGAACAGAGTTGTTCTCGGAAATATGAGCAACTGTAAATCTTTAGGCGGCGGTTTGCACGAATTAAAGATACACTACGGAAAAGGTATAAGAATATATTTTACAAATGTAAATGGTGAAATAATAATACTTTTATGTGCCGGTGACAAAAATTCTCAACAAGAAGATATAATTAAAGCAAAAGTTTTAAAAGAAAATTTATAAGAGGTGATAAAATGAAAAAAAATATCATGAAAACAAAGGTAATTGAAACAGACTTTTTTACGGATTATGCTAAAACATTAAAGAATAATCCGGCAAAGCTGCGTTCATTTAAAAATCGCATAATAGAAGAGTATAATAAAACAAAAGATATGCCTTTATTTTTAGAAAATTTAAAGATATTGGCTATGGCGAGGGGCAATGTATCTGATTTGGCAAAAAAATCAAAAGTTCAGAGGCATAGTATATATAATATATTGTCAAAAGAAAGCAATCCGTTGCTTATGAATGTTGTGAACATTATGGATAATCTTGATATATACTTTGTTGCAAAAAGAAAGACAGCTTAAACTTGACCTGAAAGAGTAGTCGTTATCAAAATAATCGCAAGTACGCAAAACAGCGTAGGAGTTAAAATCCCATTAGTTGTCGCGCCTTGCATTTGGGCTTGTTTTGGCCAAACGCATTTGTGTAATATGTGTGAATACGCTCTAGTTTTAGGTCTTTCAGGTAAAAAGTGCAAGCCCGGTGGTCATGATAAAAAAAGCCGCATAATTGACATACAAGCTCCTAGTTTTATACAATATATCTTTGAAAATACAAGGAGTTTTTATGATAATTTTGACCGGCGGCGCAGGTTTGATCGGCAGCTGTTTTCTTTGGAAACTTAATCAAGAAGGCATAAACGATATATTGGTTGTCGATCATTTGAATGAATCCGAAAAGTGGAAGAATCTTATAGGAAAAAAGTATTACGATTATATACAAAAAAATGATTTTTATAATGCCGTTGTTCACAGACAGGTTCCTAAACCGGAAGCAATAATACACCTCGGAGCGTGCAGCTCTACAACTCTTTCAGACGCAAACTACTATATAAAAAATAATTATGAATACTCAAAAGTCATGGCTTTATGGGCTTTTGAACTGGGTATACCGTTTATATACGCTTCTTCCGCCGCAACATACGGCGAAGGCGAAAACGGATACGACGACGATGAATCGAAACTCATAAAACTTTCGCCTTTGAATATGTACGGTTATTCAAAACATATGTTTGATTTATGGCTGCAAAATAATAAATATTCGGATAAAGCCACAGGAATAAAGTATTTTAACGTTTTCGGCCCTAATGAATATCATAAGGGTGACATGAGAAGCGTAATATGTAAAAATTACGACGAAGTTTTGCAAAAAGGCGTTTTGAAGCTTTTTAAATCCCATAAAAAAGAGTATCCGGACGGCGGGCAAAAAAGGGATTTTGTTTATATTAAAGATGTTGTCGACGTTATGTGGTTTTTGCTCAAAAATCCTGCGAAAACAGGTATTTTTAATCTGGGAACAGGCAAGGCGAGAACGTGGAACGATATAGCAAAATCGATGTTCGCCGCTGCCGGCAAAAAAGAGAATGTAGAATATATTGAAATGCCGGACTATCTTCAGCCGAAGTATCAATATTTTACGGAAGCCAATATGACTAAACTCCGCGCCGCCGGATACGATAAACCTTTCATGGAATTGGAAGACTCGGTGAAAGATTACTGCGGGTATTTGAAAAATAAAAACTATTTGTAGAAAAAATTACGAATCGGCTGCAAAGACAAAAAACAAAACATTGATGCCGTTTATTCGTAATTGCCGTTAGATTAGGGGTTGACATGAACTTGCCAAAAATAATTGATTCTTTTAAAAAACAGTCCATTCTTGTTATCGGAGATACCATGGTGGATAAATTTATATGGGGAAAAGTCGCAAGGATCTCTCCTGAGGCGCCCGTCCCCGTTGTTGAAGTTACGAAAGATACGGAAACGCTGGGAGGAGCGGGAAATGTGGCCAACAATATTACATCTCTCGGCGGAAAAGCCGTTATAATAAGCGCGATAGGAGAGGATAATACCGGACGATCGATGATCGATATGTTAAAAGAAAAAGGAGTTAATACGGATCATCTGGTTTTTGACGCGCACAGGCCTACAATAATAAAAACGAGAATAATTGCCACAAACCAGCAGGTTGTGAGAGTGGACAGGGAAATTAAAGGCGTATTTTCGCATTCTACGGAATCAAAAATAATAAAAAATATAGAAGCTGTCATACCTAAAGTTAACGGAGTGATAATTTCAGATTATGCGAAAGGTGTTGTAAGCCAAAAAGTTCTTAAAAAGGCGATTTCTCTGTCGAAAAAACATAAAATTCCTGTAACCGTTGATCCGAAAGTTGAAAATTTCAGAATGTATAAAAGGGTTACGGCGATGACTCCTAACACAAAAGAAGCTATTGAAGGAATGCACGCGAAAAATATTGCTACGGAGCAGGATGTCGTAAACCTTGGAAAGAAAATACTGAAAACATTAAATTCCGATTCGGTGCTGATAACCCGCGGAGAAATGGGCATGACTTTGGTTCAGCCGGATAAAGTAACCACAATTCCTACGAGAGCAAAAGAAGTTTACGATGTTACGGGCGCAGGGGATACCGTTATTTCGACGATGACCCTCGCTTTGGCGGCAAAAGCCGATTTGGTAAGCGCCGCTGAAATAGCGAATTTTGCCGCAGGCATAGTCGTCGGAAAGCTTGGAACGGCTACGGCAAGCTCCGTCGAACTGAAAAAAACAATAAGCGAATTTTATAAAACAAAATAGAAAGATGCACAGTAAATGCAAAAACTTCAGAGATTATTGAATAAAAATGAAAACAGCGGTAATAATACCATCCAGATATGCTTCAACGCGGTTTCCCGGAAAACCTTTGGCTTTGATCAAGGGGAAGCCGCTTATACGGCATGTTGCGGAAAGAGTGGGAAAGTGTAAAAATATTGATTATATCGCCGTCGCGACCGACGATAAAAGAATTTACGATACGGTGAAATCTTTGGGTTATAATGTTTTTATGACTCCAAAGAGCTGCAAAAGCGGCACGGACAGGCTGGCTTTTGCAGCTAAAAAATATTTGAAAAGTTACGGCATTTTTATTAATGTCCAAGGCGACGAGCCTTTGATCGAACCGTCATTGATAGATTCTATCGCCGATGAATTGAAGAACAATAAAAAGTCGGAATACGTTACGGCGGCGTTTCCGATAAAGAAAGAAGAAGATATTAAAAACCCGAATATAGTAAAAGTTATTTTTGACAAAGACGGATATGCTTTATATTTTTCAAGAGCGGCGGTTCCTTATAACAGAGATAATGCCAAAAATATTAAATATTTTAAGCATATGGGAATATACGGATACAAAAGAGATTTTCTTATAAATTTTGCCGGATCAAAGCCGTCCATGCTTGAAAAAACGGAATCTCTTGAGCAGCTCAGGGCTTTGGAAAACGGCAAAAAAATAAAAATTATTATATCCTGCAGGGATTCGATCGGCGTTGATACGCCGGAAGATGTTTTAAAAGCGGAGAGGTTTTTATGAGCGCGGGCACAAAATACGTTTTTGTTACGGGCGGAGTAATTTCGTCGCTGGGGAAAGGGATAACGGCGGCATCGCTTGCCTGTCTTTTAAAATCCAGAGGGTTGAAAGTAAACGTTCTTAAATGCGATCCTTATTTAAACATTAATCCGGGGCTTCTTTCTCCGATGCAGCACGGTGAAGTTTTTGTGACCTGCGACGGTATGGAAACGGATTTGGATCTTGGCCATTATGAAAGATTTATGGATCAGGAAACTAACCGCGACAATACGGTTACCGCGGGAAGAGTTTACGAAACGGTTTTAAACGCCGAAAAAAGCGGGAAGTTCGCCGGAAAAACGATTCAGGTCGTTCCGCATATAACAAATGAAATAAAATACCGTTTCAAAAAAGCCGCTGAAGGATTTGAAGTTCTTATTGTGGAAATTGGCGGGACCGTCGGAGACATAGAAGGACTTCCGTTTCTTGAAGCCGCCAGGCAGTTCAGAAATGACGTCGGAAGAGATAATGTGCTTCATATACACGTAACGCTTGTTCCTTATATAAAAGCTTCGGATGAAATGAAAACAAAACCTACGCAGCACAGCGTTATGAAGTTAAGAGAACTCGGAATAGAACCTTCAATAATTGTCTGCCGCATTGACCAGCCTCTTACTGACGATTTAAAAGAAAAAATAACATTGTTTTGCAGCGTTGATAAGAAGGCCGTAATAGAAGAGATGGATGTCCAACATTCGATATATGAAGTTCCGATTAAATTATATGAAGAAAAACTCGACGAACTTGTTTTGGAATATTTGAATTTAAAGGCAAAGCCCGCTGATTTAAAACAATGGGGCGAGATGCTTTATACGTGCATAAATCCGAAACACAGCGTGACGATAGCCATTGCCGGCAAATATACGGAACTTAAAGATTCTTATAAAAGCATTTACGAAGCTCTCAAGCACGGCGGGTTTGCCAATGACTGCGCCGTTAGAATAAAATATGTCGACTTAGACAGCGCAAACTTGATAAAAGAGCTGTCCGGAGCCGACGCGATCATCGCTCCCGACGGAGCGGTCGAGACGGGAACATTGGAAAAAAAGCTGGAAGTTATTAAGCATGCCAGAGAAAACAATGTGCCGTTTTTCGGAATATGTCTGGGAATGCAGTGCGCGGTAATAGAGTTTGCCAGAAACGTGTGCAATATGAAAGACGCCGATTCTCAGGAATTTAACGATCAGACTAAAAATCCCGTCATAATAAAGAGCATTGCGAAAAATGCCGAAGGCGGCGAATGGAGACTTGGCTCGTGGCATTGTTCGGTCAAAAAAGGTTCGAAAGCTTTTGAATCTTATAAAACGGATTCAGTTTCGGAAAGACACCGTCACAAATATGAAGTTAACAATGCTTTTGCGCAGCCTTTGGAAAAAGCCGGGCTTGTCGTTTCGGGCGTAAATCCGGAAATGCAGTTTGTTGAAATGGTGGAGCTTAGCAGTCACCCGTGGTTTATCGGGGTGCAGTTTAACCCCGAGTTCCAGTCAAGACCCGTAAGACCGCATCCTTTGTTTAAGGGATTTATCGCAGCCGCATTAAAAAGAAAGGAAAGCAAATCTGATGCTTAACAAAAAAATAAAGATAGGAAAAAATATTACGATTGCGAACAATCTGCCGTTTGTTTTAATTGCCGGCCCGTGCGTTATTGAAAGTGAAAAACATACTCTCGGCCTTGCGTCAAAATTAAAAAAGATATGTTCCGACATGAAAATTCCGTTTATATTCAAAGCTTCTTATGATAAAGCAAACCGTTCTTCGGTTTCTTCGTACAGAGGTCCCGGAATTGCCGAAGGACTTAAAATTCTTTCTAAAGTCAAAAAACAGCTTGATTTGCCCGTTGTGACCGATGTGCATACTGAAGAGCAGGCGGGAATGGCTGCCGAAGCGGTCGACATGGTACAGATCCCAGCGTTTTTGTCGCGCCAGACCGATTTAATAAAAGCGTGCGCTTTGACGGGAAAGCCGGTGAATATTAAAAAAGGCCAGTTTCTTGCTCCGGAAGATATGATCAACGTCGTCAAAAAAGCCGAAAGTTTCGGCAATTATAAAATTTCTTTGACGGAAAGAGGAACTTCTTTCGGTTATCATAATCTGGTCGTTGATTTCAGAGGTTTTGAAATAATGAAAAAGACAGGCTGCCCCGTTATTTTTGACGCTACGCACAGCGTGCAGCTTCCCGGCGGACGCGGCACAAAAAGCGGGGGAAACAGAGAGTTTGTAATGCCTCTTGTAAAAGCCGCATGCGCGGCAGGCGTTGCCGCTCTTTTTCTTGAAACGCACGAATATCCCGATAAAGCTTTTTCTGACGGAGCAAACAGCGTCGATTTAAAGTACCTTAAAGATATTTTGAAGCAGGCGTCTGCTATTGATAAGGCGGTAAAATAAAATGGTATTAAAATTGAACAATTCAAATGACGGAAATACGCCGTGGAAGCCGGCTTATAAATGGATGGGAATTACAGCGGGTGCTATTTTGTTTTTCTTGGTAATAATGTTTTTTGTTTTAAATATCGTTCTTAAACCGTATATGAGAGAGCTGCCTTCGGAAATAACTCCATGGCTGGATAAATCTAAAAAAGAAATAAAAGCCGTACAGCCTGAAAAAATTGAACAGGATGAAGAAAATGCCGTCGACTAAATCTCAAATTGCAAAAAAAGCGAAAAATATTAAACTTCTGGCGTGTGATGTCGACGGAGTTTTGACGCGAGGAGAAATAATAGTTTTAAATAATGAAGAAGAAATAAAAATATGGAACGTTAAAGACGGCTTGGGATATCACGAGCTTAAGAGGGTATTTCCAAGAGTAAAAACCGCATGGATCACGGGCAGAGAATCCGAACAGGTAAAAAAACGCGCCGAAAACATGGGCATTGATTATCTTGTGCAGAACTGTATGAGCAAAAAGTCGGCATTTGACGCTATACTTGAAGAAACGGGTTTTAAAGCTTCCGAGACTGCATATATCGGCGACGATATCGTTGATATTGCGGTTTTAAGATCTGCCGGTTTGTCGGTCTGTCCGCAGGACGCGATAGAAGAAGTAAAAAAATATGCGGATATGGTTTCGTCTTTTAAAGGCGGTGAAGGCGTTGTCAGGGACGTGATCGAACTGATTTTGAAAGCCAAAGGCGAATGGAAAAAAGTTTTGGAAAGATATAAATGAAAAAAATAATAAAAAAAGCCAGAAGAAAATTTTATTATTACGGAGCGTTTATAGCGTCTAAAATTATTTTGTTTTTGCCTTACAGATTTTCGATCGACGTGATTTCGGTCGTATTCGGCAAGGCGGCATATTATTTTGCCGTCGGCGCAAGAATCAAAGCCAAGAGGAATTTAAAAAGATGTTTTCCTCAAAAAACAAAAAAAGAAATATGCGTCATTACGAAAAATATTTTTATCAATCAGGCTAAAAACTTCTTTGAACTTGCGAATTTTCCGAGAATAGATTCCGCTTTTTTGAGAAGCATTTCAAGCATTGAAAACAGCCATCTTGTAAAAGAAGGCATAAAAAAAGGAAAAGGTATCCTTTTTGTCAGCGCTCACACGGGAAATTGGGAAATCACGGCTGCCGCGGTTGCGGATATGGGCGTGCCGGTAAACGTTGTGGCGAAAAAAATATATATAGACGGATTAAATGACATACTCGTAAATTACAGAACGGACAAAAACGTTCAGGTCATATTAAGGGACGCGCCGGATACAGGAAGAAAACTTTTAAAAGCTCTTAAAAAGGGCGAAATAATAGCCATGCTGATAGATCAGGATACCAATGTGCCTGGCGTGTTTGTCGATTTTTTCGGAAAGCCGGCATGGACGCCTTCGGGATTAGCGGTACTGGCATTAAGGACAGGAGCCGAAGTTTTGGTAGGCATTGACCAGCGTATAGATAAATACGGACATAAAACCGTCGTTTCCGGGCCTTTGACCGTCGAACCGTCAGGTAATTTGGACGAGGATATTGTAAATCTTACGCAAAAAGCTTCTTCGGTTTTGGAAGATCATATAAGAAAATACCCGGAACAGTGGGTATGGTTCCACGAAAGATGGAAAACGAAAAAGACAGGTAAAAGGTAATAGGTAACAGGTAATAAGCCTTTAGTTTCGGCTTTGCCGAAACCTGTTTTAGGTTTTCGCAAAGCGAAAACATCAAAACCTTTTACCTATTATCTGTTAAATAAGGTGTTTCGATGCGCGTTCAAAAATATAAAATCGTATTGTTTGTTTTTACTGCGCTGCTTAGCGTTTCGGCGTTCGGCTGTAAAGCTGAAAAGACCGTTATAGAAGAAATGCCGCCCATGCCGGAGCAGGTTGTTGAAAAGTTTACGATAACGGAAACGGAATCTGGAAAGCTTAAGATGGTGCTTGAATCGGAATCGGCGGTCATTAACGATGAAAAAAAGAATGCCGTTTTAAAGCTTCCGCGCGTTAAGTTTTATAAAGACGGAGAGTATGTTTCCACCCTTGTTACTGAGTCAGCGACAATAAATTTGGATACTTATGATGTTGACTGTCACGGTAAGTGTACTGTGGATACGGCAAATAACGAGCATCTCCAGACTACTGATTTGCGGTACAATGCAAAGAAAGATACGGTTTTCAGCGAAAATGACGTAAAATTAACAAGACAGGACGAAATCGTTTATGGCAAAGGTTTTGAAGCCGATACGAAACTTGAAAAAATTATTATTAAAAAGCAAAGAGTGGAGCTGCTTAAAGGCATTTAGCGTTTTGTTTTTGCTGCTTTGTTCTTTTATTTTATCTTTCGCGGCGCAGCCGCCCGTGACGTCCGGTAAAACGGTTATTACCGGTGAAGAGATGGAGATAAGAAGATCCGGCGACATTACGATATCGCGCGGAAATTCTAAAGCCGTAAACGGAAGAAACACTATTAAAGCGGACGTGATGACATATGATAAGAAAAATGATGCCGTGGATGCGTCCGGCAATGTAAAGCTTTTTTCAAAGACCGACGACGGCGAGCCGCTGAAAGCTTTCGGGGATTTTGCGGATTATAATCTGAAAAGCGAAAAAGGCAAGCTTTGGGGAAAGAAAAGTTACATAGAATATTTTATGAAAAATTCCGAAGCGCCGCTGAAGCTTAACGCCAAAGAAATTTATTTGGACAAAAATATTGAAACGCTCAGCGCGTATAAAAATGTGGAAATAATAACGGCTTCAGGCACGATAACTTCGGATAATGCGGTTTTTGACAAAAAAACGTACAGCGTTTTTATGGAGAAGGATCAGAAAAGGCCGGTAGCTGATGTTTATTATGACGGGCGAAACGGCATTTATGAAGCGGACGCGATGACTTTTTATAATGCGGATGACAAAAAGAAAATTGTGATGAACGGCAATGTCAGCGGAAAAATAGAAATGGAAGACGGAATGAAAGAAGAAGAGAAAACCGAGGATAAAACAAAGAAAAAACGAAAACAGGATAAAAAGTAAACTGCGCGGAAGATAATGGCCTTAAAGCCGCGGCGGGGAATGGATAATTACTAAAAATGATATTAAGATCGGAAGAACTTTTTAAAAAATATAAGTACAGAATGGTTGTTAACGGCGTGAGCATTCACGTTAAGCAAGGTGAAATTGTCGGTTTGCTTGGGCCGAACGGCGCCGGAAAGACAACAACTTTTTATATGACGGTAGGGCTTGTAAAGCCTTATGACGGAAATATTTATCTTGACGATAAAGAGATAACAAATTGGCCGATGTACCAGCGTTCGAGAGCAGGAGTCGGATATCTTTCGCAGGAGCCGTCTATTTTCAGAGGTCTTTCGGTTGAAAATAATTTGTTTGCCATAGCGCAGACGCTTACGATTTCAAAAAAAGAACAAAAAGAAAAAGTTGACAAACTGCTGGAAGATTTCGGGCTGGCAAAGCTGCGCAAACAACTGAGCCTTACGCTTTCCGGCGGTGAAAAAAGAAGGCTTGAAATCGCGAGAGCTTTGGTCAATGACCCTAAATTTTTACTTTTGGACGAGCCTTTTGTAGGCATAGATCCGATAACCGTTTCCGATATACAGGGAATAATCGCGAAACTTAAAACAAGGGGGCTTGGAATTCTTATTACGGATCACAATGTCAGAGAAACCCTTGAGATTATTGACAGGGCGTATATAATTTACGAAGGCAAAATTCTGCTTGAAGGAAATGCGAAAGAATTGCTTGACAACCCTAAGGCAAGAAAAGTATATTTAGGAAACAACTTTAAAATGTAATTAAGAAACAGTAAATAATTAATAATGAATAAATACGGCAAAAGCAAGAACATTCTGCGGGTTTATCCTGCGCAAGCCGCAGGTCGGAATCTGTAAAATTTGCGGGCGCATTCCGCTCTGAAATTGTTAATTATTCTGATTCCGTTAAAAGGAGATAGTAAAATGCAGATTAACATTACGGCAAGACATCTTAAGCTTACCGGCGCGATTGACTCTTACGTGCGTAAAAAAGTATCAAAATCCGGAAAGTTTTTTTACGGGGATGACGTTTGGGCGCATGTCATTTTATCCGTCGAAAAAAGCAGACAGATAACCGAAATCAATTTCCATATGGGAAAATTGGTTTTCAGAGCCAAAGAACAATCGCCGGATCTTTACGCTTCAATAGACCTCGCGGCGGATAAACTTGAAAAACAGCTCAGAAAACAAAAAGAAATATCTAAAATACACAGAAAGCAGAATCTTGAAGTTTCAAAAGAGAAGAAGAATTCAATTTCCGAAGTTTTCTCATATGACAGTATGGAAGATTCGAGGACAAAAATTTCGGAAATTAAACGTTTTGATTTAAGACCTATCGGCATAGAAGAAGCTATAAATGAAATGGATCTTTTGAACTTCAGGGTTTATATGTTTTTAAACAGCAAAACGGATAAGGTAAATGTGCTGTACCGTAAAGACAGCGGTTCCATAGTACTTTTAGAGCCTGAGATGTAGAATTTATCTTAGAACTTTTAAGGTCATTAAAGGAACCGGAGAGATTACAGGTACGCAAAATTATAGGAGGCCAGCAAATGAAAATTATGGATTTTTTAAGCTCTGACTCAATTACGGTAGAGCTTAAAGCAACTGACAAGAAATCTGCTATTGCAGAACTTGTCGATATGCTTAAAACTACAAAAAAAGTCAAAAAGACGGATGAAATTATTGAGGTTGTTTTAGAACGTGAAAAATTGGGTTCAACGGGTATAGGACAGGGCGTTGCCATACCTCACGGCAAAACCGACGTTTTGCACGAGCAGGTCGGCGCGCTGGGCGTTTCGCGCAAGGGTATAGAATTTAATTCTCTCGACGGCGAGCCGGTGCATATTATTTTTCTTTTAGTCGGTCCCGTTGAAGTCGCAGGCCAGCATTTGAAAGCCTTATCAAGAATATCAAGGCTTTTTAAAGATAAGTTTCTGAGGCAGGCTATCAGAGACGCAAAGACGAAAGAAGAAATCGTAAAAATTATTCAGCAAGAGGATGCTTATTAATGCCGTTTTTAGACGTAGGTATTCTTTTAAAAGAAAAAAGCGAAGATTTAAAGATTGAGCTTTTGACCGGTAAAGGCGGGCTTAACAGAAAAATTACCGTTTCCGACATAAACAGGCCGGGGCTTGCTTTTACGGGTTATTTTGAGCATTTTCCCTACGAAAGAACTCAGGTCATAGGGATAAGCGAATATACATATCTGAGTTCTTTGCCCGGAGAAAGGCAGCTTGAGCTTTTGCGGCAAATTTTTTCGCATAAAAATGCCACATGCTGTATTCTGACAAGGGATTTAAAGCCGTCCGAGTTTATGATCAAGGTCTTTACCGACCTTGAAGTTCCTTTGATCAAAACGGCTTTGAATTCGTCGTCATTTATAGGCAATTTAATTTATTATTTAGACGGAAAACTTGCTCCTTCGATAAAACTTCACGGAGTTCTTACGAATGTTTACGGTCTTGGCGTGCTTATCATGGGAAAAGCGGGAATAGGAAAATCCGAATGCGCGCTTGAGCTTGTTAAAAGAGGCCATATGCTTGTCGCCGACGATATTGTCAATATTAAAAAAATGTCCGGCAACGCTTTGATCGGCAGCGGTCTTGAAATTACAAAACATCTTATTGAAGTAAGAGGCGTTGGAATAATAGACGTAAATAATCTTTTCGGGATCGGGAGCATTCTGGACGAATCGCATATCGAGATGGTGATGAGGCTTGAAGAATGGGAATCCGTAAAAAAGTATGAGCGCGTCGGGATCGACGAATATTTTACCGATATTCTCGGAGTGAATGTGCCTGAGATCACTATTCCGGTAGGTCCGGGAAGAAATTTGGCCGTTTTGGTTGAAACCGCCAGCCTCAACCAAAGACTTAAAAATAAAGGACATTTTACGGCAAAAGATTTAAGCAGCCGGCTTCAAAAAATCATAGCCGCAAAAGAACAAAAATGAAAACCAAATTTTATATTGTCTCGGGAATGTCGGGCGCCGGCAAAAGCCAGGCGCTTAAAATATTTGAAGATTTCGGTTTTGTGTGCGTCGACAATATGCCTCTTCAAATGACCGTCGATTTTATCGATATATGCCTGAAAAACCCGGAGAAGTATAAAAATGTCGCAATGAGCGTGGATTCCAGAGCCGGAAAATCAATAAATTCTTTTACCGGCATTCTGGAAATATTGAAAAAGAAAAAGATAGATTACAGAATTATATTTTTTAACGCCGATAAAAATGTTCTTATAAAAAGATATTCCGAAACGCGCAGAAAACATCCTTTGGGTAAATCCGTCGCCGAAGGAATAGAGCTTGAAAGGAAAATTATCAATAAAGTTTTCGGCATAGCCGACGAAGTGGTAGATACGTCGAATATGACGATCGGAGAGCTTAAAGATACAATTTCAAGGTTTACCGGAACGGCGGCGAAAAAAGAATATATGAACATTTCGCTTATTTCGTTTGGTTATAAATACGGCATTCCTTACGACGCCGATATCGTTTTTGACGTCCGCTTCATAACAAATCCGAATTATGTGCATGGACTGAAGTTTAAAACCGGCCGTGATAAAGCGGTTAAGGATTACATAAAAAAACAAAAAGAATTTGCGTCTTTCTTTAATATATTTTCAAAGCTTATTGAAAAAACTTTGCCGGGATATATTAAAGAAGGGAAAAGTTATTTGACAATAGCCATAGGGTGTACCGGCGGAAGGCACAGATCGGTGTTTACCGCAGAAGAGCTTGCGGCTTTTTTAAAGAAGAAAAAATATAAAGTAAACGTAAACCACAGGGACATTTTAAAAGGAAAATAGGATCAATTGCGAATTACAAATTGGGGCTCTCTAAAAACCTATCTAAAGTGATGTCATTCCCGTGAAAACGGGTATCCATTTTTGTCGTTATCGTAGGACACATTTAAAAGCAGCATGGATACCCGTTTTCACGGGTATGACAAAATTGGGTTTTTAGAGAAACCCAATTACGAATTACGAATAAAAGACTAAAAAGCCGTTTGCCGTTAATTCGTAATTGGGACAAAGGAACTTTGTTCCGAAGTACCCGTAATTCGTAATTGCCGTTAAAAATGGATAATTTAAAAATAGCTGCAATCGGCGGAGGTACGGGATTATCTACGCTTCTGAGAGGACTTAAAAAATACTGCGGAAATATTACCGCAATAGTTAATGTCGCCGATGACGGCGGAAGTTCGGGAATACTCAGAAGTGAGCTCGGAGTTTTGCCTCCGGGAGACATAAGAAACTGCCTGGTTGCTCTTTCGGAGGAAGAAAGCCTGATGTCAAGGCTTTTTCAGTACAGATTTCCGTCGAAGGGAAGTCTTGCGGGGCATTCGTTCGGGAATTTGTTTCTGACCGCGATGTCTGCGATATCCGGCGGTTTTGATAATGCTATTTCAAAAAGCGGAGAAGTTCTTGCCATAAGAGGAAGAGTTTTGCCGGTAACATTGCTGAGCGTTACTTTAGAGGCGGAGCTTGAAAGCGGAAAGAAAATAAGAGGCGAAAGTTCTGTTTCCGCGGCAGAGGAAAGGATAAAAAAAATAGCGCTTACTCCTTTTGCCCCTCAGGCGGCTCCTGAAGTTTTGGATGTCTTAAAGAAAGCCGATATTATAATTTTCGGGCCGGGTTCTTTGTATACTTCGATAATAGTTAATTTGCTTGTTGACGGCGTTGTCGATTCCGTAAAAAATTCAAAA
>JGI24702J35022_10000940_pt1 | contig 18193 bp, 9 predicted proteins | sample TergutTh196P4_FD_35022 | JGI IMG/M metagenome (IMG submission 35022)
GCCTCGCCTGTGCCGCTCCGTCGATTGGGGTTGCCTCATAACCAAATGAGTTCCAAGCGATTCTGCCCGCCGGTGCATCGTCAGGTACATACATGGTGAAGGTGACCGTGACCGATTCACCCGTTCCCAGAGTAAAGTTGTCAGGGAATATCAGGCGGACCGATCTGGATGCCGCTTGCGCTTCCTCTGTCCCACCCCAGACAGCCGCATTGTCCGTTCCTTTCCAGTCGGCGTCGGTCATCTGTCCGCCGATTTTATTTCCGAACTCAATTGTTACGCCATCAGTAATGTCTATGCCGCCATTGTCCACAACCTTGAAGTTATCCGGGTTAATAGGCGCCCATTCGCTGTTCCTGAGCTGTCCCGGCACCACCAAACTGTAATCCATTGTTGACGGATAGGCGTCGATGATGACGATATCCTCGAATACGAATAGACCTTTGTTTTCGAGCGTGAGCGTGTAGGTAATGCTGCCTCCAATATCAACTTCCACAACATTATTCATCGGGTCACGAGTTGCGGTTTTGCCATCGGCGGCCACCATTTTATCAGAACGTATGTAATACGCCCCGGTCAATTCCACCATACTGCTGCTCTTCACGCCCGGGCGGCTGCGGTATGCAGGCGTGTCGCCAATTTCGCTGGTGTAATTATCAGCTTTGCCGTCGGCGTTCCATGTCTCGAACAAGTCGCCCGATACCGGCAGCAGATAGGCGTTGTTAATTGCTGTGCCGTAATAACTTGCGGGCGGCAACGTCCTATAGCTGATGGTGAAACGCTGGTTGATTCCCAGTGGCTCGGGGAACTGCCATGTGAGCCGCTGGAGCGCGACGCCGCTGACATTGACTGTATCGAGAGTGACGGTCGGCAGACTTCCTCCAATCGCGGTGCCTCCGGAAACGAGTGTCGCCGAGCCTGCCACATACGTAAAGCCGAAGGGTAGGATGTCTACCACGGTATACCCACCATCCATAGCCTTTCGTGCAGTGGAGTCGTTTGAGACCTCTATGCGCCATTCGATATCAGCGCCGGCGGTAAACTGGTCGGCATTCGGCGCCGGATTGATGGGTACATAGCTCTTGTTGATACCGGGAACGATCATTTGGCGGATGTACCTGACCTTGGCGCTGCTCTTGATACAATTGTTGTCATCATCGGTGACTCCGCCAAAAAGCTGATAGTCAGCATCTGTAGTGCGTTCTCCGATATAAATGCCAATTTCTTTATCACCTATAGTGATTTCCTGAGACGGATCACTGAGATCAAATGCCTTGGGTATCAGCGCGACATTGTTTACCACGTTGTCGTTGCGAAAATCATTGACCAGCGCGTCTGCGGGTATGGATGCCTGAATGGTATACATCCTAGATTGGTTCGGTTTCAGCGGTTGAACAGGTATGTTAATAAGCTGGCCAAGCCCGGTGCTATCTGTAATGATAGTTGCGGCAATACTATCGTCGGTGTTGCCGAGTAATTCTACCCCGCCGGTTTTCACTGATACCAGCGTCTGCCCTGCCGGCAGCCGGTCGCGCAAGTAACCGCCAAGCTGCCTGTCCAGAATTGTTGACTGGTTTGTGACTGTTACAGTGTAAGTGACCGTTTGATCAATGCCGCTGTTAGGATTCAGATAGAAATCAGAGGTTCCTGAGACAGCTTTTGCGAGGCTGACGTACAAGCCTTTCTTGTAAATGGTGATGTTGTCGCGGTTATAGATGTATTTTTCGCTCCCAAATTTTTCTCCGAACTCACCTACTCCTTCGTTACTGAAATAACCCCATGCATTCTGGGTGTTAAGGTCAAACAGAAAATCGCTGTTGATGCTGATTCCGGCGTAGTTTGTGACAGTCGTCTGATTCTTTGACCAGCTAGTCGTGTTAAGCTCGGTGTCTGATTTGATCTCCACTGTATATTTGATGATGATTTCATCGCCGGGCTGGAATTTGTCATCATAAAGACCCGTGAAATTGCTAAATTTTAGATATTGAGTATCAATAATTTCTATATCATAATCGGTTTCGGTAAGTTCGGTTGAGAGTGGCGAAGTGGCTCTTATGTGCGTGACGCTAATAATAGTGACAGTTGCAGGATCCATCTCGATTGGGAGCTTGTCGATGATTGTAATATTGGCAGCTGCAATCGTTATGGAAGAATCGTCGGCAAAGGCTTGCTCCATATTTTTTGCAGTGATGGTGAAGGTTATCTCATCCTCTGTTGCAAAGGATGCGCCAAGCTGCGTGCCCGGATCATGTTTTTTGTTTATGCCAATTTGCGGGAGTTGCTTTTGCACAGTGATCAACCGGTTGCCATCATTATAATTGTTGTATGGGGAACCTGTGAAGCCATGTTCCCAACCGCTGCCGATGTAATTGCCGAACTCATTGTATTCCGTACTTACTGTGAATTCGTTGTATATCTCGTTGTTTACATCTAGGCTGCCCTCATCAACATTTTCAATCGTTACCCTATATTTGATTGTGAGGGTCTGACCCGGCTCCACAATATTGTCGTTGATAATCTTGAATACCGTGGTTCGTTCGACCGCAATCTTTTCAGGGGGGGATTCTTCGTTTTCAATGTTTTCATCTGGGAGGAGTATCACCGTATAATCAGTACCCCCAAGCGGAGGATTATTAGCTATTCTCACTTCAACAATTTCAATCGGCGAGGACAGTGTTATGCCTACCGGTATGGTAAACGTGTCACGGATAATGGGTTCAATGAGGTTAAATCCGTTCTCTGATGATGCAATGTTGGTGACGGAGAGGGTGTATTCGAGGACATCACCTTTCTGGTATCCTTGCCCGATGCTGCTGCCGGGAAGCTTAGCCACATTTTTGTTTAGACCGAGCGTCGGATAGTCATGGTTAAGCAAAATGATGCTTCCGGTGGCATCGACGCTCTGTGTTTCGGGTATTCCACCGTCTGTTGATGGCAGTGTGCGCGTGAAGTTAAAAGAAGATTGGTTGACAGCTGTTGTTATTTTTTCCCCGGCATCGGTAGCAGACTTAACATTTTCAAAATCAGCCCTAAAAATGACCGACGGATAGTTGTAGACTGAAAAACTTGCCGGTATGCTGTCGCCGAAGTCCCAGCAGAACGCTGTGATATCCTCTGTACTATCGCCAGCCGCGAGGACGCCGGCAAGTATTATTTCAGTATTTACATTGGTCTGATAGATACCAAGATCAAGCTCTTTCCAAATTGTGCTATAGCCGGGCTCTAGGTTCGGAAGACCATCTGAGTCAAATAATGCATCAGAGGTGGTGTAATAAATTGTTATATTCTTGTTGGCGTTGTTATACCTTCCTGTCTCAAGTGACACAGGGATTAGCAGCGGATCCCACCCGTAGTCATATACCCTGAAATTGTTGACCCTATCCTCGGGCAGAAGAACCACTGAGCCGCCCTGGGTTGCCTCTTTCGCGGCATACGGGTTTGAGAAACCCCTGATTTCAAATTTTACGGTACCTGGGCCGCTGTAGCCGGGAGACGAAATAAACGAGCCTGCAGCGCTTATGTAGTAATCCTTGCTGATTCGCGCGAGTCTCTGGGAATTGGTCGTTGAATAGGGAAGAATTCTTTTTTCCAGGCTGATATTTTCCTGTGGCCGGTATGTCGCGGCTGTTAGATTTTTTCCGCGGATGATATCGACCGAGATCGAAGAGTCGTTTGTAGTTTTCCAGGCGCCGCCATCGTATCCCACATCGATGTATTCAGCGGTCACAGAACTGGGTACGGTGACTTTCTTCTTGCCGTCAGCCCCTTCAGTATAGGATGTAAAATCAACATCATACCGAACCCTGACCGTGGCTGTGAAGTCCGGCATATCCGCAGTCATATCTTCCGAATCAAGAGGAGACGTACGTTTGAACGTGATGGTATATGTACCCGGTTCATATGTTGAACCGGAGCCTGTGGCGGGGGTATACACATCATCCCCTTCATCACGTTCGTACCCGGCCGGCAGCAAGGTCACCTCGGGTATTCCGTTTACCGTGACGCCCTCCGGCAAATCAATTGTGTATGTATATGTCATGTCGGTGGTCCACATCACGCCGTAATTGCCTGTTACGCCTTTTTTGCCGGTAACTGTGTATGTGAAGTAATCGCTGGTGTATCCCGTTTCACCGCCGTTGTATGGGATTTCCCCGCTGGTCGGGGTGCGCCCCAGCGCGAGGGACCAGGAACTGGATGCGGTAGCCGTGTAGGTCACGAAATCGGGAGGGACGACCATCTCTTGAAGTTCTGTGACACTATTGAGTATTGGTTCTGAAGTGTCAGGATCATACGCCGGCTCATCACTTAAATTCTTACCTCCGCAATACATTTCAGCTGTAATAGTTCCGGTTTTGCCATCTTCCGTGATACCGTTTGGATAGGAGATGTTAAACTGGAACGCCCGAAAATCGCCCCAGTCAGGATTGTCCGTGTAGTTGAATCTCACTTCGATTTTCTCAGCCGGATCAAGATTGGCAAGATCGGTGATTAGTGTGTCGTCTTGATAGACCTCAACTATGACACCTGTGAAATTCTCGTGTATTGGCGTATATTGCATACCCTCAGGCAATGTGACGACCAATACCAACTCATTGTCGGTTGTCACGTTGATGGCGCTGCTGAAGGTGACATATGCGGTCACCGTCGCATTCAAGCCGGATGGTTGTGAAGCAGAATCTATTGCTAATTTTAAATCAACCATGCCGTATGTGATGTTTTCTGAGTCCGGCACCTCACCCGCCGCTCTCACCGTTCTGCCAAAAGCGGGCAGGGTGTTGACGAGAAAGAGCAGTGTGAGTGTTAAGCAAAGCAGCCTCCACAACAAAGTGTTATTCTTCGATTTTTTTATTCTCATTAAAAAATTTTATCCTCCATTCCATGTTTTCCGGGTGTGTTTCATATAACGAACCGATAACGTATTGTATACCTTTATTACAGCCAGATTTATACTTTTAGCCGCAAAACGTTGATAAATACACAGCATATTAACATATTTGCCGTCAAAACGCAATAAATTACCGGCAGTTGTAACAAAAGTGAAATGCTTTTTGCGCCCATTTTTATTGCAAATCCCGCTCAAGCGTTGTACAATACCATATATCCGCTGATCCGGAGAAGGCTGAATCACAAGGAGAAAACTGTAGCTATGATTAACTCCATTGAATTATTCTGCGGCTCTGGCGGGCTTGCGCTAGGATTCCACCAAGCGGGATTCTGCCCGAAGGCTTTAGTCGAATGGGATAAAGACTCATGCGACACGATAAAGTCGAATATCGAAAGAGGGTTTCCGGGAATAGGAGATTGGAATGTGCTGCAAGCAGACGTCCGTCATGTCCGCTACTCCGACTTTGGGATGGATATTCAATTTATAACAGGCGGACCACCCTGCCAACCGTTTTCGCTTGGTGGAAAACATAGAGCGCACATGGACACCCGCGATATGTTCCCGGAGGCTGTCCGCGCCGTTCGTGAACTGCGTCCAAATGGGTTTGTTTTTGAGAATGTGAAAGGGCTTCTTCGCAAGTCTTTTAGTTCGTACTTTAACTATATTCTACTACAGCTTTCGCATCCTGAAGTAATCGCAACTGCCGATATGGATTGGACAGACCACCTTCGTATCCTGGAAGAATACCACACTACCGGCTCACGTGATGGCCTTGAATATAATGTCGTTTTCAGGCTTGTCAATGCGGCGGATTATGGTGTGCCGCAGATACGCCATCGCGTGGTAATTGTCGGTTTTCGCAACGATTTGAATGCGAGCTGGTCTTTCCCGGAGCCCACCCATTCCAAAGATGAGTTACTAAAAGCTAAGTATGAAGATGGCTCATATTGGGAGGAGCATAAAGTACCTAAGCACTCTCGCCCTAACGCTCCGGCAGCGATCAGCCAGTCATTGCTCCAAATTGAAATACCTTTTGCAAAAAAGGAGCGCTGGCAGACAGTACGCGATGCGATTAAGGGACTTCCAGATCCATTAAGCGAATCAGCATCATTATTTCCCAATCACGAGTATCGCGCAGGCGCACGTACGTACCCGGGACACTCCGGCAGCTTGCTTGACGAGCCTTCAAAGACAATAAAGGCGGGCGCACACGGTGTCCCCGGCGGTGAAAACATGATGGTTCTCGATAACGACGATTTGCGATACTACACAGTACGCGAGAGTGCGAGATTGCAGACATACCCTGACGACTACCACTTCCGGGGTTCATGGACAGAGAGTATGCGGCAAATAGGGAATGCCGTTCCTGTAAAACTCGCGTTTATTATCGGGGATTCCATAGCGAAGCAACTTGAAAGGACAAATGCCAAAGATGCCCAAAGAACTTCCGCGCATTGAGCCGTTTAATCCTCTGGACAAACGTAACCTTGGCGAGAGCGTGGCTGAGGCTTTGCTCCAAACAGCACCAGTCGAAATGCCTCCTGAACCGTTTATCGGTGCGGGTGTTTATGCATTATACTATGTTGGGCAGTTTCCGGCGTACTCAGCATTAGTCGATAAAAACAGAAATGGACAGTTCCTCAGTCCCATTTATGTTGGGAAAGCAGTACCGGCGGGGGCGAGGAAGGGCGGCCTCGGGTTAGATGTCGAGCATGGGCAAGCGCTATTCAAGCGTCTTTCCGAACATACCGAATCGATCCGTTCTGCAACGAATCTCGAAATAGCAGAGTTCTTTTGTAGATTCCTAGTCGTTGAGGAAATCTGGATACCGCTTGCCGAGTCAATGCTTATAGAACGTTTTGTGCCAGTCTGGAATCGTTTGCTTGATGGATTTGGCAATCACGATCCCGGTTCCGGCAGGTATAGCGGGAAAACTCCGCTTTGGGATTGCCTGCATCCCGGACGAACATGGGCAAAAAAGCTTCAGCCTTGTACTCTAACTTCTGATGAGCTTGAGAGACGAATTATCGAGTTTTTATCATAAGGCGATTTATCATTGCTTGGCGTACGGACTTTGGAAGGTTTTGGAGTAATGTTTGACAATATAGGACGTCGTTTTGTTGCGACTACAAGCGAAGCAACAGCAACTCGCAGTTGCTCATAAAAGCGCATTTTTCAAAAGCCCCGGCGGATAAGACAACATCCGCCGGGGCTTCAGGCTGTTAAATTATCGCGCCGGTCCGCGAGTCTCTGCGCTTGATGGGGCTGCTCGCAACGACGGGGTAGGGGTGTACTCTACCGGTTGAAGCGATCACACTATGCGTTTTCCTGCAAGGAACACCCTTGTGTAGTAAGCGCTGTCGAGCCTGCTGACAACGACTCCCGTGGACGAACTCGACGAGTGGACAAACTCATTGTTACCAATATATATCCCGACATGGTTTACATAGCTCCCATCTGAAGAGAAACACATAATATCTCCCGGCTGGAGATCGGCTTTCTCGACGAGAACGCCGTCATTTCTGTACTGGCTGTCCGCGACACGGGTGATCGAGTAGCCAAACTGACCATAAGTGTAATTAACGAAACCGGAGCAGTCAAATCCGGCGGGAGATGTGCCGCCCCAGACATAGCTGGTTCCGAGGAATCCAAGCGCGAACTGGGCAATCCTCTCTCCCAGCGCAAGGTTAGCAGGAGGAGCGACATAGGCGCTGCCCGTTGGCGCGGAACCGGAGTTGGAAGCGGAGGACCGCGTGCCCTCTATGATTGTCATCAAATCTGAGCGAATGTACCCCGTATGGCCTTCGTGGACGACCTTGTACCACCCGGTGTTTATGCCAATGACCGTCACAACCGTCCCTTCGGAGCAGAAATCGACGGGATCGCTCGACGTTGTTGGCATGGCGCGAATATTGACGCTGTCGCCTGTGACGCGCCCGATAGCGCTGAAGTTTTCGGCTGTGAGGACATCTCGCAGATATGTGGTGCTCACATACCCTGTGACACCATGGAAGTTTATGTGATACCATTCGCTGTTTGTGCGTTCCAGGATGACTACGATGTCGCCTTCGGTGAGGGTAGTCAAAACAGCGCTCGCCATGCCGGGGCCGTCACGCAGATTGAGGTTGTCAGTATCGACCGTAGCTGCGCCGTAAGCGAGCCCCTCGTGCGCGAAAGCAGTGACGGAGAGCATGAGAGCGAGAATTGACGCAGATATAACGATTGAAATCAGTTTCTTTGCTTTTTTCACGTGAGAACCACCCTTTTTTGCTGTTGTAGGTTACAATTCAATGCAAAACAATTGAATTTGCTGTGATTATAACTGAGCAATGTATCAAAGTTGTTTCAGCGGTCTTTTTCGTTGTTTTTTGGAGTTTCACGATTGATTCCTTATGAGCACCGCCCGTTTTCAACTAACTAAAGACGAGTATGAAAACTTGAAGTCGCAAATTGCGACTTCAAGTTTGGACGGTGAAAATGCTGTGCATGGCGGCAGAAGAAAACTGCCTTATACTTTTACCGAACGCGGTGTGCCAAGACTGTTTTTGGAATTGGACAAGTACAGATGAGAAAACAACACTGCTGCCATCATTGCGGTCTGCTTTTGTCTTGTGGCGAGGCGATTCTCAAGATGCTTTCCCACTCCTCTCCAAACCCGATATGAGATAATTCTATGAATTCCGAGTATTCTTCCACTAGCGCAGATATATTGGCAAGAAAAACCGTGTTCCATGTAACCGGATCTGGCGTCAGTAGTTTTAGTGTCAAAAGCTGATCGAACAGCATTCCGGTATGCGTTAGCTTCAAATGTGGCGGTATCTTGGGGATGCTTGTGAACATCGCGTAATAGAGCCGCCCGTAATGAGCGCAAGTATTACGTAGCAACGTCACTGCCCGCAGCCAACTTCCTAAATACGCTTCCTTCGTATGGAACTCAGCGGCAATCTGCTTTCGGTCGTCGAGTGGAAAGTCAGCATAGAAGCGCGATAGCATTCCAAAGGAAAACAGCTCAACAATAGCCCAGACAGGGAATTTGCCGCCATAGGTGCGCCTGTGGTGCTTTACCCACAAAGCATTTTTATTTCGCTCAACTTCAGCCTGAATCTGGTTAATAAAATGGTGATGGTCATGAGTGGTGTTAAAGTTTTCGGCTGCCCAATACCCGTGAGGTCCATATTTATGCCCATGGAAATATGCGAGCTTGGTTCGCGTATAGACCTCGATGTTCTCCACGACTGCAAAGATGAGAAGCCTTAACCATTGGTCAAACTCATAAATCATCTTGATTCTCTCGAAAGTAGTCCCCTCTTTATAAGTTTGGTCTGCGTCGCGGAACGGCAGAAAATAGGCAGATAAGCGATAGTAATTCACTTTTTCCAGGAAGTCAATGCAAGCTGGCTCATCTTCGATAATGCAGCCATGGCTCTTAAGTATGGAAACCTGCTCTTGAAATGTTCTAGCTGGCTTTAGCTCCATTGCATTTCACCACAACACAAAAATGTCCCCCCTGGGACACTTCATACGCCGAAGCGTCGAGAGGTGCGGGGGGCCCTATTAACTAAAAACTACCACCTGTGCAGGTATTTGTCAAGCGGTTCTCTTTCGTATTAACTAATATTTTACAATATTTCACGATATATTTCCATTTTTGCGGTTTTCTTTACTGGTAGAGTTGCGAATATGATTCATCACGTAAATTCCCGAGAAAACACCCGAGAAAACACAAACCAAAAAACACAAGAATTCCAATTGTTAATTGACATTATTGAATAAATGGGTACAATGGGACTATATTGAAAAAAGGAAAGGTGATTTTACATGGCTACTGTTTCATTCGATAAAAACGTCGTCATCAATGAACCGGAAGCGGTTTCAATATTGGTAAATTCACTTTTGAATGACAAGCCGCGAACGACAAATAAACAACTAGCGTCTGAAAGCGAAAGAGAAAAGGGGGAGCTGTTATTAGTACAGTGCTTGTCTCTCTCGAAAGACTGATGGAAATGGCTTACGGAGATTCAGTATCGGAGATTGTTCAAAAATTCAAATGTGTTGTATCATTGGAAAGTGAAAACTGAATAACTTTGAATCAAAACGAAAATGGCATGCGGGTGGGTAAGCGCATTTTTCTAAAGCCCCGGCGGATAAGAGAACATCCGCCGGGGCTTCGGGCTATCGGTTATCGAATTGTCGCGCCGCCGCGCGGTCCGCTAGTCTTTGCGCTTGATTGGGCTGCTCGTGTATTTCTTCTCGAAGACGCCGAACCCTATGAGCAGCAGCCCTGCCATGGCGAGCATAGACGCCCGCTCACCGGCTATTCCTGTCGCGGAAGTGCTCCCGCAATTAAGACACATGAGGTTTACTATTGCCCAACGACATATGGGATATTTCGCTTTTCAAGTTCCTTGACGATTTTCTTCTGTTCCTTCTTCGGCAATTCCAAAACGCGCATCGCCTCGCTGACGGTAATTTTCAGGCTTGCAATTATTTTAACCGCAGCCTCGATTTCGCCCTCGATTTTGCCCTCGATTTTGCCCTCGATTCTGCCCTCGTTCTTCGCAACGCGCCTTGTTTCCTGCACGTCGTAATTCTCTATTGCAAACATTTCCTGAATCCCTCTTTCCTCGATTTTTCCGACTATCCCTTCAATTTCTTCCTTCTGCACGTTTATCTTCGTCAAAAGCACCGTCACGACATCCGCGATCAGCTTCTTCAGACGCTCCGGTATGTTCAGAGCCAAACGCTCGATGTAATCCGCGGGCAGCTTGCTAAGTATTTTGATACCATCAGGCGCCTTGATTTTGTCTAGTATCATAATCAGCGACAGCGTATCGCCAAACCGGGTCAGGTCATCTATTCCGTATTCATTCAAGCTGATAAGCTCATACTCAAACTTCGGTATGTACTTCTCAAATATTCCGCTCATTTCTGTCCTGTGCAGGAAGTTGGTCTCCGAGGATAAGCTTCAGGCTGTTGTCTTTCGCTTTGTGGATAGCCGCCATGACATAATTCCTTTCGGGATTGCGCTCTATCTGCATTATAGCATGGGTTCAGGGAAAAGACTACAATATTTTGCGATTACAATTCATCCGGCGCTCATGAAATGGTTTTTACTAAAGCCCCGGCGGATTAGAGAACATCCGCCGGGGCTTCAGGCTATCGGTTATCGAATTGTCGCGCCGCCGCGCGGTCCGCTAGTCTTTGCGCTTGATTGGGCTGCTCGTGTATTTCGTCTCGAAGACGCCGAACCCTATGAGCAAGAGCCCTGCCATGGCGAGCATAGATGCCCGCTCACCGGCTATTCCTGTCGCCGGCATCGTACCGAGCGGCACGTCCCAGTCGAAGAACACCCAGTCGTCCAGATCCGGGTCATATTCCCATCTGCCGAGCGGCACGCCGTCCGGCCCGAGCTCTACCCAGCCTTCGCCGTCCCATTCGAGAGAGTTGCCGTCACCCGCGACCGGCTGGTCGCCGATGTTGGTGATGTCTCTGACGTCGGTGTCGGTGTCGGTGTCGGTGTCAAAGTCGGTGTCGGTGTCATAGTCGGCGTCGCTGTCATAATCGGAATCGGAATCGGAATCAGAGTCTGAATCGGAATCATCATCATTGTCAAAGTCCGAATCGCCGTCGCCGCCGCCGCCGGGAGGAGTAGTAGGCGTTTGTGTATTCGTGAAGCTTATTAACACTATATCGTCATCAATCATTTGGAAACTTGCGCCATTTGCAATTGTCGTCCCTCCGGTTACAGCCGGGGCGTTAAAGCCGTTGGGAACGGATTCTGTGATTGTGTAGTCTGCGCCAAACACCAACCCGCGTATTGTTATTTCAGTATCGTGCGTGAGGGTGAATTGCCCGCCCGCGAGGTTTGTCGGGTTATATACACCCGTTCCTGCGGTCTTTGCCACAACAATGCCAAATGCGGTCAGGTCTACAGCATTTCCTTCTGCATCTCTCACAGTAAATGTTACCGCTACGCTGGCGCTCGGAACGGCAAATGTCTTGTGGACTTTTAGGGTGCCTGATTCTGTGAGGTTGTAGTTTGTAATCGTGATTTTATAGGTTTCGCTGTCTTGGTCATACGAAAATCTGCTGTCATTGATGACGCCGTTTTCGTTAACCGTGAACTCGATGCCGCCAACCGCAAAATAGCCGTCCGGAGCTGCTTCTTTCAGAACATAGTCTGTTCCAAATACGAGAGGAAGCGATGTTGTCCATCCGTCCACCCCGCTGGTGAGGGTACCAACCGGCGTCGTTTCGCCGTTGATGTAGAGCTCAAACTCGACACCGTTCATCGGCGCGTTGTCGTCTGAACCGTCAACCTTTTGGATTTGAAGATTGGGTGGGGTGATCGGGGTGTTGGTGATTACATAGTTGTTTCCGATTGAAGGCATTTTCTCTTCCCAAATAACTTGAAGTACATTGTCGACAACTTCTACTGTGAAATAGTAATAGATATCTGATACAGATTCGTATCCATCAGGCGGAGTCGTTTCGTGTAGACGATATCTCCCACTTTGTAATGAGGCAGTATACACACCGTCTTCAGTCGTCGAAGCTGTCATATAGCGCAGAAATTGCCAGTCATCTGATGAGTAGGCGTCAATTTCAAAAACAGCATTAACAAGCCCATTCAGTTCGGAAACATCATCCCATGCCTGATATGCGAGGTTGTTTGCTTTGAAGATGTTAAGATCAATACGGACTTCTTCTGGGAGATTATTCAAAACAATGACTATTGATTCCGGAAGGGTGCTGTCGTCGTCCACAGTTACCTTTGTTATCCTCTTTGCATCACCGCCGATGATAAAGCCTTCCGGCGGCTCAATTTCGATTAGCGCATAGTCACCATACGGCAAATCTTCTACCCAGTACTCTCCTTTGACATCGACAGCAAACTCTCGGATCGGCGTAACCGCAGAATACTCGGCATAGACATCACCCAACCAAGGATAAACCTCAAATCTTGCGCCAACCAAGAAGGTTACTTTGCTGTCCGTCTTTGCAATAATGAAGGCTCCACGGCGCTCGTTAACTATTTTTATAGTCTGGATGGTGTCTGTATCTTCTGTTCCAATTGTGACTATTGCAACAATCTTGCCGGCAACTGACTGATCGGTTCCCACAGGTGCTTTTGTCTCCACAATGACGTATTTTTCGCCTCTGGTAAAGATTTGGTCAGTCACGTAGGGCGCGTTATCCAAATATTCTAAAAATGTTCTGCCGTTTTTATTAAAATCTCTCGGGAATGTTCCATTGTCTTCGCCGTCAAAGTTTTTGTCGTAAGCATAGATTTCAAACTCCGCGTCGTATAGACTTTTTTCCATTTTCGAATTGTCAACCTTATTGATCTCTATCGCTTTTTTTATCGCGGTTGTCTCGGTGTTATTGAAGGTCACAGTCAGTGTGTAGTTTTCTTTCTCAACCGATGTTGTTGGTCCCATCAGCTTGAACGTAAGGCCGGGATAGGGGTTTAACTCGCCATAGGGCCCTGGTGCGGGAGTTGAGCCGTCTGTAGGTACGGATTCGTAGCCTTGTGGTGTAAAGAAACCGAGATTATTGCCGGTCTTGTCTATTACTGTGTTGCGCCAAACGTCCTCACCTTCGTTGAGGCTAAAATTCTCCACTAAGGCATAGGTTTTTGTGGGATCACTAATATAAGAAGTTAAGTCTTCTGCGGTTTCCCCGCGCTTCAGGGGTATATTTGCAGCGAGCAAGGTATATACGCCGCCGTCTACTCTATATAGGTTGAAGTAGAATGTTGTATCAGTGTCTTTACCGTCTGCCTTCTGAAGGTAAAGCTGCGGCTGATTGTATTTTGCAATTGTATTCGTGAATCTAATTGCGGTTGTAGCATCCATTCCTGGCAAAACAGTGAATTGATACGCAGGATAATAATTGCCAGCGGCGCTATATGTCGTACTGGTCGCAGCATACGTGGAGGCTCCCGATAATCCCTTTAATAAATCTCCATCAGTTTTACTGTATCCGAGCAAAGTACCGCTGCTTATCTTTGTTTCGTATTTGAATCCTGCAGTGTCATCCTGGGATAGAAAATCCTCAACAATGACAAATGTCCTACCGACTAAGGCTACCGCAGACACTCCAAGTTCGTCTTGTATCATTCCGAGTACATTTTCTGTGTTTGATGAAGTAGAATTGGTTCTAGTAAAATCTTTTACGAAAGAGTGCTTGTCGGTATCAGTAATCTCATAGATTCGGAAACTGAAAGGGTGAGAGTCATCATAGACACCGGTTCGCGTACCGGTTTGGGTTTTGCTGATTTGCAATGAGGGCAGAGCAGGCAGCGTTGTTGTATTTTTGAAAGTTAGCACTATATCTTTATCTGAATTTGTTAGCTGGAATTCAACACCTCGATATACACGGTCACTGCTCCAGCTGCTACCTCGAGAAATAGGGGATGTCAACGAATAGTAATACTGAGTGATTGAAATAACATTTTCTTCAATGCTAATGTCCGTTGCCATTTTTTCTACGTTCCAATTCGTGGTGTTTGTTGTTTCATAGTTCGTCTCAACAATCGCAAAATATTTTCCATACCAATCTTTATTGCCACTGTATTTTGATTGGCCAGTAATCAAACTGAGCAAATCAGTCGAAGTTGCTCCAACGTTTACAGAGAAAGTACCAAAATATTCATATGTGTAAGAACCTGAAGTGCCGGTTCTCTCGTATAGATTGAAGTTGAAGGTGTTTGCCGAAGTCAGGTTTGTATTGCCAGTTGTTTTCTTCACCTTTATGCCGGTGGGTCCAACAATTCCTGTCACTGTCTCTGAGTTGGTAAACCTGATTGTCGGTTTGCTAGTGAGTAACGAACTATAATTAAATGTGTAGCCGACATAGTAGGGAGTTGTTGACACGGACGTTGTTATGCTTGGGTCATAAGAAGCAGAGGCTTCGTAGCGCCTTAACACTCCGCCAGTGACGCTGCCATTAAGAACACTCGTCGTTGTGTCGCGTGTTGAAATATTGGTTCCGTCGTTAATATTTGAATAACCCGTCTCCCATTCCTCGACGACGACGACTCGATACCCTTGGCTCAACAGAAGTGCTTGCGTCGCATCGAACGTTACTGTCACATCCGTTACTGATGCGCTGCTTGTGCCTGAGATATAAGCTGGAGTGGTGGTTACAGGGATGATTTCAGCAGGATTCCCGCCTTTCGCATCAAGTACTAAGTATACTGACACAGGGAATTGGCTTGAGTCGTTGAGGGTGTTGGTCGTTTCCAGTCTTTTTTCAATCGTGAACTGAATTGGTCTTTCAGTTTTTGAATTGGTGAACACCGCTTTGGTGGAGGCGCTTATGCTGTCAAAACCGAATCTGTAACCCACGTAGTATTCGCCGCTGGGCGGTGTTGATATCGTACTCGTCTCGTCATAATCGCCGGAGTCCAAAGCGTAATAATACATAGTCCCGCCGAAACCGGAAGCTTCAGTCTTCTGAGTAACGATATTTTCATTTACCACGCTGTTGCTGAAGTTTGACCATTCTTCGACAACTACTATATCGTAACCTTTACCAAAGTATTTTTCTATGTCAGCAGAGTTGTTGATTGTAACGGTAAAATCCTCGGTCGTTTTGATAGTATGGGTTGTACCGATTGGCTCTGAATAGTCTTCTTTTACTGCATATACCTTGAAGTTAAAACCAATACCGCTTAGGTCAACATCGCTGTCATCTGACAATGAAACACCGTCTTTTGACACTTTAAACGATACAGAATCAGGCATAGACGGGGCTACGTTTGTGATTGTGTAGTTTAATGGAGGCAGCACAATCGGAGAAAACTCGTAGAACAACAAATCTTGGTTTGGGGTATCGCTAACTTCGTTACTCACATTGACAAGGTAGTAGGCACTTGTCACATAGTGAAAATCGGAAATTGCGGGGCTTGTGTCAGCCAGTGTGATTTCTAGATCAATATCCTCAGGATAACTGGCATCTACATGGACATAGAAAGGCGTACCTATCAGCACAGTGTTACCGGGGAAAGCATTACCGCCCGCATCGCATACAACAAACCCGGCTGTGTCGGAAGATGTGATAACCGCAGAGAGACCTGTCGGAATCGTTTTGACGGAAGCGCCAAACTCAACAGTGTAGGGTCCGAACTTGTATGAGCCGTCTGTGTGTACCGTTGTGGGCAGCGCCGAACCGTCGCTAAAAATGATTGGGAAACGAATGGGTGCCGGTGCAGAGCCATTGCCTTCAGATAAATAATCATATAGCTTTTTTGCTTCAACAGGCAGCTCGTTAATCCTTGTCGGCAAGTTGCCAATCAAGCCGTTTGTGTATTTCCAAATAGCAAATTGGGTAGCGTTGTATGCATCAAGCTCACTCTCTACTTCTATCCCCAATAAGAATTTAATCTGATCAAGTGTCAGGACTGGATAGGAATTGTTCAGAATTCGTACAACGTCATCCGTAGCCGCTACATTCTTAGGCAAATAGTCGTATACAACGCCTTGCCCGCCCTTAAATGGCGTTTCGGAGTCTATGCAGAATGTGGCTTTGCCGTCGACATAGATAATATCGTCGTTATCCTGCCATGCTTCGTACACGCCATCCGCGCTGGCGAACAGGTGCGGCAGGGCTGCGGCGAATGTCGTGACGAGCATCATCAATACGAGCAGCAGCGATAATGCCCTGCTTTTGTTGATGTCCGGGAACCGGAATCGTCTCTGCTTTTTTGTTCGGTTTGCGCCGACCAAAATCTTCTTTTGTTGATGCTTCCCTTTGAATTCCATGACTTGCCATCTCCTTATAACAATTGTTTATTTCTGATAATTAGCGCCGGATTCGTGGACAAACTGGTGTTCATCTGACGGCGAAACTTTATAATGACCCAAAAATGCCCTGTTGTCAAGTGTTTTTTGATTTGCCCTGCGATTTGCCAAGGGTCAATACCCGTTATTTTGCGTGATGCGCCGCCATATATGCATGGGATATTTCCACTATTATACTGCTGCTGAATCTCACCTGAGTCACAAAAACGCCGCGCTTTTGCACTTTTTCCCTGTTTTTTTCATCAAACCCAGCGCAATCTATATAAAATGGTATACATACCGCTGAAGTGATTTATTCAATGGAATATTTCGTTTGAAAATACTATCATCGAACATTTGTTTTTTCGACAAAAACCGTTGGAATATTAGCAGATTTTGGGCCTGTTGATCAAGCGAAGGATTATTTTTGACAAATGGTGTTGATTTTCAGTCCAGCGGTAAGTGGTATAAAAACATGAGATACCGCCGAGATGGCTCTCGGGCGGCATCACATTTGACACAGAGGTTTTGCTTCTGTTCCGCTAATTGTATCTTCCGATTCGCAGGATGCGGTTTTGGGAACTGAGGATATGGGCAGATGACGCTATAAAATGGTCAAAAGAACGCAACCCGGCAGGGTTTGTCCTGCCGGGCGCCTTGGTTTTGCTGCGGTTCAATATCCGCTGCGTTCTTCTTGGAACAACGAAAAAACATACAATGCGCTTTGTCCGTAAAGACCGCTATCATCGTCAGCGTAACAAGCTCCGATGTGCGATTCATAGAACATCTTTATTGCATCATCCTCGCCAACGCCGTATTCTTTTGATATTAGCATCACTATACCCGGCAGAGTTGCTGCCCGAATCGTCCCGTGTGGCATTTCAGTTCACCTTTTCCGCAGAAATGAATTTAAGATAGACCAGCGCATTGTCTGTTGATAGACATATTTGGTCATTCGCATGCATAAAGACAAGCTTTGAAAGCGCAAAATCCTTTGACGTCAAACCATCTACAACTGCTTGTATCGTTTCGCCCACGTCATCGTTCGCGATTTTGCCTTTTATCAGGTCATAGTCATGCAGAAAATCAGCATCCTGACGGCAGGAAACTACAAAGTCCAGCCATTCCATCGAATACCCGTCAAAGGTTTTAGCTTTAAGGTTCTGAAATACAGAATCATTAAGTTCGTATGAATTCAAGATAGCATCGGCTTTTTTTCTATAGATCGCTTGGCGTATTGACCATTTAACAGCCTGTTCACGAATGCTGGTGGTATAGAACCCGGCGCCGAAATCCCGACCTGTATACGTTTTAATTATCCTTGGTATTTTCACGATGTCAGTTCCGCCGTGATAGATGATCACACGGCCTCACCACCTAAAAATTGATCTATATCCCGAACGATGTATTCAAATCCGAACCCATGCAGGACATCATAATCACGGTTCAACATCTCAATGACGCCTTTTTCTTCAAAGAGCTTGAACACTTCATTGCTGGGCATGGACTTATAATCCGCGTATTT
>JGI24702J35022_10000941_pt1 | contig 18193 bp, 18 predicted proteins | sample TergutTh196P4_FD_35022 | JGI IMG/M metagenome (IMG submission 35022)
CATCGGCGGCGCGGGCATCGGCGGCGGAGGCGGCGGAGGCATCACCGTCACAATCACAGGCACAGGCACAAGCACAGGCAGCGCGGGCGACGGAGGCGCGGGCACCGGAACTGACGGTTCGATAGAGATGAACGGCGGTACCGTGACGGCAAAAGGCGGCAACGGCCTCTCAGGCACAGGCGCAGGCGCAGGCATAGGCGGCGGAGGCGCAGGTGCGGGCACAGGCGGTGCGGGCGGTAATATCACCGTCACCGGCGGCGCCGTGACCGCGACCGGCGGTCTCGGAGGCGCCGCAGGCATAGGCGCAGGCATCGGGGGCGCCACAGGCATAGGCGCAACGATCGGCATCGGCATACACGCCGATATACGAGCATACTCCGACGGCACAGCAAGACCGGCGATCGACGCGGTCAATGACAACGCCGGCGGTGGGTTCTATGTAAACGCTCTTCTGACGGCCCCGCTGTCGGCTGCCGTCGGCGTTGACATATATGTATTCCTAAAGACGAACACAGGCACTAGCATCGGCGATAATGATAAATTGCTGACAGTTCCTGCAAATTACACCGGATTTGCCTATACGCTTCCGGAAAACGTATACGAAGATTACTATCTGTACGCGGACATGGCCGACGGCCACCGCATGATCGACAGGCTCAAGGACAGCAGCAGGGACATATACTCGGTCACCGACCTGAACGGTTATGACACCGACAGCACCGTAACGGGAATAGGTCAGCTTACGGTCAAGCTGAGAACGCATGCGGTGTCTGGGGACACAGTCGCGGATGAGATCGAAAAGTATTCGGCGGAGCTCACAAGCAATGACCATGACGTTCTAATCTATGACTTCATTGACGGCGGCTTCATGTATTCCACGCAGACAGACTCAGGCGGAGATCTTGTAAGCCCGATAACAGTATCATGGAAGGACCTCGACGGATGGGCGGGCTTTACATTAAGCCCCATAATAATGAAAAACGATGAGTTCGGGGACCTGGTGCCGTTACTGATACCCAACACGAAGTATTACGCATGCACATACCTCATGGTGAACGGGGCGATATATTTCGGCGACACGGTCATGACCTCCTATGAATACACCGGGGATGTGATCGTATTTGTAACACTGCCGGACATAACGGACGGCTGGGCGGATGAGAGCGCAACTCCGGGCGATCTGCTGATAAGCGGCGTGTTCACGGGCGGTACCGAAAATATCACGGATGTGACGATATGGTACAGCGATACGGCACCTCTTGACGAATACGATACATCGGACTACACTGCCGGCATACCATTGCCAGCGGTAGATTACGATGACACAGGATTCATTGATCATGTGATCACTCTCGCTCCCGATACGAAGTACTATTTCCTGATAGTGGCGAAGAACGCCTCCGGCGAGGACAGGTACCCGTTCTACGGTCCGATCGATAAGTTTACGATAACGCTTGACAGCGCAATGACCGACGGAACGATAAAGTGGTCGCTTACGAACAGCGGTTCCGACTGGGCGGATTTCACCGACTTCGACGGTACCAGCTATTACAGGAAATTCAACGTAGGGTCTCCGGTATACCTGTTGGCAGAAGGTGACAGCGGTTATGAGTTCTCGTACTGGACAGGCGGTATCGGAGGGAACACCAACGAATACAAATACGAAGAGGATACGAGCATAACCGTCGGTGCCGTATTCTATGAGGACACAATTGGCGAGTATTTCACGTTATCAGCAGAAGCGCATACGAACGGCACGATCTATTGGTACGTCGGTTCCGGTATATCCGCTGAACTTGCGTCATCGGTGACATTCCCGAAGGACACAGTCGTCAACGTAACTCCTGACGCAGATCCGGGATATGAGTTCTCGTACTGGACAGGATCGCTCGGAGGTAATGACGTTCCTGACAGCGTAACAATGTCAGAGGACAGAACCGTCGGTGCCGTATTCTACGAAGACACAATTGGCGAGTTCTTCACGTTATCAGCAGGAACGCACACTTACGGCACGATATACTGGTACGTAGGTTCCGGCATTCCGGCTGAACTGATAGCATCGATCAATTTCCCGAAGGACACTGTCGTTAACGTAGCTCCTGACGCAGATCCGGGATACGAGTTCTCGTACTGGACAGGATCGTTAGGCGGTAACGATGTTCCCGATAACGTAACAATGTCTGAGGACAGAACCGTCGGTGCCGTATTCTATGAAGACACGGCCGGCGAGTTCTTCACGTTATCACCAGGGACGCATACGAACGGTGCGATATACTGGTACGTAGGTTCCGGCATTCCTGCCGAGTTGATCGCATCGGTGAACTTCCCGAAGGACACCGTAGTCAGCGTAACACCGGAGGCTGACATCGGATATGGGTTCTCATACTGGACAGGATCTCTCGGAGGTAACGACGTTCCCAATAACGTAACAATGTCTGAGGACAGAACCGTCGGTGCCGTATTCTATGAAGACACGGCCGGCGAGTTCTTCACGTTATCACCGGGGACGCATACGAACGGTGCGATATACTGGTACGTAGGTTCCGGCATTCCCGCTGAACTGATATCGTCGGTGAACTTCCCGAAGGACACAGTCGTTAACGTAACACCGGAGGCCGACATCGGATACGGGTTCTCGTACTGGACAGGATCGTTGGGCGGTAACGATGTTCCTGACAGTGTAACAATGTCAGAGGACAGAACTGTCGGCGCCGTATTCTATGAAGATACGGCCGGCGAGTTCTTCACGTTATCACCGGGAACGCATGCTAACGGCACGATATACTGGTACGTCGGCTCCGGCATTCCCGCTGAACTTGTGTCATCAGTAAACTTCCCGAAGGACACCGTAGTCAGCGTAACACCTGACGCAGATCCGGGATACGAGTTCTTCCACTGGACAGGATCGTTAAGCGGTAACGACGTTCCCGATAACGTGACAATGTCAGAGGACAGAACCGTCGGTGCCGTGTTCGCAGTAATGTACCACGTCACAGTATCATCCGACGGTCCCGCGGTCATCGAGTATACATACGACGACTGGGCGACCGTCGCCGGCGTCATAGTATTCGGCCCTGAGGGAGGGCACGAGACCTTAACGTTACCCGACGGCACGGCCATCGGCATAAGGGTGGCGTCGGATCACGACGGATACAGGGTGGAATGGGACGATCACAGTCTTGTAAGGCTAATAGACCCGATATACACGCACACGGTGCACGAGGACATAGAAGTGATACTGTTCCTTGTGAAGCTGGATGAAGGCAGCAGCGTAAGCATACTGTGGTTCTTATTAGCAGGCGTACTCATAGCCGCCATGATATTCTGGATCCTGATCATTTGGAGGAAAAGACCGATCGTCACCGGAACGGTGACGCAGAACGGCGGCGGTATACCCGGCGTGAGAGTATGGTACACGATAAACGGACAGGAGGACAGCGTGCTGACCGATGAGGACGGAAGATATACGATATACGTGTACATGGACATAGACTTTGCAATAACCGCAGTAGGATATTCCGTCAATGAGAAGATGCTGTCACCGTTCCCGATACAGAAGAAGAGGACGGACATCGACTTCACGATGTGAGCGGAGAATGAAAAGAAGCACGGGTATGTAAGGAACGGCAGCGAAGGAGACCGCGGACGGTTCAGAGATATCTGCGTCCGCGGTTTCCGTGAATTGTATATATAAGTACGTTATTCGAGGTTCTGAGGAAAAATAATGACACTGACCCCGGAGATGGCGAGAGCAGGCGTCACACCGCAGATGCTCTCGTCCACGCACAGGTTCACTTGCCCAAGGTGCGGAAAGGAATTCAGTTTGTTCCAGTCAAGGGCGATCGCCTGCCGGTCATGTCCGAAGGCGACGCAGAATTGTAAGTATGTACGCTGTGTGCACTGCGACGCCGAGTTCCCGATGCAGGGGTTCGTTGTCAACACGAAGGAAAAGGAAGCGTTCCTTTCCAATTATATGAACGGCATCGTGAAGAGATATCATAACGGCTTCGGCTATATGAGGAAATGATCAGAGACCCTTTGCCGCTTTGATGATGTTCTTCAGACTGGTATCATCAGAACACTCCTCGACGAATGTTCCCGTAACGATGGCATCCGCGCCGGCGAGGNGTGCGGTCTCCGCTGCGACGGACGTCCTTATGCCACCCCCGACTATCAGCGGTACCGAAAGCACATCCTTCACAGATGAGATCATATTCGGCGGAACAGGACGGTCGGCACCGCTCCCTGCTTCAAGATAGACAAAGTCCATTCCGAGATACTCGCATGCCAACGCGTACGCTTTCGCGCTTTCAATGTCATCGCGGCGTACCGGTTTCGCACGGCCCACCTCACCCACTCTCATACCGGGTTCTACGATTATGTAACCCATGGATATCGGCTCCAGTTTAAGTTTCCTGGTGAGCAGACTGCCCCTCACCTGTTCGCCGATGATCCAGTCTGTGTCAGTGCTGTTCACCATGCTCATAAAGAATATCGCGTCGCACTTTCCCGATATTGCGTGTGCGCCGGACGGGAAGAATATTTTGGGAAGGGTGCTTGCATTTCCGATCGCTTCAGCGGTCGCATCAAGGTTGTTCTGATTGATATTGGTGGAACCGCCGATCATTATGGCATCGGTTCCTGCCTCTTCCGCTCTTTTTGCGATGCGGGCGGCCGTCTCAGGGGATTGTTTGTCGGGATCGATAAGCGTGAAGTGTATTGTTCCGTTTGCTATCCTTTTGAGAATGTGATCCTTTACTTTCATATGTGAACAGCTCCGAGTATGAACGCCGCGAGAGCGGCGAGCATCGCATACTTGCACAGTTTCTGTGCTTTGTGCGCATCCCTGAACATTATGAACGAGGAATAAATAAATATCGCATCCGCCGCGAGTATCAGATAATACAGCGGACCGAACATTTCCGTTATCATCGGCCACACACTCAGGACGGGGCCCGCTATCAGAAATACCGACGCGGCGGCGCATGCATTCCCGACGCCGATGCGCATCGGCAAGGTATTGCGGCCTTCGTCGCCGCCCATGTCCTCGATGTCCTTCGCTATCTCGCGGCCTATGGAAACGAGAATTGCCATTGCAGCGGCTATTATGACGGGCGTGATATCAAGAACGACGGCACCGCCCAAAAGGAATAACATTCCGGTGAGCAGCGCTATCGTAACGTTCCCGACGAATCCCCTTTGCTTCAGGAACAGTTCGTACGAAAGCATAAGGAGGCACGCGATGATGACGATGGCTATCGATACGAAATCCCAAAGCAGGAACGATGATACTATTGATATCACGAATGCGGCGGCCGCCGCGTAAAGCGCATTCTTCGGTATCATCGCGCCCGAAGGTATCGGCCGTTCCGGATGTGATATCACGTCGATGTCACGATCGATGTAATCGTTCAGCGCGTTACCGCCGGCGATGAACCAGACGACGACGAACGATGCTATCACGATATTCGGCCAATGGTCCGCGATGTCAAGGCCTGACGCGATCAGCGCTCCCGCGATGACGCCGAATATTCCCATAAGCCCGTTGACCGGTCTGAACAGCCGGAGATATTTGTTCACGTCACGTCATACGCATTAAAGATGAAAATGTTATTGACAAAAATGACGGCATGGGGGCGGTGCCCCGTGCCGCCGTGAGGTTTGCTGTCAGTCCGTTATCCCGTTCTCAGATACCATGAAGACAGCTTCGCCCTCAGGAAGGTTCGGCGAGTCGATAAGTCTCGCGATCCTTTTTCCGGCCTTGCCTTTCCTCAGGTACAGGCGGAACGTCGCCGTGTGTCCGACGATGTGACCGCCTATCGGTCTCGTCGGATCGCCGAAGAACGCGTCCGGTTTCGCGGCCACCTGGTTTGTTACCGCGATGACAGCGTTATTCAGCGTCGCGAAGTTCAGCAGTTCGTGCATGTGGCGGTTCAGTATCTGCTGCCTTTCCGCCAATGCGCCGCGGCCGATGTACTCGGCCCTGAAATGTGATGTTAACGAATCGACGATCATCAGTTTAACTTTCTTTTCCTGCGCAAGTTCTATTGCTTTGTCCACGAGCAATACCTGATGCTGCGAGTTGAATGCCCTCGCGACATGTATCCTCTTCAGCGTCTCGGCGGGATCGATGCCCAGGTGCTCTGCCATCTGTATTATCCTTTCCGGACGGAAGGTGTTCTCGCTGTCGATCATTATAACATCGGAATCGAATCCCCCGTCCTCCTCGGGAAGCGTCGCGTTCACCGCCAGCTGAAAACAGACCTGTGTCTTACAGCTTCCGAACTCGCCGAAGAATTCGACGATCGATTGCGTTTCAAGTCCGCCGCCCATGAGCTCGTCGAATGCTTTCGAGCCTGTCGTCAATTTCTTGACGGCCTTTCTTCTTTCCAATATATCCTCGCCGGTCTCGAATCCGCCGATATCGGCGCAGAGCTTTGCGCCTTCGATGATGTCCATTGCCTTCTTCTCGCCGATCTCACAGGCTTCCGCCAGTTCTTTCGGTGATGCTACCGCAATGGCCAAAACGTCGTTATATCCTGCTTCGCGGAGTTTCTCTGATATTGCCGGTCCTACTCCTGGTATGTCCTCCAGACTTTTTGTGGCCATTTTTTCACCATCTCTCACAGAACGGAATGAGTATATAAGCGCTCCAGGGAGAGGTGACCGAAACTACTCTGACGCTATCGGCGTACAGCGGCGCATGAACGCCGATGAGAGGGCGCGGAACGGCCGTCATTTATAAATCTCCGTGCATAGGGACGCACCGTTTCGGCGGATCGCGAGGTAAATTCACATTCGGGGCACTTTCGGTGCGCACCGCGAAGAACGTGAACGAGCCGCGACGTCTCATACTCAGTCCGTGAAGCAGCTCCGTGAAGCAGCTTATTAATAATTGATGCGGCAATGGAGATGTGCTTTGGGGTAAAACCTCTCCCGTACAGGATAGGTCCCATTGCGCTTATTTCTTCTCAGACCTCTCGGCAGTGTCCCTCGATGCTTCTTCGATAGGCAGAGGTATTTTCTTTCCCGCAGTATCCTTTTCGTTGAAAGGTTTTATATCTTGTTCACAATCACCTCCCAATGGCAAAGAAAAGGAGACGAGAGAGCGCTGAGCCCGAGGACACATACGAGTTCACGCCCCCGGAGTTCGACGAGAGGGAGTTCCTGCTGAAAGATATGTACGGAACGAAGGTCCTTCTCGTTGTCGTGGCATTGGCGATCATCATCGGCATATTGGCCGCCTGCCTCGACAAAGCCACAGACCTTTGGTATCTGGGTCTGCTGCTGTTAATACTGGCGATGGTCGCGCTCAGACAGTTCATGATCCTGCTGAAGTTCAGGGTCGACCTTATGGATCAGAAGTCGATGATAAGCAATTACATCCTGTTCCTGATGCTCTCGCTGGGCGTGTGGATAATAATACTGAACCCGCCGTTCTCGTGATCTCTGTCCGCGCAGCATCTATCGTTTGATCCCTGTCCCCGCGGCCGCGATAATATCATACGTCCCACGGATGTTTCGGATCGAGCAGCTCTGTCAGCAAGTTCTTGTCTGCGGTCCTTAACGTATCGTCGTGGCCAAGTATCATTAACGTTTCAGGAACGATGTCCCTTCCTATGCCGGCGACCGCAACCTCGTCCGATAACATCTCTGTCACCGATCTATGGCGCCTTTCGGCGACAACGTTCCATTGTCCCTCGTCGATGAACGGTCCGCCGTATCCGTTATCTTTCCATTTCGCAAGGAACGATGATGATGAGCGTACCCACACCGGAGGACCGATATGCTTGAACGTTTTGGAAAGCATATCCCGTTCAAGCTCGAAGATCATGATTATCTTCGTCTTCGTCATATCATGTACAGCTCTGAGCACAGTGAAATCGTAAGAGTCCAGCTTTCTTGTCAGTGCGTACCGCGTTTTCCATATCTGCGAATAAAGGTTATCGCGGTTGACGTCCGGTGTATCAAATATAACGGTTATAAGACGGGATCCGCGCTCACCGGAAAGTTCGCGCAGACGTTCCTCGGTCAGCGGTTCGCGCTCATTCGGGAAGAAGAACTTTTCATCGGGTCCTTCAAGATAATGTTTGCAGGCGGCTATGAACGTCGCAAACGTATCAATATGAACGGCGGAGGCGACATTCCTTTTAGGATCGACGGGATCGTAAAGTACCATGGGGCCGAGCATAGCCGGCCCCCGTTTCTCCAGCGCGATGGTAACGCCCTCCTTCCATTCCGATGCCGCTTTGACAACATTCAGGAATCCTCCGTAATATATCGTCAGCGATTCGCATAAGTATCCCGAGAATCCGCGCGTGTTGGGTTCTGCTCCGTATGTTCCGATGCCTTTCATGAAAACTTTCAGCAATCTTATCTCATCCCTTAGGCGCTCATCTGTCCTTGATATGACGTACTCAGTGTGAAAAGGTGTCCTGTCAACGGCGCTCATAAGCTTTGACGTATCCTTTATCGCATAGCACGGAACGAGATCGACGGTCAGTCCGTCAAAATCACCGCGGGTGTACGGATGTTCCGCATACATGCGCTCACCGTGCAGTATCTCCTCGCCCGCCGCCAATCCTATGCGAACCATCTCCTCCTCCGGCACGGAGTCGGGGAACATCAGGAACATATCGAGATCCGGTTCAGAAAGGAACGTGCCCTTGGCGACGGAACCGACGAGCATCACGTTAATGTCATGCTTATGCGCTTTAAGATAAGATACGATCTTCTTCTTAAGCCGTCCGGCGGCGTCAGTTATTCTTTTCGTCTCCGCCTCCGAAGGTCTTATCCTTTTCAGCACCGTTTCCTCAAGGCTCATGTGAGTTCGCTTAGAACGTATTCAGATTTATTACTTTGTCGGTGCGCGTGCGCACCGCCCGTGTGCATGTGCGAACCTGTGAACAGATATCACACAGCGCCGCGGGAGGACAGCGGTACCGTCATCGTTATGTCTATCGTATCGCATATCATAACTTTCATAAGATCGTCGGCGGCGATCGTTCTTATTCCTGTGCGGCCCTCCACGTACGCCGCCTCTTTTTCAGGACAGTCCTGTATCATACGCACGCCCATGTGCGTGAAGATGATCATATCGGGATGTATCATCTCAGCGAATTTTACCGCGTCCTCGGTGCACAGGTGGCACCGTATGCGCGCTTTTGTTGGTCTCGTTATCGGTAATATGATCACTCTCGAATTTATGTATTCAGAAGCAACATCATCACGGTAATTGGTATCGCAGACATACGAGATGATACCGTCGTCAGTATTGAATTTGAAACCGACCGCCGTCCTGTCGCTGTGCAGCGACATTGTCATCTCCGTTCTTATGCCGCATACGTCCATGATATCACCGGGTCTTGCTGTAGCGTGTTTTCCGACCATGTTGAAATGATACGGCGTTAATCTTGGGCCGAGACCTTCGTACCCTTCCATGACGCTGACGCTTCCGATAAGCTCGCCGCGTTTCACCACGCCGCCCTTGCACATCCCTTCTGTCAATACTTCCGCGTCGGAGTAATGATCGGGATGGCAGTGCGATATGAGTATCGCGTCAGTCCGTGCAGGATCCATCCCTATACGGCTCATATTCGTCAGCGCGCCCGGTCCCGGGTCGATGTGCATTCGTTTACCGTTGGAATCCAGTATCATGCCGCCGGTGCTCCGCGTCTGATATATTGTTGCATATCTGCCGCCTCCGGTGCCCAGGAACGTAAGCGAGGTGCTCATCAGGCGGCTGATGATGTGCACGTATATGTCATTGTCCGTGCCGCGGGCGCGCGCAAAGCCGCGCCCCGGCGCCGCCGAATGATAAACAGTTAATATCCGCATTCTTATCGGCATACATGCTTACGGCCATACGCAACGCGCGGATAGTCACGCAGGACGCGTCAAGGAGGATAATAAAAGGGGACGTTCTGATCGAGAATGAAAAGATAAAATCCGTCGGTCAGCCGTTCAGCGGGACGGCCGACGTTGAGATAGACGCGGCCGGCGATATCGTGATGCCAGGTCTTGTCAACACGCATACGCATGTTGCCATGTCAGTGATGAAAGGGGCGGCGGATGATCTTCCGTTCAATGATTTCCTGAATAAGATGTTCAGAACAGATTCGGAAAGGACGGACAGGGACATCAGCATAGGAACGAAGTTGGGGTGCACGGAGATGATACGCTCCGGAACTACGACGTTCGCTGATCTTTATTATTCCGAGGACGTCATTGCAAAAGCGACCGAGGAGGCCGGCATAAGAGGGATACTCTGCTGGTGCGTCCTTGACGAAGAGTTCACAACACAGAAGGGCAGCCCTCTTAAGAATTGTGAGAAGTTCTGCAAAGCTCACACGAAACTGAAGAAAAGCAGACCGGGCGTCGGTCTTCAGGGTGTTTACGTTTGCAGTGAGGGAACATGCAGAGGCGCAAAACAATTGTCCGATGATCTTAACGTTCCTCTTCACCTTCACCTTTCGGAGACAAGGTCGGAAGTTAACGAACATAAGATAAAGACAGGCCGCAGGCCTGCCGAGTGGTTAAATGACATAGGCGTTCTCAGTGACAGGACAGTGGCGGCACATTCAGCGTGGCTGACGATGAATGAAGTCAGACTTATGGGAAAAGCGGGAATGTCGATCGCCGCATGCGCCGTATCGAACATGAAATTAGCCACCGGCGGTGTCGCACCTTTACCGGAGATGCTGGAGAACGGCGTGAACGTTTCCATAGGAACGGACGGAAGCACCACGAACAACAGCTTGGATATGTTCGCGGAGATGAAGATACTCGGCCTTCTGCAGAAATCAAGCAGATGGGACCCCACTGTGACCAAGGCGCAGTCATTACTTGATTTCGCGACAATAAACGGTGCGAAAGCAATAGGCATGGGCAGCGAGACGGGATCGATAGAGCCGGGAAAATATGCGGACCTGATAATACTGGACGGCAAGGCGCCTAACCTGAGGCCGCTGCTCCCTGAGAATATAATATCGAACATCGTTTACTCGGCGTCATCCCTTAACGTAAAGACGGTGCTTTGCCAAGGCGACATTGTGATGAGGGACCGTAAAATAACAACGTTCGACGAAAGGAAAGTAATGGACGCATCGGAAGATATATGGAAAGAGCTTTGCGGGCGATGATGCGCAACGAAGGTTCTGAACAACCCGTCAATAAGAAAAGAGAGTAAGAGGTTTCTTCGTTGGATTAATCCGCAATTATCTGCCAAATGGCCACCACGACCACCACGACGCCAAAGATCGCCGCGATCAGCGCGATGATATCCTTGTTGTTCTTCATGTAATTAACAAGTCCGAACAAAAGTCCGATCAATCCCAGGAGCAATACGCCCACGGGACCGTCCACGAACAAGATTATCAATCCGATCGCGCCCGCGATTATCGCGACCAACGAACTGTCCTTCAATATGTCCTCAGCAGACATAAGACGAGTATCGCATATGTACATATAAAGACAGCGTTCAATCGGAACATTCAATTATCGAACAGTTTCTAAAACACGAATGTCAAAAAGTGAGACCAATTTATTTCTACTGCTTCTTTGTTCGCTTATGATAATGGCGGATAAAGAGGGTTGGGAGAACAGCCGTACATCTGCTAACCTCCTCACAGTCCACGATCTGAAAGAGATTCACAGCCGTCTCATAGATACCGGTCACAAAGATGAAATTGTCTCATGGCTTGAGACCGTCGTTGTGAACCTTATTCACTGAGCAGTCTCAGTGTCTCTTTGTTCTCAGACATGGACTCGTCCAGCCAGGCCATGTTATCCGGGCTCATCAAGGATGCGCCGACCGGTTTCTCGACAGGTATTGAACAAGACGCATTCCGTCCAGCATACGTCTGCTGTGTAGAGGAATTGTCACACATGATCGCATTGTCCCGTGTCATCTGCATTACATGTTGCCCCCCTTTATTTCCCGGAACGGATATCCGTCCGGGCATCGCGGCTACGTTGCATACGATATTTAAATAATTGTTCCTCACAGCGTCATAAGGACTGTTTTTTCAGGTAAAGGACGAATTCAGATTTTTGAGAGCTACACGAATATCAGAAAAACGTGTGTGAACCATCATCATGATAACGCATCGGACCGCCATTTACTCTATCATTTACTCTATCATTTACTCTATCATTTACTCTATCATTTACTCTATCATTCGCGTTTCCACATAATTTTCCGTGAACCTCTTTTGTCTGGCCCCTCTCTCGATATGACGCCTTTCTCCGTGAGTGTTTTCAGCATTCTACTGACCGTGGCTTCGCCCACTCCTAAATGTTCGGCGATTTTGGCGATGGTCACCTTCGCATCTCGGTCAATGAGCTGACACAACTTCATTTCTATAAGCGTTAGGTTTGCAGGAAGTCCGTAGGATTCAATAGATGGAGTATGCATCGGCGGCCGCTTGAACGTCACCGTGAAGAAATAATCCGATTCGAATGTCGGAGGTTCAAGGCCCGCCTCTTCCATCAGGTCCCGGATCTTGTTTATTCCGGTGCCCATTTTCTCTATGTATCCTGCACGGTACAGCATATCCACAACGGTCTTGTTACGTAGTACACTTCTCGTTCCCAACTCATCTATGGTCAATCCTTTAGGCAAACCGCCGGGGTTATGCACGATCACGCGGTCATCGTATATTTCCACCATGATGTTGGCTCCCTCTTCAAAGTAGTCACGATGGGCTGCTGCGTTGGTAATGGCCTCTCTCAAAGCCTCCTCGGGCATCTCCAGTGTGTTTATGCGCTGTACCCCTTCGAACTCATGTCGTACCCGTAGATTTTTCCATAGGAACTTGACCGCGTTGTCTATATTGTCAAGCATGCCTTCGTTGTAATCTCCCATGTCGATAACTTTGGATTTGCTTGTTCCTTTGAACAGGGCGCACATTATCTTCGTGTAACAGAACTCAGGATCATCGTTGTTGTCGCGGAAGAATAATGCTCCGGTGTTGGTGTAAACGAGTTCGCCGCCCTCTAATTCTTTAGCGCAATCCAGATGAGTCAGCACACGGTCGCGGGGAAGCGAAGCGTCTATCTTGGCTTTCTTGATATATTTCTCATATGCTTTATCGATGAAGTTATCTTTGACGGGGAAATTCCTTCTAACTTTTATATCGTAACGAACGGCGTTCTCGGACTGCATAAACTCCATTATACCATCGCGATCAAGTTTTTGCGTGTTTGGTCCGATGCGTATATAGAAACCGCCGGCGCACATGTACGGTTTATCGTCACCTTCGTGCACTGCGATCACAACAATATTATCATGAACTTCGAGACTTGTCCTCGGTCTCGGTTGTATGTTGTTTATGGTATCTTGGATATTCGAAAGTTCTGCATTACTCGTGTTGGTCCCGACGACGATCTTTTTCTTATCATCTATCCCTAAGTAAATTTTACCGCCGGAACAATTGGCAAATGCGCATGCTTCGGATGCAAGGTCCTTATCCCGAGCCCTTTTGAATTCTACTTTGTAGCCTTCTCCTTCGCTCAGGATGATATCAAGATCCTTGATCATTGTCACGGGCTCCGTTATTGTTCGGGATTATATCCTGCTTATTGAAATATGTTGTCAAATATGACGAAAAACGCATCGTCGTTGAGATATTTTTATGAAGTCTTAATACGGAGATATCATACATCACGGTGTGTTTTATTTCGGCGGGCGGCCGATCATTTCGATGCTGGATAGGAGGAGTCCCGACTCCCAGATTTGAACCGGGGATCTGCTGATCTCTGCGGCTGTATCGGAAATTCCGAGAACCCTCTACAGTCAGCCGCTATGGCCAGTCTAAGCTAAGTCGGGCAGACTTGGATAAAAGATTGCCTATATATATTTTGGCGGACAAAGGATGTGCGGAAGATGTTACGCGCATAAGGTAAAAATGCCGTATGTTCGGTTCAACGGGTCATCCGATGTACCGCATCTGCTCTTTGCTCTGGCCTTCCGCGATCTCTTTTATTTTCGATGTGAACTCGTCCACCTGCTGCGAACGTTCGTCAAGTTCTTTCATATCTACTTCAATACCCAGAATATCGGTAAGAACTTTCAGAAGGACTGCAGAGCTTTTCGGGTCGACGAAGTAACCCGACGTCTCGCCCATCAGGCATACGGCGTCAATTTCCTTAAGACGGCTCATGCCGAGCATCAAACCGCTCGCTCCCGCGATCCCGGCGCTCGGTTCTCCCGGAACGAAGACGACGCCGTGCTCCTCCAGTTCGGGTTTGAGCGATATCGACGATACGGCGCCTAATACCCTCGGACTTTCGACCACGTTACCGGTGCCGTACCCGCCGAGCGTGAATATCTTTGTGACGTTCATTGTGACGGCGATGTTCATTATCTCGTCGGCAAGTTCGAACTGTCCTTCCGGTGACATCCCCTGGAAATCGCCGAGCAGAAGGACAAGGTCGCGGCCGTTGACATTCTTTACGTAATATAATTCGTTGCACGCGAGACGCGCGACGCAGTCTTCGTCAAGTGTCACCTGCGGAGGAAAATGTTTTGAATATATCTCCGCAAATTTCACAGCATTCAGTTCTTCCGCGAGATGGTCCGCCGCTATCTTACCGACATTGCCTACGCCCGGCAATCCTTCGATAAGGACCGGCTCATTCAGAACGGGACGTTCCTTAAAGATCACGGTATTTTCCATTCTCGCCGTACTCCTCTCTTATCGCTTTTCTGCGGTATTCGCCGTACCTGTCATCAGGCGAGTACTTCGCGGGCAACGCCGTTATTGCCGGAGAACCGCATCCGCACACGTCGTTCATTGTGTATTCGCCGCACACCGAACATTTTTTCAGGATCGACGGCATGGTCACTTGCTCTCACGTTTAAGGACGGCCTCGCCGCCCGCCTTCACGAGATCGTCTATTACCGCTGATGAGACAACTTTCATAACGTCTTCTGCTTCCTTGTAATCGTCGGCGGTTATGACGAGCCTGTATCTCGGGGCGCCGACATACTGCATCGTAACGTTGGAATCCTTCGCCGCCTTCTCGCCCTTCTTCATCGCGTTCTTTATCAGATCGACGCCGTTCGGCGCCGATGAACGCAATTCAAGTATGCCTTCTATCTGCACATACGGTAACGTGACGTTCTCCGCCGCAACTTCAATGAAAGTGTCGATCCACTTGCCCTTGAACTCCTCTCTGAACTCATCCGCGGCTGCGGCCACCGCTTCGAACGCTCCGTATAACGTCTCGTACGTTTCCAAGACCTTGTTGCCGAACGAGGCGTAGGCATCGTCGACGGAGACCGATAACCTTTCGGCGATTATCTCCATTAATTTTTCTGCCTTCTTCTCGTTCTTCCACTGCTGTATCTTCTCTCTCTTCTGATGCTCGTTCACTGACTTCAGAGAAAGGTCGATATGACCTTTCGATGAGTCAACGCCCAGAACTTTGCAGACTATCTTCTGCCCTTCCCTTATGAAATCCCTGATGTACTTTACCCAGCCGGTGGTCACATCCCTGACGTGCACAAATCCTTCTTTCTCGTCATATTCGTCAAGCGTTACGAAAGCACCGAAGTTCTTTACGCTTTTGACAGTGCATACAACAAGTTCGCCGTCCTCGGGAAAACCTTTGGCCCTTGACATCAGCCGACCACCTCAAGCACTTCGCCCTTGATCTCTCCCACGCCGCCTTTCGGCACGATCAGGGGCGAACCGCATACGTGGCAGGTGACCGCGGTGGCAGCCCGTCTGAATCCGATCTGCTCGTTGCCGCAGTCACGGCACCTTATCTTTATGAAATCGTTGACCATTTGATCACTCCGTTAGTTCGAATTTCTTTGCTCTCAGGCACGGTTTCACGTGCGCTTTCTTGCATGTCTCGCATCTGAATCTGATATTGATCCTTTTCGTGGGCTTCTCTCTGCCTTCCGGCTTCGGCCTCGGGAAACCGCCGTAACCTGCGGTCACCTTTCTGAATCTTCTCTGACCCCATTTGAGCTCACTGGCCTTTTTCTTCTTGACCCTCTCCACATCGTGCGATGTGTGGGTCTTGCAGTACGGACAGTAGGTCTTTATGACTCTGGGCTTCTTCATTATATATTCACCCCTATAGGGAACAACGTTGCTAATAACGATGTTATATAAAAAGGCTCACTTAACAATAAAATAAGAATACCGTTGCGGGAATGTTCCTGCGCGCGGCGTGACCCTGCTCCGTGCCGCGTCTGAGTGTACGCTCACATCATCCGTACGTTACCGTCCGCAGACGAGATCACGACGGCCGTCGCCGTGTTAAGGAAAAGGCCGTTGTCGACGACACCGGGTATCACGTTGATGCGTGACTCAAGGAAGAACGGATTATCTATTGAATCGAATTTACAGTCGTAGATGTAATTGCCGCTGTCCGTTATGAACGGCTTGCCGTCCTTAACGCGGAGCGCCGCATCGCACCCCTGCCTCTCCAGCGCCTTCTTCGTCTTGCTGTGGCCGAACACAAGAACTTCAACGGGAACGGGACATTTTGTACCAAGTTTTTCCACAAGCTTAGAATCATCGATGATTATCACTTCCGACGCGGACGCGGACGCAACTATCTTCTCCCTTAGAAGAGCGCCGCCCAATCCTTTGATGAGATTCATTTCAGGATCGACCTCGTCGGCACCGTCGATGGTCACGTCGATGCGATCGACATCGTCAATACTGACGATAAAAATGCCGCATTCCCTCGCAATCCTTTCCGTCTCCGCGGACGTCGCCACGCATTTTAATCTGAATCCTTTTTTCACAAGCTCGCCGACGCGCTTTATCGCATAATACGCTGTAGATCCGGTACCAAGACCGACCGTCATGCCGTCCGCGATAAAATCGTCCACCGCTTTCTCGGCCGCCGCCTGCTTCGGGTTCACCGTCATTTAAGATCCCTTTCTATCATCCTTATCACCGTGTCGGTGATATAATTGTTCATCTCTTCTCCCAGCACCGCCGATGCGTCCGCCGTATCGCCCTCGACGCCGTCGGGCATGCACTGCGAAGCATCCCTCAGCACCATACCGGAAGCGTCGACGAATCTTCCTCTGGGCCTTTCATTATTAACGATGTCGGGGCATATGTCCAGCATCCTTGATGTTTCCGCGAGACCGCCGTGCCCGTCTCCGTCGTAACAGAACGGATCGTATGTTCTCATAACCTCGTAATCGGATATGAGCATTATGCGCACGTCATGTTCCATGACGATCGCTCTGCACGCTTCCGTTACAGCCGCCATGTGCGACGTTCCGCAATGTCCGCTTATGACGAGTATTCGCGTTACGCCGTGCCATATCAGCGAATCAAGTATGTCGTGAACAACGGAACGTAACGAATCGAACGTTACGCTGATCGTTCCGGGAACGTTCTTCATCGACGAATGGTTACCGTACGGCAGCGCCGGAGCAATGAGCACATTGTCCATACGTTCCGATATCTCGCGGGCGATATGCTCCGGCTGGAACGTGTCGGTGCCCAACGGCAAATGTGCCCCGTGTGCTTCCGTCGCGCCTATCGGCAATATCACCAACGCATTCTTCGAAACCGCTTTTTTGAAATCATCAGCTGTTATACTGTCGATCCTCATGCTTACGTGAACGCCGTCAATAACTTAAAATTATATCTTCGTCATATGACGGGCATGAGGCTTGCGTCACTGTATTCGGGAGGTAAGGACTCTTCTCTTTCGCTGTATATCGCGGAGCAGATGGGCCATACCGTTGAGTACATTGTGAATATCGTCCCGTCATCGGATGATTCCATGATCTTTCACGTTCCGAACGCGGATATGGTGCCTCTTCTTGCCGGATCGATGGGAAAGCGGCTTGTCACCGCGATGACGGACGGGAGCGAAGATGATGACATGAACGCTCTGCGCACTGCGCTTGATAATCTTGACGTGGACGGCATCGTGACAGGAACGGTGTGGTCGGATTATCAGTGGGAGCGCATCAACATAATATGCGGCGACCTCGGTCTTTTCTGTCTCTCACCAATGTGGAGGAAGGATCAGGACATCGTCATGAAAGAACTTATCGATTCCGGCATATCATCAGTGATCGTCGGCGTCTACGCCGACGGTCTTGATGAAACATGGCTGGGAAGGAACGTATGCGACGCGTATGACGATCTGAAAGAGCTCAGATCAAGGAAAGGGATAAGCGTTCTGGGCGAGGGCGGGGAAT
>JGI24702J35022_10000943_pt1 | contig 18167 bp, 18 predicted proteins | sample TergutTh196P4_FD_35022 | JGI IMG/M metagenome (IMG submission 35022)
TTTCTTTCATATACCAATCCTTCACGAGATTGCGGGTCAAGCCCGCAATGACGGGAGTGTAGAGTATTCAGTTGGCGTCAAGTGCATACCCAGGTAAAATATATCACCTAACTAAGTATTATCGGGAATATTCCACTTGGCTTTAATTAGTATTATATTCATTATGGTACTCCAAGCTTCCGTAAAATCAGCGACAAAGCATGCCTAAGCTCATGTAGATTTCGTGAAGACAATATTAATTGCGCTTTCGGTGGCGGCTGCTTGCATGAAAAAACTGGGGAGCCATCGGTGTAATTCCGACGCTCCCCTCATTTCATATCTTCACATCAAAGTAACTATATTTCAAAAAACCTTTGACTTTATGTCGGTTATCCGATATATTATATAAGAGGTGAATTGAAATGGACATTAACACGTTAATCGCCCAAAGAGGCGTTACGAGATACAAGGTAGCTAAACAGGCAGGTATTCCGCAAACCACGATGACGGATATATGCTCCGGCAGGGCGAAGATCGAAAACTGTTCCGGCGAAACGATTTACAAACTTGCGAAAACACTTGATGTTACAATGGAAAGCCTTGTTGCAGACGCTATGGAGTATCGACCGCCGTTTGAAACATTCAAAAGCAATACCTGTCATCTCGTTAATGATATGGGTGACTTGGATTTCCTCATANACACGCTCGAATCGGGGAAAATCAGGAAACTCTACGATAGAAATTGGTACGCCGAAAGCCTGTATTTACTNGCAATGGTGGACTATATAAGCCGTGAAAACGGCTTGCCGCTATGTACGGATTATAACGATTTGCGCCGGGCAAAGCTCACTGAAGTGATCTACCCCGCAGGCGTGTTGACTTTATCTGCGGCAACCGGCAGCGATGTTTGGAAAGAACGCAGCCGCGCCGAAGCAATCCCCGAATTTATGCGATTTAATATCGTAGAAGCAGAGGTGCGAAATGTCCTTTGACCACCCCACAAAATCTACTATTTCGCGGGGACCCCAGGAAAAACCGATTACCCGCGAAAACCTTAACGACTACCTGAAAGAACTAGCGAAAGAGTTCAGGCGGTTGAATGGCACGAAAATACCCGCCGAGGTTATTCTTATCGGCGGCGCGGCGGTGATTGCCAATTATGGATTCCGTGAAATGACCTATGACATCGACGCGATTATTCAAGCTTCATCCGCGATGAAAGACGCCATCAATCGTGTCGGCATCAAATACGATTTGCCGCATGGTTGGTTCAATGCCGATTTCCAACACACCGCTTCATATTCCGCGAAGCTGAGCGAAGTGTCGGTTTACTACAAGGCCTATTCAAACGCCTTGCAAATCCGAACGGTCGCCGCTGAATATCTCATTGCAATGAAATTATTCAGTGGACGGCAGTATAAAAACGACTTGTCTGATGTGGCGGGGATTCTCTTTGAACACAAACGTCGCGGCGAACCGATTGAACGTGATGTGATTGAAGTGGCGATTGAAAAGTTGTACGGTGATATTCAACTTCCCGAAACGTCAACAGAGCTGATGAACACAGCGTTTACAAACGGAGATTACGAAAAACTGTATACTGAAAGCCGCGAAAGCGAAAAACTGTCAAAAGAGATATTGGTTGAGTTTGAGCAGGATTATCCAAACACGCTCAAAGGTGAAAACATAAGCGATATAATCGAAAAAGCCAAACAAAAACGCGCGGCACAGAGGAAAGATAATAGCGACTAATATGGCATACAGCGAAGATAAATTGGAGATGTTAGCCTATGAAAAGAAGCGAAAAACATGAGATCGTGAACATGGATACATATCCCCGCCGGGAACACTATAACCATTATTTGAATATGCGGTGCACCTACAGCGTAACCGTAAATATTGACATTACAAAACTTCGCGCCAATTTGAAGTGTCTGGATTTAAGGGTGATGCCGTCTTTAACGTGGCTTCTCGCCAACGCGGTAAATGGATTGCCAGAATTTCGCATGGGTAAAGACGAGAACGAGAATTTGATTATATGGGATGTCCTGCACCCGTGTTATGTTGTGATGAACGACAAGACAAAAACCTTTTCCGGATTATGGACAGAGTACAGCGTAACTTTTATGGATTTTTATAATGCTTGTGTAAGCGATATAGAAAAATATGCAGACGGTTCACTTGAGCCAAAAGGAAAACCACCCCAAAATCAATTCTTTGTTTCAAGTGTTCCGTTTCTGCCCTTTACTTCTTTGAGTTTCAATGTGGCAGATCAATGGTTTACACCGATTTTGACAGTTGGGCAGTTTGCGGAGACTGAAGGCAAAACGGTTATGCCGTTCGCAATTCAAGTTCACCACGCTGTTTGCGATGGATACCACGTGGGACAGTTTGTTCAGAGGGTGCAAGATTTAGCCGACCATTGTGAGATGTGGTTATAAAACAAAAAACGCATGAAAAGAGGCCACCCATACCGGGCACGAAAAATGCGTGACCGGTCTGCTACAACTTAGGCGCTCTTGAATAGCGCCTGACCAGTGAGGAACGTAGCGGTATACACAGTTTATGCGGGAATATTTTCCTTTGATGGGATATTATTAATCGTCTTTTTGTATTATCGATTCGACAACGGCGAGGATCCTTTCCAAAACAACTTCACCGATCTTTTCAATGAATTTTGGGTTTCTTTCGCTCACGTCAATTGTTCTAATGTGTTCACAGAGAACGAAACCGCGTGTCGCTACGCTGTTGTCAAGTGGTACCCAGGTTGGGTACTGCCTTGATACGCTGCTGATTGGACAAACGACGATTAAGCCCGTCCTTTGATTATACGTTTTGCGGCTGATGACGACAGACGGGCGATATCCGGCTTGTTCATGCCCAAACGTGGGATCAAAGTCAAATTTTATGATATCACCTTGACTGAATATCATAAAATCTCACGCCCCGTCGGCTTCATGTTGTCCCATTTTCTCATTTCTTCCGTCATCTCATATTCGCCGTCAAAACCGTCAAACAATTCCTCAAGGGTGATTTTAGGTTGAATCTTTGCGCGAGTGATTATTATACGGTCTTCATGAACATCCAAGTCCAGCAGTGTTTTATCATCAATAGCAAACTTATCAAGTACGGGCTTGGTTAGTCTGATACCAAGTGCCGCGCCCCATCGATTGGCCGTTGTTGTCATAAGTGTTACTCCCTTCAGAAATCTAATGTTTAATATCTTAATATCTTAATATCTTAATATCTTAATATCTTAATATCTTAATATCTTAATATCTATAATAATCCCAATACACTTGCTTGTCAAGAGCCATATCCCTCATTTTTTATGTCCAATTTTAATATAGTTAGAAATAAGTCAGAAACACATGGTAAAATAACGACCAGGTGATTTTCTATGGAAATAAAAATACTTGTAGTCGAGGACGATGATAACATCCGCAATATGGTCTGCAGGTTTTTCAAAAAAGCTGGATATTGTGTAGATGCCTGCGCTGACGGAAATACCGCGCTGGAACGTCTCTATGACAATAGCTATCAGCTTGTAATTCTTGACATCATGCTCCCCGGCTTGAATGGNCAGGAGCTTTTGATAGAACTCCGCAAAATCCATGATACGCCTGTTTTGATAATGACCGCTCTTTCCGACGACGACAACCAACTNCGCGCTTTTGAAAATGAAGCCGATGATTATGTCACAAAGCCATTTTCTATGCCNATTCTNATAAAACGCGCGGAGGCTCTGCTGCGCAGAAGCGGCGNTCTGAAAAAAGAAATCCATGCAGGGAAACTGACGTTATACCCTGAAACCTACAGTGTCCAATACGGGGATGAGCAAATTCCATTACCTCCTAAAGAATTTGACATCCTACATTTTCTTGCGCAAAACAAAGGCCGGATCGTTCCACACGAAACCATGCTTATACGAATTTGGGGCTATGATTGGGGCGGGAATGAAGGGATCATCCACGCTACCATGAAAAAACTGCGCGACAAACTGCCAGTCAACTTGATTAGGACCGTGAAAGGCGTTGGTTATTGTTTGGAGGAACCTCCTCATGAAAAATAAAATTAGATTCTTTGGAATATTTGGAAAAGTGTTCTTCTACACCTGTTTGATACTCGTATTTGTAGTTGGTGTTTTTTTTGCGCTGTTTTANGAGCGGATCCAATCCACTGTGACGATCACGCAACAACAACAGCTCAGTAGCGTCTTTCAACCGCTTNTTGAAAGTCTAAATGGAANAACTGATGANGAAATCGTTGAAATCGCAAAAGCGTTTCATGCGGAAAACCGCTCGTTTCAGTTTTGCTTTGAGAANGCCGATGGAAGCATACTGTATCAAACAGACGGTTTTACCAAACCGGATAGTGGTATTCCGTCCGATAACGCTTTGTTTAGTGGAACGATGTCAGCGCAAGGAAGGTATAAATTCGCCATCGTTGGTGAAAGTATGGGGCGGCAATCGGCCATTTTAGCGCTGTCACTTAATGGCAAGAGATTTTATGTATCGGGGTTTACGCTCACTTCATCAGTTTCTGACGAGATTGTCGGCAAAGCGATTATCGCCTTTTCTCTCATATTTTTAGTCAGCCTGATTGCNGCTGCGGTCTTTGCCCGAAGAATCGCGAATCCCATCCGCGCCCTTACCGCAAACACGCGAATGATGGCTGAGTTCGAAGACGCGCCGATTTTCCCGGATCGCGGCGATGAAATCGGTCAACTTGCAAAAGATGTATATCTGTTGTATAAAAATCTGAAAAACACCATCGGGCAATTGGAGGATGAAATAGAGCGGGAGCGGGAGATGGAAGAAAATCAGCGGTATTTCTTTTCGGCGGCTTCCCATGAATTGAAAACGCCCATAGCAGCTGTCAGCGCGATTTTGGAAGGCATGATAGAAGGGGTCATTGAGCCGGAAGAATACCCGGGTTATCTGCGGGAAACACTACGTCTTATGAAAGAACAAAGCTCTTTGGTAACGGAGATACTAGACATTGTAAAGATGAACAACCAAATGACCACGCCTGTTTTTGAGGAAATAGATATTTCACGTCTTATCAGCAACACGCTGGAGTGTTTCCGTCCTCTGCTTGAGGCAAAAGAACAGAAAATATCGCTCGATGTGGACGATGGTTTGATAATCCGCTCCGATCCGCGCCTGTTGGCAAAAGCGCTGACTAGTATTATACAAAACGCCACGCAAAACTCGCCACATGGGATACCAATACGCGTGTCCGCCATAAAGAAAACAGATAGATGCGTATTGTCCGTTGAAAACGACGGGGCGCGCATACCCGAAGAGAATTTGTCAAAAATATTTGAGGCGTTTTATGTTCAAGACGAATCCAGGCACAAAAACAAAGGCCGCAATGGGCTTGGGCTGACCATTGTTAAAAAGATACTGGATTTGCTGCAAATACCCTTTGACCTTCAAAACACAGATAGCGGCGTACGATTTTCCATGACGCTGCCCATCTGTGACTAGATGTATTGTCGCTTGGGTATAATTTATTAGATTAAACGACTAGACGATTCATAAATCAAGGAGGAAAATTCATGTATCTTTTGACCAACGCGATGAAAAACCTTGCGCGCAACAAAGGCCGAAACATTTTGATAGCCGCCATTACGCTGGCAATCATCGTTTCCACAGTGGTAACTCTAACCATCAACAACGCAGCTTCTAAGGTCATTGACGAAATTCGGCTTGACTTAGGTTCAAGAGTTGAAGTCAGACAGGATTTCATTGAAATGCGGCAAATTGGATTGGGCAGAGAGGACGCAAGCTATATATCCATAGAAAACTTCTATGCTTTTGCGCAATCCGATTATCTTCGAAAAGCTATATATAACGCGGACATGTACGCTTGGAGCAACACGTTTCGCGCAGTTGACGATGACAGCGATAGCCCTGGCGAAACCACCCGCGTCAATGACAACGGCGAAGTTGTGCTGGTAGAAACCTGTAAATTGGTAAGTACATCCGAGCCGGATACATTGGATGAGTTCGGCGCGCTTCGGGAAATAGCCCAGGGCAGAATGTTTGACAGCTTAAACGAATGCATTATCAGCGAAGATTTGGCGGCGCTCAATAGTCTATCCATCGGCGACATTATTAAACTGAGTGGATCGTACGCTACAGGCAAAAACTATAGCCTGACCGTCGTCGGTATTTATTCAGATGCCACCGAAGATTATACTAACTGGTTCCTGGCTGTGAACGGACGCTTTGCCGATAACCGGCGAAACGAGATACTCACCAGCTTTGAAACCCTCATATCCGCTGGATGGGAAACAAACGCGGGGCTTGACATGAAAATGGAGTATTTCTTAAAAGATCCCGATGATATAGGCGATTATGAAGCGGAAGTCAGGTCGATAGGCTTGCCGATCACTTACAATGTGTCAATCAATCAAGCGGCTTATGACAAAGTCACCGGTCCCCTGTCCGGCATGAAAGGCGCGACTGTGACTTTTATGACCGTAATCCTTATACTTGGCGCCATTGTTCTTGCTTTACTGTCATTTATGGCTGTCCGCGAGCGCAAATACGAAGTCGGCGTCTTACGGGCTATGGGCATGGAACGGAGCAAAGTCGCTTTTGGTATTCTTGCAGAGGCAGTAATGATTTCCGCNGTTTGCCTAATACTCGGACTTGGCGCAGGCAGTTCGNTTGCGCAACCGATAGCTGACAATATGCTTGAAGGAAGGGTCGCCGTCGTTGAAGAGGAATTTGCTGGAGGAGCTAACAGAGTTCTCTTCGCCGGAGGCCAAATGCAGACGGACGACAACACGCAAGGATATGAACCGGAGAGCGAAATTCAGGTTAATCTAAGCGCTGATGTCATTGTTCAAATCATTATCATCACGCTCGCGTTAGCCGCGCTGTCCGGTGTGATTGGAGTCGTATTTATTACGCAATACGAACCCTTGAAAATACTACGGGAAAGGAATTAATCATGAATACACTCGCATTGCGAAATGTTTCCTACAGATATGAGGGAACTAAGAAAACAATTTTCAATGATGTCAATTTACAATTTGGGACGGGTAGGGTTTATACAATTGTCGGTAAGTCCGGCGCTGGAAAAACCACTCTGCTTTCCCTGCTGTCAGGGCTCGACATCGCCACCGATGGGCGTATCGAATACGACGGTGAGAATCTTGCTGATATTAACCGCGACCGTTACAGGGCGCAAAAAGCCGGAATCATATTCCAAAGCCTGAATTTATTAACCAACGCTACAGCTATTGACAACATAATACTGTCTATGAATATCAGTGGCGTGACAGGTGTGGATAAAAGAGCGCGAGCGCTTGATCTACTAAAAAAGGTGGGTATTTCACCTTCGACCGCAAGTCGGAAGATTCTCAAACTTTCAGGCGGCGAGCAGCAAAGAATCGGTATCGCGCGTGCTCTAGCGCATGATCCGATATTGATTATCGCGGATGAGCCAACAGGAAATTTAGATAAAGATACAGAGGCGAAGGTCTTGACGATCTTTGAATCGCTTGCGCACGATGAAGGTAAATGCGTGATAATCGTTACTCATTCCAAAAAAGTAACGACTATCGCGGATGAAATATGGAGTTTGGACAAAGGCGTTTTACGACCGCTTCCCGTCCATAAGAATACAAGGAGGTAGGCACGATGTACGTTATTGAACACGCGCTGCTTAATCTCGGGAAAAACAAAAGCCGGAATATTCTACTGGGTGTGATTATTTTCGCAATTATTACCGCTACGGTTGTAGCTTTAGCGATCTACAACACCACAGGGATTGTCCTTGATGAAACAAGAGCGGCGCTCCAATGCGCTGTGCGGATAGCGCCGCAACGGCAGACCGTTGGAAGTGGAGGCGCAATTATAGCGGGAGGCGGTCAGCAGGAGGCGGCTGCAGTATCATTGGAGCAGTACTTATCCTTTGCCGAATCAGAGTTTCTTGATGGCTCCGACATTAAGGAGAACACCCGAAACGTCGATGGGACGGATGCCGTATATTACCTGAAGCGACCGGATATGTTGGCGTCTTTTGAAGCGGAGCTGCGAAACAAAGGTCTTCCTGAAAATTACGCAGTGAGAACAGATGAATCCGCTTTTGATAGTGTAGCCGGACCTGTGGAAAGTCTGCAAAATTTGGCGCTTACTTTTCTTGTCATCGTGCTCGCACTGAGCGCGGTCATAATGTCGCTGCTCTCAGCCATCGCCATTCGAGAGCGGAAATATGAAATCGGAGTTCTTCGGGCAATGGGAATGAAAAAGAAAAAGATCGCGTTGGGGCTATGGACAGAAATAATCGTAATCACATGCATCTGCTTTGCGCTTGGCATGGGCGCGGGAACGGTTCTGTCACAGCCAGTTTCTGACGCAATAATGAATGTGCAGGCACAATCTACGGATACAGGCTCAACTTCATTGGCCGACAGGTTAAACGGTTCTGATAGTTCAACGCTTGAGAAGATCGACATAAAGGTGGGCGGCTTCACCGCGCTGCAAATACTTGGAATATCTATATTGCTGGCTTCTATAGCAGGTATCATATCAGTTAGCCGGATCACAAAATGCGAACCTATAAAAATACTGATGATGCGCAATTAGGAAGGAGGACGCATATATGAAGTGTTTAGAACTGCGGGATGTAAACTACCGCTACGAAGGGAGTTCGGAAAACGTATTAAAAAAAATCAACGCGGAATTTGAAAGCGGCAAGGTCTACACAATTATCGGACAGTCCGGCGCAGGGAAATCTACGTTATTGTCGCTGATTTCAGGTCTTGACACCTGCAAGGACGGCGAAATATATTATAATGGGACAAATCTTAGCGATGTAGACCGGGACGAATACCGTGCCAAAAGCGTGGGCGTGGTTTTCCAAAGCTACAACCTGCTGCTTAATTCGACGGCTGTATACAATATAACGCTATCAATGAACATTAGTAACAGCAGTATAAAGGATCGCCGAGCTAAAAAGGATTACGCTTACGCTCTGCTTGGTAAGGTTGGGATCGACCGCGAGACTGCTGACCGAAAAATCCTGAAACTGTCAGGAGGCGAGCAACAACGCGTGGGTATCGCGCGGGCATTATCCCATGACCCGGACGTAATCATCGCGGATGAGCCGACAGGTAATCTCGACGCCGAAACCGAGAAGGCGGTGCTCGCGATCCTCTCCCGGCTGGCGCGCGAGGACAACAAATGCGTAATAATAGTCACCCACTCAGAAAACGTAACTGAGATTGCGGATGAAATCATCGGTATCCAAGCAGGGCGACTCCTTGCAAGCAAGGTTAATACAAACCGTATTTCTCTTTGATTCTATCGAGTTTTTCCAGCATAGGCCGCGCGATGATTAGCATGAACGCCACAGTAGCGGCGGCTTGGATGAGGTCGAAAGGGATACCCTGAATATACGACGCAAGCACCATTGTCCCTGTAATATCCGCCTCTCCAGGTTGCCATATCAATACGCTCGCGGGGTTCATAATGCCGCCGTAGATAATGACCGTCGCGAATGCCCCAAAAACGGCAAGGCTCACCGGGGCGCGTCTTAACACGCCTTTCTTGAACAGTGCGCCCGAAAGGAACCCTATGACTCCAAGCGCGAACATCTGATACGGGGTCCACGGCCCCTGCCCAATAAAGAAGTTGCTGACGAACCCGGTCATTGCTCCGATTAAAAATCCCGCCTCTCCGCCGAACGCGACGCCGCCGATAATGATGATCGCGACGACCGGCTTGAACTGCGGCAGCATGAAAAACGCTGCCCTCCCTACGACGGCGATTGCGCACATGACGGCGATTATTACCAGCTCCCGCGCCTGCGGCTTACGTCTCTCGAACACTAGTGCGAAAGGAAGCATAGTTTCAAGGACAATGAGCAAAGAGATGAAGTAATACCGCCTGTCTCCGAAAAAGTATGAACCGACGTAAATCGTTATCGGTATTGCGAGCAGTATCATTACCGCAGCGACAAGCGTACGCTTAGAAAGTCGAGCGTCTCTAGAGGAGCGTTGTGAGTTGGCTACTGCGGGCGCAAATGGTATCCGCCCCTTCTTCAGCACAGGCGGCAGATCCTCCTCCTCGCCTATCTCATATTTCGCATTTATGTCGATCATTTCCGGCATAGGTGGGACTTCGCCGCCAATGGCAATAATGATATCGTTTGCCGTAATTGCCCCCGGCAGAACGTCCCGCGCCATTCTGTTAGCGCTTGTTGTATAAAAACTGTTGCCTGCAAAAAAAGCGCGCGGATAGTTCTCCGTGACAATGCCGCCGTCAAAGAATAATGCGCAGCGGTCGGCGTGTTCGGCGCAGAATTCGACGTCGTGGCTAACCATGACGACGGCTGCGCCGGTCTCCGTCAATTTGCGGATGATTGCGGCGAATGTCTGCTTAAACTCCGCGTCGAGTCCTTTCGTCGGTTCGTCAAAGAGCAGTATGCGTGGCTGAAGCAAGAGCAATTTCGCGAGCGCGGCTCGTTGCTGCTCTCCGCCTGACAGGTCATAAGGGTGCGAATCGAGAACATCTTCGAGGCGGCACAACCTAACCATAGCCGCGAGCCGTTGCGACATGGCGTCTTTTGGCAACTTCTGCTCAGAGAGCATCTCTAGCAGATCCTCGCGAACCGTTTTTGCGACGAACAGCGATTGTGGATTCTGTGGGAGCGCGTAGACAACCGTGTCCGTTGTGACATTTCCCCTCAGTGGCTTATTTATTCCAGCGATGAGCGTCAGCGCGGTCGTCTTTCCCGTTCCGTTGCCTCCAAGTATCGTCACAAACTCGCCGTAACGCGCTTTAAACGACAAGTCTTTGATGACGTCAGGTTGGTTTTTTTCATACCTAAACCAAACGTCTTTCATCTCGATAGCGACTTTAGCTGAGAACTCCGGTTTGAGAATTGGGAATTGGGGTTCATCTCCATCAGAATTAATCCGTTCCGCAATTCTCCACTCCCCTTCCCCCATTTTCGATTTGGATAGCGAAGCGAGCCAATTTGCGCCGTCTCGGACAGTTATCGGGACATCGGCATGCTCAATTCCCCATTGCCCATTCTCCATTTGAACCTCGCAGGCTGCCCACACTCGCATTGCCGTTGGCATAGCTAGGAACATGCCGCCCCCGTGTTCGCATAGCCACAAACCTGCTTCGCGCGGGGAACCGTCCGCGATAATGCGCCCCTTATCCATGACGACGGCGCGGGTGGAGAGTGGTAGCGCTTCCTCAAGCCTGTGTTCTGTAAGTATCACTGTTACATCAAGCTCTTGGTTTATCTTAGCGACCATCGCCAGAAACTCGCCCGCCGCAATAGGATCAAGTTGGCTTGTCGGCTCATCGAGCAACAGCGCGGACGGTTGCGTTGCCATGATGGACGCAAGAGCAAGTATTTGCTTTTGCCCGCCTGACAGTTCCGTTATGGGTTTGCGAAACCATGTCTGGATGCCGAAGAAGCTCGCCATCTCCGCTACGCGCAGACGTATCTCCGGCGTCTTCACTCCGAGGCTTTCCAGCCCGAATGCCAACTCATGCCACACCTTATCTGTGACCATTTGATTGTCCGGAGACTGTGTCACAAATCCTATCTTAGCAGCGGCATCCCGCGCGGAGAGTTCGCCTGTTGGCACGCCGCAGAAGTATATCGCGGCGCCCCCTTCCCTGCTGCCCGCGTCCTCATTGGCGCGCCCGACATGTTTGATTCCACACTCAGGCTTAACGCGCCCGATAATCCCGTGCGGAGTTGCTGACGGTTTCATATGCCTGAGTAGCGTTGTTTTGCCGCACCCGGACGGCCCGCAAATCGTTACAAACTCTCCACGACCGATCACGAGGTTTACATCATCAAGCGCGGGTTTATCGTGGTTTGGGTATGTGAACGTCAGGTTTTCGATTTTATAAATCATATCCATTATTGGTTCCATCCTTGTGGGAGCTGCCGGTGAAACTGAATGAGGCGCTGCCAGAGAAGCTGGGTGAGGCGTATTTCCAAACGAAATCTTCTATTATACTAGCAATTATTGGAAAGGCGCAAAGAGCTAGGTACGCCGCGAAGATAATAAGCGTCGCCCCCGTCCATTTGCCTTTGATTGTTGGGAAGTAGCGGAAGTGGTACGTGCCTGTGAAGTTTCCTGTAAGCGCAGCAGCGGAGCATAGCATAATATAAATCAACGCATAGCCGTCGCGCCTGTCGAAACGGAATATCGAAAACGCCGAGCGCCCCGGCAAGCCGTAGCCGCGCCCTTTCATGCTGTCCGCTGTCTCAATCGCGCTCTCAAGCGCCCATGTGACCATTATTGACAATATTCTTATGCCGTGCCTGATCTTCAGCAAAAGATTTCCGTTCGATATATCTCTCCCAACGCATTTCTGCGCGTTGGATATGACCTTGATCTGTGCTTTGAAGCGCGGAACAATGCGCAGAGCCATCGATAGTATAAGCGAAAGAGCCGGTGTTATCTTACCGAACAAATAAACGAATTTATCAGACGTCATTATGACGTTAAAACAGGAAAACCATGATATGACCGTTATGAGCATAACGCCGGCGGATATCCCGTAAAGTACTGACTCCAGCGTGAGCGGATTGCCGTCCGGCAGGTACGCAAGTATCGTGCTTCCCTGATGGTTGAACACGGGGTTGAGCAAGGCTGCGAATACCAGCATAGGCAGCAAATATATCAGATTGAAACGTGCAGCCTTTTTCCCGCGCAGATAAATGGAGTATATAATAGCGCACAGTAGAGATATGCCAAGGCAGACCGGGTGCGTGAAGAGCATAGCGAACCCGATCACCGCGACGAAATATAATAGGTTAATTACTGGATGGAATCCCGCGAATGCGTCCACGTTTCTTATGCGAGATTCCGTGAGCGAATTTTCTAATGTTTTTTCCCTTCTCGTCAATACCATAACCTCTGTCTATTCATCCTGATTTTGTTCAATTTCAGACTGCCCCAAGTCGCGTCCGAGATCGCAAGTATAATGCCATTGTATTACATCTCCGGGTTGGACCTGATAGCGTGAGCACCCATAATTCGGAAACCAGCCGTTGACGCTGTACCTCCAGCCAGATAGTTCGCCGGCGTCGAACTCGTACAAGTTGTTGATTCCTATAATGTACGAGGAATTGTATATCGGCGTGTTGCGAAACTCCATGTGCATACGGATACGGCGCGTCTCGCGTTGCGTTACGTTGAACACGCTCTCCCCTTCGTATGCGGTCACAGTGGTCACTGGAAATATGACTCCGTCCCCTGGGATGAGCTCGTGTTTTTCCCTATCCAGTAGGTTCATGTTATCGAGTATTGTATCACACCGAATTGTGAGCGTGACAGTGAACGCCCCGTCTCCTATAATCACGTCCTCTGGCTCGACCGGCTGCGGCTTCCCTTCCGGCACCGTGTCGGTCTGGTACTTGTCTTTTATCATCTCCGTGTCGATCTCCATATTGGGGTTCGGCTCGGTTGGTGGTTCATTGGTCGGTGAAGCCGTCAGCGTCGCGTTCTCCTCAGCAGGTTCTCCACCAGGTTGTGGCAAGACTGGCGGCGTCACATCGGCATCATTGCCCGCTTCATCCGCTGCGGGTGAAGGCGAAGGCGAATGAGAAGGCGCATCAATAGCGTCCCCTTCAAAACCTGGCATTTCCGATACACTGCCAGCATCGCCTGTCGGTGGCGCTGCTCCTGATTCCTCTAATCCGACGGCATCAGTAGGGTTATCCTGCGCTTGGCCATAGCCCACCTCCCGTTCTCCTGTCAAGGCTGCTCTAGTAGACGGGTTGGAATAGTCCCGGCTATTGTAATTCCCGCCATAGACGAACGCGGCGACAAGGGCCGCCAGTATAACAACGCCGGCGATTATTTTAGCCTTATGTTTTTTCATGACAAGAATCACCTCGACATTAAACTCGTTGTCTTGTATACTGACTGTTGATTCACAAAAATAACGCGCCGTCCATCATCTTCGGTTTGGCGCGTTTCCATTGTAAAAATGGCTGCCCAATCGCGGAGACAACTTAATTCTACGCCATGTTCCTGGCTTATCCCGCCGCTTCATATATAGAGAACCGGAGGGCATCACAGTGACCCGATCGCGGGGCTTTGCACCCCATTCCATGTCGTCGCCCTGTAAGTGGCGACACTACGCAGAACCTTTGTATTGAATTGTGTTTGTATGTTAACACGGTTGACAAAAATAGTCTACCTTTTTTCCATGTNTCAGTGTTTTTTCACACTGGCGTTGAAAATTTTCAATTATGCTGGAATCGGAATTCTGTCGACAATGAGTGTCTGTAAGCATAAAGTTAAAATAATATAAAACAAACTTGTTATTGAAAGGCAATAACATATTTGTTATACTGTGGTTGACGGGAGTGAAGCAGCTTGTACAGAGTTATTACTTACAAGGACCGTGCCGGGAACGACGAAATAGTTGAATATATCCAAGGACTTAACAGTAAAATGTTAACAAACAAAGACGCACGAATCCGCTACAAGAAAATCATAGAATATATCGGACAGCTTCAAGCCCACGGCGTAGCTGTGGGAGAGCCAGCTATGAAGCATATAACAGGCACGGAATTTTGGGAACTCAGGCCGACCAACGACAGAATAATCTTTGCCTACTGGAAGGATAATGTCTTTGTGCTACTTCACCATTTCGTGAAAAAGACACAGAAGACTCCACCGCAGGAAATCAAACGAGCAGAACGAAACTTGAAGGACTTTTTAGAAAGGTATGAGAAATAATATGAGCATTACCATAAAAGGCGATACGTTTACAACTTTTGACGATCTCTGGGAAACATCAAACTTGACGCAAGCTGAAAAGGATGAGATACAGCTAAAGATAGCCCTTGTAGGCAAGCTAATAGAAGCGCGGGAGCAAAAGGGCATTACACAAAAGCGGCTTGCCGAAATGTCCGGTTTAAAACAGCCAGCCATAGCCCGCCTTGAACGTATGCAAACCACGCCGCAAATAGATACCCTTTTCAAGGTATTGAAACCTTTAGGCTATACGCTTGCCATAGTGCCAGACGGACAGGCGCAGACAGTCGATTGAACCTCCCCCAACTATTGAAATATCTACAACTATTGAAAACAGCTGATAGCAATATTCACATTTTTGTGCTAAAATCAAAACCAGTTCAAATGACTGACAGTCAGCAGATAGCCACAAAGCCAACTATGGTTAAAATAAACGAAGGCATCAGCGCTACGTTAGGAGTGTTATTATGAAAAAACCAATCCAGTTTATCATTCTTACTTGTGTCTTGAGTTGGGCAGTGGCGGGAGTAGCTATTATTTTGGGCTTACGTATAGACACTACCAGCGTAATTCCCTATACAGTTTTTGCGTCATCATATATGTTTATTCCAGCAATCTGCACAATAATTCTCCAGGTGAGACATAAGGAAAAACCGTTTAGAAACCTGAGAGTATCCTTTCGGGTAAATTGGTGGTTTCTAATAGCTGGAATAGTGCCGATTATTTATGCTTTTCTGACGCTGTGCATAAACCCACTCTTTCCTAACATTTCTTTTTCTGCTACCGCAGAAGGGTATCTTGCTTCTTTACCTGCCGAAATCGCGCAAGAAGCTACGCGGCAACTGTCACAGTTTCCGCCCGCTGTTTTCATGCTGGTGACGGTAGTTCAAGCATTGATTGCAGGTTGCACGATAAATGCCCTATTTGCATTTGGTGAAGAACTTGGCTGGCGTGGATACTTGTTAAGGGAGTTACAGGATAAAAAGTTTTTGCATGTTTCGCTTATTACGGGCATAGTATGGGGCGCGTGGCATTTTCCGCTAATTCTTCTTGGCCACAATTATCCCGAACACCCTGTAGTTGGAGTAGGAATGATGATCATATGGTGTGTTTTGCTGGCGCCAGTGATGACATATATAACAATAAAATCGAAATCAGTTGTCGCAGCGGCGATTTACCACGGTACACTAAACGCTATCGCCGGAATCAGTGGGTTGTTCATCATTGGCGGCAATGACTTGATAAACGGCGTAACAGGAATTGCTGGATTCATTACTATAATACTGATAACCTTTGCGTTCTTTTTGTATGATAAATATATCTCAAAGGAGAATATTTTCACAAAGTCTATAGTATAAGTGAAAATACTAATTCTTACCGCGTTTCTATAAACACGGCGCAGTTTTTTGTTCATAACAAATCTGCAAATATAGAATTTTCCTCCCCTGATGACCTTTTTTTCGCTGCTTTAGAACCGTCTCCTACCTCTGTTCATAGCTTCGAGGATTTCAAATTCCTGAGGGATGCTCGGGATGCCGCCCGGCTTTTGTGTTGAAAAACTGGCGGCATATGACGCAAAAGTCGCGATCTCGCGGAGTTCGCCCACTGTCAGGACATCCAGGGGCTTATCTAACTTCATGATACGGCTTACTGCGCTTCCTCCGAAAATATCCCCTGCACCAGTCGTGTCGATCGTATCCGTCTGGGGGCATGGGACAAAAACATGCCCGTTTTTGTTTTGCAAAATGCAGCCCTGCGGGCCAAGCGTGACCATAGCAAGCTTGACGCCGAAGTGCCGGAGCAGGATATCCGACCCTTCACGTTCGTCACAGCCCCAGAGGAATTCCACTTCATCGTCGCTGATTTTGACAATGTCCGCCTGCCCCAGGCTCCATAGGATTTGCTTCTTTGCCTCTTCCTGGCTGTCCCAGAGAGGCAGCCTAAGATTTGGGTCAAAGGTGATGATTTTTCCCAGGTCTTTTGCATAGGAGACAGATTTTTGCGTTGCTTCCCTGATCGGTTCGGCGGTCAGGCTCAGGGAACCGAAGTGGAACACCTTTGCTTCTTCAATCAGTGACAGGTCGATTTCGTCAAAACGCAAGAGGGTATCGGCGCCCGGTTTCCTTGCAAAACTGAAAGACCTGTTGCCGCTCGCGTCAAGGGTAACAAAAGCTAGTGTGGTAAAGGCAGAACCGTCGCGTACGATGCCTTTCGTATCAATACCAGCCTTTTGCATAGTCCCAATGAGTTTTTCCCCGAACGCGTCGTCGCCCACTTTGCTGATCATAGCGGTTTTCATGCCGTAGGCTGCCAGCGCAGCAAGATAATTCCCCGGTGCTCCGCCGGGTTTTGCCGCAAGCGTCGGATATCCGTCCCCGTCCATACTGACGGGTGCGAAATCAATTAACAATTCACCGATAGCTGTTACATCATACATTTGTCATTTTCTCTCCGTCCACTTATGTAGGCAATAACTGTATGCTTTAACGCTTTAAATGGCGATTGTGCCAAAATGACACATTTGCCCTTTAGAGCGCTAAAGACCGCACCATGCGCTGGGTTGTCGGCAGCGCTCGCCTTAGACCCTTCTTGCTAAGAACCCCGTTGCGCTGAATATGAAAAATCCGGCAATATCCACAGCGACAATAGTTGCGCCTACCGGTGTTTTCGCGATGATCGAAATGACAATACCGAGCGCGGCGCAAGTCACTGACAACAATACCGAGCATATAGTTACAGCCTTAAAGCTCTTAAACACCCTCATTGCGGACAGCGCTGGGAATATCACTAGCGCGGAGATTAGCAGAGCGCCAACCAAATTCATAGCTAGTACAATGATTGTGGCGATAACGATTGCAAGGATCAAATTGTAAGTTTTCGCCCCAACACCTGTTGCCGCCATAAAATCTTCGTCAAAAGTGACAGCAAAAACTTTGTGATAAAACAACAGAAATACTGCAATTACCAGCACCGACATGACAGCGCACAACCACACCTCCACCTCGGTTAAACTAAGAATTGACGCGGAGCCAAATAATGTGGCGCATACGTCTCCTGATAGATTTGAGGATTTCGAAAAAAGGTTCATTATAAGATAACCAATAGCAAGCGTACCGACCGAACTCATGGCAATTGCTGCATCGCCATTAATTTTTGTATTCTGCCCTGTGCGCAACAACAAAATAGCGCAGATTGCCGTTACAGGCAAAACCAAGAGAAAGTTGCTTGTCAGATTCAGCGCTGTGGCGATAGCCATTGCTCCAAAAGTAACGTGGGAAAGCCCGTCTCCGATAAACGAGAAGCGTTTGAGTACAAGCGTTACACCCAAAAGCGAGGAACACAGCGCAATCAGAACGCCAACAATCATAGCGTAGCGCACAAACGGATATTGGAAGTATAAAACGATTTTATCTATTATCTC